>Ga0070754_10003770_pt1 | contig 10614 bp, 21 predicted proteins | sample VirMetDEL_Sep_01_FD_75181 | JGI IMG/M metagenome (GOLD analysis project Ga0070754, IMG submission 75181) | Aqueous microbial communities from the Delaware River and Bay under freshwater to marine salinity gradient to study organic matter... | ecosystem: Environmental > Aquatic > Marine >... | reverse complement strand
ATTCGCAACCGTCTAATTCTACTGGTTCGCAATCTGCACCCTTACACACCTGGCACACTTCCTCGTAATATGTTGGCATTTCGAATCTATCCATTTTTATTTGCTCCTTTGTTTTTTGTATATATAAATATTACAATGCATTACATTGTATGTCAACAATTATTTTATTTTTTTTAGTTTTCATTTTTTTTCCCACACAATTTTATTTGAGAGTGATTCGTCCTTTATAAATTTGATTTGGCTAGGAATTGTTAGCCTTGATATGTTAAGTATTCCGGCCCCGGATATTTTATTTTCCATAAACAAGGATTCTGAGCCATCCTTCCCTTTACACAAAACTTTTAAATAGATGAATACACTTTTACCTCCGCCAGTGGAATAGGTAGCCGATAAAATTTGATGACAATTATTTTTAGGGACTCGGACATATTGTACATTAGAAGCAAATAAGGGCCCACCAATAATTAATATACTAATAATTATTTTATACATTTTTTATATTCCTTCTATTTTATTTTAATTTTTCTTTATTATTTTCCAGAAATTCTTTTACTGCTTGATTGATTAATCCTGATTTGTAATATAGTGGATTGTTTTGACATATTTCATTTAGTTGATCTAACAATTCGGTTTCAATCCTAAACGATAATGGTTGTTTATTTGTTTTCATTTTTTTGATACTCCTTTACCATTTTGATAGCTTGATCAAATGGGATTTGTTTTGCTTTTATTTTTGGATAAGGGAAAAGAGCCATGTTTTTTTCATCTTTATTATCTTCTTGTCGGGTAATGACTGTATTATCACTGAGAGACACGTATTGCTCAATATTCTGGCCTTTAATGACTTCCCATAGATGAACGGTGCCATCCATGCATGAATCGACAATCATGGCTTTTTTTTGTTCTTCCAGTTCTCTTAATTTTAATATGTCCATTTTTTTACTCTCCTTTTTTAAATTAGATTGATAGATATAATTTTTAAATGTAATCACAGATAGCCAGACATATAGTAACAGATCCCCAGACTATCCTCAGAATAATACCGTTTGACTTTATCACCTCCCAAATAACCCTCAACACATTTGTCTAGGGTGTTAATCCATATCTTAGGCCCATCAAAAGATACCAGTATATGAGCCCCCAAGTATTGTCTGTTTGAGTCCATTACAAATCTGTAATCTTCGATATCGGATAGGTAATCCTCAGCACAAGGCTCCTCATACTTTGATGATATAGGGAAATCATATATACCCGTTTGAATTTCTTTAGCAATCTTTTCACATATTTTTTCTAATTGAATCGTTGTTTCATGTTTTTGTTTTGTCATTTTTAAACTCCTTTGTTTTTTTGTATATATAAATATTACATTGTATGACATACTAAATCAACACTTTTTTAAGAAAATGTTTAATGAAAAAAACAGTTTGTTTAATTCTTATATAATGTTATATAGTTGAATTAATGAAGGATGTCTTAAAAAAACAGAGACTTATTAAAACAACAGATCTAAGAGCCAATAAAGGGCAATTAGTTGAGCGTGGTATCCCTACGAATCCAAGAAAGATTGTAAAAGAAAAGTATAACTTATTATTGCAATCATTGGATAAGAGCAATTTAACACAGATACGGCCTTTGGATGTAATAGAGCATATGGGCAAGTATATTGTATTGTCGGGTAATCAAAGGCTCAGAGCCCTCAAAGATTTAAAGTGTAAAGAAGTCCCTTGTAATATATTAAGGGATGATCTAGAGCCTGAGACTTATAGACAAATTGTGTTACAGGCTAATACTACATATGGGGAACATGACGATGATTTATTGGCGAATGAATGGGATGCGGTAGAATTGCATGAGTGGGGGTATGATCTTCCAGACTGGGAAGCAGAAAAAATAGAAGAAGATAAAAGCGAAGATTTAACCGATAAGTTAATTTTAGAAATTGAATGTAAAACAGAAAAAGAATTGCAATTTTTATATAATGAAATGGAAGAACGAGGTCATAAATGCAAAATTTTAACATTGTAAAACGCACCCCTGCCCCTGATACATTTAGAACAAATTATGTTTCCTCAACGTATGATTTAAATTCAAACAATTTAAAACAAGTTTTTAGTGGTACATTGGATATTAATTTTGATTGGAATATTGGATTAATTGTAGGTAATTCTGGAACAGGTAAAAGCACTATTGCCAAAGAATTATTTCCAAATAATTTTATCGATAAATTAGAATATAAAAGCAAATCATTATTAGACGATTTTCCAGAAAGCGCAACAATTAAAGAAATATGCATAGCTTTGTCCAATGTTGGTTTCTCGACACCACCATCATGGTTAAAGCCTCATTCAGTTTTGTCCAACGGTGAAAAAATGAGATGTGATATCGCCAGAGTAATGTTAGAAAATGATTTTGCTGTTTATGATGAATTTACCAGTGTGATAGATAGAAACGTAGCTAAAATTGGTTCTTATGCGACACAAAAATATATTAGAAAAACAAACAAAAAATTTGTTGCGGTTACTTGTCACCATGATGTTGAAGATTGGTTGCTTCCTGATTGGGTGTTAAATACTGACAATATGTTATTTACTAAAAAAAAAACTTTGAGCGACCAAAAATTAAATGCGACATATACCAAGTCAAAGAAAAAAAATACTATTGGCAATTTTTTAGAAAGCATCATTATTTAAATGATAGTTTTAATAGTGCAGCATCGGTTTATATTCTAATGATAAATAATAAATTGGTTGGGTTTAATGCTGTTTTACCATTACCACATAAAAATTTAAAAAATGCATATCGAGAAAGCAGGCTAGTAATTTTGCCAGATTATCAAGGCGTTGGGCTGGGTAGTTTTTTTTCAAATTATATCGCTGAACGATACAAGCAACAAAATAAATTGTTTTATTCAACCACAAGTAATTCAGCTTTAATAAAATATAGACAAAAAAGTAAAAAATGGATAATTAAAAGAATAGGAAGAATAAATGAAAATAAAAAAAGCAAAAAATCTAGAGGATTATCTAAAAATAGATTAACTGTTAGTAGCAAATATGTTGGAAATGATGAATTGACCGCCAAGGGTTGAAAGTGAGTGTTAAGTCATGAACACAATAAAAATTAATTATAATTACGATACGGATGAGACTAAGATTAAATTTAATGATGAGTTTAATTCTTTGCCAATGATTCAGCAATTAGACGCCATGAAAGATGGGTTGTGTTTACTTGAGGAAAGATATAATACATTATTACATAATTTTAACGAGCAATTATTGACGAGAGAAGAAGTAAATCAAGGTGCTGATATGAATGATATTAAAGTGAGGGATTAATGGCGTATAATACCGAAGAACTTTACAAAATGGCCTTAAAAATTATTAAAGAAAAAAAGGTTAGGACAATTGAAGATCTAGTTTCTTATATGCCATGCGAAAGAGCATCTTTTTATGATCATTTTCCCACAAAATCAGACAAATCAGACACTATAAAAAAAGAACTTGAACAAAACAAGGTCGCTTTTAAAGAAAGACTAGTTAATATGTGGACAAGTCTAAGCCATACATCACCAGCCACACAGATATTTCTTTATAAACTATGCGCGAACAAGGAAGAGAAAGAGGCTATCTATGATACAAGTATTAAGGCAAAAATTGAGACGCCTAAACATGAAATAACATTAAATTTAATTAGAAGATGAACAAAAATTGATTGAGGGTAAAAATGATGAACAAGATAATTAGAGATAATAAAGTAGCTGTTTTTCGTGGTTGGGTAGGATATAAGCAATTATTACAAACCCCATTTCTTGAGCATTGGTTTAGATATGGGGATAGTGAGTTATTAGAGATAGTAGAGAAACGTAATGCTCTAAAAGATGAAGTTCAAAAAGATATGGGGCTTGATATTTACGTGCCGCACCACAGCACACGTGGCCAGATGATGGTTAATCCAGATGTAAGACAAAGACCAGAGTTTAGACGAATTACTGCACAAAATAGACTTGTATTTCAGCACGCTACTCAAATCATAAAAAGCCAGATAAGTATATTTAACGAAGAAAATAAAACCATACTAGATGAGTTAAAACTGTTTGGTCTGAACGTAGAAAAAGAGGTAAGTTATGCGCTTTGCGAGCTGGTGACTGAAAATGTAGATTTTACATGGAAAGCCCAAATCGATTTGGATTAAAATAAATTTATAAAAATAAGGAGTAAAAAAATGGGAATAACAACACAAAAACATATTAATATTATTGATGAGTTAAGACAAAGGGCGATTAAAGATAAGGCACAATTAAACGGTGCTTTGCTACCTGATGAACAAGAAAGGTTTACAATAGCCATTGATGGCTTAGAGGCAACCAAAAAGCGGATGATGATTGATCTATTGGAGCAAGAAAAACAAAACGTAACGGAAGAACTGGATAAATTAAATGCTTGATACAGTTTTAAATGATTTATGGAATAGTGTTGATTTATTGATTACGCTATTTATTTTTACAGTGGCGGTTGGAATTAATCTACTTTTTGCATTTCGTGTTATGTATATGGTCAAACAAAACGAAGATCCAATAAAAGCCTTTAAAAAATATGAGGACAAGGGAACATTGCAAGACGTGTTAATCAATCAAAAGGAATACGACGAAATCAATGGCATTTAAGCTCAGACTTAATACTCGTTATACGCTTGATGATGGTAATGAGTATGTACTAATTGGCACGACAGGCAATGAGACGGAAGGCAAAAATAAATGTGTGGTACTTGTGGATGACTTGAACTGGAAGCGTAAAAAATTAAGAGTAGAGGATTTTTTTAAACAAGTGAAATGAAAGCCTCACTAAACTATAACCAGTCAGTCATATTTAATACTGTTTTCAATGAGAATATGACAATGAGAAAAAATTGTCCCAGAGAAATTGCTTTCTGGGGCGGTTATGGCTCTGGCAAAAGTTGGGTAAGTATATTATTGGCTTATTATCTATGCCATTATCATGAAGGCGTACAATTATTGATGACAAGGTACAGTTATAGACAGCTTAAAGATACGTGCATTGTACAGTTTCTTGAGGCGTTCCCCCCGGATGAATACGGTTATACCCACATGAAAGCCGATCATGAGTTCCATTTTGGTAATGGTAGTAAAATAATTTTTAGATCGTTTGATGACCCACGCAAGATTCTATCTAGTAGTTACGATGCGGTTATTATGTGTCAGGCTGAGGAATTAAAAGAAGAACACTTTTTAGGTGCGTTAGGCCGTATGAGAGGTACAGCATTACCAGTTAAGTTAATATTTACTGAGGGCAATCCCCGATATGGATGGTGTAAAAAGCGGTATCATGACAATGACCCCCCAGAAGATTGTTTGTATATTCGAGCTACGACATACAGCAACAGAAAAAACTTGCCTAAAGACTACATAAAAAATATGGAAGAGAACTTCCCACCTAGCTATATACAACAGTTTTTAGAGGGTAATTGGGATTCAACACAAAATGCGGTCTATGACCAATTAATGAGTCATCACATTATCCCCAGACAGAAAATACACGATCATTGGTATAAGTGCATAGGGCTAGATCATGGCACACGTGTTGATACTAGCATTGTTTTTATGGCGAAAGATGAGTCAGGGCGTATATACACATATGACGAATGGCACAAGCCACAGCCAACAATAAATGAAATTGTTCAAGCGTGTAACCGATATGGTCCACAACCAATTATTGCGGATTACAGCATGAAAGTACAAGATAGAGACTATGGATCATGGTGGCGAGACTTGCAATCACATGGCCTTAATTTAATAGAGGCAGTCAAAGAGAAGTCTGGGAATATCTTATTGGTCAATCAATTATTATTTCAAAACAAACTATTCTTTTTTGATAATGTTCCATACGTTATAGATCAACATAAGAATTACATGTATGTAGACAAGTTACACGCCAATGATGACCAGTTTAAGGTTGTTAAAAAGAATGATCATTCATGTGATGCTGTTCAATATGCGGTTAGGCATTTAAAAAATGTTGAAGTTAAGAATCCAAGTGCTGTATGGGGTTTAATGGATAACAAACCAACCTTGGATGATTATGTAAAAGGGAGAGTTTAAAAATGAATAAAAACAAAAAAAAGAAACCAAAAAGATATTAAAAAAAGGAGTATAACAAATGGATAATATAGAAATGGCAATAGGAACACTAGAGGCAAGGATGGCTAAGTCTTTAAAAGCAATTAATGATTCTATTGATGCACGAATCGCAACGTCAGTTAAAACTCAAATAGCAAATAGCATCGAGTTTCAAGTCAACAATCACCTTAAAGCAATTCAAAATATATCAGTTGATAAGGCATTAACTGTTGAGCAATTAACTCGACTATATCAAGATGTGTATCAAGCATTGCAAGACTTAAAATTAAACACCAATGGATATGGACTATATGAGCAAATGCAACAGCTAAACAATGCGTTTCAATCCACTCGTGGCGAATTACAAACAGTATCAAACAATGTTGAAAAATTAATCAACAATAAATACATTGAAGCTCAAATTACCAAAGAACAGTTATGGGCGTTATATGATCAAACAGAATCCAGTGGAGATGAATTAGCACGTAAATTTAAGATGAGTGTTACAGAGGTATACAATCATTTGAATTGTAAGCGTAAATATTTAAAAATGAGAAATGAATTTAAATTGTACTTAGAAAAGAAGTTGCAAAAACAAAAGGAATTATTAAATGCCACTGTATAGTTTTAAATGTCAGTCATGTGAACACATACAAGACAATTTTTTCTCATTAAATGATAAGAAAATAGTTAATTGTGAATCTTGTCGAAGTACTAATATGAAGCAATATTTTGGTGGTCATAACGTATCCATTCATGGCTTTACAGAGTTTGACGACCCACGAGGCACAGGTGGAAAATTAACAATGAAAGAAATTAAAGAAATAGAGAAGAAGCAGAAACTTGTTTATGGTGGGCATGACGAACTAAAAAAAGAGGCAGATAAAAACCGTCGCTATAACGAAAATAAAACCAAACAAAAACTGGAAGGTATTATTGATAAAAGCGTTAATACACTGCACAAAAAATATAATAGTTAGGAGGTGATCATGCCATTAGAATATAATAAAAGTAATAAAGCATTTAAAAAAAATGTTAAAACTGAAATAAAATCTGGTAAGCCAATTAAACAAGCGTTAGCTATAGCATACAGCATTAAAAAAAGAAAAAAGAAAAAATGATAAAAGATTTAGAAATTGTCAAATTTGACTTTTGTTTATATACGATTGAAAATTATAATGTCTACATTTACAACAATGAGCATATTTGCGAATTAATCGATAATATAGACGATTGGTTAGAATCGCATGATGAATTTGATACTTTCTGGATTAATATTAACTAAAAAAAAGGAAAACGACATGAAAATAACTGAATTTAATAAAATGGTATGTGAACGAGAAGGTGGGGAAGAAGAATTAAGTATCGCACAAATTGCGGAAGTCATAAAAATAGTTGATGAATTAAGTAATGGCATTTTATATAAAGTTATTGAATTAATGCCTACGGAATGTAAAAAATGTTCAACATAATTGGTAATCTTGTAGGCTCGGTTGTTGGAACGGTTGGAGATGCAGTAAAGCGAGACCAACAAATAAAAAAAATTAAAGAAAAAGGTAAACTTGATATTCAACAAGCTAAAATTGATCTGGATGTTGCTAAACTTAAGGCAAAAATTAAACAACAAGAAACACAAGCTGCCAACGATATGACGTATGATATGCAAGTACTTAAAAATAGGCGTGAATCGTTCATTGATGAGTTTATCATCTTAGGTTTTTTTGTGATTATGATTTTAACGTTTATTCCAGCTACACAACCAACAATGGCTAAAGGGTGGAAAGCATTGAATGATACAGCATGGTGGTTTGAGTTTGGTATTGTTGGAATACTTATTTCAACACTTGGCCTAAAAGACGTATTAAGAATATTTGTTGGCGGTTCAATCGATAAACTTAAAAAAAAACGGTAAATGACAATGATGCAACGTTTTCCCAACGTCAGGAAAATGATAATCTAAACCAGTCGAATTCGACCCCTTTAGAATACGATCTTATTTTTGATGTTGTTGATACATTTAATAAAACCAAACTTGGTAACTTATGCATTGGTGACCAACAATGGGAATGTATCAGCGGTAAATATGGGAATGGAGCATTGCCTAAGGGTGAGTACAAAATTTAAGATTGCTACAAATTAAAGCCGATTAAAGGTAAAACAGAGGCTTATACAGGTAGAGAATTTCCTTGGGTAGCTAAACTTAATCCACAATTCAAAACAGATCGCACAGGCTTATTAATACATCCAGACGGCAATAAAGAGGGAACGAGAGGATGCATTGGGATCTCTAAAAAAGAAAATGATGTTAAAGTCTATAATGCAATTACTAATTTATTAAAAAGTAAAAAAGAATTGATACTATATGTTAATGCGTAGTAGAATGTAAATGAGTAATCATATTTTGGCCTACAACCTTTGTTTTTTGTAGATATTTTAAATCCGTAGGCCAATTCCTAACTAATCTTTTTTATAGCGTTTTACGATGTTTTGCCCGATTTCTTTTAATCGTCTAACTGAATCGTAATTACTAGGTATGGGAGCATCACATCTCTTAAATTGCATTGCTGCTGGTGTTGGTCGTCCTTGTTTATCTTTTAATGGTTGACTTTGTTTTAAAATTTGTGTTGCTTTACGTAAAAGGAATTTGCCACGTGTTAGCTTACGTGCCGGACTAGCTTTACTAACATCCCTAACAGGACGAGCGACACTGCCACCGCAACGGTTATACTCAGCCATTTTCTTATTTGTACGGTTGTCATAGCGTTTATACTTTTCTTCCGCACTTAACATCACCCGATACTATTTATAAAATTAGGTACTTCTGGCATTTCATAGTTATCAATGGAATCCTCAACCATAGCGTCAGCGATTTCAGGTTGCGGCATTGTTAGACCTAAACTATCCGTTATGGTACTGATTGCCGATACTTGCTGCTCAATAGGTAATACACCGATTAATTCAATGATATCTTTTAAACTCATATTTACGTTTTTGATGTATGCGTTAAAGTCTGGCTCAGGCAATGGCACTTGAGCTTGTTCGTCTTGTTCTTCTTTAATCTTGTTTATAATTGCTCGGTAATTTGGATAATCTAGTGTTTTTAGTATTAACTCTTTAACGTCAGGATTATTGATATCCCCAAATACACCTTGTTGAGCTAATTGCATGGTGGTTGCAGCGATTGCCGATTGTGATTGTGGTAATGAGCTACCAGCGGTTATTTCAACTTCATATTCTCCAAGCGTTAAATCAGATTTAATGGTATCAATGGCCATTAATTCGTTTGTCATCATGTCACGATCATATATATTGATCTGCATTTCACCCATCTCATTTGGTTCCATTGATGCAAATTGTGTACCACTGGCCATGCGTATAATTCGTGGTTGGTTGTAATATAATTGTATCAATACGACAGCTTTATTGCTAATATCAGTTAAGAAGTTTTTGAAATTACGTTGCATCTCACGAATAGATGACATTGGCGACTCAATTAAATCACGTACCATTTGCCCACTATTTACACCGGTTGGACGTTCACCTGAAAGCATAATCTCATTGATACGTGCAATCTTGTATGCATCTTGTTTCAAATCTTGTATATGCTGTCTCATAATTTGTATATCATTAGTCAGCTTGTTAGTAACCAACATTGGCTGTGTCATTGGATCACCCGGTTGGCTTCCGATAATATCAAAATTACCTTGAAACTGTCTGCGGTAGTTTTCGGGAACAATTAACATTGATTTATATTTTATAATTAACTCTTGAAGTTTAGCGTAGGCATTGGTTAGACGTGCCTGTATTTGCATTAAATCCTCAACATCGCCTTGCCCCATTAGAGAATCACTTTGTGTTGGTGAGTAGGTAGCAAATGGGAAACCAAAAGGGTAATCGATTGGACGATCTTCCAATATTTCTTCACCACTAAAAATGATTAAACGTCCATTAGGGTATTTAAACCTTTCTTCGGTTTTCATTTCCTTGTCTTGCTCTGATTCATCATCCAAAGGAACTAAAACGGTATCATCTTTTAAGTAACATTCCCAAAGTTCGATATTATGTTCAGTTCCAGAAGGTTTTAAACTACCTTGATTTAGATACATTTCACTACCGGTAGTTACACCTTCAGCAGTTACCTTCCCAGCAACAACCTTGTTTGTAGGCTCTCCCATGTCGATGGTTGCTGATGGTGAGCTTAATTTATCAATCTTTTTTAGAATGTCAGGTTTATTTTTGTATTGGTTTATTAAATCAAAACGACTAATAACACGTTTAACAAATATATAGTTACAGTTTTCAATGTTTGTTGCTGTTGGTTCAGGGTAGAAGTCTAAAGGGCTTACACGCTCTATTCTTATATCCCCTAACCCATTATTAATTGATTGGTTCCATATAACTTTGGCAATCCCTACACCATAGATTGAACCATCACGAATGACTTTCTGTGAGATGTTCGGTAATTCCGTATTTCTTTTAAT
>Ga0070754_10003768_pt1 | contig 10615 bp, 10 predicted proteins | sample VirMetDEL_Sep_01_FD_75181 | JGI IMG/M metagenome (GOLD analysis project Ga0070754, IMG submission 75181) | Aqueous microbial communities from the Delaware River and Bay under freshwater to marine salinity gradient to study organic matter... | ecosystem: Environmental > Aquatic > Marine >... | reverse complement strand
ATGAATCTAATTTTACTAAAATTAGAGTAATTAAGGGTATATCTCATTATAAATATCTAAATCAAAAATTAAATTATATTAAACTTTCTCCACTTTATGGAAAGTAATCATATTTAAAATTGAAATTCAATCTTAAATATTTATAAATTAAAATCAATATGTTGGATTTGAAAAAATTCTCATCCTGCCCTGTTACTTTATTTAAAAAGTATTGTGACAAAGGAATTCATTTGAATCTTTTAAAACAATTAGTTAAAGATGGAAATGCTAAAGTTTTTTCTGTTTATGAAAATGAAAAAACAGCTACATATTTACATTCTTATTTTGGAATAACATACCCAGAAATCAAAACAACTCATCTTCACACTTCAGATGGGTTTGATATTTGTTTTACTAATTTTGAAGAAACCAAAAAGATTCTTCTTAAAAATATTAATAAATCGAAAGTTGATTTCTGTAATGTATTAATCATCAATGATATTCATTTTGACCATCCAGATAAAATTTATTTGATTATGCTATGGCTTCAAATTTTCAGGACCAGTAAAACAAGACCATATCTTTTAATAACTACTGACAGTCATTTGATACCCGAAATTCCTTTTAATTTGGAAAGGGTGTCATTACAAGAAGTAGAAAGAGAATCAGAAGATATATCAATACAATATCATAATGAAGATTTTTCACCAAATTCTTCTAAGTTGTTAGATGCTATGGTTGAAGTTACTGATAAATTAAATTCAGAGTATCCTATTGGGGAAGAAGAAACTTCTATGTGGCTTGTTTTCTATTCTGGAAAAGGTAATATTAATTTTTTAAGTAGAAATCTATACGACACGTTAAAAAATACCAATGTATATTCTTATAAGAATATAACCGACTTCAGTAAAATTAATGTCAAAGGAAAAAGAAGTATTGTCATCGTTGATGAATTCTATGAAGATAATATGTTTTTAATCCCCGACGGTATCGTCGACGGAATGGTTACCGAAAACGGTAATTCCGAGGGAAGATTATATTATACTTATTCTTCTAAACAACACAGCGAGATAAAAAGTAGTTACCTGAAGAAAGGTTTTTGTTACCGGATGTGTACACAAGATTTATATCAAAATCTTCCAAAAACCGAGACAGGTATTTTTTCAAAAAGAAATCTAGAAAAATACTATCTCGAGATATCGGAAACAAAAACTAACTTATATGATTTCTTTCTTCCAATGTTGAAGAGAAAAGAAATAGAAGCTTCGTTAGAAAGATTAAGATTTTTAAATTTGTTAACTGTTGATAACAAGATAACCAAAATCGGAAGAATTATAAAAGATTTTCCTTTTAATGTTACCAACGGGACTATTCTTTCAGAATGGATAGAGCAAGGCAAACCCATCTTTCCGATGATTGTTCTATTGTCTTTGATGGAATTAGATTTACCGATGTTGTATTTTTCTAAGAAAGAAGTTAAAAACTTAAATGATGAGAAGAAAACAAAATTAGTGAATCAATATTTCAATTTAGAATATTCTACACCCATAGAATTATATTTGAAAATATTTGTTATGATTATTTCTGTCGAAGGAACTATAGATATCCAGAATTATAACTACTTATGTAAGAAGTATAATCTTAATTTTAACGCTGTCAAAGAATTATTCAAGAAAATTAAATATATGGTAGATGTTTTGAGAAAAGAAACTACTATTGGAATTTTTAATGTAGATAATTTAATTTTTATGGCAAGAGATTTGTTACAAAAATATTATTCTGAAAAGATTGGAACTTTAGTAAACCAAGAAAAGGGTTTGTATTCTTTCAAAAATGGAAGTGTCTATAAATTAGATTTTCAAAAACATTTTGGTAAGAAAGAAGTTCTTCCTGTCAAGATACTTGCATTAGAAATGTTTAAAATTAATGATATTGAAGAGTCTCTGCAGAAATATAGAAATGTGGTATTTTACTATATTCCATTAGAAGATATTTATGTTGAGAATTAAAAATTATTACTTTATAATCTATTTTTTATAAAATGGAAACTAAAAATAGATTATCATGGAATGACTATTTTTCAAAAATAGTAGAAGCTACATCGGAAAGGTCATCTTGTAAAAGACTCCAAGTCGGATGTCTCTTAGTAAAAGATAATCGAATTATTTCCCAGGGATATAATGGGTTTCTTCCAGGATATCCTCACGAATCTATTGTCAGAGATAATCATGAACAAGCAACTGTTCATGCTGAACAAAACGCTATCACAGATTGTGCCAAAAGAGGAGTTAGTTGTGAAAGATGCACTGCATATATAACCCATTATCCTTGTATCATATGCACTAGACTTTTAATAGCTGCTGGAATATCTGATATCAGATATTTGAAAGATTATAAAAACGATGAATTAGTCAAACATTTTTGTTCTTTAGGTAATATTAATATTACAAAAATCTAATTTCTATCTATTTAATTACAAAAATCTAATTAAATAGGATAACAAAAATGTTAAAAGGATATGATTTGATGAGAGCTTTTGGAAGATATTCTATAGTAGGTGCACTGGCAGGTCCAATCTATGTTTTTGCTTCCGGAGAATACCATGACCCTCCAAAATTAGCTATTTCTATTTTAATTCTAACTGTTATTCTGACAACATATATGTATTGGGGTATTTCTAATATGAAAAAATCTGTTTTTTGGAAAATAGCTGATAGAAGTGTGGTTCTTGCACTAATGATTCTTCCTTTAATTTATGGAAACAACGATACCAGAACATTTATAGCTTTAGGAGCTTATTTCTACTTTTTAGGATATTCTTCCAGCTGGGTTGACCACAATGGACATTTGAACCATGCTGCTTTCAGATATTTCGCTGCTTTGGGATTAATTTTATATTTGGTTAAAGAATCCGACAGAGTGTATCAAGATGTCTTTGTCGGATTAGTATCATTAATATTAGTTTCTGGTTCTTACTTAATTATCAAAGATTATCGTCAAGATAATAAAATAGAATCTTTAAAAAATAGTAGTATCGTTTTTTAATTATAAGATTCTGACAGGTCTTTTTTGTTTGATAGATTGAATAAAGGTAGAAATGATAGTTCTTTTGACATCCCCGTCAACAATAATACATGTTTCCTCTAATTTGATTTTAGTTAATTCTTCTAATTTATCAAAGACTTGTTTTACCTTATTCATATCACTAATATTAACACTACTTCCGGTAGTATCAAAAATGAATCTAACTCTATCATGATTTTCATAAGAAGTTTTAATTTTATGATAAAATTTTTCAGTATCCATGTTTTCTTTTAACTTAATATAGACGTCTTGCACCATTTTTCATTATTTTTTTATTAAAATAATGAAATTATTTCTTCATATGAAGAACACCTTTGATATATCTTTTCTTGAGTTCTTTCTCCAAAATATCCAGTTTTTCTAACCAAATCTGTTCGGCGGTAGTATCCTTTGCAATTTGTAATTTTGCTTTAGATTCTTCCAGCTGCTCTTTGCACCTGTTAACAGATTCCACCGAAAAATCACGACCTTTAGATTTTTCATAATACTCGAAAGGAATTTCAAACTGTTCCATCTTTTCTTTGATGACTTCTTCTTTCACTTTGATGATAGTAATATCTTGTTTCAAAACATGAACAATAAATTTCATCTTGTAACTTATGTCAATCATTCTCTTTTCTTCACAACTGATTCTGTGATTTCTAACAGCAGTATAATGCATAATCATATGTTTGTAATATGTTTCCATCACTTGCTGCATACAATTGAATCTCTTTGGAAACCCAAGATGGTCAATCAGAGTAATATTAGTAATTCCAAAACTTCGAGTCAATTTGAGAGTCCTATGATTGGGAACCCGATAATTTTTATTCCAATGAATCAGAAATTCTGGTTTTTCAGTAGTGGAATTATCTTTGAAATCAAAAATGGGTTTACTCTTATCTTGAACCAAAAATTCAAGCCATTTTCGATAACGATGAATCCAAGTTTTCACCGGGATTTCAGTCACCTTGATGATTGGACCGTCGTTTTTATGAGTTCCTACAATATCATACTTTCCATACGTTTTCAATGTCAATTTAGAATTTTTAGAATGCTCCAAAACAGCTAGACTCTCTTGGTCCATTTCTTCCAATTCTTCTTCTGACAAATCTTCCAATTTGATATGTCCAGTAAAAGGTTTGTCTGGTTTGATATCACCTGGAAGAAATTCTTCTTCATCTTCACTATCTTCAATAACAAATTTTCCCTTTTTCCCAGAATTTCGATTAACGATTTTCATCTTTCCGGTAAACCCATTATACCACGGAGGAATAGGTTTTGGGTCTTTACCTTGACATTTCTCACGATACCATTGAATGACATCCATCGGATTATGACAAGGGGTTGAAGTGGAAAAAGCCGTAGCAATACCATTAGAACCATTGACAACTCCCATCGGAATTACACCAGGAAGCCACAAAGGCTCACATTCTTCATCGTCGATAACTCGTTTCTTAACCAATTCAACAGATTCTTTGTAGTAAACATACGGAATCCACCAAGACAAATGAGTCTCTGAATAACGAGCATCGGCAGCATTCTCTCCGCCATCTGCTCGAGCTCCAAACTGACCGTCTTTCTTGAAATATCCCATATTGTTAGACCCGATGAAATCTTGCGCCATCTTAATGAAAGTGTCAATTAGAGATTTCTCACCGTGATGGTATTGAGTCATGTCAGCCGCTTTGTTAGAAAACCGACCAACTTTAATCGACTTTCCTTTCTTTGGGTCATAATTGAAATAAGAAAGAGCAGCATAAAGAGCTTTCCGTTGTGAATCCTTCAGATGGTCAAATTCCGAAGGAATGGCTCGGAATAGAGAAGCTATAGAATATCCAATCAACTCTCTGTTAATGAACTGAGAAATATCTTGAGCTTGAAGTAGTTTATCATCTGTTTTTCGGATACTGTTGATATCCACAGAAATAATATCATCACATTGAGTCACATCTCTCCATTTTTCAATCCAAGCCTTTCGTTGGTCTGCATTATCTTCGTGGAAAGCCAAATCAAGATTTTCATCACACTGGGTGTCATAGAAACAAATGACAGTCGGAGAAGTTGACAAATCATCTTTAATATCGTCATCGTTAGAAGTTCCAAGACCCTTATAATACCTGACAGTCAAACCTTTGAGAGAATTCTTTTCTCTCCATTTTTCAAAATCAGGAACAGTGAAAAACCTTTTACTGATTTTATCACCTCTCAAAACTTTGATAACTGGTGTCCGGAGATAACCAATCATATTACGTTTCAAGATTCCGGGGAACTTTTCACGGAAGAAGTTGAGAACATGAGCAAGAATATGCATTCCATCGTCGTCAGCATCTACTGTCAAAACAATAAATCCATAACGAAGAGTTTTGATGTTTTCATCCTTCTCGTAATCAACATCTTCTTTCAATCCAACTACTTGTTTAATCATTCCAACAACAGTATTTTCTGCATATTTAGCAGCTTTAGCTTTGGTAATATTCATAAATTTGCCTTTAAGTGGCATATACCCGTTGTAATCTTTTCCACCTTCCAACATACAAATTCTCTTTTGCGGATAATTAGCAGCCGAAAGACCCTCGACAAGATACAGAGAACATTTAGCAGAATCTTTCGTTCCAGCAAGATTGGCATCTTCTCCTTTGTCCATGGTGATATGTTTTCTTTTACTCCCATCATTTTTAGTTGCTTTGGTGACTGCCATAGCTTCCATCTCAGCAAACATCCGTGTGATGACATCCCAATTTTGAAGATTTTTCAATGCCTTTTCCGGAAAACTAACACTGATATTCGGGGATGATAACTTTGTTTTTGATTGAGAAGTATATTCCGGGTCAGCCAGACGAGCATTGACCACAAAAGAAATATGACCTTTGATATTCTTGGCAGAAATCGTCATAGTAGCCTTTTTTCCACGCTTCTTTTCACCGTTTACCAGATTAGAAATGGCTTTGAAAATAGGGTCTTGAACAGCATCCACATGAACACCCCCTTCCGCTGTCACCAAACCATTTACATATGAAATGTTGTTAGCGCTGTCAGGTGTATCCACAATCAAGATTTCAACTTCCGGAATATGATTAGGTTTCTTAGCTTCCAAAATCTTTTTCTCTTGAGTATCCAAACGAGCTTTCTTCAGGGCATCCGGAGCGGATTCTTCCCATACATAATGAATGATATGATTTTTGAGTTCTTCTTCATTCCAAATTAGGGAAGCATAATTTTTGATACTCCGATAATCAAGTTCGATTCCGTTGAAATAGGTTTTAATCTTACAGGTGAACGAGAAATCCACCGCCACTCTGGCAAAAAACTGAAGGTCTTTTTCGGAATATTTGGTCATCTTAAAACGAGGAAAATCAAGTTCCCAAGTGACACGAACAGAACCTTTTTTGATTTCTGTATCTTTGTCAATAGTAATTTCTGGTTTCCCGGCTTCATCATCTTTGAACATATTTTCTTTCCAAACACCTGTAAACCGAAGTTTAGTATCAGGGTCTTCCACAGTAACCGTAAAAACTTTAGAGAAGATATTAGTCAGCTTGGCACCAAAACCATTCCGACCACACCCCATTCGTTTTACTTTTTCGTCATAATTATTAGATGACCGAAACTGACCGAAGATGAAAGCTGGAAGCCAACACCATTCTTCGTCGGGCATTCCTTCTTTGTAATCTCCAACAGTAGTATTTCCATTGTTTTTTATTAGACTAATTTTCTTGACAGGAATATGGAGACCTTCATTCTTGATACTCATCTTGTTTTCATCAGCTGTAATAGAAATATCTCCTGGGTCAACATTAGCTCGACGAGAAGCATCGACATTATCCGCTGCGTTGGAGATAATTTCCAGAAAAACTCTTTGAACACCTTGTGGAAGGGTTAATTCAGATTTCTCAAATTTTTTAGTCTCAAGATTCAGAATATCAGTTTCAAATTTTTGCGGTTTAGTAGAACCAATGTAAGTGTCCGGGATTTTGTAGACATGATTAATGGCGGAAAGACCGCTGTAATCAGTCAATTTTCGTTCGGTTCGTACTTTCTTATCAGTCATCTTTTTTAAAATTATTCTTCATAAGGTTTTCATTTTTGATTTTGTGGACCCCTATACACAAAAATTTTGAATTTTTGTTATCTTTTTTCTAATTTGTGAGAAATTAGAAAATTACATTCTGTAGGCATAGAGATAAAGGTATGTAAGGAGAATGAAAAGAAGAGGCATTCCAATGATAATAATGGCTGCTCCAGTGGAATCAAACTGACCTAAAACAGGTTCGCTAGAGATATCTCTCGAAGTTGGATCTGTATCCCTAACACCCAAGTTCTCTTTGGAACATAAAATAAAGAAAAGAACAGCAAAGGCAATTAACGAAATCACCGAAAAAGAAAAAAGAGAGTGAAAAATTCTTTCTTGAGAAGGAGATAATTTATGAACCATTTTATATATGTAATTTTTTATTTAATTATTTAAATACAGTTATTCAAATAATTACATAACAGTATTTAAATAATTTTTAACTTTGTCAAACATTCCTCTGTCGTTTGTATCAATCTTTCTAACATCAGAATAAGAATCATAAGTATCTACTAAAAAATTGAACGGAGCATATACATTTAAATTACCTCCTTTTGACATTTTTCCTAAAAATCTATCTATATGAGGATATTTGCCAAATTTTCTGAAACCTCTAGATTTTTTTGCATTCAACCATTTTAAAACTTTAGTATATGATTTTTGACGATACACTACAAAATGAAGACCTGAAAAATCACCCACTTTAAATATAGAGTTGTTCAGTTTAACACAATTATTCAAACCACTAGCTCCTCCTAAAAATAAATCCCAATCACGAGGTAATATTTTGAGTAAATCATGTAATCTAGAAATAGTATCTTCTTTTAATTTGACATCATCTTCTGAAACCAAAATCATATCCAAATTATTCTCTACTGCATAATTGATACATTTACAGTGAGACATTCCTGGTCCAAAAGATTGATTTCCTCTGATAGCGTCAAAAAATTCATATTCAAAATTAAATTTCTTAACTTGTTGTTCCATATGATAATTTCTATCTGTTCTTTCGACTAAATTTATAATATGGAGTTTCATTTTATTTTACATGACAAATAATAAATTGTTTGATTATATTTGTCACAGAATTTCAATTCAGATGAAGATTACCGTAGCTGGCAATCACTCTATGATGACATTCGGGGTTATACAGTTGGTCCCCTCGAAGCTTTTCAGCCGCTTCGTCAAGATAGTCGTCAACTTCCCCCAGTTTGTCTTCTGGGAGATGTTGAAAGTACCACCCTGTTCGATGGTTGGCTTCCTCGAATGCAGAATCAAGGACAAAATCTGTCCATTTTGGTTCGTCAGGATGGATACCCATTGGGTTTTCCAAACACAGTGCTACCATGTATTGGAGAAACCCTTCCGGATATTCTTCTTCCCGTTTAACAAGAAAAAGTCTCACAGGAACTTCCCAAGTAGAAGCCATGGAAAGGGTTGATATTACTGATTTTTTTTGAAATATCAATTTTGGTTACAAATCTTTTACTTTCTGATAAACAAAGTAATATAACCTAGAAGGCATAATTATTTCTTTTTGACCAGTCTCGTGAATTCCATATGTTAATTTTTGAAACCCATATTCTTTCATAATTATATCCCACTCAAACCAAGAGTAGTAATTATTCTTATCCAAATTGTCAAAATCTATTTTTCTTTTTTCCACGAAGGCATTATTTGACCTCCACCAAGTATGTTCCAAATCTGCCAACATTTTATCCACCACATCAATACAATCATGTTCTTCTATAGCTAGATAACCATCTTTCTTAATAATTCTGTTAAGTTGTCTCAAAGTAAAATCTAAATCAGTTACATGATGTAAACTAACAAACGCAGTCACTAAATTAAACATGTTATCTTTGAAATCAAAATCTTTACCATTTCTTATCAATTCATATTTGAATTTTATCTTTTCTCTGGTTTTATCTTGACCATCAAAAACTTCTTGTACTTCTAAACCATAAACATCGTCCATTGGTATGTTTAATTTATTTTTGACAGCCATCGTTTTACTCCCATCCCCGAACCCATAATCTAAATAAGTTATTTTTTTAGGTAACTTTAAACCTCTCATAACAGATTCTAAGTTTTCAGCCACAATATTTGGTCCAATACATTCCATTCCTCCTTTATAATAAAAATTCTTCCCTCTGTTATTTTCTCTCAAGATTTTAATAAAATTAAAAACATCTCTGTCATCTCTATATCTTCTGTTTCTTAATTTATCAATTATTTTGAAATAATTCCTAGTATTTAACTTTCGACACAAAACTTGACATAATCTAGAAAATATATCTACATTTGATTCTCTGGTTCCTAAATTAGAATATTTGTCAATTAATTTCATGATTGACGATATCTGCTGGTAAGATTCTGGTTCTTTATAATATTTTTGAAGTTCTTTGTTCTTGTAAAAATATAACATCTCTTTAATCTTACACTTTTTATAGGATATACTAACTAAATAGTCTTCAACTTCTTTTTTAGTGAATTCAAATCTACTCATAATTTTTATTATGAGTATTAATCTCATTTCTTTCTTTTCTTTATCTCTCTTCTCATTTCTTTCTTTTCTTAAATTAACTTGGAAACCTTACGGTAAGACTTACGAACATTGTCAGTAGAATCTTTGGTAAATAGTTGGTAACTCTCTTTGGAAAATCCGACCATCCCAGCATCCATATAAAATAAATTTTCGTATCCTCTACTAGCCAATTTTATAATTAATTCTCTGCTGGCAGTACAGGTTTCGCTGGCACAATAAACAACAAGAGGGGTTCCTTTCTTAATTTCTTTTGGAATTCTGATGGTTTTTGCTTTGTAATCCATAGTAACATGTTTGTAATCCTCATATTTATCAATGTCTGTAAGGGAAGGATGTTTCTTCCCTAAAGCATAGACCATATAGAATTCTCCGTTTTTCCAGTTCCTTTTGACATATTCAGGCGTGACATAGACTCCACCACTTTTGAGTTTTTTGGTTTTCATCATATCGGAATGAGAAGGGATAGCTAAAATGGTGTGAAAAGAACCTTTTTCCCATTCTTTGTCATCTCCTTCCACCACAAAATGAATATGTTTAGCCCAGATAGTTCCACCTTCTTTGTAACATTGAGGAGAAGCAATTTTCATAACAATATCTCCATTCTTTTCTACTCTAGTGCAACCGTGATTTTTGTAATTTTTTCCTTTTCCTCTATTGTAAGCTTCTTTAGCCGACACAATTTTATGAGCTTCTCCTAATTTTTTAGGTCTGGCAGCCCAAAATAAAACTTTTCTCCCGGGTTTAAATTTATCCTGTTTTAATCTTAATTCAATATCTGCATTTTCCGGATGATGGAGTCTACACGTCCTCGCAGATTCTTTAATAGGGACCGGTTCCAGGCATTCTCTCTTAATCCAAGTGGCTTCACTTGGATCACATCCGTGGCTAAAAACAATCATATTATCTCTACAAGTGTGACACAATTTCATCTTTTATTTACTTCTTTTTTTTCT
>Ga0070754_10003760_pt1 | contig 10625 bp, 17 predicted proteins | sample VirMetDEL_Sep_01_FD_75181 | JGI IMG/M metagenome (GOLD analysis project Ga0070754, IMG submission 75181) | Aqueous microbial communities from the Delaware River and Bay under freshwater to marine salinity gradient to study organic matter... | ecosystem: Environmental > Aquatic > Marine >... | reverse complement strand
CTATCCTGATAAGCCCAGAGCTCCTCAATCACGGCCTCTCGTAGATCTGGCGAGAGGATGGATAAGAACTCTGTTTGCACTTCCTCGGGAAGCAGGAGGAATCTCTCCACCATATCTTCCCATTCTTTAGGGGTGAAGAACTCTGCTCCACCTAAGCTATCACCATTGCCTTCCGGGGATGGACCGAGTGGTGGTATCCCCTTGCGCTTCTTAAGCCCACCTAGAAAGGCAGGCAATACTACGTTGGTGTCATTAACACCAGCATTAAACAGCAAGTAGGAACCTACTGCGGCTATGGCTATTCCTATGATCTCGAAGATCGTGTTATCCAGCACCAGCCCCAACCCTACAGTGATCAGGAGGATTACGGCTGCGGCTACGTATACAATTGCTTTCATACTAATTAATTTCAGTTTGTTCACGACGGTTTTCCTTCAATAGAATCTCCGGTTTCTTACGCTTAAGTCAAGAGATTCGGTACCGTTCATGATTCAGCTTAACCCTGAGACGATCTCGGAGAGCAGAAGTTTCTATCAATTCCCGTATGACCTTGTTAGTCAGACGATCAAGGGATTCTCGATCAGTTACTTCCTTAGCCAAGCGTGTCAGGTTATATCTTCGCAAGCAGACACGCTCCTCACCATTGATAAAAATCTCAATGGTGAGGTGTGCCGTAGACTTGTTGGGGTCCCACCCCCGATCCGTTTCTGTCTCGGGGGCCGGTAAATTCTTCATTTCTTTGTTAATGTTTTTGTTTTCCTTATTATCCCTCGTACATCATACAGGTGTCCTGAATTGTAGAGAGTGTTATACAGCCCATACTCTTGTGGTGTCAGGCGCTTGATCTTACGCCCGGTTAGCATGTTGGCTATCCCATCCCACGCAGTATCCAACTGTGCAGGTTTGGTTGGGCCTCCATTGTTACCCAGTTTTATCGAGTAGTTCTGCTTGAGTCCACCAGTTTGGTCCAGTGCGATATCAGGCAGGGGTGGTTGTTTCTTCTGTTGCTGCTGCAAGCCCCAAGTCTGGACATGATTCCCGACTGCCTGCACTGCCTGTTGTTGATTCTCAAACACGTAATCCCCATTGCGTAGCATTTCATTGTACTCGTTGAGGAATAGCGTGATAGCCTCATGCTCTTGAGCATCAAGCAGATCAAGCTGTGTGGAGGATAAGCGCAGCATGCGTATTGCCAGTAAGTAACCGGGCCAGACAAGCTTGAATCGCTCATCCTTGGTTTTCTTCTTGGCCTTATCAATCTTCTTCTTCAGCTCGCCTACAAGGTCTGCTGTCTCTTCGGGGTCTTGCCCCTGCACCCTGAACTCATCAGATGGCGGTGCAGTTAATGCTTCCAACAGGTCTTCCAGCTCTTCCTCTGGTGTGTTATCCTGTGCTACCTTCCGCTGGTACAAATGATCCAGACATGATGATAGCTTTTTACCTGTAACTATGCTCAACTTGCGAGCCTCTTCTAAGAGCTCAGTGAGCTCTGGTGCTGGGAGGTCTAAAATACCTTCCCGTATTTGTGGTGTTAATTTTCTCATAGATCTTCTTCAATCAAATCCTCCCATGTCAGAGCTATATCCTCGTATTCATGGGGAATGGGTTTACCGCTTAATGCAGTAAGGGCCTGCTCTTTGTGAAATGGCTGCAGGCCAGCCGCCATTGTGGTGCGTACAAATCTACAAGACTGGGTCAGGATCATATCTGGATCATCATCAATGATGCAGTACTTCTTGAATCCCCAACTCCTGTATTGATGCACCCACCATGCTATTTCCACACCTCGTGGGGTGTATACATCCTCAGGCACGGTCAGAGCGTTCTCATCCCCTAATCTTGCCTGCACCTTACCCTGTATTATGGGGGTGGTGTCAATAAGCTCTCCGGGTAGATTGCGGACTTTCCACAATTCCCTCAGATGCTTCATGCCCCGGATGCGCCATGAAGATGAGATCACCAGACCTACGTCCGGTACCTCATCTATAATCTCGCGTAGAGTGTCTACGCACAGCGGATTGAATATGGGTCCGAAGACATCAGACTTCGGGTATCCACTACTCTCCAACTCCTTGAGATAGTTGTGCGTGTTCAGCACGCCATCTATGTCTAGGAATATCACTGGGCGGTTATCTATTTCGCTTGCCGACATTCTATCAGTGTCATTCTCTCTTGTTGTTGAACATTATCTTGGCGGCAATACCGATGGTGACTATCCAGATACACGGTCCGCCGACTATCATCAGCTTCAGCATACCCTGCCACTCACCTGTCTTATAGACCATTTTACCATCATCATCGATCATGGTGTAAGTGCCTAGTATGCCCCAGATAACACATAATATTATCCAAATCATCATTAGAAATAAAACGTTCCTCGACTAGGGGTCGAACCTAGATTTTAAGGACCACAGCCTTAGGTCTTAACCAATTAGACGACGCGAGGCGTTTCTTGTGTTTCTTACTGGGGTGGGGTGCCTAGGTCGATAGTCTTCTTTTTAGGTGGAGTAGTATCGATGATACCTGCGGCTGTAGCCACTTCTTCCACCAGATCTGCGGAGAGGTCCAGATCTTCTGCGGTATTCGCAATGGCTTCTTGCATGATCTGTTGACCCTCCATCCCTCCAAGGGCCTGCATAGCTGACATCCTATCCAGCTTACTGCCCAGCAACTTCTTGGTGGTGAACTTCTCGAGATCATCCTCGGTCAGGACGCCCTCCTCAACGAAACGCTCAAAGACATACTTGGAGCCACGTACCATGTGCTCAGCGTCTTTATCCGTTTGTGCGGTAATCACTTTCACGTTCTTCTCGTACATCTCCCCATCAAGCTTTTGATCGGCGTAATACGACAACACATCGTGAGCTCCCACTTCTTCGAGCGTGAAGCCCAGCTCCTTAACTGCAGCAATCATGCTGATTCTGGAGACATTGAATGTGCTGGGATACTGCTCCTTGAACTCAGCGATCTTCTCATCGTTAGATGCCCAGATCAGTTCCCCGGATACCTCGCATGGAATCAATACCTCCTCGTTATCAGCTTGATCATCTTCACCGTAGCTGGGACGACCCACACGGTAATGTGTTTGCAGGGTGTCATCACCGAAGTGAGCTGCGATCTTGCCGGGAAGGGAATCGACTTCATCTAGGGTAGGCTGAAACAGCTTTGCCCATTCTTCATTTCCCTGCTCATTGAGCAGGACTGTTAAGCCTTTCAGCATACCGAATACATTCAGTGCTGCACTAATAAGGTCTTCTTGCGTTATATCTTCGTTCTCGTTTTCGTTCATGGTTTTATTTTGGTTGTTTTGTGTTTTTGCGGCTCCACTCGAAATTGCCCGAGATGGCACCGAAAATTCTCTTCGTCGCACTGCCGATCAGATCTGAGTCTATAACGCCATGCGAGTTGATAGTGTCTTTTAGCGCACCTGTGATGGTGCGCTGGAGAGCTACCCTGTCTTTCTCAAGGTCGCCTTCCGCGTCTTTGCTCATCATTAGATGTGTGACATAAATTATTTGTTATTTGTTATGGGAAAATAACTAACATCTATAAAAAAAGAGGGGAGGAGCACCTTGCCCCTCCCCCTACTGTGTTATGGTATGAAATAAAACTTCAGCCTCCAGACTCAGGATTCTCATCCATGAATTCCAAAGACGCAATGAAGTCCAGACCACTGGCCTGTTCTAACGGTAGGGCTGGGATACGGAAGGCCGCATCGCCTAACACAAAATCCCTACTGAATTCTTTACGAGCATACAACTCGAGATCGTAATGGTAGTGATCCGCCGCATGCGCTGCGCGCTGGCGGTTGTCTACCTTGTAAATCTCAAGCAGAAGGTCGTCGACGAATGACTCAACTATACCCACCTTTTCTTCTTCGCCCTGCGGGGGTGCAAAGATTCCATCGAAGGTAACATTAGCTTCTTTCTTAACAGGCCATATGAGAGCAATAAATGATGCATCTCTACCCTCAGGTCTGTCTTGCTTTTCAGCATAGAGCTCCTCGTCACACTCAGGGTTGAACGCCTGAGATGCTAACATATTGGACAAACACACGTTTTCGAACACGCCGTGTACCATACAGGTGTTCTCATCATATACGGAGTCTGCGCCGAATGTGTCGACCTTAATCATGTGGTTAACTCTAGCGGCACAGGTAATGCCAGCTAAAAAACACGCACGTTCAAGGTCTTTGGTTCGGTCCATAATGCGGTCCGAAATCTCTTTAAACTTAGCCTTATCCTCATCAGAGTAACCTTCTAAGGGGTCGGCATTCTGTTGTGATTCAAGAGCTTCCCCTAGCATACCTAAAAGGTTGCGGAGATTCTCTTTAGGGTCGGGAGAATTGTCCCCCGGTGGTTCTTCACTCATAGTACTACGTGACAACATGCATATGCTGTCCTTAAATAGATAACACACTCTGCATCAGTATTTCACGTAGCTTATCGGCCACTTCTTCGGGCGTTTGCTCGTCTGTATTGAACTTTACACAAGGTGTTCCATCAGCAAAAGCTACGCACTTTTCGTACGCTGCCCACAGGCACTGGTAATAATCCAGCTTCCCTTCCAAGGCTGCGGACTCTGCTTCATACTTTTGGGCCATTTCTTCCCCCAGTTTTTCAGCACTATCATACTCCTCTTGGGTTTTAGCCTCCTCTTTACGATCAGCGGCTACCTCAAGCTGCTCTTCCTTAGTTACCTCCAGCTGTGCAGCTACTCTATCGAGCAGTGTTTGTGGAGATGCATTCAATATGATGTATAACGAAGGTTTCGCTGCCGAGTGTGGTAGGGACGCCTCAATCAAATCGTCGATTGCCTTGGCTGGTCTGTTACGCATGAACCCTTGATAGATCCTACCGCTCATAATCCAGCGATCACCAATCACATGACGCCCTGCTCTCAGGCTAGGGAGTATCACGTTCTCGAAACAATCCACCTCGGCTGTGAGTAACCCCATAGCCTCAGCCTGATAACTCTCAGTCAAGCCAGCGAACACTATGTTTCGTATGGCGTTGGCATAGGTAGTTCCTCCCGGAGACTTAACCAACGTCGTGGGTTTCTTGATGTCATCGTTTAACCAGTCACTGATCAACTCAGACACTGTTGTTTTACCGGCTCCATCCGGTCCTTCTATTGCTATGAATTTACTATTTGCCATTGTCCGTTTTTGTTTTCTATAAAGAACATCTCGTTCTGGTGAATTGGTCGAGGCGCTACCACCTCTATTCTTTCAGGTAGCTCCTTCGTTATTTTTCTTAAATACTTTTTCATACTTGTCTATATACTCTCCCCAGCAATCCTCACAGGCTACTGGATTCTTTGCATACCATCTGTGACCACACGCATGACATACGTATTCCGGAAGCTCAAGTGTTTTCTTGCCTTCCCTAACTTTCTTTTTCTTCTTCAGCCATCTCATAGGCTTCTAGGGTCATTCTTTATTTTTGCCAACTTCGCTAATGTCTCCCTCCGTAGGAACCTCGATGGGTTCGAACGAAGGGATCTCTATCGTGGCGAGCATGGGTGGCTCGCTCACGATAGCGGCTGGGTAAGTTACCTCAATCTTAATCGACGACTGTGCGGCGTTGACTGCGGGTTTGTTCTTGGTTAATTTCACGATCCCGGTGGAGTCCACTACCAAGTACGCGCTTGCTGTAATATGTCGCTCTCTACTCATCGTCGTCGATCACGTATATACCCCTGATCTTCTCCGGTGACAAGTTTAACTGTCCACGAAATTTAGCCATGGGTGTTTGCTTAATGATCTCACGCTTGGCTCTCACCAATGGAGTACGGCCTTCTGGTCTGCTCGCCAGTTTCTCACGCATCATGTTCTCCACGTACGCATTCTTAATCACAATCTGTTCTCGGCTGTTCCGAGTGTATCCCTTCGTCTCGAGTTCTTCAAGATTCAGGTCCTCCTTGTAATCGCGTTTCTTGTGCAGGTTGGCTAGGGACTTAGACCAGCTGGCGCTGAGCGCTGCTGCTGCCTGTGCTCCCACTTCCACCCCGTCTTCTACCTTCAGGTCTACCAAGCCCTTAGCTAAGAGCTCAAGGGAGTCAGTGAGGATCTCCTTGTAGCCGTATGGTCCCAGAAGCTTAACGATCATGGAGGACTGTGCTCCGTCATTTGATATGTAGCTTCTTATGTATACGTTTGCGCCTGTTGCTTTTGCTTGCGCTAATACTTCTTCGATTTCTTCTAGTGTCGGTTCTTCAGTTGCTGTTGTCATTGTCATTTAATTGATCTGCTCTGTAGTCAGTCATTGCATCGTTATATGCTTGTAGGAATGAGGTCTTTACTCGACGCTCAGTCCAAGGTTTAACAGGTACAGGGAGAGGTTGCAATTTGATTACATCTCTCCAGTCCTTTAATCGAGTCATGAGAGCTTCTGCCTCAGTCCTCAACATTCTATCATCAAACTCCTTTACCAGTTCCTCCTCCTTATCGGTAGGGTACGGTATCTCGAGCTTGTCGTAGATGGTATGTGTAACCATCTCTTCCATCACCCTAAACCCAGTCATATCTTCCCGGTATTTAAGTGGACGGCTCATGTCTCCCATGTACGCTTCAGCTGCATCATGCAGCAGTACATGGAGTCTCTCTATAGGAGAGGCCGCAGGATATACTTTCCTGAGCGCTATCTCCATTAACACACAATGTTGCCCTACCGTATAGTGAAACAACGTATGCCCATTGAATCTGGGTATACGGCTCAACGATATGGCTATATCTAATATTCTTACGGTAGAGGTCTCTGGCTTATCAAAATCAAAGTTCCCTCCATCGTAAGTCTCAATCCAACTCATACTATTTACGTTATTTTTTTATCTCTAACCAGACTACATCTGGTGTCATTTTATACAGTGATCTCATTTGGGTATAGTTATCCAATGCAATACAGCCGCTGGTATATCCATTCCTAGTCATATCCCTGTGAATTAATATTCCTCGTTTACCTTGCTTCTCGCCTTCCGGGGAACCACATAGTCTAAACACAGGTCCAAACGAATGCCCGTACTCCTTCGCAGCTAAGCATGTAATTAAGGGAGTACCTTTACTTCTAGGCACACTTGATATTATTTTACCGTGCTCAATTTTGTAGAAAGTCTTTATTAGCTCTCCATCTTTGATCACTTCCAGCGTATTACTAGACAGGTCGACCACCAGTATAACATTATGTTCGTCAGTTTCAGTTTCTTCCTCATGCGTTGCATGTGTGAGAGCACACGTCGCACACAGCGTGAGAAACCCTGTCAGTCTTCTAAGGTATTCCATGTGTTTAGGTTTATTTCTATTTCTTTTTGGCATTCGGGACATGTAGCCGCCATTACCAATTCTCCACGAGATTCGTCACCATCGATGACGCTTCGTGCTTTCCATTCTACATTATCTTGTGGCTTTAACAATGTCCTCGTTGACTTACAGCGATGACAATAGATCATCATGCTGATTATATGAGGAGGTTGTTTGCTCATTGTTTTAGTTGTTCGTAGTAGGATATAGCTTCTTCTAGCTGGGTTAAATTCTTGGGCACCCACAGGCGAGCTTGGTAACGACTGACCCAGAACTTAGTCTTCAGCTTGAAAACATCTGTCTGGTGTCCTTTGGCATCGATAACCACATTCAGTGGGTCGAGCTCATCGTCGTCATTAACTCGTGGTGGGCCAAGAAGAAAATCTGCAGAATAAGTAACTGCACGGACCATCTTATCATCAGGACCGCGGAACTTTTCTAAAATAATAAACTTGGGCTGAAGGTGTAGCTCACCCTCAGGGATGCGATCTTTCAGGCGTACATAACACTTAGATTCCCACTTAGAGTCAAACACGATGTCATCGACAGTGCGCTCACTCTTAGCTGAGACCTTATAACGTGCGCCTCGCTTCTTAAAGGACGGTTGCTGCTTCTGGCTCATGATCACTAGTATCACCTGCCATACCGCTCATCAAGGCGTCAATTTCATCTGCATCTTCAGTCTGCTGCTCGTCTGCACGCCTACGGTTCTTGATATCCTCATCGGCCAAATCTTCCGTGCGCTGAGACTCAGAGAGCTCTGAATCAGTTTCCACTGTTAAGGGTGCTTCTTCTGCACCATCTGGATCAAGTCCTCCCTCGAGACCTTCACCTAGAAGTGCCTGTAGGGATGGGGTAATGAAGTCCCCTTTCTTTACGGTGAACCAATCATCATAACGTGGGTTCCAGAAATCATATCGGAATTGAGCTCCCAGTACTGCTGCTATTTTGCACAGTGCTTCTTGCGCTTCATCAGACATATCACTCGCAGCCTTCACAGAGGCAGGAGCCATATCATTGAACTCAGCGAAGGCCAGCAGCTCCACGATTGGACGCAGATACGCTGACTTAACACATTGGCTGATAGCTAGGTTGATGTCCTCCTCGGAGGCTTCCTTGATGGATGCATTCTTGACTAGATCCATCGCCACCTCAGATCCTAGAGAGGAGCTAACGCTGCAGAACTCGTTGTGACGCCCGTCAGCCACAGCATAGACCACATCACGTAAATCAGAATCAAGAGAAGGATTATGCATAGCAATCTTAACCACCAACTCCAACGCATCATCGAGCATTTCTGTTTCTGTTGCGGCTTCGTCGTAAGAGGCTGTCTTCTCTGTTTCTTCATCGTTTTCTTCCTCGTAGAAACCCGGTTGGGTTGTCTTGCGGCGGATCACTACTCGTTTAGGTTCTAGTGTTTGGGGTTTCTTCCTCGCAGGGAAATACTTGTTGAGTCCCTTATAAGCTAACGCCCCACTAGCCAGAGTTGTTAGGAACAGCAGCGCTAGGGGTGTGGTTGTGGCGATATCACCTGTGTGCATCGGTACTCCTGAGCTGGCCTGCTTGTCAATAGCATCAGCCTCATCCAGCACCTTGCTTGTGTAGGCTACCTGAGCTTTATCCAGTTGCGCCTGCAGTTCCTTCTTCTTCATATCCTGATAGAGCTTCCTTACTAAGGCTGCGCTACCAAGAGCTGCTAACAATCCTCCTGTTGCTCCTACAGCACCAGACAGCGTGGCTATCTTCTCTACCTCTTCTTCCTCACCGGGTACATCGAGGTATAGGATGTTATCATCCATCGAAGTATTGGGTTTTGTCTCTTTGTACAAATCCCTCAGGTAGTTAGCCAGCGCTATGGAAAGTCCTGCGGCTGTCCCGCCTGCTAGACCTCCTGTTAGGAATTTGCGGACCTTTTGGTTGCCGCGCTCGTCGAATGCTACTTTCTTCATTAGTCGTTCTCTAAAATTTTCAGATACTTAAAACGTAAAACCTGTGCCAGAATTTTCCAATTATGATTACTCTCATCCCATTGTCTCTCCAACATTACTACAGCGGAGCGTGGCGCTGCCGTGTTCTGCGCCCCGGCCATGAGGGTGTTGAAGGTTTGTAGATCAGCTTCTTTTGACAGGTCGAACACCTCGAGGGTAGGTCCGATCCTGCGTACTGTCTCGGGGTATCGCTGATATTGGTCTCCGTAGCAGGGTTCAGTTGACCACTGCTTTTTCTTTTCTTCGTCTCGAAGAACATCGTAGTCTCTCGTGATGTCCCGATCGACGACTTCTTTCGGGCTTTCATGCGGTTGGACTGGTATGTCCGATGGAGCCTCACCTTCCACGGGCTCCAGCTCAATTCCACCACCCATTTCAAGGAACTCGTTCGGTTCCTCTTCTTGCAATGGTTCTTCTTGTTCGTTTTCCTCATTCTCTTTACTCATACTAAATTATTTCGTTGATCGTATCGTACGCTTCTTCCTCACTACCCACGCCCTTACGCTGCAGCTCATTCTCAATCTCATTCGTCAGTTGGTTGTAATAGTTGATACGCTCCTTCATAGCCTCAAGCTTCGGAGCATCCTCTGTTACGCCTCTGTTCATCAGCCACGCAGTCGACCCACCTGTGAGTCCTGCGAGTGCTCCAGAGGCCAGCATGACCTTCATAGCTTCGGAGGAAACACGTCCCACACCTGCTGCTAAGTTACTGAGCAAGTTAATCGCTCTCTTCTCAAATACTGCTTCCATCTCGGTTGCGTGCGCTTCCTTACGGATAGTGCCGTGCACCTTACCTAATGCTGATACCGCGGCATCATAGTACTCATCCAGCTCCGGGAACCATGGTGTGGCTTTGGCTAACTTGCTGAACACATGGTAGTTATAGGTCTTCATCTTCCCGCACTCCTTGTACGCCTCTGATGCATATTTACAGACGATACGTTGTATCGCTCCATAACCTTCCACATCCCTGTTTGCCATGGTCTCGACCGCAGCTTGTTTATACCACAGGCTACGGGTATCCTCCCCGTGAGCTGCTGCTCCGATAGCCATTCCGAGTTGTTTGTACTGTGAGTCCATTGTTTTACTATACTAACGATTAGAATCTTCTTCCACTAAGATCAGCACCCGTGATTCCACGGTGCCCTGTAAATGTTCTGGGGGTCTTATTTCCCCCTCCGAATACGGCGCTTCCCAGCACACCACCAAGGAGTGCCATGATTACCTGAGTGCTTTTTCCTTTGTTCATAAGGAAGCGTGCTACCACGTAGCCTACGCCAGCTCCTCCTGTTGTCCCAATCAAGCGCTTCAATTGTGCGGCATCCATACCTGACAGGCTG
>Ga0070754_10003759_pt1 | contig 10625 bp, 10 predicted proteins | sample VirMetDEL_Sep_01_FD_75181 | JGI IMG/M metagenome (GOLD analysis project Ga0070754, IMG submission 75181) | Aqueous microbial communities from the Delaware River and Bay under freshwater to marine salinity gradient to study organic matter... | ecosystem: Environmental > Aquatic > Marine >... | reverse complement strand
GGTTCGGTGATTCCTGATGGCGACTCCGAATGCGACGCAGAGAGCCATCCTGGAGAGCATACCGCAGTTGACCCAGGACGATCTGGATGCTTACGGGAAGCTGGGTAGCAGCAACTTCCTGTTCCCTCAGATCGAGGGCAACTCGGTCTCGCAGCGTCCCACGGTGGATCTGCCGCACGATCTGAACGGTTGCCAGGCCCCGAGGTATTCGCCATACGGATTCGGTGACGTGCCGGCCTACTCATACGTGCTCCGATTCACCATGATCAGGGACGATGATCCCTACGGGCAGGGCATCCCGTCCGGAACGGTGGGCTACTGGACGCACGACGGGGACGGCTGCCACATCGACAGCCAGAACCAGATCCACGGGATCCGCTGGGTGGGCCATAACACCAGCCTGGCCATCACCTCCGATCAGGAGTGGGCGGTGGAGTTGCTGCTGTTCGGAGCCTTCTGCGGGTGGCCGAACAACTGGGATCCTTTCTACAACGGATACGTCAACGCGATCCTCAACACGGTCTGGATCTCGTTGAAGAACAACGGTGCGGTGGCCAGGAGCATGGAGACACCCACCGCCATGCTCGGCGACACCTGTGGTTCGTGGCGGACGCGGGGATCCGTATCGTCCCCTGGAGGGAGTGCCGATGAATGGGTCATCTCCAACGTCATGTGGGGGACGGTGATCGAGAAGATCTGGACGCAGTCGATCAACGGACTCAAACCGATGTTCAACGACGGGTCGCTGGAGAATGTCGATCAGCGCAGGGGTCTGAAGATCGCGGCCCGTAGACTCAGTCATGATTTCCAGGAGGAGATCCACGCCCGTTCCTCCTACCACCTGACGGGATACGACCCCCTCGCCTGCGTCATCAACCGTTTGAAATAGGTGACTGCCGCGTCAGGGACCATGGGAGGTCCGCTCGACGAATACTGGGCATCGCTGCAGGCGGGATGCGACGAGATCTACGAGGTGGCGGCCATGGCGCGAGCCATGGGTCGTGACCCACGCAACTTCGTCGAGATTCCGCAGGCGGCCGACCTGGCCGATCGCGTCCAGAAGTTGCTGGACTTCCTGCACGAACGACGGACCGCGGAGCAGATTCGTGACCTGGAGGTCGAGCACGACGGCAACCGTGAGCGTATGGCTCTGGAGATCGCCAAGATCGTCTCGGCCGAGACCTTCCTCTACTCTTCCAAGCGAACCTGCGGTTCCTGCAACGGCACCGGCGAATCCAGCCGATACCTGTGCGATGACTGCGGCGGGATGGGAGCCACGGTAGTCTACGACCAGGATGGCCTGAATACTCCATGGCGGGATACCGTGGCGGCTTTCGATGCCACACCCGACCGCAAGCGGGAGTCGGCGGACAAGACCCACCTGAGTCTGGCGATATACCACGGGGTGTGTGCCGGATTGGCGGTGCTGACCGAGGGCATCCTGGTGGCTCCGCTGGAGGGCGTGGTGACCTGCCGCGTCTACGACAATCCAGGGGCTAACCGACCGTGTCTCGGCATCTCATACGCCGGTCCGATCCGATCGGCCGGTGGAACCGGTCAGGCGTTGTCGGTGCTGATCGGCGACCTGCTACGTCGTGAGTTCCGGTTGGATCCGCCCAAGACCCACTTCGAGGAGATCGAACGATTCAAGGAGGAGGTGTCCAAATACGCACGCGGTCTGCAATACCGACCGTCGAACCCCGAACTGGAACTGATCCTCGGCAACTGCCCGATCTACATCGACGGCGAGGGCGTCGGTGGCGAGGTGACCGGATACCGTGAACCGGCTCCGGGTCGAGTGACCAGCCCGAAGATCCGTGAGGGTGCCCTGCTGGTGCTCTGCGAGGGCATGGTGCTGAAGGCCCCGAAGATCCTGAAATACGTGGATGCGCTGGGTCTGGACGGCTGGGATTGGCTACGGAAGTTGGTCAAGACCGGTGGCGGCTCCAAGGGCATCGAGCCTTCGTTCAAGTTCATCTCCGACGTGCTGGCGGGACGACCGGTCTTCAGCCAGCCGATGGCTCCCGGTGGCTTCCGACTCCGATACGGACGTTCGCGCCTGGCGGGTCTGGCCACTACTGCCTGCCACCCAGCCACCATGGCGGCGTTGTCGGGTTTCGCCATCGTCGGAACCCAACTCAAATACGAACGACCCGGCAAGGGGACGGTGGTGACGCCGTGCACCGAGATCGACGGTCCCTATGTGCAGTTCCTGGACGGTTCGGGTCGACGGATCAACGACGAGAACGAGATTCCCGGTGATGTGTCCCCCAACGAGGACGGTTACCCGATCGCCAAGGTCTGGGATCTGGGCGACCTACTGGTTCCGGTGGGCGAGTTCCTGGAGAACAACCATCCGCTGGCGGCCAGCCCATACGTTCCGGAGTGGCACCAGCAACTGCGTTCGGGCGCTCCGGTCACCGACCTGGCTGGAGCGATCAATGAGTCGGTCGATCTGGGGATACCGTTGGATCCGCGTTTCGTTCCGGTGGGTGCCCAGGAGGTTACCGCCGAGGAGTTGATCGGGCTGTTGGACCGCATGAACGGGGACACCGTCGACGAGTCCGATCTGGAGATCGTCTACCGGTTACACGTCGATGTGACCGCGGATCGCAGGCTGGTCGGAACACACTCGGAGTTGCTGATCCACGTCAGCAGTTACACAAAATCGGTTTACGTCAATTTTGACGTAAACGGGAAGACCGGCCTGGAGGCTCTGCAAGCGGCTCTGCCGGAGATCCTGATCCGGCAACCGATCGGTCTCCGAATCGGAGCTCGCATGGGCAAACCAGAGGGCTCCAAGCACAGGGAACTGAAGCCAGCCATCCACTGTCTGTTCCCGCTGGGCAAGAAGGTCGGAACCCAACGACGGGTGCATGACGCGGTTCGCAAACCCGATACAGTCATGATCGGATGGCGGGAGTGTCCGGAATGCAAGCAGCAGGGAGTCCACGGCGTCTGTCCGGAGTGCGGTGCCAACACCGACCTGATGGAGATCGTCAGAGATCACCAGTTCGAGATGGAACCGATGTGGATCGCCGCCAAGGATGCGGTCGAACAGACCACCGACCTACCGGTCAAGGGCGATACCTACCTCGGTTCGGGTGAGAAGCATCCGGAGATCCTGGAGAAGGGCATCCTGCGGGCACGCAACAACACCAGCACCTTCCGTGACGGCACGGTGCGTTTCGACATGGTGGACATCACAATGACCCACTTCCGACCCGACGAGATCGGTATCAGCGCCGAGGACGCGGTGCGACTCGGTTACGACACCGACGCACACGGTAACCCGGTGGTCTCCGACGATCAGGTCATCGAGCTATACCCGCAGGACATCGTGGTGCCCTGGAACTGCGTGGACGGTCTGCTGAACGTCTGCCGTTTCGTGGACGACGAACTGAAGCACATCTACGACCTGGATCCCATCTACGGTTGCTCCAAGCCCCGCGATCTGATCGGACAACTGGTGATGGGGCTGGCTCCCCACACCTCGGGTGCGGTGCTGTGCAGGATCATCGGATTCGCTCACATCAAGGGACACTACGGACACCCGTTCTTCCACGCCGCCAAGCGTAGGAACTGCGATGGCGACATCGACTGCATCATGATGCTGGGCGACGGTCTGATCAACTTCAGTCGGCTGTTCCTGCCGCGAACCCGTGGTGGACGCATGGACGCTCCCCTGACGCTGACCACCCGAATCGTCCCCAACGAGGTCGACAAGGAAGCCCTCAACGTCGAGACCAACATGGGTCACTACCCGGTCAGCTTCTACGATCTGACGGTGGCTGATCCGACCAACCCGCCGGGTCCCAAGGAGGCACTCAAGCACGGTGTGACCATCGTGGAAGACCTACTGGGAACCGATGCGGCGTTGCGCGGGATGGGATACACCCACGGAACCGTGTCCTGCGATGCCGGTCCGAGGAACAACCCGTATAACACGCTGGAGTCGATGCGGCAGAAGACCATGGCGCAGTTCGCTCTGGGCGAGGTGCTGGCGGCGGTCGACAACATCGATCAAGTGTCCAGACTGATCGATCGTCACCTGATCAGGGACATGCGCGGTAACCTGCGTGCATTTGGACAACAGAAGATCCGATGCACGAAGTGTGGTGCTTCATACCGTCGTGCACCGCTATCGGGGCGATGCAACACCATCGCCGAGACCAAGACGGATCCATTCACCGGCGACACGGTTGAGGTTCCGTGCCCAGGTAATCTACTGCTGACGGTCTCGCAGGGCGCGGTCAGGAAGTATGACTCCCTGATGGACGAACTGATCGATACCTTTGGGTGCAACGAATACATCGCCAACCTGTATCGGCAGGTGTCCAAGTGGGTCTCCGAGACCTTCGATGATCCGGATGCGCCGATCCAGCAACGGCTGTTCTGAATGACCACGAATTGAGTCGCGGTTGTTTCAGCCATACATGGAATTGAGTTGGTTGTTGGCGTTTGGGTCATCATCCTTCGGCGATTCCCCTGCCAGGATCTGAGCCAACTCCTTGAGTGCCGATTTGATCTGCGACATCTCGATGCGTAGTCCCTCGACCTCCTCCAACACCTCGTCGACCTTGCGATCGACGCTGGCGACGGTGGCTCGCTTGGGGCGACCGGCGTCGGTCGACTCACTCGGCGGCTGGCTCGTCATTCTTGGTGACCTCCTCCGGCAGGGCGTAATCGCCGACGGCGGCCGCGAAGGCATCGAGGATGGTCACCAACATGCGGGCACCCTCGTGTCCGCGGGCGGTGAGGCTCTGCTCCAGGGATCGTTGGACGATGGCGGCGTAGTGGAGCGGTAGGGTGACGTTGACGAGTGTGGCCGGCGTCCGGGCAACAATCTGAGGTGGCGCGGGGCTCTTGGGAGCGGGAGAGGGTGTCTTGGATGGGGTCTTCTTGGGGGACATGTGCGACCGTAGGGGTGGTTAGGTATCTCAAGGTTCCGTCATCACGGTGGGGAGAACGTGTAGGCCGGTAGGTAGTAGACCGTGCCATCGATCTCGAAGGTGGCCCAACCGGCGGGGTCCATCGGGAAGAACGGATCGATGGCGCCGGGTAGTGCCGACGGTGCCGGTCCGAGCGACGGGGCGAATCCACCGATCTCCTGGTAGTTGATGTCCTGGACGAAGTTGGCCGGACCGAGGACCCCGTTGTTGTTGATCTGGACCGATCCGTTGCTGCCTCCGGGTGCTCCTCCCTGGTCCGACCACGATAGGACGCCGGCACCGTTCGTGACCAGTATCTGGTTGGCGGAGCCGTCGGTTACCGGAACGGTTCCCGGGAAGGTCAGGATCTGCTTGGTGGTTCCCCAGCCGGGCTGGACGTCCTCCTCACCGGAACGGAAGTAGAGGGGAACCTCGTCGACCGACTGCGAACCCGAGGCTGACGATGACCAGATCTGCCAGGCACGGTAGTTGTCGGACCATCCCTTCATGGTGATGATGGAATCCCAACTGTTGGGCGATCCGGTGATGTCGTCGGTGAAGGTCAGACTCATGCGCTTGTCGGGATACTCGTTGGGACCCAGGTCACCGTCGTTGCGGGCGTCACGGATGTAGAGGTCGGAGGTGGTGGAATCCAGGACGGTGGTCCAGCCGATGTTGCCGCTTCCGTCGGTGGTCAGAGCCTGACCGGAACTGCCGTCGGAGGTGGGTAGCGTGAAGGCATCGGAGATCTGGACGCTGCCGGTGCTTGCGTCGATGAACAGACCCCAGCCGCCACCGGATTTCAGGACACCGAAGTCGATGTCGACGGCGTTGTAGTTGAAGGTGATGCGTCCGGCGGACGTCGGGTGACCCTCCATGAACATCATGGTCCTGCTGGCGCCCTGGTGGTAGTTGGCGATGAAGTATGATCCGGCCTCGGATCCGGCCGTCGACGTATCGATGCGGGAGTAGTTGCTGGCGTAGGTGATCTGCGATCCGGAGGAGTTGTTGCCCTTGAAGAAGACACCACCGAGGTAGTCATTGTTCGTGTTCTTGGCGGAGATGATGGCGATGTCGGGTGCGGCGTTGGTCCCGGCGGTGGAATCCGTCGTCTCCAGACGGAGGGCTTCGTTGAGATCGTCGATGACGACGTGCAGTGGCGCAGCGGGACTGGAGGTGCCGATGCCGAGGCGATCGTTGGCGTCGTCCCAGACCAGGTTGGGGTCGCCCCCAAAGGAACCGGCGGAGTTGAACTGGATCTCGCCGGGGTTGCCCCCGGGTGTGCCTCCGCCTCCGCCGACGGCCGAGAGTGGGATTCCGGCTCCATCGCCGGTGATCGTGACTCCATCCACAGCCACGGTCTGCAGGGCGGTATCGGCCGTCGCTCCCTGGGCCGCCGTCGCGAAGTCCCCCGTGTTCGAGGAGGCCGCCGTGCCGAGGGTGACGCCGGTCAACTGGTTGATGTCGTTGGCGGTAGCGGTGACCGTGCTACCCTGCAGTATCAGGGCGGAACCGATCGATAGTTGTCCGGTGACCAATGTGTCTCCGGCCACCTCCAGCAGGGTGCTGGGGGTCATGGTGCCGATGCCGACACGATCGTTGTTCTGGTCGACCGTCAGGGTGGATCCGTTGGGATCCATGTCCAGGTTGCCGTTAGCGTCCTGCGAGAACTTGACCATGGGTGATCCTGGTGCACACGACTACCTGTATCTGCCGTCAGCATCAGGCCTGAGCGAAGTCGACCTCGACGTAGTAGGTGCCGGAGCCGGAAGCGGTCAGATCGAACTCGAGGGTGTTGGATGATCCACCGCCGACGACGACGTTGTTGCCGTCGGTTCCGGGGACCACCACCATGGTGAAGTCGGGTCCGACGCCAGCGCCGGTGGCACGGGTGACGATGCCCTCGATGGTGAGGTAGGCGGAGTTGGAAGCGGTGGCGTCCTCCAGGAGGATGCGAGCCGTGTAGCCGAGCAGGGCCGAGGATCCGCTGGGGACCGTGATCGACAGCGTGTTGGCGCCAGCGGTGTAGGCACCGGTGGTCGATCCACCGGAGGCCGAGGCCGAGATGGTGATGCTGTTGACGCCGTTGGTGATGCTCACACCCGCACCGGCGGTGAGGGTGGCAGGGGAGGCAGCGGCACCGGTGGCACCGATCAGGACCTGTCCGTCGGCCAGGGGTGTGGCGATTAGGCTGGTCCCGGCTCCGTCGGAGGTGATGACGGCATCGGGAGCGAAGCTGGTGGCGCCGGTTCCACCGTAGGCGACGGCGATCGTGTCGGCGTTCCAGGTTCCGGTGGCCACGGTTCCGAGGGTGGTGATGCTGGCCTGTCCGGCGTAAGCGGCGTCGATGGTGAGAACCGGATCGGAGGCGGTTCCGCCAGCGGTGATGGTTCCGGCCGTGCCCGAGACGGAGACGACCTTGGCATCGGTGTAGGTGGTGCTGATGCTGGTGCCCTGCCAGGTGCCGGTGGCGATGGTGCCCAGCGTGGTGATGCTGGTCTGACCGACGTAGGCGGCATCGATGGTGAGGACCGGATCGGTGGCGGTGCCACCGGCGGTGATGGTTCCGGCGGTTCCCGAGACCGAGATCACCTGAGCCTGCGTGTAGGTGGTGGCGATGGTGGTTCCCTGCCAGGTTCCGGAGCTGATGGTGCCGACCGAGGTCAGCGATGAGGCGGTGACGCCCGATCCGAGCGTGGTGGCGTTGAGGACGCTGGTGCCGTTGACGTAGAAGGCCTCGCCGGTGGCGACCGAGAGACCGGACGACGATTCCAGGTAGCCACCGTCGGAGCCGGTGACCTGGAGGGTGACGTCGTTGCCGACGCCGCTCGACAGGATGCTGAGACCGGCTCCCACGTTGGAGCCGACACCGCTACCGGCAGCATCGGAGTTCAACTCGATGTTCTTGTCCTCGACACGCAGGTTGGTGGTGTCGATGAAGGTGGTGGTTCCGGAGACGGTGAGGTTACCGGGCATGAGGACGGTGGAGGATGCTCCACCGACCGTGATGTTGTTGGCGCCGGCGCTGGCGAAGAGGCTGACCGCGCCCGGCGACTGGACGTCGACGTCGCCGGTGACCTGCGTGGCACCGTCCAGGATGACGGTGGTGCCCTCGAGTTCGATGCTGTTGGTGGTCTGGCGAATTGCTCCCATGAATGGTGTTGGAATAAACGACTACTTGAGGAGATCTCACCCGATCCTGCCTTTGTGCAGGGATGACTTGAACCACTCCCGGCAGGGTCCGCAGAGGTGGCCGTGGATTTCCTCGGAGTCCTCACGGCGGGGGTTGACGGCAGGGATTATCGACCCACCGGCGTTGGCGTGGTAGAGGGCATCCCGTTCGTCGACCACATGGAACCGAACCCGGCAGTTGTCGCAGGTCAGGTTCTCGCTACGATCGGTGCTGAACGCGTAGGGCACAATGCCGTTACCCTTCTCCAGATCCGACTGGATGACCTCCCAGTCCAACTCGCCATCGTCGTCCTCGTAGAGTTCCCGGTCCTCCGGGTAGTAGGAAAGGTAGTCCCAGACCTGGTCGGAACAGTGACTGCAACCGACGTCGACTCCGAGGTAGTAGAACAGGTGCTCGGCCAGAGGACCGCTCCTGGCCAGACAGGTCTTCTGGTGCTGCACCAGGTAGGAATCAATCATCTCAGGCGCCTGGATGAGATCGTCGCGGCGATTGATGACCGAGGTAGTCTCGGCGTCCATCAACCAACCGGTGGGTATCCGGGATCGATCGGGTATGGTCGGAAGCATGCTATCCAGGAAATCGATGAGATCCTGGTTGTCTTCGTCCATGGTCAGTCCTCCGTCAGACGCACCGAGGCGACGTATGATCCCGATCCGGCGGGGGTGGTCAGCGTGACGCGCAGGGTGTTGGCGCCGCCGGTTCCGAGTGCCAGGGCTCCGCCGTCGGTGCCGGGCACCACCACGAAGGCGAAGGTGGGCGCCAGCGGAGCGCCGGTGGACCGGACCAGGATACCGTCGAAGGTGACCATGGCGGAGTCGGCGGTGACCGAATCCTCCAGGTAGACGGTGACCTGGAAGGCGACGTTGGCGTTGGTGCCCGTGGGAATCGTGAAGTCGATGTCGGTGGATACGCCGGCGGAGTAGGATCCGGTGGTCTTGAGGAGGGGCACGTCGCTGGTGGCGGCGGCGATGGTCACCGATCCGGCGCCGTTGGTGATGGTGACGCCGGTTCCGGCGGTGAGCGTGGATAGGGTGTATCCGGTGCCGTTGCCGATCAGAAGTTGACCGTTGGTGGGTGTGCCCGTGACGCCGGTTCCACCGGAGCCGATGGCCAGGGTTCCTCCGAGGGTGATCGTCCCCGATGTGGTGATGGGTCCACCGGTAGCGGTCAGACCGGTCAGACCACCGGACAGATCGACGCTGGTGACGGTGCCTCCGGCTCCCGATGAAGCGGTCAGGGTGGCGGTGCCGCCACCGTTGTCGGTCAGGATCAGGTCTGGGACGCTGATGATCAGGTCGGAGACGCTGGCGATGTCGGGTGAGCCGTCGGACTCACGCATCCGGATGGCGCCATCGGCCGGGGGTGACTTCCCCGAGAAGAACTCCGCCATGGGCCATCATTGACCCGACTGCTACCTAAGCCTGGCTCAGGCTTCGAGCGTGACGCTGGACGAGGATACCGGGATCGATTCCACGACCGATTCCAGATTGGCGTCGTGGTCGGCGACAGCTTGGCGTGCGCGGACCCAGGAGACGAACTTGGGCCAGGCGGTGGCCAGGGTGACCTTGCGGTCGCTGATGCGTCCGATCTGGTAGAGGCGGGAGACGTTGTTGTCGTCGGTGGTGATGCCGAGAGCGGACCAGCCGCCGTCCTTGCGATCCAGCCAGATGCCGTCGAGAGCGATCGGGAGGGTGGGGTTGGCGGGCAGCATGCCCATCATCTCGTCGTGGGCAGCGGCTTCGGCCAGGCGCATGGCCTTGGCCTGGAGGCGTGCGATGTCGTCGGTCATCTGGGCTGCGATGTCTTCGGGTAGGTTGGACAGGTCCATGTCCTACGGACATGGCGACCACCTATAAATGATTGCTCATACGAAAATCCCGGCTGCCTGCAGGGCGCTGACCACCTGCGCCACCGTGGTGATGCCGGCCGCCGGCTGGGGCTGGATGGTGCTGGCGATCTCGATGCTGTTGGTGCCGTTGGTGACCGTGGTCAGGTTGCCGCCGGTGATCACGGCCAGTTGCAGATCGTTGGAGGCGGTGCCACCGATCAGGATCTGCCCGTCGGTGACGCCCGAGGAGTCGATGCCGGTGCCGCCGTTGGCCAGCGACAGGGTGCCGGACAGCGTGATCGTGCCGGAGGTGGTGATGGGGCCGCCGGAGGTGGTCAGACCGGTGGTGCCACCGGAGACGTCGACGCTGGTGACCGTGCCGGAACCGCCACCGCCGGTGGTGATGGTGACCTGACCGCCACCGTTGTCCGTGAGGGTGCCGTTGGAGACCACGATGGTGCTGACCGGGAAGACGTTGGGGGACCCATCGACCTCGCGGACGCGGAGCTTGTTCTTGGGATCGGAGCCCGAGTAGACGTTGGCCATGGGCGAACCTTGGTGGCTCTGCTACCTAAACCTCAATCCTGCACCAGCAGGATGCCGTAGTAGACGGTGATACCGGTGCCGTTGGCGCCGATGGTGCGGATCCGCGCCTTGATGTCGGTCCGGGCGG
>Ga0070754_10003758_pt1 | contig 10627 bp, 7 predicted proteins | sample VirMetDEL_Sep_01_FD_75181 | JGI IMG/M metagenome (GOLD analysis project Ga0070754, IMG submission 75181) | Aqueous microbial communities from the Delaware River and Bay under freshwater to marine salinity gradient to study organic matter... | ecosystem: Environmental > Aquatic > Marine > Coastal... | reverse complement strand
GGGGACTATAGATGTCAGTAAGCCCGCGAGCTGTACTATTACGGTATCTGACTCTGAGGTCACATGCATCGACCTGACTCAAACTACTGAGACGGCATGCGTTGCAACTCAGAACGATGTATCAGTAACTATAGTCTGCCCCGTACCGACAGAAGCAGAGGTTATTACTGTATCAGAAGATCTTTGCGGTGTAGCCATATCAGTAGACCCTTCTACGTACATTGATGTCAACTCTTTTGACGGGGTTGTTGTTGGTCCTCAAGGACCTCAAGGAGAACGGGGACCTACAGGTCCCGAAGGTCCACAGGGCCCACAAGGCGAACCTGGAGACGGAGGCCCTAGAGGGGAGACGGGTTCGGACGGAGGTCAAGGAGAACAGGGTCCTGCGGGCCCCACGGGCCCAGAAGGCCCAGAAGGCCCTAGGGGTTTCGATGGACCCCAAGGACCTACTGGAGATGGGGTTGAAATAAACTATTTCGAGGCTACTGGTGACATAGTAGATCCAGCTACTGGCGACATAACTTTTTTCAATAACGAAACGTATATATGGAACGGAACTGAGTGGATAGAAATCTCTATCGTGGGCCCAACAGGACCTCAAGGACCACAGGGTGTCCAGGGCCCAACAGGTGCTGACTCTACAGTTCCAGGGCCAACAGGAGCTACTGGACAGGGTCTTGATATAGACGGTGTTTTTGACGCAACTGCAGACGCAACAAATGCGGCTACTGGAGACCTCATTGTTGTAAACGAGACTATTTATTTTTATGATGGCGACACCTTTATAGAAATCGGTAGTGTTGGTGAAGACGGCGCCCCAGGCGTTACAGGTCCGACAGGTCCGACAGGACCAACGGGACCCACGGGTCCTACAGGGCCCACTGGAATCACTGGTGCTACTGGACCTACGGGATCTGGTCTTGAAATAACTGGAACAGTAGACGCTACTGGAGACCTTCCTGACAATGCTGCTACTGGCGACATATACTACATAATTCAGGATGGTACGTTCTATATATATGGGGGCGACAACTACTTCGAGATAGACATCGTAGGCCCTACAGGACCAACGGGTAATGACTCTACAGTTCCTGGCCCTACAGGCCCAACGGGGGCCACTGGAGCAACAGGTCCTACTGGACCTACAGGCCCAACGGGGGTCACTGGGGTAACAGGTCCTACTGGACCTACGGGCACTACGGGTCCTACTGGACCTACGGGCACTACGGGCCCCACAGGCGTAACGGGTGTCACTGGCGTTACTGGTCCCGCAGGCCCCTTAACGGGTCAGGAGTGTTTCTTTTACAAGACCACAGCTGAGTCAATGAACGCCATTGGCATAATAGGTGACTCTAGTGGAAATGCTGCTTTTGGCGTCTTTGATCCTTCTTCTAGTGAGCCAGCAAGCGAAGTAGACATAATATATCTAGGCGACCACCACTACTTAAACTTTGCTGAGGATGATGGCTGGGATACAGAGACAAACGGGTATGCAGAAATACTAGAATTAATCAATCAAGGCGGAGGCGCTGGATTGATATCAGCCGTAGACTGTAATGGAGACGGGTGGGAGTGGATATTCAATAGTGCTGGATACATTCCAGACGTATCTGGTCAGGGGGTGTTTAAGTTTTCTAACCTCCAGTACATCGGAGAAATAGAAAACGGTAGCACAACTCAGCTTCCAGGTCTTGGTTTTGGTGCGGATTGCAGCTCTTGGTATAAGTTCTGTATCACCCCAGCAATAGGGGGAGGTGTCGGTGGACCTGATGGTGGCGAAGGAGGAAATAATCCTGGAGGTACAGGTCCTGTAGGCGGAGGATACGGAGGTGTATGCCAAGAGTACTACATGCTGCGAAGCCAGTTAAACACTACTACTGGACTTCCAAGCGACACAACGCCATTTGAAACCAACTGGTGGTGGCCGTCACCAGCAGGAAGCTCAAACGATCCTATAAGCGAAACAAACACATTTTATCTAGGAGGTGGCGGAATAACGAACGACTTCCTCAATCTTATAAATAATGGACTACCAGATGGGTTTTCTGTAAATATTTCTGTATCAGGTATTTACGGAGACGGGAATTACGGGGTAGAGTGGTATTCGGTAATTGGTGGGGCACAGGCTTCGGGAGGCCTTCAGGTTCAGCCTGGAGTAGATATATACACTGTAAACGTAAATTACTTAGGGGGTACAAACTCAGACAACACCTGGCCTTTTGGTGACGGAGGCATGTTTGTGGTTTGCTTCTATCTGTGTTGTGACGACTCAGAAGGAACAATCATTCCGTTCATAGAAGAAGAGTGTCACGATTACACAACTCAGATTGATCCCATCGGTTTGTATGACGTATCGATTGTCATTGACAGATCTGGAAGTGCTGCTGCTCAGTGGGAAACACAGAAAGAAGGGATACGAAATATAATAAGGGGGTTCATAGACTTCGGCCTTCTTGAAGACGATACAGTAAGAATAGCTCTTTTTAGCTACTCTTCTAATGGGTCAGAGCAGCTGGAGCAGTCTCTAACTAACGATTACTGCCTTTTGTTGGAGTCGTTAGACGGTATAGCGGACCCAAGCGGCGGCACAGCTATAAACGCAGCTATAGGCGATGCTGAAGAAGAGCTTAGTTCTGGAACAGGCGCAAGAGCTGACGCTGAAAAAATCATCATTATAACTAATGATGGAAGTATATCGGATATATCAGCAGCAACAACTACCATAGGTGGCCCTGATTTTGTCAACATAGATATTTATGCAGTAGGTATTGCTGGTGCATCTACGTCTCAAATGGCAGCCCTTGCAGATGCTGGAAACGATTACTTCGCACCTACGTTTCAGTTTTTCAGTGATGTTATTAGCTATGAGCTTCTGCTTAACATACTTCCGTCAGCTGCTACTGGAGAGATGGTATTCTCTGCTACTGGGGCGTGTGACACAACTATAGTTGCTTTTAGCCATATAGATGGTGATGGAAACTACGTGGGTTCGTATTTGAACGCCATGTTGCCGAACCTTTCTGGTGTTTTCGCTATAAACTATGACGCTGACGGTGATACCGCGCCTACGGGCCCGTATCTTCTTGGAGCTTCTACGTTCGGCCTTACAAGCACTACTACACCTCCGTACTCTGTCTATGCTATAAACTCTGGATCTTGCACTGGAGACTGGACTGAGGACGCTACTGGAACAGTGTGTTTCACAATAGGTCCTGAAATACAGGACTGTAGTTGCGACGAATGTGAAGACGATCCGTCTACTGGTCCAACGGGACCCACTGGTGTAACTGGTGTGACTGGTGCCACTGGAGTAACTGGTGTAACTGGTGTGACTGGAGCTACTGGTGTGACTGGGGCTACTGGAGCTACTGGAGCTACTGGACATGACCCCGCTGGGACGGTGTGTATTGATGTCAAAAACGGAACATACGGAGAACAGTACGTACTAGATTGGTATGGGTCAGCACCCGCTAATTTAAGCGCAGTAAACCTGAACACAGATCCTCTTGCCCTAATAAAGATATACGGCGCTGTAATAACGAGTGAGCAAGAGCCGCTACTTCAGGCTATGGCTAATCAGCAGGTTAGCGGGACCGTTTCGTTGTATGAAAACGATAACAACGAGGTCTTTACATTTACATTTAACACAATATTGTACGAGCCAGACGCCACAGTGCTTGCTGGACTTGTATATCAAGGGGGAACAGACAACAGCTTTAACTCAGACGGGTCTGGAACTCAAGGAGGAGCCAATCTGACTATATGTATAACCCCAGACAATATAGTCCAGGGGATAGAATCAAGAGATACATTTACCCTCGGAGTAACTGGATCCGTTCCTACGTCACTAGATTCTGGTGACATTCTTCTAAACAGCTCTACCCCAGGATCGGTAAGCGCTATATATGTAAGCGAACTCGTAAGCATAGAGGTTGGAACCGCCGCAGCTGTTACTGCCAGTATATCGGACACAGCTGAACTTATAGCGAACGTAAGAAAGGGTGCGATAACTATAAACACTACTGATGGTAGACTTGTATACAGCTTTAGTAGTGCATCTTATGGAAGCGCTGACCACTTAACGTTATCTGGTATCTCTCTAATTTCTGATGGGGGAGTGTCTACAGTTCCTTCAGAGCTGGCTCAAGTTTCCATACACCCAACGTTCGGCCTTAAAGGAGAGACTGGTGACGACGGTGTCACTGGGGCTACAGGCGTCACTGGAGTCACTGGAGTTACGGGCGTCACTGGAGTCACTGGAGTTACAGGCGTCACTGGAGTCACTGGCGTTACTGGGGCAACAGGGGTGACGGGCGTAACAGGTGTTACTGGAGTCACTGGAGTTACGGGCGTAACAGGACCTACTGGTGCAACGGGGGTTACAGGCGTGACAGGGGTCACGGGTGCTACTGGTATTACAGGTGCAACAGGAGTAACTGGTGCGACTGGGGTGACGGGTGTCACAGGAGCAACGGGTGTCACTGGTGTGACAGGGGTTACTGGCGTGACTGGAGTCACTGGAGTTACAGGAGTCACTGGTGCAACAGGCGTTACGGGCGTTACAGGTGTTACAGGTGCAACTGGAGCCACTGGACCAACAGGTGATGAGGGCCCAAAGGGGGATAGCGCTTACGAGGTATGGACTGCTCAAGGAAACTCTGGCACCATGCAAGACTTTCTTGACTCTCTTGTCGGAGGAGCTGGAGCTACTGGGGCCACTGGTGCTACTGGACCAACAGGTCCGTCAGAAACCCTTTCTAACGATTTAGACGTATTTGTTCCTGACGCTAGTGGACAATTCATCTTTGGTAAGTTCAAGCACAATGACACTATAAGTGCAACAAATGCAGAAGGGAACAAGACCGCGCTGGACATTATAAAAGAGGCTCTAATAGCTCTCGGAACTTTGCCAACCCCTGTCCTTTCAAGGAATGTGAATTCTATAGGGTATAACATGAGTGCCACGTCCACGAGCGTTACGTTCACTTCTACGTGTACCAACGTAAATTCTTCTCAGGGGGCCACCTTGACACACAAGTTCTATGAAGGAGTAGGGGCGAATGCCGCGTCTGCGACATACACTCTTATTGAGACTACATCTGGTGTTTCAGGGAACAGCACCACGTTTAACAGGAACGTAACCTTCCCTGCACAGCCCACGAGCGCTAATTTCAAGCACTACTACACTACGGTTGAAGACTCAGAATCAGGTCAACAACAGACCTCAAATACGCTGTCTTACTCACCTACTTACGCGGCACCTACCATCAGCAGCTTCAACGCCGACAGAAGAGATACCGCAATAGGAACGGTTTCTACCGATGAAAATGACGGAAACAGAACCATATACAACGGAAGAACAAACTTTGATGGTACTATAACTAGAAATACACCTGGTGTACTTCTAGATAGATACGCGATCATTCACAATGGCAGTGCCATTATTGGGCCTACGGACATTAGTGGTAGTTCTAGCGTCACCCTCGGAACCAATTTAAATCATGATTCTGGGTTTGTGGATGTAGGCGAAACAAAGACATTTACGCTCAAAGTTTGGGATGAAAAAAATCCTTACGTGAACATAAATTCACAAACTGCCGTTAGTGTCTCCGACAACTATGTAATAAACAGACTCCCAATAAGAATGGTGGTGACAACCACAGAAGCGGGGTCTGGTTACACGGACGCACAGTTCAGGTCTCTCTATACGTCTCAGACCACCTCAAGCAATAGGGTTCAAAGAAACGAGCAGGCTAACACGGCAACGAGGGATAGCGGTACAGACGACCTAAACGCTTTGTTTACAGTACCTAGTGGGGCTACAGCAGGAAACTTTATATACTTCTTTATTCCGAGGTACTACTTTGAAAATACAGATGGCACGGTTCAGGACATTACTGGAACCGCAAACCCGAACATTGAATTTATTTTTGATTACAACGGAACAAATCAGTCCTACGTTATTGACGATTTCGGAGAACTCGATGCGGACTACTGGATATATGGAAGTAACATACAGATCCAGACTCAGTTTGCAAATAACACGCACTATACGCCCCACATAGTTATAAGACTGAAAACAGCTCTGGGCGGAACAGGGCAGATTGGAAAAATATATCAATTAAAGAACACTGAGTAATGCCTGAATTTGACGGACCTCTACAGCATTCAAATGCAAACGCTTTTCTTGTAAACCTGGCCAAATCCGCAGGAAGTCAGGTGCGAGGGGTTGGAATATTCGCTTCCATCAGTGGCGCCACACCTAACAGAAATAGTCTTCCCGCAGACATGAGGGTTGATGGGTATCTCGCAATAATAACAGGGGATGATAAAGCATATATATTTCATGGCGATCCTGCCACACAGTGGACCACAGCTGCAAACTGGTCGGAAATAACGACTGGAGGGCAAGGAGTTACTGGCCCAACGGGCCCAACAGGCGCTACAGGTGCGACTGGCGTTACTGGAGTCACAGGGGTTACTGGAGTTACAGGGGTTACTGGAGTAACAGGAGTCACAGGGGTTACTGGCGTTACAGGTCCAACTGGAGTGACTGGGGTGACTGGTGTCACTGGAGTTACAGGTGCTACAGGTGCTACAGGTGTCACTGGAGTGACAGGCGTTACTGGGGTAACTGGCCCTACAGGTGCTACAGGTGTCACTGGAGTGACAGGCGTTACTGGAGTCACTGGAGTTACAGGAGCTACAGGGGTGACTGGTGTTACAGGTGTGACTGGACCAACAGGGGTTACGGGTGTCACTGGTCCTACGGGGGCTACTGGAGCCACTGGAGTAACAGGAGCCACTGGGGTTACGGGTGTCACTGGAGTTACGGGTGTGACTGGTCCCACTGGAGTGACTGGACCTACTGGACCCGCAGGCCCAGGTGTAGACTACAACTACACCCCGACCGTCTACAGGATTCCGTTTGGCGCTGGAGCAGGTGAGCTTACAGAGTCGGATAACTTTCAGTTTGCTCAAAATGCTCTTTACATTAAAAGCGCCGTTTCAACAGATGGGGCAGGAATAAGGCTTTTTGAAGCGTCTAACAACGGGAACGCTTTTGTGACTTTAAAGTCTTCGGACGACAATCAAAACTCAAACCGCGTAATTACTCTTCCTGCATCAACTGGAACTGTAGCACTAACCTCTGAAATACCCTCAGGGGTTGAAGATCTCACAGATGTTACCTCTAATGGTTCTAAGGCTGTTGGGGATATAATCGTATGGGATGGGTCCGACTTTAAGATAACTCACATTGAAGGTGGAACGGGTGTAGATGTAACTTCTACAGCTGTGTCAGTTCAAGGGGACCCAATTATATCCCTGTCCGTAGACACCTCGGACATAAATCTTGAGGATTTAGGAAATGTAGGAACACCCACGTCTAGCGGTCAAGTTTTGAAATGGGACGGTACAGCTCAGGCGTGGAGTCCAGCTATCGACAATGACACAAATATTGCGTTTAACAACTTAACCCTGTCTGGAGACAGGAGCCTTAGTGGCAACAACGGAACCAGGTCCCTTACATTGAATTACCCAAGTGCATTTAGCGTCTTGGGAAACTCTGGTAGCACTTCGTTTAAAGTTACTCCTGCAAATCCAAGCACGGAGGTGTCTGGCTACCTTGAGTTGAAGACTACAGAGTATGGCTCTGGAGGAAAGGTGAGGTTTCTGGAGTTTCCTGCTTTCGGAACGAACTATGTAGAGCTCAAAGGGCCAGGAAGCATTTCTTCAAACGTGTCGTTCGTTCTGCCTAGCTCTGACGGAACGGATGGGCAGGTGCTAAAAACTGACGGGTCTGGAAATCTCTCTTTTGTTGATCAGTCTAGTGGAGGCGGAGGCGAGACTGTTTACACCTGGCATGACGCTGGTAGAAGGCAGTGGTCAAGCTCTCAAGACAATTACTACCACATAGGCGACTTTGCTTACGGTGTTTCTGATAACGCAAAAAATGGGGCTTCTTCTACTTACGTAACTGGTAGTACCGTTAGCAATATTATTGACGATTACTTCTTTAACTCGTTCACAGTACCCGCAGATTGCTCAAAATCTGAAATAACGGGGTGGATAAGCACGACGAGCACTGCGATGGTAGGAAAAACGATAGACATCAATGTGTACAAGCTTCGTCCTACCAGTCAGACTGGAACTACTCAGCACGTTGCAACTGAAATTCTTTCAGTTTCAAAGGCGCTTCCAGCTAGTACTAGAAGGCCAATATATTTTAATGTCGCCTCTACTGGCCTGGACATTGATAAAGGAGACTTGCTTCACGTGGTATTTAAGCCAAACGGTGTAAATACGACTTCAACTCACTACCTACAGTACTCATATACATTGACAGCACGTTAATCATGACAGGAGAATTCATAAACTCAGAAAGAAGCAGAGAGGGGTACACCGCTACAACTGAGCTGGATAGCAAGGCTACTCTTGCAGAGACCATAACAAAGCTCAACGAGGTGATCAGAAAGCTTGAAGAAGTGGTGGAACTTTTTATTGGGGAAGAGTAATTATATTTGCATTTATGAAAGCCTGCAAATCCTACAAGAAAGGAGGACGAGTCTCACTTAAAATGGGGAAGCATAAGGACCCCAAGGGTGGGCTTACGCAGGCTGGAGTAGACAAGTATAACCGAGAGACGGGAAGTAGCTTGAAGATGGCCGTTACGACCAAGCCTTCTAAACTGAAGAAGGGGAGTAAAGCCGCTAAGAGAAGAAAAAGTTTTTGTGCTCGAATGAGTGGTGTAAAGGGGCCCATGCGGAAGCCTAATGGAAAGCCGACTCGTAAGGCACTTGCACTAAGGAAATGGAATTGCTAATGCCTGAAAACATATCACACTTTGAGTTTCTGTTGGTTGCTGGGTCCCTAGTCGGGGTCTGGATAAAGCATCAGATGGACTATGCAAGGCTGACGACAAGAGTTGATCAGCTTGAGGACGACAATAGTGACTTTAAAAAAGACGTAAAACAGCTCTTAAAAGACATTCAGGAGATCAAGGTTCTTCTGGCTAAAAACAAAGTAACATGAAGAATACGGCCCTCACATCATTCGGTCAGCACGGATACAAGGTTATTGCAGACACCAACAAGGCAACCCCTATTGACGGGACTAATTTTGTGGCAATAACTGTTCTGGCTGCCTCTACAACAGTAACCACCACCACTACAGATACCGACAGGTTCCCTACCATTACTGGTCTTTCGGTTCCTCAAGGAGCTACTATTTATGGTAGCTGGGATAGCATAACGCTTGGTGCAGGAGTAGTTATTGCGTATATGGCATGAAGGCCATCAAGTACCAGAAAGGCGGCAAGCTGAAGGTGCTTAATAAAAAGGTAAGCATCGACCCTCCGAAAGGTTATCACTGGATGGAGGAGTCTGGGCGATACTACCTCATGGAGGGCGACTACAAGCCCCACCCTGGAGCCGTAGAAAAAGCACAGTTTAAAACCGTGACTCATGGCAAAAGCAATTAAGAAATACAAGAAGGGTGGAGCCGTAAAGGATGCTTGCTACAGCAAAGTAAAGTCTAGATACAAGGTGTGGCCGTCGGCATACGCCTCTGGTGCGCTTGCTAAGTGCAGAAAAGTTGGAGCTAAAAACTGGGGTAGTGGCGGTAAGAAAAACTGAAAAAGGAGCTGCACTTAGAAGGTGGTTTAAAGAAGAGTGGAGAACACTGTCTGGTGACAAGGACTATTCTAAGGGGGATAGGAGTTTTCGACCCACAAAGCGCATTAGTAGTGAAACCCCAACGACCGCATCTGAACTTACTCCAGCAGAGAAAGCTGCGGGAAGAAAGGAAAAGCGAGAAAAGGGTAGAGTTAGCAGGTGGAAGAAAAAAAGGACGGTTAAATACCGTAAGTAATTTGTGTTTACATTTGTGGAAAATTTAATTTATGGCAGAGGAAATCAATCCTAACGAGCAGCCGCAAGGGGAAGACCTGAGCAACTGGTCGTTTGCAGACGAAAGTGAAGTGCTGGAAGCTCAAAAAGCAGAAGGCCTGATAAACGAAGAACAGATTCCAGAAACCGAAACGGTAGAGGAAGAAGTCTACGAAGAGACCTCAACGGAGGATTCTCAGAGTGAATATATTGAAGACTACGACCAGGACGAAGTAGAAGGAGCAGTTCTCGAATACATAAGCGAAAGGCTTGGGTTTGAGGTGAACTCTTTGGACGAACTCGTGGAAGTAGAGCAGCAGCAAGCAGAGCTTGACGAGAGAATTGAGGTCATTATGGACTTTGTCGAACAGACAGGTCGGGACCCTCAAGACTGGTTTATCTATCAGCAGCTTAACCCTTCCGAAATGGATGACGTTACTGCAATTCAAGTACAGCTGTCTAGTGACTACCCTAACCTGTCTCAGGATGAAATCGTCACGCTGATGAACAACAAGTACAAGCTCGATCCTGATCAGCACACAGATGATGAGGTGAAAGTTTCGCAGCTGCAGCTCAAGATCGACGCTCAGAACGCACGTCAGTATATTGACGAACTCAGGGAGCAGTACGCTGCCCCTGAAATGCAGGAAGAGGCTGAAAGTCTTGGGAACCTTTTTGACGAGGCTTGGTATGATGCCATGGAGGCTGAAACTGAGGCTCTAGACGCGGTCGAGTTTGAT
>Ga0070754_10003754_pt1 | contig 10633 bp, 2 predicted proteins | sample VirMetDEL_Sep_01_FD_75181 | JGI IMG/M metagenome (GOLD analysis project Ga0070754, IMG submission 75181) | Aqueous microbial communities from the Delaware River and Bay under freshwater to marine salinity gradient to study organic matter... | ecosystem: Environmental > Aquatic > Marine > Coastal... | reverse complement strand
TCGATTCTTCCGGGATTCAAGTCCATGGGCAACGCCAATGGTGGTATCTTACCGGGACTGACACGGTTGGAACCGGGTATGTTGATGTGGTGGTCACAGAGACAGATCTGGGAGGAGGAGTGATCCGCACGGAAACTGCAACCACCACAGGAGAACAGGTGGTTCCGAGTTGGACAACCCAGTATGACACACAGGAGATTTACTCCGGTGAAGTCGTTGGGAACGAACAGGTTTTCATCTATGAGGTGGGGACTGGGAATGCGACTCTCGATGCTTTGGTCGATGAAGTGGATGCTTCGTCGTTCCAAGAGTTCTTTCCGTTCATGCCAATCCGGATCAACAACGTCTCGATCACTGATGACATCTACGCAAACGTGGACAACACAGCCACTGAAACTGATCCTGAATTGATCAACAGTCCTCCCTATGGGAACGGATTGTATCCTGAGATGTCGAAAGCCTATCGACGGGCTTACCAGAACAAGAGCTTTGCTGCTCTGGTGGACAAGGTTGAGGACAATGAGTCCATCGACGACATCGACTATGCCTATCTGATGTGGGGCTGTTCTCTGAACACCAAGGAGAATGCCTGCAAGAAGTACATCTACAAGTTCTTCGAACAGATGGCGACGTTTCAGGTTGCTGGTTCGTCTGGTGTGATGGCTGACATGCAGGCACAAGTTGATGCCTATGATGCTGCTCTGACTGCTATCAATGATTGGGAATCGACTCTCAGTTCTACCTATGATGAATTGTGGGATACCCTTCCACCAAAACCAACTCTTCCGAAGATCACACCTCCGGCTACGAACACCATTCGTCTGAATGATGATACTCTTGGTTTCGACATTCGGTTGCAGTGGATTGATGTGACTGTGGAACAGTTCGCTGGAACCTATGATTCTGAAACTGGAGCATTGGAAGCTCCGGGAAAGAACGATTTGGAATTCGCAGTCGGTGCTGATTTCACATGGACTGAACGTCAAACCTATAATGATCGGGATGGTGGATATACTCAGAATTTCCAGCGTTCCATTCCTTCGATGGTGATCTACTGGCAGGTGTCAGTGGATGATCCCTCTGTGGGAACAACTGCTGCGTACCGAAAGATGACCATCTGGGGTTTGACCCATTACAACTACATCTATGGAGGCAAAGCCGTCGTCATCACTTCCAAGGAAGCTCTTGAAGATACTGATGAATCTGGTTTCATTGTGCCTTTGCATTACCCCACCATGAGTGAAATGGGGATTGTGGACTATACTCAGATGTCCACTGCAAACGCATGGATCCTGTTCAACAGCTATACTATCACCAAACAACGCTGGTATCAGCGAGGTATCTTCAAGATTCTCTTGGTCATTCTCATCATTGTGATCGCAGTTGTTGCGTTCCCCGGAGCGTTCGCCGCAGGAGGAGGCATACTAGGTGGAAACCTTGCCGTTGGTGCTGCCTTGGGTCTCACAGGCACGGCTGCCTTGGTCGCAGGGGTCGTTGCCAACTATATCGCGTCCATGATCATCTCTCAGCTTCTGAGCATTGTGGGGACTGCTTTGTTCGGTGAGAAATGGGGTGCTGTGTTTGCTGCTATCGCTGGTTTCGCTCTGGGTGCTGCAATCTCTGGGGTCAATATCTTCAGTGCTGAAGGTCTTCTTGGCCTTGGGAATGCCATTGCCAATGGTTATGCTGGTTGGGTACAAGGGGACATTGCAGAAATGCAGCAAGATCTGGAGGCTGATAGGGAAGCCTACGAGGAAGAAATGGATCGAATTCAGGAGCTTCTTGATGCTCTTGGTGGAAACGATTTGAATTTCAACCCGATTTTCCTTACAGACTACGGTAAGCGAGGCAATGGACGAGGCACGAAAGGGTATATCCCTGAAACTGCTGATGAGTTTATCCGACGAACCACAATGACAGGATCCGACATCGTGGAGCTAACCCACGCCATGGTCTACGATTTTGTCCCCGTTCAAACCACATTGCCGAGGAACTAACATGCAACCACTGTCCTTTGGAAACTACACTGATGCAACGACCAATGGTTCTCAACTGGGGACCACTGGTGTTGCTGCGAACAATCTTCAAATGGGTACTCTGGCTTCGGCTCCTACTGGATCCAATGGTCTTCCCAGTGCAACTGTTGCTTCTCCTACGACTCCGGGTGCTACCTCTGGTGCCGGGACTTTCTGGAAGAATGGTGATGGTTCTCTGAATACCAACAACATCGGCCTTGTGCTTGGTGGTGTTCAGATGCTGGGGAATCTTTGGAACTCCTATCAAGCTCATAAACTAGCGAAGGAACAAATGGCCTTTGCTCGTGAGCAGTGGGATACGAACCTCGCAAACCAAACCCAAACCTACAACACCGCTCTCGAAGATCGAATCCGTGGTCGGTATGCTGTTGGTGAACGAACCGATGCTCAAGTTCAAGAAGAAGTGAGCCGTCACGCACTGTAAAGGAATACGCCAATGGCTGATGCACGACTTGTATGGCGAGAACTGAGCCAAGCGCAGCCCAATGTGGCTCCGCTTATCGGTCAGGCCAATGATGCTTTCAACAACGCTGCTGATGCAGCGTCTGGGATCCTTGGCCGTTATCAGGCTGGGATCGAAGGCAAAAATGATGCTGAGGTTCGTCAAGAACTTGCAGCCATCAAGGATGAAGCTGGTCTCGATAAGTGGCTGGCCAATGGTGGTCTGAATGGCCGTCAAGTCTCTGATGATGTCCTTGGTTTGGTTACTGGTGGTCGTAACACGATCATCGGATATACCAATGATCGTTCCATCGTTCGAGATCGTGATGGTCGTCTTCAGTTCGCTTCTGATGCCAACAGCCGTCTCAATGCTGCTGAAGGTCGTACTGCTTCTGAGTGGAACGATCAGCAAGCTCGTCAACAGTGGCTTCGTGCCAATGCTGGTCTTGGAACTCAGGCAGAAGAGATCGCTCGTGCTGCTGGTTCTGGTCCGGGTGAAGTTCGGACTGGTCAGTTCTCTCGCATTGGTTCCCATGTCTTTGGGAATGCTGATGCTGGTCAAGGTCCGATCAATGGGAACACTGGTGCTCTGAATGTTTCTGAAGATACTCGTCTTCGTTTGGCTCGGACTCTGCAAGCAGAAGCTGGGAACCAAGGCGTAGATGGGATGATCGCTGTTGGCTCTGTCATTCGTAACCGTGCTGCCTCTGGCAAATATGGTACGGGTATCGACGGGGTTATCATGAAACCGGGTCAGTTCTCTGCATGGAACAGTGAGACTGGTTATGCTGGTGGTGAGCAAGGTCAGAACATGAACTTCCAGCCCAATGCTCAAGCATTGGCTGCTGCTGACGCCATTCTGTCGGGGAACTATCAGGACCAAACTGGTGGGGCCACTCACTACTACAATCCGTATATTTCCAACCCTGCATGGGGTGCTCGTGGTGCTGATATTGCTCCTGCTGCGACAAGTCGTGTGGCCTATCAGCAAGCAATGATCGACTCTGGTCTGTTCTCTCCTGCTGACATCCGTGCTGCTTCGGATCCTATTCGGAGTGCAGAAGCTGCTGGTCAGGCTGAACGTGATCGTGCTGATGCCAAAATCGTGGAAGAACAGATTGCTGCTGCAAACCAAGCACTTCTGGATAATCCGGAGATCAATACTCCTGAACAGCTTCGTCGTGCTGTGATGGAAGATCAGAACTTCACTGCGACTGAGAACGAACAACGGTATCAGAATCTTCGGAGTATCATCGCTGATGATCCTACTCGTCTGCGTCCTGCAACTGCGGAAGATCCCACGACTGTGGCTGCAACTGTTGGTGCTGTGGAAGCTGCATCTCGTGCTCTGGATGCCAATCCTCAGACTTCTCTGTTCGCTCAAGCTGATCGTTTGGCTCCTGATGCAAACCAATCTGCTGGTCAGAAACTGGCTGCTGCTGTTGGTCTGGATGCTGGAAACCGGGAAAACCCGACATCTTGGTTCGGGAATACCGAAGAAGGTTTCAACCAAGCTGATCTGGATCGGATGGTTGCTCGTGTAGCCACTCGGAACCAAGTCTCTGAGGAAGTGGCTGCTGCTGCAATGGCTCGTGCCTACGAGGATGATCCGTGGGGTAAAAACACTCTGGCCAACCGTTTTGATGCAGATAAGGTGGATGCAATCATCAAGTCCATCGGTCAGAATGATGAGCGTGATTACAAAGAGGCTCGTCGGAATGTAGGTGTTCTCCAGAATCGTCTGGAAACTCTTCGTACCAACGAACAACTGCTTCGTGCTCAATTGTCTCAGTATCCGGAAGGATCTGCACAACGTGCAGCCATTCAGGCTCAGATTGATGCTGGTCGTCAGCAAATGTCTGCGGCTGAACAGGAACTGTCGAAAGCCCAGCCCCGGAATTCCAACTAAGACTTGAAAACAATCGGGCTTTATGAAAATACCTAGCGGTGTAACCACATCGCTAGGATTACCCACATGGTCGATACCGCTCGTCCCTCACTGTCTGCCGAAGACGAAATCGCAAATGCTCTTCGGGACTCCACGTTCCAAGACGTGACGGCTGTTGCCCAAGACAGGGGAAATGATCGAGCCGACCAAGAGCTTCAACAAGATCTGGCAAACATGACCCAACTCCAGCTTCGTGCGAAGTATGGAGATCGTGTTGCTCTGAACCGTAACCGTCTGATCGACGGACGGAATCGACTCACTGAATCGGATGAGGCTTCCCGTACCATTGGTGAGGCAATCTCTGACACTGCATTCGCTTTTGGAAACTCGGTCTATCGTGGGATCGGCACTCTCTCCAACCTCGCCTATGGCTATGCTGAAGGTGCTCTGGATGGAGATCCGAACACGACTGGTGCAGGACAGGCTGCCAAATATCTGGATGCCCACAATCAAGTTGTTGCAATTATGCAACAGGTTACTCTGTCTGACCAACTGAAAGAGCGTCAACGATTCGAAGGTATCGCCTCTGAACTGGACAAAGAAGACTCGGCCAATCAGGCAACTCGTGAAATCCAAGAAGGTGCTGATCCTTTCTGGGCTGGTCTTCGTCAACAAGGTCGGGATGCTATCAATGCTCTCGAACGAAATGCTTCTGACCCTATGCTTGCAGGGAACATCATTGCTGATGGTGTTGGTTCTTTGGCTTCTTCTGCACCTCTCGCTGGTGCAGGTGGTCTGATCGCCAAGGGTGCTTCTCAGGCTCTGGTCAAGAATGCTCTGACCCAACGAGTTGCTCTGGCTGTTGGTACGTCTGCTGGTGCAGGTGTGTCCGAAGTCTCCAGCGTCTATGCACAGGCTGCATCTGATGTGATGGGTCTGGATACCAATCAACTGCTGCAATCGTCTTCTGTCATGCAAGGGCTGGTGGCTGAAGGTCTTTCTCCTGAAGAGGCCAAGGTTCAACTGGCTGGTATGACTGCTGAAACTGCTGCTGTTCGTCAGATGGCTCCTGCTCTTGCTCTTGGTTTCATCACCTCTCGCTTCGAGCGTATGCCTCTGGGTGCTTTCGCTGACTCTGGCATTGCCAAAGGTATGCTTCAGATCGCTGGTGAAGGTCTGGAGGAAGCTGGTCAGGAATTCTCTGGTGCTGTGAACCAGAACATCGCTGTGGAGCAGTTCGCTCAGATTGGCCGTGCAGCACTGGAAGGAGCCGGTGAGCAGGCTGCTCTGGGTATGTTGGGTGGTCTCGGTATGGCTGGTGTCTCTGCCACTCCTGCTGCCGCTGTAGGAACTGTACGGGCTGGTGTGAATACTGGACGTGCTGCTGCCGATGCTCTGTTCAATGATGTCACCTACAATGATCCTCTTCGTCAGGAGATCTTTGGACGTGAAGCCCCTGCTGCTCGTGCTGCTGCTGTGGCAAGTGATTTGGCTGTCAAAGCCAAAGAGCAAGCTGTTTCGGTTGCATCTACTGTTTCGCAATCGGAAGTGGTTGCCAAAGCTGTGGACACCGTGAAAACCAAAGATGCGAAGATCGCACAGAAGGTCTCTCAGGAGGCTCTGGATGTCAGTCAGACTGTTTCTGATGACATGGCTTCCGGGAGCTATTCTGATGAAGTTGTGGCATCTGTGGCCCCTGAAACGACCAGTGGATCGTATGCAGGTCTTGAAGGTGGGAATGTTTTTGAAACCGTGGCTGCAATCTCTGCAAAAGCTGCTGAGAAAGGTTTCCGTCCGACTGCTGAAGATACTCAGTATGCAAATGCTCAGATCCAACGTCTTCGTCAAGTGGCAGGATCTCTGTCCCCTCGTGCCAAACGGCAAGTTGCTGGACTCCTCTCTTCGAAATTTGTCGAAAAGGTGGAGGCTGAGGCGACAAAACTGGATCTCAACAAAGAGACTCCTACCGGGGAAGTCACGCCGCAGGAGGTCGAAACCACTGTAAATGTAGCTTCGTCCAATCCTGCGAACGTGAACCCCGAGCGGGTGAACAAGATCCTTGAAGAATCAGGGGAGAACATCACTCCGCTCAAGAACAAGATTCTGAAAGTGGCATCTGCTGTTTCTGGTTCTGTGAACCGGAACGCTGAAGCACAGGTCGAGATTTCTCGTGGCGAACAGATCGCTTTGACCCAGAACGGCGAGAAAGCCGGAAAAGCAAAGTCGATCAAGGACACTACCCGGTCGATTCTTGCAGACGGTTGGACTGATCGAAATGGGAAAGATCTTCGTTCGGTCAATGACTTCGCTGCTGATCTGATCAAGGGGATCCAGTCTCCTGATGGGACTGTGGTGGACAAGCAAGGTCGTCCGTCCAAAGTTCAGGCTGTGGCCGAGCAATTCAATAACTTCGCACAACACATGGTTAACCGTGTGAATGCTCTGAATGAATCCTTCGACTCCAACTATATCTCTCAGAAGACTGGGAAACTTGTTGGTCGTGGTGTGAAGTTCCGTGGTTTGGCCAACGGGACCAAATGGTATGACGCCAACGATCCTCAGAACTATTTCAGCCCCTTGGCTTATCACCGTGGGGATCCGAACAGTGTTGCATTGGCTCAACAGGTTGAGGCTGACACCATTGCTACTGTCGAAGCTCTGAACGCATTCAAACAGGAGTTCCCTGAACTCTTCCAAGGTATGCCTGATGTCGTGGTTCCGGTCCTCAAACGTGAGGGAGATCAAACCCCAACGGCTATCGACGAAGACACGCCGCAGGCGGTGTCTGAGGAGCAGAACCAACAAACACAGGAAGAGTTTATTTCCCCAGCGGCTGTCGAGGAGGAAACGGCAGTTTCCGACGAGCAGCAACAAGACACTGCTGTGGAAGCTGCCTCGCAGACTATCGACGAGGAGGGTAATTCCGAGGGAGGAGCAGACGAGACCGGAGCGAACGCGACGGACGAGACTGTGACGACTGAGGAAATAGCGTCCGAGGAGCAGATCACTGATGACTCCACGGAAGAAGAAATTCGTGGATGGATGAACAATCCGGAAGCATGGTCTGAGGCTGATCGTACCCGTGTGAATGAGAAGTCCAATGATCTGGTCAAGGCTTCGAAAGATCTGATCACTGAATACTTCGGGGAGAATGTTGCCAAACGTCTTCACCGTGTGATCGTGTACCCTGCCAACAAGGCACTGGGTCCGGGATATGCTCACGTCTCTGACGATGGGAAAACCCGTGAGATCTATATCTCTGATGCTCTGATGAAGGATGGGAAGCTGACGAAACTCGGAAAGGCTGTAGTGCTGCATGAGATGGCACACGTCGTGGACTTCTCGAATCATCCCACCTTCATTTCTGCACAAACAACCTTCCAACCCGGTGGTGCTATCTATCAGGAAGCCCTCTTCCTTGAAGCACATTCTCCGTGGGTGAAAGACCGTATGGACTACGACAACAGCTACAAAGGTGATGACCCTGTGTCTCATCGTGCAGAACTGTTTGCGGTCATGAGCGAATTCTACTTCTCCAAGGACGGGTCCATCTTGGAGAATTCCCCTGCAATCCTTGCACTGATGGAGGAAGTATATGGACCTCGAACACGATCCGAGACAACTGGAGTTACCACTGATGATGAGCAAACCAGCACCAACGAAAGCCCCGCCGAAGGAGCAGGAAGCGGAGCCGTTGAAGAAGGTCGAACCCGGAAAGTAAATCCGGAATTCTCCAAGGTTTTCAAGGAGAAGAACACTGAAGGTCATCCGAAAAACTTGGGTGAGTTTTTGACAAAAATGCAGGAAAGCGGTGCTATGAACACCGAAACTCTGGAGTTCGTAAAGACTCTGGCACCGCTTCTTCGCAACCTTTTGAATGCTCGCCTTCAGGAGAAAACCACTGATAACAAGGTGAAGAAGTCTATCCTCGATCACATCAAGGATGGTCGTACTATCTTCCGTCGCTTCAAAGCTGGTCTGCTGGTCGATCCTGAGACTGGCCGGTATGATGATGATATGGTGGATCTGGCTGCTGTCGCAGTAGCTGACTGGTTGATCACGAACAAAGGTTCGGATCCTCGGAAGCTGGATGACACTCTGGAGAAACTGGGTCTGTCGATCCACGACATCAACGATGAAGACCATATGTCTGTCATGTTGGGTGTTCCCCCGGCAAATGCTGCTGACGGTCTGGCATCTGACATCCTGCGTATGTGGGACGTGACTGCTGACAATGAGGCTCAGACTGATGCAATCCATGGCATCGCTCAAGGCTTTGCCAAGGAGATCTTCACTGTCCTCAGCAATGATCCGAACACGAATTACCTGACTGTCGAACCTCTCACGATCAAACGTGATGACCGGAAGGTGAAAACCGAAACCATTTTGGTCAACAGTGATGAGATGAAAGCTGTTCGTCAGAAGGTTCTGGCTGCCAACGAAAGTGGGATGAAACTCACTGCCAAGGAAGTCATGTTCAATGAAACTCGTCCGATCTATTCCATCGGTACGAAGATCCCTTCTGTGGCTTCTCGCCAGAACCGTTCGAGTGTTCAACTCTCTGGTCTGGAACGTCGTGCTCTTCAAAAGATGCAGGATACCCCGAACTATCTGGACGAGGGTATGGCTACGATCATCGCCAATCTTGGGGAAGGTGTTCTTCAGGAGATCCTTGGTTATCGCTTCGATGTGGAAGAGATCCAGAACCCTGTGCTTCGTCGCAGTGTCCGGGGTAAGAATGCCTCGATTCTTGCTGACATCGACGAGATCATCGCTCTGGGTGGGAATGACTCTCTGACTGCTGACACCCCTGTGTACTTCCCTGTGGGGATCACGAAGGTGGGTCGTCACCAGTATCAGGGACCGAACCCCCAGTCGAACAAACTGATGCGTTCTCTGATCACTCCGACGTGGAGCACTGTGAGCGTCAGTAACCTGAATAACTTCTGGCTGGCTGTGGGTCAGGCTTCTGACATCAAGGGCATCAACAAGGCTGAGAAACTCTCTCATGCTGACATCGTGAAGAATGCCCCGGAGGCTTTCTACGCGAAGTATGGTGATGCGGTGAAGCAGATCAAATCGCTGATCCAATCTGGAACTATGGATCAGGATGCTCTGAAACAGGCTCTTGGTGTTGTAGAACCGCAACAGTTGAAAGCTGTTCTTGCTGTGGCTCAGTTGGAGATCGCAGTGGAGAATGGTGACTCCACCTTCCGTACCTCGCTGTCTTTCGAACTGGATGGTCTGACCAACGGTGTGGCCAACATGATGATCAACTTCGGTCAGGGTGAACTGACTGATGAGGATTACTGGAACTTCCAGCGTGTTGGTTTCTTCCCCGGCAAGAAGAACCAGACTGTGAACAAATACTTCGCACAGGTTGGTGCTCTGGATATGTATGAGACTGTCGCTCGTCTGGGTGATCAGATGCTCAAGCTGGCTCAAGGCTCCAATTCTCAGCGTGACTGGCAGAAGGAACAGAAGAAAGCTGCAATCCGTCTGGCTGCCGTGATCGGAAACTTCGATCCGGAAACAGGGAACATGAGCCGTAACACCGCCAAGAACCCGATGACCAAGGTGAACTATGGTTCGGGTGTCAAAGGTGTGGCTGTTGGTGTTGCAGATGACATGCTGCTGGAGTTCTACAAGCAACTGGAAGTGAAGCCTGAGAACGTGAAGATGGATGACTACTTCTATCCGGGTTTCACCAAGGACATGAATGCTCTGGGTATCAATGTGAATGATACCTCGAACAAGAGCTTTGTGGCTTATCCGGATCAAGTGGAGAAATTCCGGACTGCCATTCAGTATTCCATCGGTAACGTCCTGACGGAAGCGACCAAGGAAACCATTGGTTCGAAAATCAATGATCTCAATGACTTGATGGTTCTCTCGACGAACCTTCAGTCGAAGTATCTTCAGGCCATGTACGAGAAGAAAGTTGCTAAACTCGGTGAAGATCTGGCGGATGATCGTATTATTGAGCGTACCAAAGATGGTGCTCCGAAACTGGCTCAGATCCCCCAGAAATACTTCCGTGCTCTTGAGAAGGAACTGATGCAGATGTCTCCGATCTTTGTATCGGACGAACAGACTCTGGCCATCGGTGGCTTTGAAAAGCGTTTGTCCAATCTGCTGACCTCCTCAAACTATGATGAGAAGCTGGCTCAGAAAGCTCTAATGCCTCAGCCTGACGACGTGGGTGTGAAGTCGATTCCCTTTACCGTCATTGGCACGGGTGATGCCATGATGATGAACCTCATCTTTG
>Ga0070754_10003753_pt1 | contig 10635 bp, 13 predicted proteins | sample VirMetDEL_Sep_01_FD_75181 | JGI IMG/M metagenome (GOLD analysis project Ga0070754, IMG submission 75181) | Aqueous microbial communities from the Delaware River and Bay under freshwater to marine salinity gradient to study organic matter... | ecosystem: Environmental > Aquatic > Marine >... | reverse complement strand
TTGAGAGAGGATTCAAAGGGTTAGGACCAATACCATTAGACATGAGAATACTACGACTTCTTTTTCTTATACTTATTTATTAAATTTTTAATGCCGACTACTCCAGTCATTCTCTCAGTATATTTTCTAAGAGCATCAGTTCCAACTTCTCTTTGTGGACCAGATACTCCTGAAGGACCAGAATAATTTACAACTGCTTCACTGACATCACGAATCCAAGATTTAAACATATAGTTTTCTCTCGTCACACAAATTAAGTGATTGGTTCCTCTACGAATAATCTTTCCAATCAATCCAGTATTTAAGTTTTCTACAATATCACCAATATTGAAAATATTTCCTGATACGTAGTTATCTCTTAAACCTTTGGGATCACATTTAGGGGCGATTTCCCACATCTCCTTAACTTCTTTCTTCTTTGCCTTTAGTTTCATACCAGAGCGAACTGCATCAAACAGTGCTTGAGTATCTCCATCATCCAACTCTTTTGGAGTTCCTCTACGGAAAGCATCAAAGTCATCATCGGCAACTGCTTTTCTCATCTTAGATGCAGACATGCCTTCAACACCTTCAGCATCCGCATCTCTTACACCAGCAGAGATAACACGGATGTTTTCAAAATCATAGAGTTCTCCGTTGTACTTAGTTGCCAGATTCTCAAACTCTGCTTGACGATCTGATCCTACGATGATATTGACATTACGATATCCTTGCTCATCTGCCAGAGTGAGAACATTGAAGATAGATCTCATCTCATCATCATTAATGATGTTCTCCTTATATTCAGGGAACATTTTCTTCATAAACGAAATCTTCATGTCAGGATCAAGTGGATTTTTCTTAGGATCCTGTGAACGTGAAGGATAAATCTTCAGGTCTTCTCCTTGTGCTGCTTTTTTAGCAGCAGCAAGCAACTTACCATGACCCACAGTTGGAGGATTGAAACGACCAAATGCTACGGTCAGAGTTTCTGTAGATTCTCCAGAACCTTCTTCACCCTCACCTGCTTCTGCTTTCTTTGCCCCAGTCTCTTGAGGTGCAACCTTCTTAGGTTCTGCCTTAGGTTCTGCTTGTGCTGCTTTCTGTTGTGCAGGTTTATCATCTTCTCCTTTCTTTTTCTTTTTATCTACAAACTGTAACTTACCATCTTCAGTAGTCGCAACAAAATTTCCACGAGAGTCCAACCAACCCCCATGACCATCACTTTTGAGGTTCAGTTTTTTCGCCTGCATACTTGCCTGCGACTGAGCCTCATTCAGAAACTGAAAGAAACTTTTCATTTATATTGATAATCCTTATACATTATTTAGTAAATTTTCAAAAATGGTCCATTAGAATTACCAAATTCTTTTTTTGCACCATAGTAAAGTGCAGTACACCACTCTTTTGATTTACCTTTCTTTGCTATTATCACCCAAATATTTGCCCACTCCATGGCAACTAACTTAGAAGAAAATCTACCAGCAGAACTTCTATCTGCTTTCTTCGTTTCATACATGATTGCATAATCTAGAACTGCTTCAAAACCCTCAGCAACTCTCTTGTTGTTTTCGTATACAGCAACCTCACCAAAGTCAACCATACCAGAAGAATCTAACTTCTTATACAAATCAATCCAGTATCGTTTAGCAGAATCAGTCCACTCACCAACAGGAGGAATATTTTTATCTTTTGCTGCTGAAGTTGGACGATTCAATCCCATACCTCCAAGGAAAGAATCTAACGCAATACTAGAAACTTTTCCAAGTTTAGCACCAGCGTCTTTTCCCTTTGGTGTGAGATCTGTTTGAACTAGATTCCTTTCCTTGGAATACTGAAAGTTTCTAGACTGTCCATGAATCTTACCACCTTTAGCAGTCACCATATCAAATCCAAGTTCACCAGTATCAAACAAAAATGGTTTCTTCTTTCCTAATGTTAGTGTACATTTTAAAGAACCCTTAACCATATCAACTTCGGTTGGAATACTCTTACCTCCGGCATTAGCGACTTCAGACGAAGCAGTTTTTTTATTCTTTGCAATCGCTTTTAAAGACACTCCAATCAAAATTTTTTCATTTAAAGTTTCTCGCATATAAGCATTAAGTAATCCCAATTTTGCATCTTTAGACATTCCATCAATGTTAGTCAGTTCTTTTATAGTTCCCTCAACAACCCTCTTCTTACTCTTCTTAACCAATACGATATCCATAGGATTCCAACGATCCTTCACTGATACACCACACTCTTTCTTTGCAATGTTTTCAATGTAAGGCATGATTCCACTGTCTCTGGAATACTCGTATCCTTTATTTGTACCCAAATATTTTTTTAACGCTTCTGTTTGTTTACGATAAGTATCTTTCCATTCTGGACTGTATCCATCATAGACACTTAACATCAATTTATCTGTTGGTTCTTTTCCTTTTTCTATGACATGTTCAAAGAAAACTCTGGAACCATTTTCTTGCTTGGCAGTTTCTCTTGCGTCAGTTGCCATTACTTTTTTTAGATATTTATGGAGTTAAGCGGACTCGAACCGCTGACATCCTGCTTGCAAAGCAGGCGCTCTACCAACTGAGCTATAACCCCGAAAACCCCGAAGGGTCATTCAGATTTTAACTGATCTTCTATTTGTTTGTCAAGTTCCACAATTGTTTGACGAATATCAACAATTCTTTGTGGAACACAAGTAGGATCATACGTGTAACGTTCTTGCTCTTTGAAAAGAACGTGACGGATTGATGCTGCGTTCTGTACTTCTAACTCAAGTTTAATCACAGGTCTCCCTCCGCACGGTTTTCAGAATGGTGAACATCAAAACTACCACCAGGATAACGAGACTGAAGTTTTTCAACGTTCATCTCAATCACTTCATCAAAGGTGGTATCAAGTGCCATACATGCCTGTGCCAGATACCAACAGATATCACCTAGTTCACGTTTCATATGGAAGACGTTCTCTTCGTTGTATGGTTTACCTTGGAAAAGAATTTTCTTCACAACTTCAGTGAACTCACCAGACTCAGCAGTCAGACCAAGAGCAGCAGTGAGCAACTGAGACGTATTCGTTCCAGTTACTTCAAGTTCAGCAAGACGAGAACCCATGGCACCATAGTCAAGACTAGGTTCGCTGGTTACACCTTTCACAAACTCAACGTATTTTTCAGTATCAACTTTAGTCATGAAATTCTGGGATAAATGGTTCTTGGCAATTTTGAGGGAGTTCCTGTTGAATAGGAATTGTTTGTCCCTCAATTGTGATTGATGGAAGTTTGAAATCTACTGATTGAATATCAATAGTTTGATAGTCTGGTTTATACTGATAAAAATGCCCGTCCCATCGAGAATTTCTCATGTTAACAAGATTAACAGCATCTCGAAGGACACCACAGTCAGCAATTTTTTCGCCTCGTGGATTGAATACAGAATACATCAGAATTTAAATCCGTCAAATGATTTCTTTGGTTTTGCTTCCTCATAAGTATACTCTTCTTCTCTACCACTGTCAAGGATGTCGTCCTGTGCTGACTGCTCACAATCATACAGACGCATCTTAGCGCGATCAATACCAACCACAAAACGTTTATGAATGGTTGGATCATTATATCTATTCTTCAACTGCTTCACCATAATTTGCCCGAGTCCTTCAAGATCTTCAGTTGAAATAAGGGCAAACATAAGATCAGCAGTAGCAGGGAGACCAAAGGACTCACTAGTGTCAGTAAGCTCAACATCACTGCTGCCATAACCAGAACGAGTGGTCTGGGTGGCAGAAACGATAGGTACGTTCGCCTCGCAAGCAAGTCCTCGAAGTTCTTCAGCAATAGCCTTGACAACTGTATATGAATTGACATTGCTGCCTGCGCGATACCGTTCGGAAGCACATATATTAAGGTAATCAATGAAAATAATATCAGGTCTAAATGACTTCTTAAGTGCAAGTTCGTTAAGAAGTGCCCTAAAGTGTCCCGCATGTGCAGACGCCGTTGGATACTCCTTAATAATTAGGGACCCTTGAGTTCTTTGTGCCAGTTTTGTCACCTTATCATCAAACATCACCTTAGGAAGATCGGTTATCTCCTGAATAGGGACATTGAGGAGATTAGCATCAATTCGCTCTGCAATCTTTTCTTCAGCCATTTCAAGCGTGATGTATAGTACGTTCTTCCCTCCCAAGAGGGCGGAAGCTGCGACATGGCACATAAACAAACTCTTACCGACACCAGTGCCAGCGAGAGCAATATTAAGCGTCTTGTTAGGGAGACCACCTTTCGTAATCTTGTTGAAATACTCAAGGTCGAACGGGATGAGGTCTTCTTTTTTGTGATACGCTTCATATCTTTGTTCATAATCAATCAGGTAGTCGTGACCGATATTTGTATCAAAAGAAACTGCCAATGCATTTGACAGAATACTAGGGATAGCACCCCTATCCTTTTCTTTATTATCTCCATCTGCAAGAGCAATGGATTCCATCAGTGCCAAATAGATGGCACGATCTCTACACCACTTCTCAGTGGTATCTACCAACCAATCAAAATCAGTTGAAACATCCTCAAGATAACTAATCAACTTAGTAATCTCTTGAAAAGAAGTGTCATTGATATCTTGACGCTTCTCTACCTCAATACAAAGAACTTCTTTGGTTGCAGGTTGATTGTATTCTGTGACAAACTTTTGAATCTCTTCAAAGGTAACCTTTTGGTTAGGATCTTCAAAATAATCTGCTTTGATAAAAGGAATTACTTTGCGAAGATAATCCTCATTATATAAAAGATTTCTTAGAATCAGAATTTCAACTTTGTCCATGAGGAATATCGAATACAAATGTTATACGTGTCTCATCACCGATATTAACGGTGCCATGAGGTAATTTATTATTAAACCAAAGAAGTGTTCCTGGTTCTACAATGACACTTTCCTCACCACAAAAATACTGATACCGTCCAAGAATGGAGAGGTGATATCTATTTCGTGTAAGATAATAAGTGCCCTTGTCTATATGTGCTCCTACAATCTCATCAACAGGTAAAGAAAGAAAACCGCACCGATGAATCTCTGCGTTTTTAAAATGCTTGCGTATGATCTTTCTAATCTCACTGTGATGAGTATAGGCAGGCGTTTTGATATTGATCTCAGAGTCTCCCACAAAATCATTTTTGTGTTTGACCCCACCTATTATAAGTTGAAGTGCGCTAACTGGCAAGTCAGCAAACCCCCTATCAACTAAGGACTGAGAATCCTTCAGATGTTTCTGATGGTCCCAGTCCTGTGGATATTTGTTTAGTTGTTGTACGACTTTATCAACATTGATTCCAGTCTTGAGAATTTTAATCATTCATTTCCTTTAGTTTCCTATATTTTTGATTATCTTTAGGAACCACCCATAAGATTATCTAAATTGTTGTTTCCTGGATTGTCATCAATATGATCCACAAGAGCGGTATCGCGAATCCATTGTTTAGCAGACTCTGGACATTTTTCCCAATCTTCTTTAGGAATTGGTGGGTTATCATCAATTGATTTATAAGTTTCCATAACTCCCCGATGAAGAGTTATGGTTATCCTTGGTGATGAACTACCACGTTTACTATGAGTAAAATCCTTAAACAAATCTTTTGGAACAACAACATCTACCTTACATGCCTTTAATCTGCCATTAGATTCGCGCTGTTCGGTTACATAGATGAATTTATTGCTTTTTGCACTATAAACTCTTCCGTCTTTTGAAATAAAATAATCAGGAATTATTTTATTATATCTGACCAATGGTTTGAATTCTTCTTCACCAAAAACATTAATCATGAACCGTAACTAAATTCTTCCTTAGCAATTTCATCAAGTTTTTCCATCACTTCAGGAGTGAAGTATGTTTCAGGTTCTTTGAGGATTTGTTTGGCATAGATTTTTTTACCATCAATCTCGTATCGTCCTGCAACATTTTTCCAGAGACCACCTAGTTCTCCAAGTTCTAACAGACCATAATAGCGATCAAGACCACGCTCATCATAGTAAAGACGAATGGTAACATCCTTATTCTCTTTACTTAAACGCGACTTAGCAGTCTTAGCCTTGATAAGGTTTCCAACGACTTCCGTTCCATCCTTTTCTTTCTTTTTGCTGAGATAGATGATTGTAGATGCAGCATACTTGAGTCCACTGCCTCCACCCATTTCTTTTGTAGGAACATAAGCGCCAATGACATCGTAGGTGTGGTTGGTAACGATCATAGGAATGTTTGCTTGCCCCAGTTTCAGAGTCAGCATTCTGAATGCACCTTTGACCAATTGTGATTTGGTCATGTCACGAACTTGTTTGTCGTTCAGTGCGTCAGTAATTTCCTTCTCTGTGGACAGCATACCCAGAGAGTCTAACACAAACATACAGGGTCTGCGTTCATCTTCAGGTTTTTTTAAGTAGATGTCTACTGCCTTAAGTGCCTTGGTACGAAACTCCTCAATAGTCACCACATTGACGACTACCAGTCTCTCTAGGTCAATACCCCGACTTGCGATAAGAGTCTTGTTAACAGCGGCTTCAGTGTCAAAATATAGGCAGTAACCATCAGGGTTAGCATCAAGGAAGTTCTTGACGACAGCAAGACTGAAGAAAGTTTTTCCAGTAGAAGACTCGCCAGCAATGGCAGTAATCTTATTCCCAGATACACCACCAAATATAGACCCTGAAACAAGTCCGTTAAAAATGTACGAACCTGTGTCAACATATTGCTCTGTTTCATCGATGTCTGCTGCTAGTTTTGTGTAGTCATCACCGATTTCTTTTACAATCTCTTTTAAAAAATCCATTAAATTACAAATCCAAATTCTTCACGGGCAATTTTTTTGTAAGGTCCGCCAGGGTTTTCCTCACGAATTTCCTTGATGATTTTCAGTTTTTGATATAGAGAAGTATCTCCACCAAGGCGAAGAGCACTTACAATCGTAGCAAGTTCTTTGTCGTTAATAGGCAAATCCATTTAGCCAAAAAATAGTTCCAAGTTTACAGTTTTTTCTACATTCCACCCAATTGCATCAAGGATGGCTTTCAGTGGTTCTACAAAGGACTTTTCAAATTGTAGATCATAGTCGATGTACTTGTCAAGATTAAGTTCGCGTGGAAAATCTTGAATAAAGGAGATGATGTTTTCATGAATGATGTTTGGTTTTTTAAGATAGCAGAACTTAATCTTCTCTCCATTCTGAATCAAAGAGTACTTGTTTGTAAGTTTTTTCTCTTTGATATAGTGATTATAGAGAAGTGCTCCACGACAATGAATAGGAGTTCCTTTGATATAGATATCAGAATGAGACTTATACTTCTGAACATCGGAAACAGAGCGAGGAAAAGAAATCTGCTCTGGTGGCAGTTTCTTGAACTCTGCACGGGACTTGTCGATGAAATCAATCACATCTTCTTCTGTCCCACTCATCATCAACTTCAAAGCATCCTTAATCATCTTCCTACAAGGCGCAGGAGTAGATGACTTGACTGCTTCAATACCCATCATCTTCAGTTTGGGTTCTGAATATGCTACACCTTCACTGTTCCATACGTTAAGAATATATCGTTTCTTCGCAGTCCAAATACCACGATCAGCAATATTCTCACGCTTCATTTGCATCTTCTGGTCATACGCCGAGACATACGTCGCCAGGTCATTGTAACATTTGTCGATGTACGGTTCCAATTTGTCACGGCACACCATATCAAGTAGTTCAACGACCTTTGCTTTATCACCAGACTTATTAGCAAAAAATTTATCAACAAGAGGTCCGAGATTAAGATATATCGAATCAGTATCTGATGCGATAACATAATCCTCTTCGGTTGTAGACAACAGTTTATTTAGATACTGGTTCATCTTACCCTCAATCCAACGGATAGAGACTTGACCAGAAAGCGTAATCGCCTCCGCATTGGCCAGTTTATAGTACCTAAAATACTGATTACCGATAGCACCATAAGCAGAGTTGAGTGAGATCTTCTTAGCCATCTGGATATTATTGCAACGGGCAATCTCTTTCTCCAGTGCCTTAGTAGGAGTCTTTTCATATGCCTGCTTTGCCTGAAGCATTCGCTTCTTGAAAATTACCCGCTCATTATACATCTTATCCATGAGTTCTGGTAGGAACCCACGAACATCCTTACGGTACATAGCACCATTGGCACATACCGCATTGTTCTTATACAACTCAAAATTTATTTCCTCATTAAGGATTCGATCAACAGTTGCCGTTGGATGCTTCTCCTCCAAGAGGGTCTCTGGGGAAATATTATACTGCATAATGAGATGAGGGTACAAACTATTAAGGTCAAAACTGACCACCCAATCATACTTTCCAGGAATCGGTTCCTTGACATATGCGCCAGCGTACTTTTCGTTTTTATCTGAACGAATTTTAGGCGGAATTACAATGTCGCGTTTCTTAAGATAATTGTAGATAATATTGTCCCACATTCTCACCTGATAGAACACGTCAGCATAGTTGACCTTAGCGTCATATGCCATAGTCAATGCTAGTTCAATCAGTTTCATCTTGTCTTCCAAACGGTCAACAAGTTCTACGTCAACGATGTTATATTCGATGAACTTCTGCCACCCTTTAGTATAGAAATCTTTAAAGGTGTCAAACTCAGAGTGGTCCAGTTTCTTCTGACCCAACTCCACCTCAGCTATGTAGTCAAGTCGATATGATTCCTGTGCTTTGTATGTAAACTTTTTGTACAGATCCAAGTAGTCAAGTTGAGTCAGTCCACCAATATCAAAAGTAGTCTGCTTTCGACCTTGAATATAAACCTCCCCTTCAGTAACAAGACCCCAGTTCGACATTCTCTTCATCAATTTCTCTCCAAGCACCCTGTTAAGACGCTTGCAGATATATGGGATATCGAACAGTTGGATGTTCCAACCAGTAATCACATCAGGAACATCCTGCATCCAGTAGTTAATAAAGTGACTGAGAAGTTCGTGTTCTGATGGGCAGTGGTGATATGTCACATTCTTTTGCTTATTAGCAAAAGGTTTGATTCCCCATGTAGTAATCTGTTTTGTCGTGTAATCTTGAATTGTAATTGCAATGATTTCTTCTGATGCAGATTCTACATTTGGGAATCCATGCTCAGCAGTAGTCTCAATATCAAGAGTGACAAGTTTGATTTGACTGATGTCAAACTTGATCTCGTCCTCAGGATATTTCTCTGAGATGTATTGATAGATGTATCGATCATTTCCATAGATCTCAAATCCATCCACTTCATCATACTTCTTATAGAAGTCACGACAATCCCGAACAGTGCCAGGATGCACCTCTTCTACAACTTCTCCATTTAATGTTCTATACTTGGATTCTTTCTTTGACTTCACATATAAGGTAGGAAAAAACTCATCCCTATTCTCATATCTTCTCCCATTTTCAACTCCCCGAACAAGAAATTGATTTCCAATCAACTGAACATTAGTATAGAAATGCATTACTTAGTAAGTTCTTCGTATTTTTCAATAAGGGTGGGCATGGGTTCTGTGATAGTAAGAATCTTATCAGAACTAATCATAAAAACATCTTGACGGGAAACATTAATTAACCATGGTTCTAAAGTTCCGTCTTCTTTATAAAGGAATGGACTGGTCAACTTACAATCGGGTTGACCAATATCCGCACCTACCTCATCAATCTGACTGATCAGAATCTGATTGTTCGTCAGTAGAATTGCCTTTATTATCTTTGATGACTCGTTCATACTTTACAATGTCCTCAATGTACATTTCTTTTAGTTTAAATGCTGGATCAACCATAGTTACAACCCAGTCTGATGGAATAGGAATATTCTCTTCTGCGGACAATGGAATCCATGGGAAAAGAGAAACTTCGTATCCTGCTTTCTTAGTCTTTCCTTCTTGAAGTGCAGGAAGAATATCAGGATTTTTCATCTTAATCACACAAGGTCGATTAAGATAATATCCAACCACTCGACGGTTTTCATCCTCTCCAATTGACATCTCGCTAACATTAGCGATCATGTCTTCACCAGACTTCAATAGTAAAAGTTTAATTGTCATAGTGTATTTTATCCTCCAAGTATTCTAGCAAGAAAAAAGAGGGGCGTCAACTGGATTGTGCCAGTTGCCCCTCTGCGGCGACGATATTCAATTATATTTAGAACCAATCCTTCCTTTGATGATGTTGTGGCACAATCCTACCAAGGACTACCGATAGTAACCCATCCTCAAATTCAACTGATCTAACTTCCGTATCCTCTGCCAGTGTCCAAGATCTTGTGAATGATCGTTGAGCCACTCCTCTATGGATGTATTCAGTTCCAGTTTCTCCATCTTCTCGTTGTCCTTCGACAAAGAGTTTTCCGTCTTGTGTGTAGACATTTACCTGCTTCTTCTTAAACCCTGCGAGTGCAAGTTCAAGTCGAGATTCTACATTTGAGACTTGAACTAAATTGTATGGGGGATAGTTTGTCGTTGTTTCATGTAGAGAAAACAAACGATCAAAGTATTCATCCATACCAATGCTGTTCTTATTTATGCGATCAAGCAACTGATCGATATTCGCAGCATTATACTTCATGAGGTTTCCCATCTTTACTTCTCCTTTGTAAGCGAGATTTGATTGTGTGGACCCCGAAGGCATCCGATATATTTATA
>Ga0070754_10003752_pt1 | contig 10637 bp, 11 predicted proteins | sample VirMetDEL_Sep_01_FD_75181 | JGI IMG/M metagenome (GOLD analysis project Ga0070754, IMG submission 75181) | Aqueous microbial communities from the Delaware River and Bay under freshwater to marine salinity gradient to study organic matter... | ecosystem: Environmental > Aquatic > Marine >... | reverse complement strand
TGATCGTCTTTTGCGCTCTACTGGCCCATCGTGACTAGGGGCACTCTCGTTATCGGGCGCGGTCAAGCGAAGTTTGTTTGTGTGCAACTTCAAAAGCGTTGGGCTAGTTGTCCTGCACGTTCAGATCCTTTAGCCGGAAGAAGCCGGATTCCAGAACATGGCGGGAATTCGCAGTGTGTATCGCTTGTTGTTTCGTAAGTACATAAAGCGAAGTGTGCCAGGCGCTTCGCGCCGGTTGCCTACATTACATTTCTGTAAGGTAGCTGAATAACGGGCAACTAAAGCCCATGTTGTTATGTCTATGCCTTTAACGACGCCAATTGTTTCGATAGAGGTCACTATCCGCATGCAAAAAGATAAAGGCGTTTCTTTAAAGGGCATAGCGGCCGGTGTTGTGTTGGCTTCTTTGTTTGGTTTGCTACTCGTACTCTTCGTGTCGTATACCGGCGCTTACAACATAGCCGCTTCCCAGGATCACTCGCCCTTCGTTCGCTGGATCTTCACCACCACTATGGAAAACTCAGTGGCGGCGAGAGCAAAGGATCTGGACGTGCCTGCGGAATTCTCCAACGAGCAAATTGCTGCCGGTGCACGCCATTATCAGGCGATGTGCCAACATTGCCACGCCGGCCCAGGCGTGGAGAGGGCTGAGTGGGCCCGCGGGCTGCTGCCGCAACCGCCGCATTTGGTCGAAGAGGCCACGCATTGGCAGCCGAACGAGGTGTTCTGGTTGGTCAAGCATGGCGTGCGCATGTCGGCGATGCCGGCCTTCGGCGAAACGCACGAAGATGCGGAGATCTTGGCTATTGCCGCTTTCGTGAAGCAACTTCCCGGCATGACAGCCAGCGACTACGCCGCGCTGGGGCAGCAAACAGGCGCACAAGGGCAATAAAGGGAAACGATAATGCAGATGTCCTATTGGCGCTTTGCCGCAATGATCGCAACTTCGACGGTCGTGATGTTCGGTCTGATGTATTTGAATACCTACGCGTTTGAACATGTGCTCTGGAGTGAAACCCGTGCCTGGATGGCGCTGCTGATGGGTGCCGTCATGGCTGTCATCATGTTGAGTTTCATGCTGAACATGTATCAGAGCAGGCGCGTCAATATCGCCATATATGCCGGCAGCGTTGTCGTATTTGCGTTGACGCTCTGGCTCGTACGAAGCCAGGCCACAGTGGGCGATGCGGAATATATGAAAGCCATGATTCCTCACCATTCGATTGCAATTATGACTAGCGAGCGAGCGCAAATTACCGACCCACGGGTACGCAAGTTAGCCGATGAAATCATCGCGGCGCAACGGCGCGAAATTTCAGAGATGAAGTACCTGATCAATGATCTCAAGAGGGTCGACTGATGCATCCTCGTCTGTACTGGAGCGCCTTGGTTGCGCTCGTCCGGAAGTTGCTCATGCTTGTTGCAACGTTGCTGCTGGCCGCTTGTGGTGATCCTGCCCCTGGGGAAGGTATGAAAAAGCCGCCGATGAGCGACCCTCAGCCGGAGATCGTCAGCGCCCGGAAGGCGGTTAACACGCCGGATATCCCGACCATCGATCCGCAGACGCTCGACACTGCCGAGATCGCTAAAGTATTGAGGGGCGGGCCGCTCTGCGTCTTTGCCCACACCGCCGAAAGCCCGCCAGTGGTTGCCCTTGAGGCGACCAAAGAAAACGGTGCCCTGGGCGTGGTGAAAATTCATGGCCGGCTGGTGAAGCTTACGGTGCGGCGCACTGAAAGCGGTGCTTTTGCTCTGAGCGCCGATGGCATGGCGGTGGAGATCAAGCCGGCATCGAATGATGACGGGGCTAGGTCGGCCGAGCTACATGAAGCCGATATGCATTTCGAGCTGGAGCAGGGTTTACGGGTTGGCTACCGCGGGTGGTATCGCTGTACCGATGCTGGGGCCTGATCGACCGATGAGGACCGTCTTTATGCCTTTGTCATTGAGCGTCGTTAGGGGATGAGGCCGTAGCCTCGCTACGCGCGTCGGATCTGATTTACCGTCATCGTCTTGCCTGGCCAGCCCTCACATAGCGTGAAGATTGTGCGCTGCCTCAGACTGCGCTAGAGGCCTCGTCGATACCCGACAGGTGCGTCGAGGACGTCGTATCGCCCGGCACCGCTCCGAATGAGCGGGCCCGCTCATCAAAGACGACGGGTTAGCGATCAATGCCGCCTCTACGAAACGAGCGCGTTCTTAACGTTGCCCCTTATTGCTCCGTCTGTTTGCCGCTGAACGCGGTGATCGGCTTGTCGGCTTCCTTGTCCAGTTCGCCGGCGAACGTCTTGAGTCCCTCGATAATTGGCATCAACGCCGCCCATAGGTCGTCGTCGTGCAGCATCTTGTAGGCGCCGGTCACTCCCGGCGCTTCGTCGTGCTTGCCGTCGGGCTTGTAGCCGCTAACGGCACCGAACGCAGATTGGAAGGCGAACACCACCTTGTAGAACTGCGCCGGCTCGATGCGCGACAACGCCATGCCGAGTATCGACAAGTTCTGGATCGCATTGAGCGAGCCGTCCTTACTAAGCCCGTCTACCAGTACCTTGAGGATGCGGTCGTTGGCGCCGACCATGTCATTGGCCAGGCGCAACACACCGCGCTGGTGCAGGGTTTCAAGAAGCGTATCCAGCTCCTCCCGAGCGGTGGGGCCGATGGGGGTCGGCTTGACGTCATAGTTGATACGTTCAGCCATTAGAATCTCTCCGGGTGCGGGGCTCTGCCGGGCGGCGCGACATAATCATCCTGGTACCATTTGACCTCGACCGGCACGCCATCGTTGGGGGTGCGATCGCCGTAGCGGAAGCTGTTGCGTGGCAGCGGGTTTTCGCCTTTGCGAAGCACTTCGATCTTGACGGCGGTTTCCTTGTAGGCGGGCGTATTCACGTCGGGGTCGTGGTGCTCGCCGGTGAGCAGATTGACGCCCGGCTTGCCCTGGTGGATCGGCAGAAACAGCGTCTTGCCAGCGACCCGATCGGTCACCAGCGCGCGCACCTCGACCGAGCCGCGACGCGAACTGATTTTCAGCCAGGTGCCGTCCTCGATGCCGCGCTCGCTCGCCAGCTCCGGGCTGACTTCGACGAACCAGTTGGGCGCCTGCGACCAGATGCGCGGGCCGCGGCCGGTCTGGTTGGTGCCCTGGAACTGCTCCAGCATCCGTCCGTTGTCCAGCATGATGTCGAACTCGCTGTCCGCCGATTCGGCCGGAGCCTTCCATTCCAACGGGAAGAGCACGGCCTTGCCATCGTCGGTGTGAAAGCGGTCGGTATATAGCAGAGGGGTGTCGCTGCCGTCGGTCTGCATCGGCCAATGCAATGATTGCCAGCCTTCCAGCCGTTCGTAGCTCACACCCTGGAACATCGTGGCGATGCCGGCGACTTCATCCATGATCTGCGAGGGATGGGTGTAACCCCAGTCGTGCCCCATGCGTGCGGCCAGGTCCGTGAGGATGCGCCAATCCGGGCGGCTGTTGCCCAGCGGCGGCAGTACTTGGTAGAAGCGTTGAATGCGCCGCTCGGTGTTGGTGAAAGTGCCTTCCTTTTCCACTGAGGGGGAGGCCGGCAGCACCACGTCGGCGAACTCCGCGGTGCGGCTCATGAAAATATCCTGCACCACCATGAAATCCAGACTTTCGAAGCCGCTGTGCACGTTCTTGGTATCCGCGTCGGAGAAAGCAGTTTCCTCGCCGATGATGTACATCGCCTTGACCGAACCTTCATCGGCCCCTTGGACCATGGTGAAATTGTCGTTGCCTTTCTCCAGCGACAGTCGCTCGGGTGGTACGCCCCAAGCTTTGGCCCACTTATCGCGGTTCTTCTCTTCGGTGACCTTTTCGTAGCCCGGATACATATTCTTCAGACAGCCAAAGTCGCTGGCGCCCTGCACGTTGTTGTGGCCGCGCATGGGGTAACCGCCGGTGCCCGGTTTGCCGTAGTTGCCGGTGACCAGCAGCAGGTTGGACAGCGCTGTGCTGGTATCCGAGCCGTGGCTGTGCTGAGTGATGCCCATGGCCCAGAGCAGGCACACGGTCTTGGCCTGGCCGATCATCTCGGCCGCTTCGATCAGTTGTTCCTTGGCGATCCCGGTGACCTCGGCGGCGAAGTCCATGGTGAAGGGTTCTAGGGATTTCTTATATTCCTCGACCTGGTTGACCTTGCCGCCGAGGAAATCGAGGTCGGCGTAACCGTGCTCGAACATATAGCGCGACAGCGCCGAGGCCCAGACCATGTCGGTGCTCGAATTGGGCCGCAGATGCAGATCGGCGCGCTCGGCCATCTCGTGTTTGCGCGGGTCGAACACCACCCACTTTTGCCCGCGGTGCTTCTTTTGCGCCTTGAGCTTCGAGGCGATCACGGGGTGGTTCTCGGACAGGTTGCTACCGACGATCACGATCAGCTCGGCTTTTTCCATATCTTCAATGGTGCCCGAATCGCCGCCGTAGCCGACCGTGCGGAACAGGCCCTTGGTCGCCGGGTTCTGGCAGTAGCGCGAGGAGTTATCGACGCTATTGGTGCCGATGACCGCACGGGCGATCTTCTGCGTCAGGTACGCCTCTTCGTTGCTCGCCTTGCTCGAGCCGATGAAACCGATGGCGTCCGGCCCATGGATATCGCGTATCTGCAACAGCCGGTGCGTGATCAGATCTAGCGCCTCGTCCCAACTGGCTTCGCGGAATTTGCCGTTCTCGCGGATCAGCGGGGTAGTCAGGCGTTTCGGATCATTGACGAAGTCCCAGGCGAACTTGCCCTTGATGCAGGTGGAGATGCCGTTGGCTGGCGCGTCCACCACCGGCTGCACCTTGAGGATGTGCCGATCACGGGTCCACATCTCGAACGAGCAGCCGACCCCGCAATAGGTACACACGGTCTTGGTGCGCTTGATCTCCGGCTGACGCCAATGCATATCCATCTTTGAAATGGCAGTGATCGGCGGGGCGCCGATGGTCCGCTCCAGCTTCTTGACCATGTCGATCATTGGCCGTTTGATGTCCTGCGGCAGGGCGGTGAATGGCCCGGCGTCGGGCTGCATGGTCTTTTCCAGCAGCGCGTTGCAAGGGCAGACGGTGACGCAGTGACCGCAGCTCACACAGCTCGAATCGTCGATGGGCTTGCCGCCATCCCAGAGCACGCGCGGGTGATCCATAGTGAAGTCTATCGACAGCGTCTCGTTGACTTCGACGTTCTGACAGGCCTCGACGCAACGACCACAGAGGATGCACTGGTCCGGGTCGTAGGTGTAGAAGGGGTTGGAGTGGTCCTTCTCGTAGGGTTTGCGCTGAAACTGGTAGCGCTGGATGGGCATGTGCATGTCAGCAAAGGTGTTATGCAGCGTGCAGTCACCGGTGTTGTGCTCGCATAGGGTGCAATACAACTCGTGCTTGGCCAGCAGGCGATCCATGCCTTCCTCGCGCGCATCGCGGGCCAGCTCGACCTGGCTGGTGACGGTCAGCCCCTCCTGAGCCGTGAGCGTGCAGCCGCGCACCAGTTCGCCGTCGACCTGTACCCAGCAGACATCACACGTTTGCGGAGAACCCAAGGCGCGGTGGTAACAGACGTGAGGCAGATTGATGTCGTGCTTGGCCAGGAAATCGATAAGCGGGGTATCGGCATCACCCGAGAGGGATTCGCCGTCGAAGTGGATCGTGCAGTGGGTCATCAGGCCTCCGTGAGTTTTTATGGTCAGGCTTCGGCAGCAGCGGGTGTCGATTTCCTGGCGTGGGATGGCTATAAAAGGTGACTGGCTGTCGATGCGATCGTTCACGTTTAGGGGGCAATCCGCGACGAGAGGACCCCGGCGGAAATCGATGCCTGCGTTTGCCGTCGATGCCGCGTTGCGCAGCGGTCCCAGGGGATATTTCGGCTAATCTGAGTTCTCTTTTGGTAATCCGCGAAAGGCCCTTAATGCATCAGCCAAACCTTACAGACCGGCATGCGCTAGCAGGTTCCAGTTTCTGGCGGGACGCGGCGCTGCCCTTTATCGAGGCGCGTACGGTCGCGGATGGACGCCGCGTCTGCTACGCCCGGCACAGCCACGAAACCTTTTCGGTGGGGCTGATCGACAGCGGCTCCAGCACCTATATCAACGGTCGCCATCATTGCCGTATCGATGCCGGGACGCTGGTGCTGATGAACCCGGGCGATGTCCATGCCTGCAACCCGATCGAGGACCAACCCTGGGCGTATCGCATGCTCTACGTCGATGCTGGCTGGCTCGCCGGGCTGCAGGACGAACTGGGGCAGGGCGGTTCTGGCTTTCGTTGTTTTGCGCCGATTCTGACGCATGATCCGCTGTTACAGGCAGGCTTCAGGCGCTTCCACACGGTGCTGACTGACGAGCACGCCGAGCAATTGCACAAGCACAGCGTGGCCGTTGAGTTTTTCAGCGCCATGCATCGGCGGCTGGAATTGGCGACGGCGGGTTCGGTAAACGATCCAAAACTGAAGCGCGCCGCAGAATTCATCGCCGACAACTACCAGCGTTCGCTCAAGCTGGAGGAGATCAGTTGCACCGCTGGCGTCTCGCCGTCCAGCCTGATCCGGTCGTTCAAGAAGTATTACGGAATGACGCCGCACGCTTACCTGACCAACCGCCGGGTGCAAGCCGCCCGTGCCGAATTACGGCGCGGCATGCCGATTGCCGAGGTAGCGCTGGCGGCCGGCTTTGCGGATCAGGCGCATCTGCAGCGCGCCTTCAAGCAGTTGCTGGCGGCGACGCCCGGTCACTATCGCGGTCAGCGTCGCGCCTAAGTTAGCAACAGGTAAACCGCGCAAACGATTAACAGCGCCGCCATCACACGATTGAACAATCGCATCCGTGAAGCTTCGTTCAGGTATTGATGCAGGAACGCGCCCGCATAGGCCCAGCAGGCAAGCGAGGCGTAGCAAATCACGAAATAGATCGCCGCGAAGCGCCATACCGAAGGCCCATCACCGGCGGCAGCGAACAATCCCATGCCGGCGACCGAGGCCAGCCAGGCTTTTGGGTTCAGCCACTGCATCAGTGCGCCGTAGAGCATCGTCGGTTGCGCGGCAGGTTTGTTCGCACTCAGCCTGCCGTCGTCGCTCGCCAGCCGGTAGGCCATGTACAGAAGGAAAGCGACGCCTGCGAGGCGGATGGTGTCGGTCAGCCAAGGCCATCGCCCCAGCAGTTCGCTGAGCCCGAGACCGATCAGCAGTAACAGCAAGGTAAAGCCGATGGTCGCCCCGCTGACATGGCGCATGGCCGCGCGCAGGCCGAACTGAGCGCCAGCGCTCAGGGCGACAATATTGACCGGGCCGGGCGAGATGGAAGAGGCCAGCGCAAACGCGGCCATGGAAAGGAACAGGCTCATCGGAACTCCTAGTTTTACGCTGGGATGACAGCGCGAAGATAGGAGCCGGCGTTGTGCCGGTATTGAAGAAAATGCGCGCTGCGCCGTTTACCAGCGCAACAGACGCGGGCCGAGCAGGGCGCCGGCGGCGGTGGGAATAAGCATGCCGAGCACGTACCAGACGGCCCAGAAGGCGGCACTCATTTCCGGGCAATGCAGGCTGTAGGCAAGGGTCGCCATCGAGCCCGCCAGCGCTCCCCCTGCCGCGCCGGCCAACCGCAAGCGGGTAGGTGCAAGGCCCCGAATCGCCCAGAACACACAGACGAACGCCGGAATCGACAGCAGCGCGATATTCAGCGGACAACTCCGCCAGGTATCGCCGAATACCATTGCCCAGCGATTGCTCGCCGAAACGCTGAGCAACAGGCCCAGCGCCGCCAGCCATAGGGTTGCTACGGGTGCAGCGATCATCATCCAGCTGTTACCCACTGGCATACCTGGCCGGGCCAGGCGTGTGGTAACCAGCAAGGCACCACCCAGCAACGTTGCCGGGAACGCCAGCTTGGCCCAGAACACTGGCATCGAGGCGACCTCGGCAATGTCCGGGCGGATGCCAAAAAAGGCGAGTAGCACCAGCAACGCCAGCAACAGGCCGGCCACGATGGCCATGCCGAAACGTCGGACGACGATCCGTTGGTCCACCGGCGTTGCGTTGCTGGCGAGCATGTTGATCAGCTCGTCAGTGTTCATCGACTACCTCCAATCAGGGCGGCCAGCGCTTTCAATCCGCGGTGCACACCCACTTTGACTGCGGAAGTCGATAGTCCGGTGCGCTGGGCGGTTTCTTCCACCGAAAGTCCCTGCAATTTGACGTGAAGAATGGGCAGGCGTTGTTTGTCCGGCAATTGTTCCAGCAGCCGGGCCAGGTCACGCTGCGCCTGGTCGGCTCGATGATCTTCGTCGGCCAGCAGCTCAGCCTGATCGTCGAACGAATCGTTCAGCGCATCGTGTCGCGCATGGGCGCGGAAATGATCCATCAGCTTGTAGCGTGCGATTGCCTGCACCCAGACCGTCAGCGGTTGGTCGCGGCGGTAGGTGTGCAGTGCGTTGTGCACAGCCAGCAATGCTTCCTGCAGCAGATCTTCGACCTCGGCCGATTGCAGTCGGCGTCTGAGAAAGCTGCGCAGGTGCGCGCCTAGCAGCGTCAGGAATTGCCGGTAGGCCGACTCATCGCCGTCCAGCCCCTGCAGCAACAGCTGCTGCAGGCGGGCCTCGCGCGCCTTTAGCGCCTCATGGCTGGTAGTTCGTTGCATCGGTCGCTCTGGTTACACGCGGAAAAATATCGACCGCAGATCCCTGTCATCCAGCCAGCCGCACGGCCGTGGCGCGCCGCCACGGTAGAGCGAGTCGAGAAAAATCTCAAAAATATTTTTCCGTGCTGTAACCGTGCTATCGGGGTTGGCGAACTAGAGAACGAGCTGCCGGTAAAACCGCTGGCAGCAATACCGCATGGAGACATACCCACATGAACAATCTCGTCCTTGCCGCTGCAGCCGTTGCCTTAGCGTCCATTGCTGCCGGTGCCACCGCAGCGGAAAAGAATGAAGGTGCCATGGAGAAGTGCTACGGCGTCGCGCTCGCCGGTCAGAACGATTGCAAAGCCGGTGCCGGTACCAGCTGCGCCGGCACATCGAAGATGGACTACCAAGCCAACGCCTGGAAGAACGTCCCGGCCGGTACCTGCACCGAGATCAAGACGCCTGAAGGCATGGGCTCGTTGACCCCGATGGAATCCTGATCGAGCCGTGATGGAAGGTGCCGCATGAGCATGTCAGCTGAACTGGGCGCAGGCCTCGGACTCAAGCCCGAGCATTATGAGGCGGCGCACGACTGTGCGGCGTCAGGCCTGTGGTTCGAAGTGCACCCGGAGAACTACATGCTCGGCGGCGGCCCTCGTCTGGCCTGGCTGGAGGCCATTGGCGAACGCCACCCGCTTTCGCTGCATGGCGTATCGCTGTCACTGGCGGCTGACTGTCCGCCAGACGAGGACCATCTGCAACGATTCAAGACGCTGGTCGAGCGGGTTCGGCCGGTGCTGATTTCCGAACACCTCGCCTGGTCCGCCTGGCGCGGTCACTACCACCCCGACCTGCTGCCGTTTCCACGTACGAACGAAGCGTTGGCGCGCATCGTCGACAACGTCCAGCGTACTCAGGAGCTGCTCGGGCGACAGATCGCACTGGAGAACCCCAGCCACTACCTGCGCCTCGACGGGCATGAGTGGGACGAGATCGAATATCTCGCTGAACTGGCACGCCGTAGCGGCTGCGGTTTGCTACTGGACGTCAACAACGTGCATGTCAGCGCTCATAACCTCGGCCTCGATGCGATTGCCTATATCGATCGCTTTCCGGCACAAGCCGTGCTCGAGATACATCTGGCCGGACACAGCCAAGACAGTTCGGCGCAGTCGGCACTGTTGATCGACTCGCACGACGCGCCGATCGCTGCCCCAGTCTGGGCCTTGTATGAACGGCTGATCGAGCGAATCGGGCCACGGCCTACCTTGATCGAGCGCGACGATCAGTTGCCAGCCTTCGCCGAGCTGCTGGTCGAGCGCGACCGCGCCCAGCGGGTGTTGGATCAGAGGAGGGCGGCATGAGCGTCTCGCTTGGCGAGTTTCAGGACGCCTTCGCCGGAGCGTTGCGCGGCATCGAAGCCACGCTTGCCAACCCGGCAGCCGAGTGGCTGGCGACGATCAGCGCCCAGCCCGGGTTTGCTGTGTACCGCAACACCGTGATGAAGGGTTGCGTGGATGCGCTGCGGGCTAACTTCCCGACGGTCGAGCGGCTGGTGGGCGCGGAGTGGATGGCCGCCGCCGCCGCGGTTTACGCCACGCAATGTCCTCCGACTCAGACGCAGCTGATCGACTACGGCGCCGGCTTTGCGGAATTTCTGCAGGGCTTCGAACCGGCTCGCGAATTGCCTTATCTAGCAGAAATCGCGCGCCTCGATCGCCTGTGGATTGCTGCGTTTGCCGCAGCGGAGCAATCCCGACTGGAGCTGCATGTGCTGAGCTCAATGGCGCCGACGCAGTTGGCCGAGCTGTGTCTACGGCCCTGTGCGACGGCGCGCTGGCACTGGTCCGCTTTGCCTGCCTTCACGCTCTGGCGGTGCAATCGTGAATGTGTCGATCTGCCCGATCCTTTGCTCTGGCAGGGCGAGGGCGTATTGCTCTTCCGGCAGCAAAACCGGGTCGCCTGGCAGCCGCTGAGCCGTGGTGGCTGCGTCTTTCTCAACGCCTGCGCGGATGGCCGAACGCTTGCCG
>Ga0070754_10003751_pt1 | contig 10638 bp, 10 predicted proteins | sample VirMetDEL_Sep_01_FD_75181 | JGI IMG/M metagenome (GOLD analysis project Ga0070754, IMG submission 75181) | Aqueous microbial communities from the Delaware River and Bay under freshwater to marine salinity gradient to study organic matter... | ecosystem: Environmental > Aquatic > Marine >... | reverse complement strand
TGACGATGGCACGTGTATAGCATATTCGTATGGTTGCACAGATCCTACAGCTTTCAACTACTGCGACACGTGCAATACTGATAATGGAAGCTGTATAGAAATTATTAACGGTTGTACTGATACTACGGCAATAAACTACAACATACTTGCAAACACTGATAATGGCTCTTGTATTTATCCGCTGCCTGGTTGCACTGATCCGTCCGCTATTAATTATAATGCGGAAGCAAACATCGCTGATAGCTCGTGCTATTACTCTGCTGGTTGTGCTAGTGGTGACGTATATTATATACCTAACGCTTGTTTTGAGTGGGTGATAGAAGTAGATCCTTACTGCTGTGATGACAATTGGGATAACGCTTGTGATGATTTGTATTTTTATTGCCAAGACGGTTGGAGTGGACCTACAAGTATAGAAGAACTTTTGTCTGGCGTATATGTATACCCAAATCCAACTAACGGTATAATAAATATAAATAAAAAATCAAACGTAAAAGTTTACTCTATAATAGGTAAACTTATGTTAGAGTTTAAACAAGTGAATATATTAAGTGTATATAGTCTTGAAAGTGGCGTATACAATCTATATATTGAAACAAATAATAGAGTAAAAAATATCAAAATAATAAAACAATAAAAAATGGCAAATATTACATGTAATTTTACATTGACTAGTAATGATCTTTCTACGACTGCGCCGCTTTCTGTTTCAACAACAAACACGTTGCTTAAAGCAGGCCTTCAAATAGGTTTAGATCAAGTGCGTATGGGTAGAAATGAAGTAGCTACAGGAACAAGCTTTGACTTGTTTGATGCGAGCGCAGCTTCTATAGACAAGTCTAATTGGATTTATATAGCTAACCTAGAAACAGACCCAACTCTATATGTTACCATAGTTATCGACGCGGAAACTATTGGTAGACTATATGCTGGTGACTGGATGTTTATGCCTTGGAACGCTGACGATGCAACTCATGATATAGAAATAACTGCTAGCAGCGGCACTCAAACTATAGAGTGGATAAAATTCCACGAAGGAGAAACACTATTAACTCAAGCAGACTAATAATTAACTAATAAAAATAAAAACATGGCGCAGGTAACGGCAGGAATAACAATTAATTCTAGCGACGTACTAAGTTTTCCTTTAGCTTTAAGTAACAGGTCTAATTTAACTACAGCTGGAACTAACACAGGAATATCTAGTTCTACAGGTTTAGCATCAAAAACTTTTGCTGCAACAGATAACGTTGTACTTATAGACGCTAGTGCAACTTTTGCAACTGGTAGTGGTCACGAAAAAGTATATATTAAAAACACTTCAACATCATCAACTCAGTATGTTCAAGTTTTACTTGGAACTATAGAAGTCGGTAGACTTTACGGAGGCGATTGGATGTTTATTCCAACAGCTTTTGGTAGTAGTGATTTTGATAACGACGGCGAAGGTACAGACTTAGAGGTTACACCAAGTACCGCAGAGTCCGTGACATTAGAGTACATGGTATTATACTAGTATGAAGCTAGAAGTACTGAGATTTAGTTCTCAAAAAGATTCAACATCGGGATTGCTTTTTGAAGTCACAGACGTCAAAAGGCATTTCCTTTGTTATACCCTAGAAGACGAGCGTAGAGCTTTAAAAGTAAGGGGCGAAACTAGAGTTCCAGCGGGAACTTATAAAATTGAATTAAGAAATGAAGGTGGGTTTCATGAAAGGTATACTAAAAAATATCCTGGTATACACCGTGGTATGCTACATATCGTTGATGTCCCTAACTTTGAGTATATTCTTATTCATACTGGAAACACTGACGAACATACTGCTGGCTGCCTCATTGTTGGTGACGCGCAGGAAAATAATCTCCTACTGCCAGATGGCTTTGTTGGTAAGAGTGTTAACGCTTATAAAAGGATTTACCCGAGCATTGCGAAGGCTATAGGCCAAGGAGAAGAAGTAACAATAACTTATATAGATCACGACTAATGGCAACATTAACATTTGGAGTAAAAGAAGAAGTAACAATAGGAGGAACAACCCACACGTTTGACACTACGGGAACTTCTGATGATTACGAAATAACAGGAGTTAACCATGTTTTAAAGCAAACTCTTGATGTTTTACACACCGCAGATATGCAGCTAGTAAAGTTTCATGCTAGTGTTGAGGCTGCCGGTCAAATACTACAGTCAAACTTTAAGTACATGAGAGTTACAAACAACAGTACTTCTAATTATGTTGTTTTAGCTTTACAAGACGCTACGAATAATTACGCTAAAAATATTAAGGTCTTAGCTGGCCAAAGCGTTTTCTTTACTAGTCTTGTTTTTGACGCCGAGGATGATGCCGTAACTTTAGGTACTCATGCAAATCCAACCAACTTAAGAGGTACAGCTGAAGAAGTTATAGTTCGAGCTAACACAGCAACTTGCTCTTTAGATTTATTCGTGGCTTATGCTTAAATTTTTAGGTCAACATATAGTTGACCTAATAGCTCGCTTTAGGTCAGACGTATACTTAGAAAACGTAGAAAGCGGAACTATTGCAAACGGTGGTAACTTAGGTCTAGACTCAAACAATAAAATAGTAAAAGCAGAAGCTGGACCTACTTATTCTGACGACCAAGCTCTTGGTATTGGAACTGGTAACGACTTTACCGCAGTGCATAACGGCACAGATACTTTCTTAGGCAACAACACTGGAGACTTATATATTACTCAGCAAGCTGACGATAAAGATATATTCATTAGAGGTGACGACGGTTCCGGTGGAGTAACAGAATACATACGTATTGATGGCGGTGTTAAAAGAACTTTATTTAAAGAAGAAGGTAGATTTACTGACAGCGTTAATTTAAAGTTTGGTACTGGTGGTGATACAATGATTTATCACGATGGTAGCAACTCTTACATAGATCACACTGGTACTGGCAACTTGAATATAAGGCAAGGCACTGACGATGGTAATATTTCATTTCAATGCGACGACGGCTCTGGTGGAATTACAGAATACTTTAGATTAGATGGTAGCACAACACATTCTTACTTCTCAGCTGGCAACGTTGGTATTGGAACAACTACCCCTGACTCATTACTTGAGATATCATCTAGTAGTGTTACAGATTTTTTAAAACTTACATCAGGTAGTTCTAGCGCTAATCCTATAAAACTTATATTTGAAAAATCAGCGTCAGAACAAGGTATAATAGAATATAATAGAAACGGTGATTTAGAAATATATAATAACGATAGTGACGGCGGTGTAATGATAGATGGATCTGCTTCTGAAGGAGGAGATCTATATGTAAACAACGCGGGTAATGTAGGCATTGGAACAACTAGTCCTTCTAAAAAGCTTCATGTCAACGGCGATGTACTGATAGAATCAACAAATCCAGCTTTATTTTTTACAGACACAAACTCTGACTCTGATTATAGTATCAAAGTTAATGGTGGTATTTTAAGCGTAAGAGATGAAACTAATGACACCGCTAGAATATCTCTAAAAAGCAACGGTAACGTCGGTATTGGAACTACTAGTCCTCAACAACTCTTAGATATATCGGCTGTTGCTGGAGCTACTTTGAGATTAACATCTACTGGCGATGGTCTTGGAGGCGACGCCACGATAGCAGGTATTGAATTTTTTGGCAATGATGCGTCTGTTCCTGGGGCTGGTGTTAAATCTTCTATTGTCGCTAAAACAGAAGCTTCACTAGGTGATGATAGCAATTTGATATTTAGCACTAGCGACGGTACAACTAACAACGTAGAGAGAGTACGTATAAACCCTTCTGGCAACGTAGGTATTGGAATATCTAATCCATCAGGTAAGTTAATGGTAATAGACGTGACTGCTAGCGCAACTACTCAAAAGTTTCACGTTGGTAGAGGTGCTAACGCTGGCCTTTATATAACAGATGACGATGCTACTGCTTACATAAAATCTATTCAAGACGAAAATGCTACTGGTTATGGCAACTTAACGTTGATGGCTGACGACGATGGCAACAAAGATGGGTATATTAGTTTTAATCATTCTGATACAGGAGAAAAAATGCGTATTACTGACACTGGCAACGTCGGTATTGGTACGAGTAGTCCTGGTGAAAAGCTAGAAGTTGCTGGTAACATAAGCATTGGAGATAGCGATCAAATTAAGTTTGGCGCTAACAATGACTTAAAAATATATCATAACTCATCACTTGCTCGTAACATAATAGATAACGACGTAGGCGATCTTTACATAAATCAAAACGCCGCTGATAAAGATATATTATTTAGATGTGACGATGGCAGTGGTGGAACAGAAACATACTTTATGCTAGATGGCAGCGCTAGCTCTGGCAACCCTGTAACTATATTTCCTGATAATTCTAAGCTTGCTATTGGTACTTCTAGTCATGGTATTAGTTTAGTTCATGATGGTAGTGATTCTACTATAACTAATGCTGTAGGTAATTTAACAATTACTAACTTTCAAGACGACGGAGATATAATATTCAAGTCTGACGACGGTAGCGGCAGCACTACTGAATACTTCAGAGTTGATGGTGGATCTGAAAAAACAATATACACTAAACCTATATCGCTTTTAGATTCTGTTGGAGTACAACTAGGAACAGGTACTGATGCTCAAATATATCACACTGGTAGTGAAGGCACGTTTATTAACTACACTGGTAACTTTAGATTTATACAAAGCGCTGACGACGCTGATATTTCTTTTTATTCAGACGATGGTAGTGGTGGTACAGCTGAGTATTTTAGGTTAGACGGAAGTACTGAAGAAATTATTGTTTCTAAAAAAATGCAGTTTGGCGATAACGTAAAAGCTGTTTTTGGAACAGGTGAAGACTTAGACATATTTCATGACGGTACTGATAGCACCATAAACAATGCTGTAGGACATTTAATTATAAGTAATGATGGTGATGATAAGGACATAGTGTTCAAGTCAGATAACGGTAGTGGTGGTTTATCAGAATACTTTAGGGTTGATGGTGATTTAACAAAGTCAGTTTTTTCAAAAAACTTGATGTTTTTAGATAGTGTAAAAGCGCAGTTTGGTGATAGTAACGACATAGAAATATATCACAATGGAACAAATAGTTATATTGATAATGATACAGGCCATTTATACATAAGTAATAATGCTGACGACTCAGACATTCTTTTTCAAACAGATGATGGTTCAGGCGGTACAACAACATACTTTAAAGTTGATGGTAGTGATGAAAGAACTTTGTTTTCAAAAAAAGTACGTATTGACCATGATGTTTCTGATGCAAGCGTAGCAGACGTTGCTTTAGATATTGACATGGATGTTTCAGGCTCTGATGCATTAAGTAGTGATATTACTCAAAAAGGTATAAATGTTAACCTTAACTCTACAGCAACCGGTGGTGATACTAGTGATGAACACAGACTCATAGCTATTCAAGCCCAGTCTTCTGTTGATGGCTCTTCTGACGCTGACGTAGTAACCGGTGTTTATGGCTTAGCAAAATCTAATAGATCAAGTTCAGCAACTTCAAGTTTACTAAGAGCTGTTCAAGGTATAGCTTACGTAACTGACTCAGCCGCGGCAACAAGTACAGATATTAGAGGTGGTGATTTTTCTTGCTATATTAACACTGATGGCCCAGACGTAACAAGTATGTACGGCGTCATATCTAACGCATACACTAACACAAACTCTACAGATAATGTTTCTAATGTACACGGTTTATATGGTAAAGCAGAGTCTAGAGGTTCAGGAACTATATCAAACGCTAATGGAGTATATGGTGAAATAGAAGTTGACGCAGGAACTATAACTAACGGTAACTGCTTTAGAGCTGTTTTAGACCACAACGGTGGCACGCTAACTACAGGCTACATGTTTAGAGGTAGTGTTACCGGGACTGTTGGAACTACTTATGGCGTTTACGTAGACGGTGAAGATAGAAACTACTTTTCAAACCGCGTAGGTATTGGAGCTAGTGCTCCGAGTAACTTGCTACATGTTAAAGCTGCTGATGGCGTAATGGTTGACACGTACACGGCTCTTATTCAAAATGAAGAAGCAACTGCAGGTGATAACTTTGGACTTAGCGTTCAGGCAGGAACTAACTCTAGTGATGTTTCATTTAGAGTTATGGATAAAGATAGTAGCGAGTTTTTTCGCATTAGAGGTGACGGTAAAATTGGTGTTGGAACGACAAGCCCGTCAGATAAGGTTGAAATTTATGCTAATGGTGCAGATGTTGCCTTAAGAATACATGAAGACGCTGGTACTCACGAAGCAAAACTACATTTAAGAAGAGGCGGCGCAGACTGGGAGCTTATAAATACAAATGACTTTACTATTGAGTGTGAGGGCAGTGAGAAGCTTAGAATAGATACAAGTGGCAACGTCGGTATTGGCACTAGTAGTCCTGGTGAAAAATTAGAGGTTGATGGTAATATAAAAACATCGGGAAATTTAACCGTTGCTACTGATATAATACACAGTGGAGATACTGACACAATGATAAGGTTTACAACCGACAATATAAGGTTGCAAGCTGGCGGTAATAATACTTTAGAGTTAGATGGCGCAAATGCAACGTTCGCGGGTAATATATCTTTAACTGGTAGTGTACAAAAACAAATACAAGTGTTTCCAATGAACTTTACAGATGATTTAGGTACAGACAAACACTTTATGCCGTTTGTAACTAACACAGAGCAAACAGTTAATTATCAAGAAGAAGCTTGTATGGTAATGCCAGCAGACGGTAGAGTTGTATCTGTAACGGTACACTACGCTCAAATGCACGGCTCAGATGGTAATATAACAGTAGGTATTGAAACATCACCTTGTGGTCAATCGTATACTAACACTTGGGATATAGAAGAAACTGAAACAATAGCAGCTTCTGTAGCTGATGATCACCACGTGTTTCACTTTGCTTTTGATAACGCCAAACACTTTGAGTCTACAGATAAGATGGCAATATCAATACAACAGTCTACAGCTATGCAAAACGCTAGTAGATTTTTTTGGGTGACAGCGGTAGTAGAGTATGACTGGTCAACTTTCTTAGGTGGAACTAGTGCGGAACATACAACAACACCTTAAACGTGTAATAGTAATAATAATATGGCTACTATAGTAAAAAAACTTTCAACAAATAAATTTGTTTATTTAAACTGCAGCTCTTTGTCTAAGATACTAGTGACAAATACACATAGCACCACTATATATTTTTCTTTGGCAGCTGGTATAAATACAACAACTAGCACTATAATAGATCAAACAGATATTTTGTCTAATGCTTTAGATAGCTTTTATATATACAAAGATATTGCAATACCCGCTGGCGCTAGTTTAGAGTTGCCAGATAATAACTTTAAAGTAGACGTAAGCAGTGTGTATATGAAAGGTTTAAAAAGAAGCGTGGTAAAAGATGGTTTAAGAAGTGTAACTGTAACAGACAAAGAAGATGCCACTACAGTTTATAGTAGATCTAATACAAAAACAAAAAGAGCTGCGCCAACATTAAAAAGCGACTTTGTGTTGGTTGCCAAGCTAAATGACAACAGCCACGAAGCAACAGTAATAATAAATATGTAAAGCCATGAAATACTTACTTGTAGTGCTACTATCAATAATGATGGTGCAAACGCCTGTATTTAAAAAAGACTACGCGTACCATTTTGCCGCTGGTTATGTCGCAGCGCACGCTACAAGAAGCATTATAGTAGAATATACTGACAACGAAAAGTTTATAAAGTTTGGACCATTGGTTGCAGCTGTAACTATTGGTGTAGCTAAAGAGCTTAAAGATAAATACGACTCAAATCCTAAGTCTACGTTTGAGTGGCAAGACATGATATACACAGCCGGTGGTGGCGTGACATTAATTAGCTTTACCATAAACAAAAAATGACAATTGCTTAACATAAAAAACGGCCCATAAGGTAATTATAACCCTATGGACCGTAAAATTGATATAAGCAAAGTGCTTTACGTAGCGATAATGATTATCGTTTACGTTATAGCTATTTAAGCTACGACAGCATTTTTTTGCTCTTGAACCGTGACTCTAACTTTTTGAGCCAAGTCTTTTATAACTTGCATGTTCTTACGAACTCTAGTTCCAGCCGACATATTACCAGCTTCAAACTTCTCTAAGTCAGTCATACCTTGTTCTAAGGTATCTGCCATGTTTTGATACAATTTTTCTAATTCAGTCATAATAAATAAAATTAAAGTTAATTAAACTACTTCACAGTTACCACCAGCGCAGGCAAGCTCGCCTGATAGATCTGTGTTGTCATCTAGCTCAACCACCTTGGTTAAGTCAACATTAGATAACACTTTAGACATTTCATTAAACTTAGCTTCGTCAATGTCCTCAAACGGAGCTTGAGTGTATGTACCACCATTATATGGTAGCACTGATAGACCGTTGTAATGATCTCTATTGTCCCACATCCACTTACCAGCCGCATCCCACTCATCATCTTTTAACGATATAGTAGCTGACACATTATGTGAATTAGAACCAACACGGTGACCAGGTTTAACCCATTCAGTAGCAACGCGCTTTACCCTCTCAAGCGTATCGAATGGTGATTCAGTTCTTAGTATTGATCCTTCAGGAGCTTTTTGAGGCACAGAAATAACTGCAGTGTCATGAGGTCTGAAGAACTCGTCTTCAACTAGCTCAGGGTGGTGTACAGATAAATATGTATATATAGCCTCATTTTTTCCTACGCGCATTCTACGGACATAATAATCATTATGCCACGCGTGAATACCAGATGATGTTCCAAGCACCAGAGATGTCGTCCCTGCAGGCTTTACGGTTGTACATCGCGCAGACTTATTTATCCCGATTAGTTTTGCTACTCGAGCGTTTTCTTTCTTTACGATATTTGCAGCCGCCTTCATATCCAGCTGGAGCACAGCGGCACTCCCGATTCCTGTCATTGACACACCTATAAGCGCGTCTTTCTCTGTTGTCTCTTTCCATATTTCACGTAAGTAGTGAAAGTCAGTATAACCAGCTTGTAGTGTTCCGATAAATGCCGCGGCCTTAACTCTAGCATTAAAATCATCTTGATCAGCTACATCTGATACGTTAACCTCACATAAGTTGCAAAATTGAAACGGGCGAAGAGCTATCTCACAACATGGATTAGTTCCCCAGTCTTTATCATTGTTAAGATAAATACCAGGCTCACCAGCGCCAGATAATTCTACGCGTTTCCACAAGTCCATAAAAAACTCTTCAGTAATTTTATGTCTCATTAATACAGCAGAGTTGTTAGCTCTACCTCTTTGTGGGTCAGTTTCCCACCAATTACCTGATTTACAGGCTATCATCTCATCATCTCCAGCGCTGAACAAGCTAATAAGAGCAGCTCTTCTAATTCCACCAGCAAGTACAGCGTCAGCAATATGGCAGATAATATCGTGAGTCTCAATACTACTGAGAGTCGATCCGTCTTCTTTCGCATTTAATATTCCTTCTATTTTTATTAAACATTCTTTTAATGGCTGTGGGCCGGGTGCTTTACCACCAGACGTCACAAGCCTAGCGCCTTTAGGCCTAATATCAGTATAGTCAAAAACTATTCTAGACGTACGCTTTTCGCCAAGATAAGACTTGACTAAAACTTTAACAGCGTCAGACCAGCCTTCAATACTATCGCCAATAACAAAACGTCTACTACGTTTGTCAAATGGTTTTATAATAGCTGGTAACTTTTTAATGTGATGTTTTTGTACTGAGTAGCCTACGCCACAACCAGACAAAAGCAAAAACATTATTTCGTTGAAACAATCAACGCTATCAGCAGGCAAGTATGAACAATTATAAAGGCGATTAGGAGAGATTTCAATTGGCTTGCCGGCAAATTGTAACGATCGCATACTTGGTAGTATTTTTTTCTTATATACGTAATCATATACTTCATCTATTTGTTTAGTTAATTCTGGATATTTCTTTTTGTGCATTGCCACATTACGATCCACAAGCTCTTGCCAAGTTTCCCGGCGATTAAGCTCGGGGTTATACTTGGCGTACTTCATGTGAACAGTAATATCTGAGAGGATATTGTTCATTAATTAGTTTTTATAAATGGTTAAACATGCGTCTATGAATCCAACGTACAATACGTGATTCGTTCTAAATTCTTCTTGGTATGTTCTAATACCAAACAGTAGTCCCGGAAATGTTCCAAAACTTAATTCCCAATCTTTCATTTGTTTTGATTTTGGATTAATTTAATAGTTTCGTCACAGTCCTTCTGGTTCTGAGGTTTATATAAAGTTACATGAGGTAAATTCTCTTTTACGTACTTTTTAAACATTTTCCATCGCATTGGAAAACTTTCGTTTGCTCGGCCTTTACACTCTATAATAAAGTCCTTGCCAACAAAGTCTGGAGTATATTTAACTGGTAGTATTTTTTTATTACCTCTGTTTTTATATTCACCCTTACCGTTAGACTGTTTTTCATAAGCAGCTTGAGTAAATTCAAAGCCTTCTTGCACAACGTAGGTTTCGCCCTCGTACGCGGCTTTGATCTTTGCTTTTTTCAGGGCCAGATACATATATCGTTCCAGCCCTGAAGCAAAGTTAATACCGTCCTGTCTAACTTTTT
>Ga0070754_10003746_pt1 | contig 10645 bp, 15 predicted proteins | sample VirMetDEL_Sep_01_FD_75181 | JGI IMG/M metagenome (GOLD analysis project Ga0070754, IMG submission 75181) | Aqueous microbial communities from the Delaware River and Bay under freshwater to marine salinity gradient to study organic matter... | ecosystem: Environmental > Aquatic > Marine >... | reverse complement strand
TACAATTGCTTCCACCACCTGCTTTGCAAATACCATATCCTATATTTGAAACATAACTACAATTGCTTCCACCACCTGCTTTGCAAATATCTGTTCCTAGCTTGGAACTAACTGATGAGTCTAGATTTTCCCATTCATCTGTCATGCCTGCTTCAAGCAATTCGATTATTATTTGATTTATTAATGGTTTCTTTTTAATTATTAAATCATCTAATACATTTGCATCCATTGGTATAAAAAAGAGAAATGGTGTTATTAAAAATAAAAATTTCTTCATTTGATTAATTAATAATCCTCAACTATAAAAACTTCTAGTGGTAATTCAAATTTATTAATTACTCTATTAAGCTCACTTAAATAATCTTTGTTTGATTTTTGGCGTTTGATAAATAAAATTGCTGCTTTTTTATTAGTTGTTTCAGCATAATGGAGCGCTTGTCCAATTCCTTCTTTCCAGTTGTAATCATAATCAGTCTCTATTGCAAATTCTTCTGTTAGACAATCAACATATGTGCCATCTTTAGTTCTAAATTGTTGTTCTCCTTTCATTTTTGAACACCATTTCTGATTAATTTCATACTCAGATGCATAATCTTCACCAGCCACTAAGGGCGATAGAAATATCAAGGTTAGGAGTTTTTTGAACATTCGCCGTCTCCTGCTCCAGTTATAATAGATAAAGAATTTGTTTCAGGAATATATCTAAAACTTCTATCTCTTCCTCCAAACTTTTTTGAATAAACTATTTGACTATCAGTTTGATAATGAATATCTGCTCTATACCTTATGCTATCGTTTAGAAGTCTAAAATTAAGATGTTCTTTATTATTAGATAAAGTCACTTCATAAATATCTAGGCAATTAAATTTTTGTTCTTTTGAACAACTGATAACTCCAAATAGAAGCAATAAAGCTAGGAGTTTTTTCATTACTATGGCCTCATCCAAGAATTTTTAATATCTTCGGGCGTTGCAGTAAATAAAATAAACCATACTAAAAATATCCACCAACACCATATTAAAATTTTTTTTAATATAGGATTCATCCTTCAATAATGCCATAACAGTTTGTCAAAATAAAACACATAAATAATTTGTAACATTTTCCATTCTGGTTCGTTATAGGGTTATTAAATATATTTAATAATACTTATGGAGGCACTTGCGAGAGTTAATACTAAAACTGCAATTAAGCAGACAAATTCTATTGTGCTTAAACATCCTAAGAATAAAGTATGCAAGAATAGAATAGAGATGCCCTTCAAAGAATTAATCGAATATATCAGTAAGAAACTAATGCCATATGCAATGGTACTTACCAGCAATGATTCAGATGATGCTTGGGATTTGATGCAACACACTATAGAGAAGCTACTAATAAATAGAGAAACACTCGAAAGCTCTAATTACCCAATGGCATATGCAAAGAAAATTTTATTGAATAAGTTTAGAGATAATTGTAGGAAAGAAAAAAAGCATTTATCAATTCAAGCGAATGATATTGAGATAACTAATAAAGGTTTTCAAGAAGAAAAATTAGAGTATCAAAAGATGCTTGATTGTTTAGAAACCTTTGATGAAACAGACAAAATAATACTAGCAATGCTTGGAGCTGGTCATAGTTACACAGAGATTCAAGAAGTTGTCAGCGATATCAGCATGGCAAATTTAAGAGTGAAAGCAAACAGAGCAAGAATAAAACTTGCCCAATGCATGGATAGAAAATTATGAAAGAAGAAATACAAATACAAATCATTGAGCTAATGGATGATGGTGCAACGCTTGAAAGTTCTCCAGAGCTTAAAGCACTTGTTAATGCTTCAAAAGAAGCAAGAGAGTTTTATGAGAGCTTATTAGTATCTGAGTCCATGCTTGAAGGTTTCTTTGGTAGCAATAAAGCAAAGGAGTTGAATGCAAAAGCTGATGCATTTATCAATGAGCAATTCGAAAAGCCTTCTAATGTTACTTCAATTAATTTTAAACCTTTCATAGGTTTTGCAGTTGCAGCAAGTCTAGCTGTAATAGCTTTCACGATTGTGAACTCCCCTTCTGAAATAATTGAACCAGTCGAAGTTACAGAAGTTGTCAATGAAGAACCTGTTGCGGTTATTAAAGAAATAATTGAAGAACCCGAGCCTATATTTGTTTCAGGTTCTGAAATGGAAACCTTATGGAGTACTGCATCCCAAATAGCTAATGACTTAGGTGTAGATAAGTATCAAGTTATGTACGCCATCTATGAAGCTAATAAAGATTTCTTTGTAAACAATGATATCAATGCTCCAAGAGCAGATAGAGATTACTTTGTTGACCTATCTATTATTCAAACTGTCGATGTTTCCTTTGCAGCCAGTGAAGTAAAACGTCATATCTTTTGTCATTGTTAAATTAACTATACAGCTTCAGTTACTGAGCAATTAAATAAACGCTTATAAGGTTTTACGTCACCCCAAAGTTCTTCAGTAAGTAAAAGTGATATTCTATTTAACCTAACCTCTCTAAACCCTTCGATTAATCTTAATTGACCATCATTAATGGTATACCTTGTTGTTTGCTTAAAAACAATTTCATTATTAGTAAAATCAAGACTTGTTTCCGCCTCATATGAATTTGTTTTTTTAGCAACAAAATGTTCATAATAATTAGCCCATTTAATAGTATTTTTTCTTTCATTAAAACTTAATGATTGTTTTTTAAAAACACCAGAAGCTGGATAATCGGCACATTCATAATTAACAAGTTCACCTTCTATAAATTCTTGCTCTGTATAACAATTACACACAAGATGGCTGTCTCCATTTGAGCAACTGATTAAAAAACACATTAAAAATATTGATAAAATTATGTTCTTCATGTACTAAAAAAGCTTCCTTTATATCTTTAATAATTGTTCTTTAATAGAATTCTTGCCTAAAAAATATTTAAACCATAATGACATAATACTCTTTCAAAATAAAACACATAAATTAATTTGTAACAAATCCATTGCTGACGCGTTAAGAAAATAACGAAACAATTTTTTTATTTTAGGAGTTATATATGGAAGAAGTTATTGGGTTTGGTTTACTTGGTTTAATAGTTTTCACATTTAGTCTTGGTGTTAAGAGATGGCTTAAGCCAAAAAAAGATTTGTTTGAGTATGAAGATGAGATTATCTTAGACGACAAGATGGTACATTTTGGTCCTTTCTCCGGGAACCCTATGTATAAGCATCATAAGTTTATCCTCCTCCTAACAGTCTCATCTTCATTTCTCTCAGCTGACTGGACAAGAACGATTGATGGCTGGGGTATAGACTCTTATTCAGAAGAAAATCTTATCCTCCACAAAACAGGTAACGACACTAGTACTAATTTTTATCTAGAAATGGCTAGACCTTTTTGTGTTACCTCTGAGCCAACAATTACCGCACCGGTAGGTAATACTAAATATTCAGAGGATGATGAAATTAAAGCAACTATGACTGTTGATAGAAGCAAACCAAAAGATATCGTTTTAGCGGTTCGTAATATCATTGGTGAAGGTCCTAATATCGACTACGTCTTTAAATTGATGTACATCCCATCAATGAGAGATGCTAAATCTTTTGAAATTAAATTTGATAATTCATCACCTCTAAAAGATATGAGTTTTACTATCGAAGGACTGTCACATGCTATTAAACATTATGAAAGAATGTGTATGAGCAGCTATGATATATATGAATCTGACATTCAGGATACTAACTATATTTAATTTTCTTCATACATTTCGAGGAAGTCTTCAGGACCACCTGATGCATCACACTTATGACATCTAAATGAAGACTCCTCTTTATTTACAATCATGGTAGGTGCAATGAGAAGCTTAGATTCTTTCTCTTCTTTAGAAACATGGAATGGGCATATACCCCAATATACTTCTCCCATTTTCTCTAAAACTACCCTTCTTCCTATTACATCTACTATGTTTAAATCTGTCATATTTGTTCCTTTAAATTGTTATGAATTTTTTATTTCCTTTTTTACGAATAACATAACTTTTGATTTCTTGTCAAAATAAAACACATTGTTTAGGATAGGATTATGTCCAATGTAATTGAATTTAATGAGCTTCAATCCTTTTATTTTGAAATGCAAAGACAATTAGTTAATAAAAATAAAGAATTTGAAAAGGCTATTTCAGCGATTCAAAAGATGAAATCAAGTGCAGAAGAGTTTTCACAATTTTATAAAGAAGGTCATATAACTGAAATTGAATACGCTAAGGTTAGAAAAAAAATAAAAGGTGTATGTACCTATTACGAAGGTAGATTAGAAAAACTCAATAAACTCATACCAGATATTGAAGATTATATTAATGAATATGAGATGGAGTTTGGGAAAAATTAAGTCATGAATATCCTATTTGGTTATTTTGCATTCGTTTTTTGTTTCTTTTTGATAGGAACTTTAGTTCTATTAGGTATAGAAAAACTATTAGTTATAGCATTCGAAGCTTTAAAAGAATACTTCTACCCTGCTCCAAAGCTATCAGAGGAAGAAGCTAATAAGATTTATAAAGAAGCATCTGACTTTGTTCATTCAAAACATAGACCATGGATGTATGATGATACCTTTGCAGAATATCTTGCGGTTGTGCATGAGATGTCTGAAAAGAGATGGAATGAGCTTTATAACAAAAGTTAAGATTTGAAAGATATTTAAAAATTATCCACTTGGAGGACTTCTGTAGTGACTTCTTACATAAGTTCCATCTGACCTGTAATATCCATTAACAAAAACAGTTTTTGGTCTTCCAGTTCCAGAACTAATGTCTCCGTAACAAGAACCATTTTCAGCACAAAAACCTGATTTATAGAATCTGACATTATCAAAAGCATAATTAAAAGTATTTCCTTTTAATTTATCAAAACTATATCTATCTGCGATATCTGGATAAAGGTTAATTTTATAGTCAGATATTTGATTAATATTTTCTATTTCTTCAAGGTTGCAGGAGCTGATAGCATTCTTACAAAAAAGAATATTTCTATCACTGTCTAATTTTTCTTTCTTTTCCTCTACTTGAGAATAATCTACTTTAAAAATTGACCAGTATTGATTTGATTTATCTGAATTACCATAAGGCTCAACAAATCTATATTGATATGGCTCGCCTATTCCAGAAGCACAAGAGCTAATCAATAAAGTTAAAATTATGCTATATAATTTATTTTTGTATGAAAAAATTTGCATTAATACTTTTCCTATCTATTACCATTTTAGCAGATGAAGAATATCTTGCTATTGGATTAATATGCGAATCAAAAGAAAAAGATTATCAATATTTTGTAATTAATAAAATTAATGATGAATATTCTTCAATGTGTATTGATTTGCTTGGGAATCCTAGACTTCACTCTAAACCATTTGAATGTATTGATAGGGGTGATAGTGAGTATAGAAATTTCTTCATGACTCCTGATTCTTTTGTTTCAAAAAGTTACATTATTGATAGAAAAACGCTTAAAGCTCAAGTTGGAAAAATCTACTATGATAAAGCTGATGGAGAAATATATAGATGGAATGTTGATTCTGCTGATGGAGAGTACACAATAATATATCAATGCAATATTGCAAAAGACCCAACAAATGTTTTTAACTATGTGGTAAATGCAAAGAAATTAGAGTTAGAAGCTTTGTTCTCAACAAATAAATTATAAAAAACTACTTTCCAAACTTAAATTCTTCAAAATATTTAACCACTAGATATATACCTGGGGTACCCTATGGCGGGTCCAGCCCCTATCTTTTATATTATTTAGTTCAAATTTAAATAACTAAAAAATCAGATACCTGTTTATGATTGTTAATAAAATAAACTAAAACGATTTGATTAGATTTTGATAACTATATGATAACTTATATAGTTTATTGAAATAATAAATATTTAATAATACTAATATGACCACTCATAAATGCTATTAAATAAGCATTTAAGGTGGTGGGCCTGCTAGGACTCGAACCTAGGACCAATGGATTATGAGTCCATTAACTGAAGTATAAATGCTTTAAATAAGGGATTTATAGCTTATATTTATTGATAACTTAATGATAACTTGCTAATATTTTAGGTATGTCTGATAACTATGTGATAACTTTTGACCGAATCAAACCCTAAAGTAAGTAGAAAAAAAATAGGATTTAATGTAACTGAGACACTAAACAAATCCTCTTATAAGAAATTTAAACCAAAATCCTCTGATTATTTTGCAAGAGATAAAAAACTTGAAGGGTTTTTTATAAAAATTTATAAGACTGGTACTAAATCATACGGATGTAGAACAAGACTTGGAGGTGTTGGTAAACCAAAAGAACACATGTTGGGTAGATGTGAGGTTGTTGACTTTAACGTTGCTAAAGAGAAAGCAAAAGAAATGATTTACTCGATTAAACATGAGGGAGTAAATCCTAAAGAAAGAGTTAGAGAAAATTCACTGAAACAAAAAACACTTTTAAATTTAGCTGATGATTATATTGCAGCTCGTTACCCTAAAAATATGAGCAGTTACACCAAAAAAGATTATCCAGCACGAATGAGAAATCGCATGCCCGCATTAGTAAAAATGTCTGTGACCGAAATAACCACAGATGATGTTGAAAGCTGGTGGGCTAAATCAAAACAGGAAAGAAGCGACCAAATTGCTTTTGGATATGCACGTAAACTTTTTGCTCAAGCAATGGTGAAAAAATATTTAAGTCAAAATGTGTTTGATTCAGCCAAAGAACTTATTGGTGATTTTGAAACTCCAGAACCAAGAACAGAAAGGCATATAAATCAAAATGATATGGAAGATTTCTTCAATGCTTTCAAGGAAGTTGGCAGTCGTATCCCAACTACTATGAGAGATTACGCTGTGTTTGTTCTAATTACTGGAAAAAGAAAAGGGGAATCCTCAAGTCTTAAATGGAGTAATGTTAAATGGGAGCAAGGTGTAATCATTCTAGACAAAGTTGATACTAAGAAGAAAAAGATTGATGTTATTCCTATGACAGACTTACTGTATTTCTTATTGAAGAGTAGGTATGAAGCTCGTGGTAAAACTCAAGCAACCAGAAAACATCCTAAATGGGTTTTCCAAAGCAGAGCTGGTGATGGACACATTATAAATCCCTATAAAAACTTCAATAAGGTCTCCAATGAATTAGCAAAAAAACGTGATATAGGTTTTGGTGTTCGCCCTCATGATTTAAGACGCACCTTCTCCACTGCAACAAAAGAACTTGGAATACCTAAAGATGACCTAGCAGTTCTTCTGAATCATGCGAAGGCAGATGTCACTGATACTTATGTTTTTACCGGGATTGAATATAAGAAACAGAGGTTAAAGCAAGTTGAGGACTATATGAATAAACATGGTGCATCTTCTTTGGGCTGGATGGCTGTCGAATGGTATGGAATGAATAGTCTGTATTTTGATTCTGAATATTCTAAAGATGAAAAAGGAATGTCTTTAACAACTAGAATGAAACTTAAATCAGCAGAATATGAGGATGACTTCTATGGTTTTGGTCACCCAGAGTGGAAGCCAAGCCAGAGATTAATTGATGCTGGATATATTCATGACGAAAACTTTTTTAAAGAATAGCCTTTAATCTTTAGCTTCCAATATTTCCCAGTGGTCTGGATTCTTTACCGCACAATAGTTATATGCCTCAAAGGTGCATTCATCACCCAAACCTTCTTCTTCACAATATAAAAAACGCTCATCCCAACAATCTGTTATAACTTTCTCAGCTTCACTTAGAGTAATTTTAGGGTCTCTATATTTTTCGTAAAAAGATTCACAAAAATCTTGTTCGCTATCTGGAACTACATCAGCAAAACATTGGGTTATTCTGGAAAATGAATCTTCTCTATATTTCGTATATTGAACAAACATAATTATCAACAAGACAAAAATAATTACTATATAAAATGGTTCTCGACTACCTGTATTCATTTGAGTATTGTTTTCTTCTCTGACATATGGTTCTTTGATAAATTCTTTTGCATGTGTTTTGTAGGTATCTACATAAATATCTTTTTCTTTTGGTTCTACTGCAGCATCGTTTAATGATATTTCTTTTTGAATTGGATTTACTGTTTCTGATTCTTTTTTATTTGTTTTAAAAATACTTACTATTTTGCTTATTAAAACAGGGACAATAAAGATAGCAAGAGTTGCAATTACTGCTAACAAACCTCCACCATCGGAATCTTGCCAGCCTGATGTTGGATTGGCAAAAGTTATCATTGGCAAAAATAAAACTTTTAGCAATAACTTTTTCATAACTCTCCACTTAAAAATAAGGTTGATTTATTCTGACATAATCTAGGTGTAATAAAAACTCACAGCCTTTATATAGTCTTTTGCTAAGATAGAACCTATGGAGAATATAGGATTTATAATATTGCGAATTACCATTCTTGCATTCCTCATAGTCCTGGGGTCGCTTCTCTATAATTGGATAAAAGATAATAAATTAAAGATAAAAGAATTTGGTAAAGATTTATTACTACTAATTACTTTTGGTATCTTTGTATTATTAATGGCTCTTTATTGGGGTTGGGTTGCTTATAATGTTTGGCAAGGACATTAGCAGGTTCTTTCTCACCACTTCCTGTGGGTAATTTGCAAGCGCATCCACTATAAAACAGGTTTACATAGGTCTGTAAAATTTATAAAACTTTAATAGTTCTAAAAACCTAACAAGTAAATTTCTAATCATTATTCTTATAGGGCTTTAAAGGCTTTTTAAAGCTACAAAAATAATAGGTAAATAAATATAAAAAGATGGCTTTATAAAGCTTGTAAAGCTCTATAACTTTATAGTCTCTTCAATATAAGTGGTTTTTTACACTTGTCCTTAATATCAGATATGTTTTAATCAAGTGGTTATGGAAAGAGAACCATCAATATCTGAACTCAACGAACTCTTTGGAGCAGAAGGTTATGAACCTTTTGATATAGAATTAGAAGAAGATGAACAAAAGAATGAGGGTTGGATAAAGATTAATTACCTCCTCAATACTAAAACACAATTTACCAAAGAGGCTATCAAAGAAGAGCTAGGAATAAAGTTGGTAACCAATCAACTTCCTACTTTTAAACTTTTTATGTGTAACTTCTATCAATACGAAGACCCTATTGGTTTTAGTTTTGGTAATAATCCTCATCCACCCAAAACATGGAACCCTCACCAAGTTACTTACAGCACTATTCAAGGCGTTATTAAAAAGTTAGAGGACAAAGGTCTCATTACCTTTACCAAAGGCAATGCCAGTGAATATAAAGAAAAGAGATTGTTATCAAAGGCGTCAGCTTCTAAAAAGCTTATCAAGTGGATACTCGATACTATAGATAATGTTTATGTAGATTGTGATACCCATGTCAGATTAAGACTGGCTGGAAATAAAAACATTATCTTGCCATACGAGCCAACAACCTATACCAACAAAGTAGACAGCATTATGAAGAACTATCATAAGAAGCTTTCCCAATGGGGCTTACAGATAGACGGAATAACATTAGATAACCTACATCTCTTTGTAAATTATCAAGCTGTTAAAGACCAGAAAGATACTAAAGGTAATTATGTATTCAGGCATGGCGGTAGATGGTACGGACCTTGGAATAGTATTGGCTCAAAAGAAAGGCTCAAACGTATTAGCTTTAAAGGTGCTGGAGCTTTGATAGAAGAGGACTATCAAGCTTCTTGTTCTAATGCTTTATCTTTATGGGAATCAGGTCAATGGCTTGATAAAGACCCATATGAATTTGTTGGCTGGGGTGTCATGAAAAACTTTGCTGCTGATGGAATTGAAAACAAGATGCGAAGTTATATAAAAAAAGTAATCAATATTGCACCTAACGTTGATAAAGGAAAATTACAGGCTGCTGTTGGTGCTAAGTTTAAAAAACATAAACATCAAAAATTTATAGTAGGTTTGTCCGAGAGAATCATAACCGGATTTAAGTTTCTCAATCCACACATTGCCCATTGGATTTATAGAAGTGAGCTAACAGGAAGGAAAGCTATGTTTATAGAATCCAATCTTGTACTTGGAGTGATTGATAGGCTTTGTAAAGCTGATATACCGGTTGTAAGTATCTACGACAGTTTTATTTTTCCTAAGAAATATAAGCAAGAAGCTTTAGAAATTATCTATGACACTAAAGGTTTAGATTGGCTTAAGAAAATCTTAACTAAAGATGAGCAAGAAACATTGAAATGATGTCTCTAGGAGCTACAGAGAAGCCGTGTATGAAGAGCTTGGGTATCGGGTAATGGTATTCCTATCTGAAATTTAAAAACAGCTTAGAGACGCTTAGAAAAGCTAAGCAGTTTTTAGCATAGCATGAGAATAATATTTTGTCAATCCTTAATGGCAGTAATAACGACTCTTTAGTATTTATTTAACAAAAGAAACTGGGTTCTTAAGTATTATCTCGTCATAATCTTTTGTTAATTCATTGAATTTAAGGCAATCAACGGCAACCCATGAACCCTCATTATCTTTAATAGGTGCAAAAATATTTAACCCAATTGAGATATTCTTAATAGTGACGCAAGTTTTCCCTTTTACGGTTATGAATTTATCAAGTTCATCTAGTCTATTGACTCCATAAGGACTAAAAAGAT
>Ga0070754_10003743_pt1 | contig 10647 bp, 12 predicted proteins | sample VirMetDEL_Sep_01_FD_75181 | JGI IMG/M metagenome (GOLD analysis project Ga0070754, IMG submission 75181) | Aqueous microbial communities from the Delaware River and Bay under freshwater to marine salinity gradient to study organic matter... | ecosystem: Environmental > Aquatic > Marine >... | reverse complement strand
CGTTGTAGTGAGCCGTAAGGTCGGCAAGACTTTCAACGCAGACATAACCGTTGTCACGCATATACTCGACAAGTTCGTCGAAACTGAACTTGCGAAGTAGATCATCAAACTCTGTGACGACAACAGTGTCAGGGTATCGATCCTCCAAAGAGTTAATAGCCTGTTGCTTCGTTTCAGAGGGAGCCAAAGCCGCTTTCTGCTCCTCAGATAAGAGGCTCAGAAGTTGCTCTGACGACAAGGACTGAATAGCCCCACGGAGCATATTTGCCATCAGTGGGCAGACAGTGGTGGTTGTGGTTGTTGTTACGGGGTTGTGTGTGTCGATAACCGACACTGGGGTGCTTGCATTATGTGGCATAGCGATCTCCATATAGTGAGTTTGTGAGTAGTAATTTGGTCGTCCGTGACCCAAGGCAACCATCGAACAGGTTGCGACGCTCATACGAGTGCTGACAGGTTATACCCCCTGTCATTGGGTTTATCGTAGGCTATACTCCACATCACGCTCCAAGCACGAGCAAACGTGGCGGAACCAACCCTTTCGGGTCATCTTGTCTGCATTGGTGGATAGACCGATCAGGCTACGCAAGTCGTCAAGCGTCAGCGGCTCCTGCTTCCAACCAGTGTCAGTCCATACGTTCTTGGTCAGGCAGTGTTTGTTGTAGCCTGTCTGTACGGCAAAGTGGAGGCGAAACCACCATTCATCCACATTCTTTTCCGTGATGGAGCCGAGACCCATAACCATCGTCAAAAAGGCGAAGTCGGTCAGGATCGGTTGTTGGATTTCGATTTCACCAGTGTCCGTGTTGCGATACCAAGAGGAGTCACGACGGATAGGGTATATCTCGTTGTACAGAGGATGAGAGTGATCTAGTACGATAGGGTTGCGGTAGGCAGCAGTTCTGCCCCAAGAGGATGTCAAAGACATATGATCTCCAGTGTGAGTAGTGAGTAGTTTCGCCCTGCTATAGGCTCTTCAGTGTGGTAGCAACAACCACAGACTGGGAACCATCCGAAGACGGCTCCCCTCACATTTACACAACTCGGTATCACTGGGCATATTGACCCTCAGTTCGCTTTGTCCGCTCCTCCGCATTCAGATCCTCATCTTCGTGCATTGTCACTTCCTCGGCTCCCCTAGCAACCGTCTATAGGCTGCTTCATCGTCCCCGTACTCCTACGGAGGTCGTCGCCCACTCACTTCTGAGCGGCTCCAGTGCATAGCCCCTATTCGGTGGGGATACACTGCGGTAGATACCTGTTCTCAGGACTAGCCTGAGATTTACATTCGATATGGGTACTGTCAAAGAGCAATCGGTGACACACACCGCCTGCACCCTGTCTATCAGTCGTCTCTCCCTACCGTAGGTTCAGGCTCCGCCAACGTTGGCACTAGGTGGGTGCCTCAGGTGGTTTTGCCGTTGCCTAGCCTGCAAGCAGGATAAGGGAGCAAACTGCGACCCTCCTGAGCCGAGGCTCGGAGGACAGAAGATGAAAGACTTTCAAGGAGCGGTGGGAGCCGAAGCCCCCTAGGGTAATGACCCTGTGCCAACCTCCAAAAGAGGAGGTGACTCTCTTATTCTAGTCCATCCCACAGGTATGTCAAGTGTCTCTAGTTATTTTTTTCGACTAGAGGTCATTTTGTTGGGTCAGGATGGTACTGGGTGATCTCGTAACCCCTTGATTTTCCTAGGGATTTTGCTCTTTTGTGGGGAGGTGTAATTAAGTCAATTTGAAACTGATCAGGTCTAGGCTCAGTCGGTGCAAGTGGTGCAAGCCCCATATATAGACCGCTCGGCTCCGTCTCATCCCCTCCGCTCAGTATGGACTACCCCACCCTCTTATAGGGATACAGGAGTACCCCTCGGAATAGCATAATTTGGAGGCAAAATACTCGCCCGACAGTCAGGTCTCAGCAGGTCGATCTGACGTGGAGTCGTCGTTATCTCGCTCCGACCTTGGTGTCATTTTATGCTCTCCCCACGATCGAAAGCCGCTAGAATGGGGCTAGAACGCCCTTGACTTTTTGTGTCCGTTTTTCCTTGGGGCACCTGAACACATTATCATCCACACCCTGAGAAGATTGACAATAAAGGTAAGGTATAGAACACAGAGAACACAGAGCAGGCAGACCCCCGAACTGAACCGCACTAGCGTGCGGAGATATACACTCATATGGAAACTGGTTTTTTTCTATTGACGTGTCACCAGTAATGAGATAAGTTGAGTATTGACAGGGCAACACCTCGAATGTGGCTCCGTCACTACTACTACTTACCAACTTTGGAGATCCATATGTCGAACAAGACAAACCCCTTGGGAGTTATCACTCTCTTTTCTGTATTCATCCTCCTCTCTTACTCCGTGGCTCTTGTCCTCGGTCACCTATGGGACAAAGAGCAAGCCTTTCGTGATAGTCTGTTACAAGACGATATGAAAGCATACAAGGCGTTTCAAGACTCTCAGGCTCGTGACATCGAACGAGCGGAGTTTGAGGCTCAGGAGAGAGCAAGAGAAGCAGAAGAAGACACCAACCTACTAGACAACCACTGTTATTAAGGAGATACCAATGAGCAGTAAAGACAAAAAGGGTAAGCAACGAGCAGCCCGAAACTTCATCAAAACATACGGAGCCGATGAGTTCTATGAGTTCTTACGGTCGATTGCACAGGGAGAGAGCGGTCAGGACATCGCCTTGCGGCTCAATGTCAGCCGTGAGCGAGTTCGTCAATGGAAGAACCTCTTTGGGACTATCCATATTGAGTACAGGGTAGATCCACACGTAGCCTCTATTCTGAGAGAAGCCCGAAAGAAGTAGTCTTCAACTTGGAGCCTGATCTGACCTCACCTGAAAGGGTGGGGTTTTTCTTTTTGGGGTACTTGCTATCATTCTTATTCAGGTTGGGTTATGAATAATAATAAAGCACCCTACTGTGATGTTGTGTGTTGAATAAGAGATAAGAGATAAGAATGTATTCTTATTCATTATTCATTATTCAGTACGATGATTTATATACAATGTTCCATTCTTATTCTTATTCATTATTCCGTTGATAGATATAAAGCATTGTGTTATGCTATTCTTATTCTGAATAATAACGTCAGGATGAACTACTACTCAAACCAATAGGAGATACCAATGCTAGAGTATCTAAAAATGATGGCTCAATTACAAGATGCCACTTATCGAAACAATAACCGAGGAAGAACAAAACTCCTCAACTACACATCCGTTGCAGACTTTGTGCTTGACCGAGGTTCAAAACCAAAGATCTCAGAACCGCTTACGCAAGACGAATATGAGTATCTGATGAGAACTGTAAAGCGGTGCATAGTCAGCAACTTTCCCTATAGACAATGTTTCTACAATGCACAAGTCCTGCTCCTCGCAGACTGGGATGAGCAATTGACCTATGTGGAGGGCTTTTGCCAATCCAATATAATGCCAGTACATCACGGATGGCTTGAAATGAATGGAAAGGTCATTGATGTAACCTATTCCACAACAGACCGCACAATAGACGAACACCCCCCCGAAAACCTGAAAGATAGAGTCCTCGGCTCCATACCGTCAGGATGGGAATATATGGGTGTCTCATTCCAACGATCCGAGGTTTTCGATTTTTTGAAAACACACCAAGTCTCGGATGGGCTTATCGGCAACTTCCGACAGATAGAAAAAACTTTCAACCTACCACGAAAAGGAGCAAAATATGCCAATGAAACCCAAAGATGATCTCGCAGACTTCCAAGAATGGATGATGTCAGAACACAACCTTACCGTAGCCACCGCAAGTGTATATGCCTGTAAAGTGAGAAAAACTCTCCGAACTTGTTCGGAAAGCATTACTCCTCAGACCTTGGAGGCGTGCTTTACGGGGGTTGGCTCCTCTGTGACCTCTACGAACCCTGACGGCTCTGAAACATCATACACACCGCTTCCAGTATCCGTAGCCGAGCGTAACCTGTTCTACAGTGCGTGGGTTCGCTTCTCTGAATACATCAAGTTCAAGATGAAGATTGACCTACCGCAGCCTCCTGCACGGAAACAAGACGACCAATACAATGTCCCTGACGAAGTGTGGGAATGCGTTGCTATTCTGAAGCAGCAGTACAAAATGCCGCTCGTGGATCTCTTCACATACTACACTTGCAATATGGTGTCCAAGCGTGGGCGTATCTACGAGATGAAAGACAAACGGCACGCAAGTGCTTGGATCACCCTACGTGCCGATCATATTGAGCCAATCTTGTTGTGGGCTACAGAGGAGGGAGCCAAGCCCAATGCTCCATTCTTCCCTAGTCCCTGCGAGGGAGAGGAGTGTATTCCGAGGCGGAGCCTGAATAAGATGTGGAAAGATTACCAAAAGGCTCAGTCTGAGGCTCCAAATTAATGTGGTATATCGCCTTGCCTTGGTAGTGCGAAGCACGCTGAACAAGCCCCTCTTCAAGCAAGCCATCCAATACCGAGACTGCATTGCGTTTCGACAGTTGGGTGGCTTGTATAATTTGCCCAAGGGAGAACTCACTTTGAGCCATACTTTCAAGCACAGAGAGGACTTGGCGACGGAGCCTAGCGTCGGGAGTCGAAGCAATACGAGAGAAGAGGCTTTGAGAAGAGGTGAGGTGCATATTGGCGAACTCGCAGCCATAATGCACACATTCTTCATTGAGGAGCCAGTCTTGGGGTTGAGATCCGAAGCCCAAGTCCCAAGCGTAAAGCATTGCAGCCTTTTGAGCGATGGCAGGCATACGGCTCCTGAGTCCTGCTACGTTGGTGTCGTCTCCACTGACGGCTACCTTTCGGTGGTACCAGTTGTTCCAATACTTGTGAGCCTCGGAGGTCATATTCGTACATTGACCGTGACCATCTTCTTGGATGTCATTGAGTTCCATCAAGCGAGCAAGGAGAGCGTCAAAGTGTGTTCGATCTGCAATGGGGAATGGGTCGTGTCGCTCTTCCTGAGCGAACATCAAAGCCCAACGTCCCATAAAGCCACCAGTCCAGTCTTCAGCGAGGGTATGCTTTTCCAAGTAGGGAATGGCACAGGCAGCCATACAGGAGAGGCGAGGGTGAGGGACACGAATGCTTCTGTTGCCTGCAAGGGTGCGTTGGATAGGTTGGGAGTCCCACAAGTCGGTCAAAGCAGTCTTCACAGGCTCAAAATAGCCTCTCTGAGCCGAGGCAAGGAACTTTCCAAACTCGGAGAACGATATAAGTTGTTGGTTTCGTTGAGCCAAAGAGTCGATCAAACCCTCAGCAGAACCGGGCATATCCCCGATTTTCTCAGGGTTGGCGTGGAACATAAGTTCCTTTCCAATGCGGAGGGCGGTAGATTTTCGCTCCAATCCCGAACGACCTGCGAGGAGGACATAGAGATTGACAGGAGTTCCCCCTGCGAATGGACTCATATAGGTTCTAGGGCAGGTAGCGGAGAGGAGAGAAAGCCCCACTGCAATATGATAGGCGGCAGGTGCGGTGGTTTGTCTCATCCCGTGTTGTACGTAGGTTGCGAGGAAGCCTCGGTCAGGTATCTTTGTAAGTACCTCGTTTTCAGTCAGCATAATGCTCCTTTTAAGTTTAGTGTGAGTAGTGAGGCATAAGGTAATGCAATGTTTGACACTTGACAAGGAAATAGCAAAACTTTTGGGGAAAGAGAAAACATAGCACTCTATCTTGTTTCTCTGTTCTCAATCATTGATACATCGTGATACAATACCTAGGAAACTAGAATGAGGTCTATATGTATTCATACAATTCACCCAAACTTTTAACTTTGCTTTCCAAGCCGAACGTAATGGTGAAGAAAGGCTCCACTGTCAAACCCCAAAGGGTTATTGATCCTGCAATACTTGTAAAGATCCCAAGACCCATTTTGACTCAGGTTACCCAATCTGCGGCTTCAGGAGGCTTTGACCCAAACCAAGGTATCGAACAATTTCCTACCTCTTCAAGATTACGCATAAACAATGCTATCGAAACAGGAGATATGTCGCAACTAACCTCTGACGAAAAAGCCTTTATTGACTATCAAGTAGCCGCTCGTAAGGCTGCTTTGGAGCAACAGATAGTAGGAGATCAAGAGTTACTGGAGAAGCAGGCAGCCGAAGAGGCAGCCAAGCAGCAGGCAGAGTTCGACGAGAAGCAAAAACAGATAGCGAAAGCAAAACGAAACCAACTCCTCATCAATCTAGGTGTCGTTGGTGTCGGTGGTGCAATCATTTACTTCGTGATGAGGGACTAGATATGATACGTAGATCCAACCCATACGGGTCATTTTTCAAAAACAGAGGAATGCAAGCCCTGAGAAATCAAAATAAGCCCAAAGTTTCGGTCTCGGTCAAGGCTCCAACGGGTATAATGGTCGCAAAACCTACCATTGATCTAACGACAAGGATGCCCATTCTTACAAGTGTCAAAGTTCCCGACTCGTTGAAGAAGTTCATCGAAGACAATCCCATCCTGACTGAGCAGATCATCACTTCAAGATATGCAAGTCGATCACTTGACTTCATCAATAAAGACCATCTCGCAGGGATGAAGTACAAGCAAGATCTCATCAACTCACGAAAAAAAGCAATAGAAGACTATGAAAAACTGATGAAAGCAACATACCAAACTACTGCTTCTCTTCCTCCAAGTATTCTTCAGCCCATAGATGAGAAGATTGCATATGCTGACAACTTCGTGAAACTCCTTGGTCAATACAAGAGTCTTCGAAGTTTCCAAGAGCAAGACAAGAAGAAAGACGACGCAGCGATTGCACGAGGGTATGCGAATGCCGAGCAAGCGACTGCAATGCGTGAAGTTGAGATTGAATGGTACTTCAAGTTGTACGGTACAGAAGATCCAATAGAGATCCTAGCCTACCAAGCGATTGAGAAGAAGAAGTATGGCGAGACATCCTACGAGGCTGCATTGGCAGGTCGCCAACTTATCCCTATTGGATCGATTGAGCAAGCCGAGATCCGTCAGGACGCAGCCGAGGAAACGGATAAGATCAGGGATGAAGTAGCCCAAGCGGAGGCAGAGAGTAAGCGAAAAAAGTATATGTATATCGGTATTCCTGTAGCCTTGTTGGGGGCATACCTCGTCTATCGTTATTTCAATCCTCGCTTGAATGTAATACCTGCGATCCCCTTATTGACTTCTTCTGCTAGTCCCTCAAAAGGAGGTGCCATTGATGTGACCCCTGTAAAGAATAGGAGACGACGATGAGTTATGGAGATTGGCAAGATTACATACCTATATATGGTAATTTGAGGCGAGAAGATAAAGCAGAGAAAGCAGAGGGTAAAGCCGTTTCAGGTGCGGCAAAGGCTCAGGAAAAGTCGGCAGAGGCTCAGGCTGAGTTGAGCAGTGCAGAGCAGCGGTACGCAGAATATATGGCTTCTTTGGAGCGACGTAAGAGAGAGCAAAAAGAACATCAACAACAGGCGGAGTTGGCTCGCAAGTTTGAGCAGGGGCGACGTGGAGAAGTTGGGATGGGTTTTGACGCATTGGATGTTCTTTACGATAGTCAGCAACAACTTGCAGAAGAGCAGTTGGAGTTTATCAAAGATAACGTAGAGGCTGAAACTCAGGGTGGTATTCCATCTGTGAAGTTCCCTTGGAAAAGCACACTCACCTTGGCTGCTATCGGTCTTGGTGTTTGGTATTGGAGGAAATGATGGCATACGGAGAACCGCTTACAATTGGTCTTGTTATAGGAGCCACTGCTTTGATCGGTGGCGGAGTAGCCCAAGTCGCAACAGGAGCCGACGCAAAGAAAGCGGAGGAGAAGCAGAAAGAGGCTGAAAAAGCCGAAAGAAAAGCAGAAAGAGATCAGCAGTACCAAGAGAGTTTGGCACGGACTCAATCTGCACAGGCTCAACAGTTGGATACTGAGATTGCTTTGCGAGAAAGACTTCATCAAGAGAAAATCAATCAAAGCAAAGCGACAACAGGTTATGTTGATCAGTACCGAGGTAAGTTGGGTTTGACAGGAGACGCTTATGATCAGATCCTATCGAACCTTTATGCTGAAGAACGAAAACTTGCTATGGAGACTCAAAAAGCCGCTATTGAGCGAGAAGAAGAGGAGATCAAGCAAGTCCAAGGAACAAATTATGGACAGATAGCACTCTATTCTTTTTTGGGGATTGCTAGTGTCGGCACTTTGGTATATCTTAAAAAGAGAAGAAAATAACTTTCATTCACACCCCCTACATACTAGGAGAAATACTATGTCACAAGTTGGAATGCGACACCTCACACAGGACTATCAAGGTCTTGCTTTCGGGAAAGGAGCCTTGACTGCTTCTACTTCACCTCTTTGGTCACCACACGGTGCTTACTCTTACGGAGGCTTCTACGGAGAAGCGGATGGATCTGAGGCAGCCGCAAACGGAGCAAACGGAGCAAACGGAGCAAACGGAGCCAATGGTCAAGAGAAAGGAATGCTCGCCAAATTAATGGAAAACAAAACAATGATCTTGGGATACTCTATTCCTACTGCTCTTCTTATTGCAGGTGGGTTATGGTGGTGTTGTCTCCGCAAGAATGCTCCTATACCTCTTCGCAATCCTTGGGACGGCTTCGGTGGGCTAGGACGTGAAGTTGCTTTATTACGTCACGGAAAAGACGCAGGAGAGAAGAGAAAGGCTCGTCAAAAATTGATCGATAGAGCAAAGAAGTTGGGTCAGGTCAAAACTGCGACACAATGGGATGCTCGACGTAAAAGCAAGAAATACAAGTATCCAAAGAGAACCAAGACATACGGTTACGATGTAAAGAAGAAGCGTTATACAATTGACGGAAAGATTGTCTCAATCACCAAGCAGTCCAAATCCGCACAAGAGAAGTTACGAGCCGCAAAAGCGAAAGTTGTGTCAAACCCACGTCGTCGCAAAAATGCTTTGAAAGTAACCAATCCACGTCGTCGCAGAAACAGTGATGCAGCAAAAGCAATGAAGTTGTATCATTCAGGAAAGGCTCCCTCTCTGAAAGCCGCTTGGCGAATGATCCGATAACAACATCGTAAGTATAACCCTCTACAAATAGGAGTCTGTAATGACACCTGCACAACGTAATGCCAAAAAAGCAATGAAACTTTATCATTCAGGCGAGGCTTCTTCTCTGAAAGAGGCTTGGTCGATGGTAAGATCCAACCCTCATTGTATGTCCAATCCACGCAAGCGAAAGAATAAAGGTCGCAAACGCAATCCTGTAATGCGAAAGAACTCGTATGTTTCACTAGGAGTACGGAAAATCCGTAGCCGTTACGGTGTGGCAGGTATGATTGATGGTCGAATGATCTCTACTGGAGGGGTATTCAAGTCCAAGCGACAAGCCGAACGAGCCATCTATTACACAGAGAGTGCTTTATATGATGGAACCAAAGGTCGGAAGTTCTACTACGACGAGGGGCGACGTTACGGTTACTCTGCAGTAGATAAGTTTTCAGACGCAAAGAAAATGCGTTTGATGGACACTGTAATGGCTGACTTGACTCGTAACGGGGCACGAGAGTTGATCGATATGCTCACAAAAGCAAACCAAGCAGGCTTGGCGAGCAAAAAGAGCAATCCTCGCAAACGTAAGAACTCTGCACCAAAAGACAAAGAGACATTGAAACTGACGAATACTCAGTTAAATGCTTTGAACAGGGTTTTAAGTGTCCGCCAGTCTCCTGCTAATCGTTTCCCTACACGAGTGATCCAAGCAATCACCACTCACAATACAATCTACTTGTCAAAATCACAAGCGAAATCAATATACAAAGCATTGAATAATATAAAGATGAACTCTTTCCTTGTTGAACCACGAGATCGAAAGTCTATTGACGCAGTATTGAATAAGTTGAACAAAATCGCTGCGACCTCAAATCCTCGCAAGCGTCGTAATGGATATGACAGTGACGAAACTGCAATTCGTGAAGTTCTTCTGACTGTGACCAACGATGGGACATTCTATGAGATGGTTCTGAAGCCGTTCGCAAAGAATATGGCTATCAAGCAATACAAAGGACGCTTCAATAAAACGTCGGCTCTCAAAGGGTACAAAACTGCGGCAGATCGTGCGGACAAGTTTTATGCTTTCAACTATGGGACACGTAGCCAAGGAGCAAGACACTGGATGGATCAGAAAGGTTATATGCTTTCAGCCAACGATCGTCGCAAACTGGCAGCAGAACTCCTAGAAGACTCAATGGAGATGATTGAGGGTTATGTAGATGATCTGAAGTCAGGTGTGAAGCAACGTTCCTTGAAAAATCCTCGTCGAAAACGATAGGAGGCTTCAATGAAATTACGTAGGTTTGATGATTATGAGATCGACCGCAGTGGTGGTCAAATACATTTTTTCATAAAGTACCGTGACAAGTGGTCGGGCGGTGTTCCCTTGAATGCAGGAACTAACGATAACATCGAAGTTTTCCGAGCCGTAGGTCAGCCCAACCGATACTATGTCTATAACGAGAATACGAGAATGCCTTATGCAGGTGTAGAAGCCTTTGATAGACAAGGTTTTGAGTTGTATCCTGTAGATAGTGTTCTTTTGCAGAACGATTGGGAGTTGGAGTTATACCTTGGTCGCAGATGGGAAGACCGTACTGCTTTGACGAATGCAAAGAAGATCATAGATGGTACATATACAATGAACCCACG
>Ga0070754_10003736_pt1 | contig 10656 bp, 2 predicted proteins | sample VirMetDEL_Sep_01_FD_75181 | JGI IMG/M metagenome (GOLD analysis project Ga0070754, IMG submission 75181) | Aqueous microbial communities from the Delaware River and Bay under freshwater to marine salinity gradient to study organic matter... | ecosystem: Environmental > Aquatic > Marine > Coastal... | reverse complement strand
GAAGTTGGAGCAGCAAATACTAATGTTGGGATAGGATCAACATTGTTTGAAGTTAAAAACTTCAAGATAACAAGACCTGGATGGGGATTTAGAAAGGGTGACAAGTTTAAACCAGTTGGTTTAGTTACAGCGAAAGACCTTACAGAACCAGTTAATAATTTTGAATTAGAAGTTCTTGATGTTTTCAATGATTCATTCTCCTCTATACAACTTGGTCAGTTTGATTATATTGATTCAATAACTAGTCTTCAAGATGGTGTTAGGAAGAGATTTCCTTTAAAATACCAAGGCGAACTTGTAAGTTTTGAGGTTGATAGAGATAATCCAGATTCTGCAGAGATAGATCTAGAATCTGTTCTTTTAGTTTATATCAATGGCGTTCTTCAAAATCCAGGAGAAACTTATAAATTTGTAGGCGGAACATCTATTCTTTTTGTTGAAGCTCCACGCGGACCACAACTTCTTGATCCTAAACAGCAAGTTGGCGATAATATAGAAATATTCTTCTACAGAGGCACAAGAGGAGTTGATAGCATATTGATTGATGATATATCAGAAACAATCAAACCTGGTGATAAAATACAGTTATATCCAACCGATAATATAGTTGGACAAAATGAAAGAACTGTGTTTAATATTTACGGTTCTGATGAATTAGAAACCGATCCATATACTGGTATTGGTGTCTCCGACAGTCAGTTCAGACCTGTGAGTTGGGCAAAACAAAAAGTTGATCTTGTTGTTGGTGGGGAAATTGTATATAAAACAAGAGACTCTATAGAAGCACAAGTTTATCCGACAGCAAAAATTATTGGTGATTTCAGTTCAACAGATACGAACATTTTTATTGATGATGCAAGATTCTTCAACTATGAAGGTCTTATTGGAGAAAATACAACTGACTTGTTCATAGTTAATACACCAATAAATTCAGTAGCAGCTGCTATAACAGCAACAGTTTCTGCTGCTGGAACTATTTCAGGATTTACTATTAGCGATGGTGGTTCTGGATATACAGGTTCTTCTGCAGACATAAAGATTTCTGCTCCTTCATATATTAAAGTGGGTGTTGGTACAACCGCTACAGCAACAGCAACTGTAACAAACGGTTCTATTACCTCAGTATCAATCACCAATCCTGGTCTTGGATATACTAACACCACACCCCCACAAGTTATAACTGCACTTCCAGAAGTGTCTTATGAAAATGTATTGAATGTAACTGGTATTGGTGGAACTACAGGAACTATAACAGGAATTGGAACTACAGTTGGTACTGGAAGTCACTCTTTGGCACTTAAATTCACTCTGAATATTGATACTGGAGAAACTTTTGAGGATATTACAGGTTATCCATTATATATTTTCAATACTAGTATTGGATCTGGTGTTACTTCAGTCAATAGTTCTGATAGTGCAACGGTTGGGATAGGAACTACTTTCTTAGATAATATCTATATTGCAAGTGCATTTAGTTCCAATAACAATGTAGGAGTTGTAACTTGTAATATTCTTTCAACAACCAGTGTTGTTGGGTTAGAGACATCGGGAAGTGTTACAAATCCACGTGGATTATTCTCTTGGGGTAAACTTTCTGGATTTGCTAGATCATCATCACCTATCTCTATTGGTGTTACAGGTCTTACAATTGATTCTGGTTTATCGACATTCCCAACTGTCCAAAGAAGAGGAATTGGATTAAGATCTAACGGTTCTTTGAGAAAGGGTCTTTGATAGTTATAAATACAAAAAAAAGCTATTACGATGGCGGCAATTGTAACAGATCAGTTTAGAATATTAAATGCGGAAACTTTTGTAAACTCCGTTACTGACTCCTCAAATTCATATTATGTTTTTGTTGGTCTCTCTAACCCAGCAATAATTGGGTATGGGAGAGCAGAAAATTGGAATACTAGCGAATCTTCTAGATCTCCTATTGATAATATTGATTATGAAAATTTCATTGGTGATAATATGTCTTTTGGAAAAAAGATAACACCATCAAATATAAGAAGAGTAGTTAGAAGAATAGATTGGGTGAGTGGCACAAGATACGAAATGTATCGCCATGACTATAGTGTAACTAACAAATCTCCAAAAACGGGGTCTGCATCATTATATAATGCAGATTACTATGTTATGAATAGTGATTTTAAAGTCTATATTTGTATTGATAATGGTTCATCTGGCATTAACACCACTGGAAATTCATCTACAATTGAACCAACATTTACAGACTTGGAACCATCAACTGCTGGCGCAGGTGGTGACGGGTATGTTTGGAAGTATCTTTTTACAGTACCACCAAGTGATATTATAAAATTTGATTCTACGGAATATATTACGTTACCAAATAATTGGTCAACTTCTACTGATGCTCAGATTGTATCTGTAAGAGATAATGGAGACTCTACAGTAAATTCAAATCAAATAAAAAAAGTTTATATTGATGAGAGAGGATTTGGATATAGTGCAAATGCCTCTATTGAAGTTCCTATTCTTGGAGATGGTACTGGAGGAAAAGTTGTTATCGAAACAGATTCTCTTGGAAGAATAACCAATGCTATTGTATCATCTGGCGGTAAAAACTATACTTATGGTATAGTTGATCTTGGAGACATGAATAATGGCATTCTTGCCAATCAAACAAGCAATTTTGCAAAATTGATTCCTATTATACCTCCATCAAAAGGACATGGATACGACATTTACAAAGAACTCGGTGCAGATAAGGTTATAGTATATTCAAGATTTGATGATTCTACAAAAGATTTTCCAGTTGACACAACTTTTGCTCAAATTGGAATAGTTAAAAATCCAACATCATCAACTTCCGATTTAGTTTTTGCTGAAAGTCAGTATTCATCTCTTTATTCTATAAAATTTGTAGACTCACAATCTGGCACTTTGTCTGTTGGAGACAAAATTACTCAGGATGTGTCTGGTGTTGGGACTGCTAGAGGTTACGTAGTTTCATATGATATTGAGACTAAAGTTGTTAAATATATTCATGAAAGAAATTTATATTTCAATCAAACTACTTACACACATAAAGATCATCCAGAGGTATCCAATCAAGGTAAACTGGTTGAATTTACATCAACGGGAAGTGTAATTGGACCTAGTTTTGTTGGTTCAATACAGAGCGGATTTAGCGGTTTAACTACAAATCCCACTGGTTCCAAATTAATTTCTTTGGGGACTGAATTTAATAGTGGTCTTGCTGGTCCTGAGATAAATAAAGGGTCAGGAGATATCATATACATTGATAATCGTCCTACTATCTCCAGAAGTTCTAGACAAAAAGAAGACGTTAAAATTATCCTGGAATTTTAAAAAATGCCACAGAAAACGAACCTCAATATAAATCCTTATTATGATGATTTTGATAAGGATGATAATTTCTATAAGGTTTTATTTAAACCAGGATATCCTATCCAGGCAAGAGAATTAACAACACTACAATCTATCTTACAAAATCAGATAGAGACGTTTGGTAGTCATATGTTTAAAGAGGGATCTATGGTTATTCCTGGAGGAATAACCTATGATTCTGACTATGATTCTGTAAAGATAAATTCCACTCATTTGGGTATAGATGTTAACATTTATGCCGATAAACTGGTAGGAAAAAAACTTAGAGGTCAAACATCTGGTGTAGTGGCGACAGTTGACAAGTGGTTAGATATTTCAGAATCAGCAGGAATTACTCACTTAACGTTATTTGTAAAATATATTAATGCAAATAATAGTAATGAGGCAGAATCATTTGATGATGGTGAAGTTCTTATAGTAGAAGAAAATTTCACCTATGGTAATACAACAGTTAATTCTGGAGAGTCTGTTGCATCTTTAATTGACGAAAACGCAACAGCACTTGGAACTGCTGTCGGCGTTACGGAAGGAGTATTTTTTGTTAGGGGGACATTTGTATACGTTCCCACAGAAAAACTTGTCTTAGATGCTTATAGTAATAGTTCATCTTACAGAGTTGGATTCACAGTACTAGAAGAACTGGTTACAGCAAAAGATGATGATTCTCTGTATGATAATGCAAAAGGATATTCAAATTACGCTGCCCCAGGTGGAGATAGATTAAAAATTTCACTGGTGTTGTCCAAAAAATCTTTGACAGATTTTAATGATACATCTTTTGTAGAAATTGTAAGGGTTCAAGGTGGTGATGTAAAGAAAATACAAAATAAGTCCGATTATAATTTGATACGAGACTATTTTGCAAAAAGAACTTATGAAGAGTCTGGCGATTATGCCGTAGATAGATTTTTTGTTGAAGTATCAGATTGTTTAGATGATGGATTATCTACAGAGGGATCATTTACAAGCAATCAAATTACCGATCAAGGAAATGTTCCTTCGGAAGATCTTTTATCTGTTAAAGTATCACCCGGAAGAGCGTATGTAAAAGGTTTTGATGTAGATTTACAATCTACAACTATTCTTGATGTAGAAAAACCAAGAGATAAGAGAGTTGTTCCTTCTGCACTGGTTCCTTTTAATTTTGGATCTCTGTTAAGAGTTAATAATGTTCAAGGAACTCCTATTTTAGGTATTAATAATAATTTTACCGTAAAATTATATGATCAAAGAAGAGGTTCTGCTACAGACGCAGCAACTGGAAATGAAATAGGACAAGCAAGAGTTTATTCTTTTGGATTATCCGATGCTCCATATTCAAACGATTCTTCGTCTTGGAATCTGTATTTGTTTGACGTACAGACTTATACATTTTTAACTCTGAATTCAACAGTAACTACTGCCCAAGTGCCTGCTAGTTCTTACATTAGAGGTTTAAGTAGTGGAGCATCTGGATATGTCACAACGGCTCCTGCAGGATCCGATACCATAGAATTGACACAAACTTCTGGTACTTTCGTTGAAGGAGAACAGATACTTATTAATGAAACGACTGAATTATCCAGATCTGTTAACTCTATAAGAGTTTGCGGAATTGAAGATGTAAAATCAATCTATCAAGATACTAGTGCCGAAACTGGGTATGTAGTTGATTTTATTGCAGATACAGTCCTTCAAAAGAGACTAGCACCAAACTTTAGTATTAATGATACTATTAATATTAGTTCTAATACCATTACATCTCCTGGAAAGATTTTTACTGGTATTAAAACAGAATCTATTATTAGATATCAGATACCTGGAACTACCGAAGAAACCTTCAACAGAGTAACCGCAGTTAGTGCTGATGGCACTAACTTAACTGTTGCTTCAGTTCAAAGTGTTAGTAGTGTTTGTGATGGTACTGTAGGTGTTGTTACATCTGTACCATTCTATATTGGTGTCCCCTTAGTTCCACAAAGTGGTGGTCTTTATTCTCCAATTGGAGAAAGAAATATTGCATCAGTAAATCTTTCTGGTTCCAATATCATAGTATCAAGTCAAATCACTGAGCAGGAGACCACTGCTCTTGGAGAGATGACAATAAATGTCTCTGCTACTGGTATTAGTAGTGCATTCTTTGAAGCTTTTGATGCCGAAAGGTATAGTATATTTTATCAAAATGGAGATGTTGAAGATCTTTCATCAGATCAAGTTACACTTGGTTCAAATGGTCAATCCATAACATTTAGTGGATTGACACCCTCTCAGACAAATCCTAATTATGTTACAGTTAATACTACTGTTAGAAAAAACTCTATTACAAGTAAGTCTAAAATTTACACTAGAAGTGAAAAATTAACAATAGATAAATCAATATCTGGAGTTTCCACTCAAATTAGTGGTCTTACACAAGGATCTTATTATGGAACAAGAGTTGAAGATAAAGAAATATGCCTAAACTTCCCAGATGTTTCCGAAGTTATAGCAGTTTATGAATCATATAATAATTCAGCACCAACATTAGATTCTATTGAATTTCCATCAGGTCTGTCTTTAGATACATCTTCTATTCTTGGCGAAAGAATTGTAGGACCTGATAATGGAGCCGTTGCTCAAATTGTAACTAGATCTTCTGCAACTAAGGTTGAAATTGTATATTTAAATTCCAAAGTATTTAAAGTAGGTGAGTTAGTAAAATTTGAAGAGTCCAATATAGAATCATTAATTACTACCGTAAATAGTGGCAATTATCAAAATGTAAGAAGTCAATATGTCTTGAATAAGGCAACAAAAGAACAATATTATGATTATTCTAGACTTGTAAAAGTTAACAGAAATTATACCCCCTCACATCAACTTTTAGTAATATTTAATCGTTATTCTGTCCCATCTAATGATAATGGAAATGTTTATACTGTAAATTCATATTCTGCAGATAGATTTAAAAATAATATTCCTTCAATGGTTGGAGGATTAAGAGCATCAGACACTCTCGATTTTAGACCAAGAGTTGCCGAGTTTACATCAACAACATCTTCTCCTTTTGACTTTGCAAGTAGAAATTTTGCTACCGCTGGTGTTAACCCAACTTTAGTTGTCACTCCTGGCGAAAGTTCTCTCATAGGATATGATTATTATCTCCCAAGAATCGATAAAGTAGTATTAGATAAAGAGGGAGATTTAATAGTCATAAAAGGTTCTTCATCCCCAAATCCACAAGAACCATCAAACTATAAAGATGCTATGGAGATTGCAACAATATCTCTTCCAGGATATCTTTATAATCCAGAGAATGCAATTGTCTCTTTAGTTGACAATAGAAGATATACAATGAGAGACATTGGTGCAATTGAAGATAGACTTGAGAATTTAGAAGTTGCAACTTCGTTAACACTTTTAGAACTCGATACTCAATCACTTCAAATTAGGGATCCTGATGGTTTAGATAGATTTAAATCTGGATTCTTTGTAGATGATTTTAAAGATTCTCTTAGATCGGACGTGCTCCAGTCAACTGCACTAATTGATGAAGATAGAAATGAGTTAACTACACTGGTTGAATTAAATACAATACCTTTACAATTAGCTTTAGATCCATCAATAAACGAAGACTCTGCCGATAATATAGACAATATTCTTTTAGACCCTAATGTCCAAAAAACTGGAAATTTGGTAACGTTGAAATATGAAAAAACTACCTTACTTGAACAACCATATGCAACTAGAGTTGAGAATGTAAATCCATTCCACGTTGTTGAATACATTGGTAATATACAAATAGTTCCATCAAATGATACATGGGTTAGAACTATTAATATTAATGGTGGAACAAGACTTATAGGACCCGCCCAAGATATTGTTAATACCATTACTGTTCCGATTCTTCAGTTTGGCACTCGTGGAGGTCGTGGAGGGGGCGGTCGTCGAGAGATACAAACAAGAGAAATTCAGGTTGTAACTCCAACACAGACAGTATCAGACACTATACAAGTATCTGTACAATCCAGTGCAGAACAATTTATTCGTTCTAGAAATGTATTCTTTAAAGGAACTAGTTTAAGACCTTATACTAGACATTATCCTTTCTTTGATAGTTCTTCGAATTTAGATATTATTCCAAAATTACTAGAAATTAGTATGATTTCTGGAGTATTTGAACCTGGCGAAGTTGTAAGAGGTTTTGATGAAAGTAGAAATATATTTACTTGTAGAGTTGCTAGACCAGATCATAAAGAAGGTCCAAGAGCAAACCCATCTAAAAAATATAGTTTAAATCCATATAATAATCAAACAAGTTTACCAACATCATATTCTGCATCTTCTTCTGTTCTAAATTTGGATATTGTAGATTTGCAAACAGAAGTACTTGGTAGGTTTAATGGTTATGTAACTACTGGTATGATTCTTGTTGGAGAAACTAGCGGAGCTCAAGCTTCAGTATCTGATATTAGACTAGTTGCGGATAGGGTAGGGGATATTTACGGATCTATGTTCTTCAGAGATCCATTAACATCTCCTCCACCACCAAGAAGATTTACAACTGGAGCAAAAACTTTTAGATTGACATCAAGTTCTACAAATATACAACCTCTGCGTGGAAGTAAGTTAATCAGTAGTGCTGATGGAACTTACACAGCTACGGGAAGAGTTGATAGAGTTACAAGAACTCGTGTGATAGTAAGAGAGGTTAGAAGAGTAGATCCTTTAGCACAAACATTTACGGTTGATGAAAATGGTGCATTTTTAACTGATGTTCAATTGTTCTTTGCAAATAAAGATGAAGTAGAAAATCTACGCATAGAAATTAGAACAGTTGAACTTGGTATACCAACAAGAACTCTTGTTTCGGAGTATGCAACTGTAGAGGTTGATCCTAGTAAAATTGAAACATCTAGAGATGCTTCTGTTGGGACAACAATAACTTTCCCATCTCCAATTTATTTGGAATCTGATACTGAATATGCCTTAGTAATATTGTCACCAAATTCAGTTAATTATGAACTTTGGGTATCAAGAATGGGAGAAAGGACTGTTACTGCAGCAAACCTACCAGATGCTGAAAGTATTATTGCCACACAGGCATATACTGGTGGTAGTCTTTACAAATCACAAAATGGAACAGTTTGGACTGCAAGTCAAGAAGAAGATTTGAAATTTAAGTTAACTAAAGCATCCTTTGTTTCGGGCGGAACTGCGTATTTCTATAACCGTCCTTTAACAGCAGAAGATTTAGAAAACAGATTGCCCAATGATTCAATTAGAACTCTACCAAGAAAATTAAAAGTTGGAGTTGATTCAAATACTTTACAAACAAGTATTTTGACAATTGGTAGGAAGGTTGCCGATGGAACTTTATCTTCCTCTGCTTCTGGATTTATTGAGGGAGTTGGTGGTGGAGCTGCAAATGCAACAACCAATTTAGTTGGTGTTGGATATAGTAATGGTACTTTTACTGGGGTTCCTCTCTATTCAATCACAGGATCTGGAACTGGAGCACAAGGTACTGTTACATTTGCTGCAGGTAAAGTATTAGGCAATCCAACTATAACCGCATCAGGATCTGGATATTCTAAAGGTGACGTTCTTGGAATTACAACTGCCAATGTATCAAAAGGAACTGGTGCTCAAATTACAGTCTCTAGTGTTACCGATGTAGATACACTATATTTGACCAATGTTCAAGGTGAAGAATTCACTACAGGTCAAGATTTAGTTTATTATGAAGGATCCACAGCAGTTGCTATGGCAAGCACTCATATTACAAGTTCAAGTCTAATTAGTGACCTCTTTGACGGAAGAGTTATTGAAGTTAATCATTTAAATCATGGAATGCATTCAGATACCAATATTGTCACTATTTCTGGAATTGAACCCAACACAATACCAACATCATTAACAGCATCTATTGATACTGAGAGCACTTCAATTTCGGTTGCAGATACTACAAGATTCTCCACCTTTGAAGGTATTAGCACATCCCAAGGTTATTTGAAAGTGAAGAATGAAATTATTTTTTACAATTCTGTTACTGCTGGTGCTGGTGGTGCAGGAACCCTTGGAATTGGGACTAGAGGTATAGATAATTCATTATCTATGAATCATAGTATTGGTGATTTAGTTTACCCTTACGAATTGAATGGAGTATCACTAACAAAAATTAATACGCAACACAATTTACCAACCAATACTACATTAAAATCATTGAGAGATTATGATACTTATTATCTACAGATTAGTCGTGGTGCAAGAACAACAGGAGATAGTCAGTTAAGTTTCACTGACGAAAATACTGTAGGAGGTGGGGATATTTCTGCATCCAGAAATATTCAATTCAATACTATTATTCCAAATCTTAATGTAAGAGTTCCTGGAGAAGCAACGAGAATTACATCACAAATCAGAACCGTATCAGGCACTAGTGCTTCTGGTTCGGAACCATCGTTTATTGATCAAGGTTTTGAAAATATTGAACTGGATGTTCTCAATACTTTAGAATCTACTCGATTAATTGCATCTGAAGATAATGAGACTGTCAGACTTACTTCTTTACCAAAGAATAAATCATTCACACTTGCAGTTTCAATGACATCTAATAATGCGAATTTGTCTCCTCAAATAGACATATCAAATACATTAGAACCTAGTATTACTGTTAGTAGATCTGGATTGAATAGACCAATTTCCAACTATGCTAATTCTAATGTTGTTAAACAGGTTGAAGAAGATCCACATATGTCAGTTTATGTTACAAATCCAATTTTATTGAGTCAACCAGCAACTTCCCTAAGAGTTTTAATCTCAGCATATCGTCACTCGTCTGCAGATTTCAGAGTTCTTTATCAATTAATTAGATCTGATTCAAGTGAAATTGAACAAACTTACGAATTATTCCCAGGTTATGATAATCTTTTAGATAATGATAATGATGGATTTGGAGATGTTGTAATTGACTCTAAATTAAATAACGGAAGACCAGATCGTTTTGTATCTTCCAGCAACGAAGGTGAATTTTTAGATTATCAATTTAGTGCTGATAATTTAGAACAATTTAACGGTTTTAGAATTAAACTTGTAATGAGTGGAACAAATGAAGCAAAACCACCCAGATTCAGAGATCTCAGAGCAATCGCTTTAGCATAAAATGAAAAGAGTTGATGGTCATAAGCACCTGTTTCGTGAAAACTCAGGTGCTATTGTAAATACTAATACTGCTGAATATTTACAATATGTTAGATTAAGATCTGAAAAACAAAGACAGAGGGAAGAAATTGAACAAATAAAACAAGACATTAATGAAAT
>Ga0070754_10003734_pt1 | contig 10657 bp, 9 predicted proteins | sample VirMetDEL_Sep_01_FD_75181 | JGI IMG/M metagenome (GOLD analysis project Ga0070754, IMG submission 75181) | Aqueous microbial communities from the Delaware River and Bay under freshwater to marine salinity gradient to study organic matter... | ecosystem: Environmental > Aquatic > Marine > Coastal... | reverse complement strand
TCACCAAGTCTCATCAACTTAGAGTACACTGCTTTACCTTTATCAGATAAGGTAGTTTGATCGTATTCTTTATCGTTTATTGTAAACATTTTATCTCCTATGCATCTGCTATGTTTGATAATTCGCTGTTTGTTTTCAAATCAGCATAAGCTAATTTAACAGGATTATCAGAAGCGTCAAGGCTGTAGTCAATCTTAAAATGTTGTAGATGTCTGTTAGATATACGATGTGATTGTTCTTTTGTTTCATCATCACGAGTATCTTTATCTTTGTAGATTTCAACATCGTAGACTAGTTTCCAGTCACTATCCATTTTTTTTACGTATGCAGACGTTACTCTAACGTATGCACTTGTAAGTGCTACGCCATCGTGAGTTGTCATATTTGCTGTTATTGCCATTGTTTTCTCCTTAGTTTAATAATTTAATTTCGTTTTGTTTTAGTATCTCATTGGCTTTTTCTTCACCAACTGCTGCTTTGGCAAGTTCATATACTGCATTAGCAAGTCTTTCAGTCTTTTCATACTGTTGCCAAATAGCACCATTGTGTAACTGACTTATTGCTGTCCAGTTTACCATAGAGTTTGGCGTACCATCTTCATCTCGACCTACTATACTTGCATTAGCTAAATCTTCGTGATTATATTGTACAAACTCATCAAACTTAGAAGCAATTAAACCTTTAGTAGATGTAGATAAATCCATAGCTCTAACTAAGTGAGCATCTTCATAAGTATCGTAAGTTACTACACCAGCGTCAGAGTGCATTGTACCCTCATTATCAAATATAAATTTAGTTCCAGTAACATTACTTATACTTAAAAGGTTATCATCTGTATCACAACCTCCTAAGGCAGTTCCATTTTTTAGAGCGGCAACAATATGAAAAGCACCAATTGCAGATGTAGATTTAGTTGTTGATAATCCACCACCTGCGGCTACTAATCTCATGAACTCACCATCAGTTCTTTCTGAAAAACTAAATAGATCAAGACCACCTTCATTTCCACTATTCTTTTTAAATAGAGCATAAGTATCTGTTTCAGTATCATCTGTTATACCGTGTGCAACATCAGAAGATTTAAAAGTTAAGATTCTGCCATCATTAGCACCTTGTTGCATAGTGATTCCACCTTGAGTTATCAACATTATCTTCGTTCAAGCCTATTTGACCACTACTTGTAATACGAAGCCCTTCAGCAGCATTAGTATGAAATGTCATAGCATCTGGATCGTGTTCATACATAATACGACCAATTTGAGAATTATCAGAGTCTCCAAATTGTAATTGACAAGCACCTGTAGAATTATTAGTTGTCCTTAATAGCACTCTTAAATTATCTGCACCTTCAAAATTAAATTCTCTATCTCCTGAACTTCCTCCAAAGTGCACTCTATTAGTACCACCATTAACAAATAGCATATTAGCATTACCATTAGATTCTACTCGGAAGTCTATGTCTGTTGAATTTTCGTTAAAGACACTTTCAGTTTCTAAAATGTTTAATCTACCAAATTGTGATCCACCAGTAAAAGTTGTAATAATATAGTTAGATCCTTCATCACCATCTGTAACATCAGAAATTCCTGCTCTTACTCTTACATACTCTATTTTCTCATCAGCAGAGTTTTCACCATAATATCTTAATTGCCCTAAAACATCATCATCAGCAGGAGAACTAGAATTTCTATAAAGGTCAATTAAAGGTGCTACATCGCCACCTGCTTCAGTTGATATTATTGTTAATTGTGGATTAACATCAGCAGTTGAAATTGTAACGCCATCATTAGATGTAAAGCCACCATTAAATACTGCAGTTGCAGTTGTAGTTAATACACCAGTTACTAAAGCTGTAGTTGCCATATTAACTGCACCATCAATGTCTACGATATCAAGGTTAGTAGTACCGTCAATATCAGCATCACCTGATATATCTAAACTACCACCATCTATCTCACCACTAGCAGTTACAGTTGTAGCTGTTAGAGCTTGTGCAGCTATTGTACTACCTGATTCAGCAGTAAAGGTATTAGCTGTGATTACAAAGTCTTTAGCACCTGCTACATAAATATCAATAGTATCATCAGTAGGAGCTTCAATGTAAGTATCACCATCATCATCAAGGATTACTTTACCACCAAACGCAGCAGTATCTATACCTAGTTCAACTTTGGTAGGAGTGCCAGAAGCTAACGAGATACCTGAAAGGTCTATAGTTTGAGTAGTAGATGAGTGTGAAGATCCACTAATAACGCCTTCAACAACATTACCACCACCGTCAGTGATTCTAATCTTTCTACCAACATAGTATACAGATGTAATATCTCCTGTACCTGTTATAGTAATAGTATCGGCATCACCACGTGTTACTGTGTATTCACCATCTCCATCACCAAACTCAAAGTATCCGTCTCCAAGTTGTTCGTACATATCTCTCATGTGACCCATGAGTTCTCTTGCAGCATTATTGACATTACTTGGTGCCATGTTTTCTGCAAAGTTTACAGTCAAGTTACTTGTATTGTTACTCGCTGTTGAACTAAATTTTCCTACGCCTGTTCCAGCCATTGTCTTATTCTCCTATTTAATATTTAAATATTCTTGTATTGTTCTGATACCAGGCATCTTTGGATTCCTTGGTATATTATATATTGGGTGTCCTAAACTTCCTGAGATCCAGCCTACTGCATCTTGAAAATCTAATCCACCATCCATTGCTTGTTCAATTAATCCTCTTAATGAAAAAGGTACAAACGCCATACCTGCTGTACTACCATAATCGTATGCTTTACGTAATAACGAAGCATCTCTTTTACTGATAGGACTTGGCCAAGGGCTTGTCAAGAACTTTTTGTTAAAGAATAATTGTTCACTTGTTTTTAATAACATTCCTTGTTTACTTACTGCTGTCTTAAATGGGTGTACAGCCCAGTGAAGTGGTTCAAAGAATTGTTTTGATAGCACTAATTGCATACCATTACCAAGATCTACACGAGTAGGATCTTGATTAGCTAATAGGTTTGTGCCAGTAAACATTTGTTGTAATCCCATACCAGCAGCACCTATAATTAAAGCAGCTCTTGTTACATAAGCCGCATACAGTTTCCTAGACATTGGATCTTTGTTTAATCCAGGAAATGCTCTACTTACAATCCTAAAGTTTGCAGTTGTCCAGTCAGGCGCAAACATTGCTATTTGCATTAATCTTCTACATGATGGTTTGTATGCTTTGGATTTAATATATTTTAATACAGGATCACTTGTATCCATGTATAGTTTGGTCCAGTTTAATCCACCATATGCATCATTAGTATATGTTGCAGCTACTTGATGAATCTTAGTTAACGGAACATTTTTATATTTAGGATCTTGTAATAACTTAAGTGTTGCAGTTTGAAATGCATACAGCTTACCAGCATTGTATACACGATCCCATGTAATATTATCAATAACTCTAAATGGTATTTCGATACCATACTTAATACCTTGTTTAGCTAGATAAGTTCCCCATATAGGAGATCTATCTAATGCTGCTTGTGCTTGTCCAAGTATATTATAAAATCTGTTATAACCAATATCTTCAGGATGACTAAACTCTACACCAGCTCTAGTTGCTACTTTAAGATCATCATAGTGACCAGATCTTTCTAGTACAGTTTTAGCTGTAGTTCTATCCCAACTTATAATAGGTACTTTTTTATCTGTCCATTTATTAGAAGCTCCTGCACGTACTGCAGTTTTACCAGCTTCTTTAAAACTCATACCAGTAAACATCATATTTTCTAATAATGTAAATGCATGAAAGAATGAATAGCCTACACTAAATCTTTTCATTAAGAAATTTATATTAGATATAGCTTTAAGTACTGAGCCTTCATCTTTAGCATCAAACAACATTCTTAATAATGGTTCTGCTTCTTTTAATACATAAGGTGCATAATCATTTTTTTGTTTTTTAGTAAGATCTGTAGGATCAATAGACTTGCTTAAGAAAGCAGGATGATAAAACTTAACATAATCAACTGGATTAATTGTGCTAGGTAAATCAGTATTACGATACATTAACTTAGCAATACCACCAGCACCATCTCCCATACCTGGTATAGGTGCTTCTTCTAACATAGCCACTAATCTTCTCTGACCTAATGCTCTAGTAGCTGAGTTTAAATACTTACCAACAATTTTACTAATCTCAAGTGTTTGTGGTTCTAAACCTGCAGCTATACCTTCAGCATAAGTTGGAAATCTTTTTTCTAATTGTGATATATTTCTACCTTTCATACCTGCTGGATTAGATTTAGTTACAAGATCTCTTACTTGTTTTGCAAAAGATACATCATCTGTAAACTCATTCCACTTCCAAAAACCAGTAACATAATCTTCAACATGTTTAAATCTTAACTCTGTAGTTTGAAATGTATCATAAACATCATCAAGTATTTGACGAACTTCTTTAGCTACTTGAATTTCATTAGGACTTAATTTAATAGTTTTATCACCTTGTAAAAATTTAAGAACTTCTATTTCTCTTTCAGGTGTACCTAATCTTACAGCTATTTGATTAACAACTCTATTTATATCAATAGAATTAACTTGAGTATAAGCTCTATAGTCATCAAGTAAATAACGAGATACAGCTAAACCTTTAGCTTGTTGTACTTCTTCTGCTTTACCTAGTTTTCTAAGATCTGCTTTTCTAACTTTAGGATCTAAATAAAATTCTGGCGAATCTTTAATTGATAAATCATCAAGAGCTTTACCTTCTGGTAAGTCTTGTTTAATTTCTTTAAGTTTAGTACTAATGTTTTTAAAACCAGAGTCTTGTATTTTTCTACCTAACTTAAGTGATTTAAGTCTAGATACAATACTACCTACGCTTTTACCTAAAGTAATAGCACCAGTACCAAATGCTGCTGCTTTCCAAAAAGCTTCATCTTCACCAGTAGCAAGATAACCACCAGCTCCTAGTAAAGCTCCAACCATTAAAGGTGTTTCAGATTTTTCTATTATATTACCTACATGATAAAAACGTCTATTGTTTTTTTGTATAAGATCTGCGTATGTTTCTTTAACCCAAGGAGTAACTTCATCTTTTATAGCTTGATTAAATTTGTGAAACTCTTCTTTTTGTCTAAAACTTCTTATTAATGCTTCTTCTTCTATAGCTGTTTCACTAGCATTTTTAAATCTTTTATCATTTTTAATTCTAGCTTTGTTTCTTTTGTATTCAATAAAGTCATCAAAGTCTGAAAACTTATTTTTAAATTTACTATTCCATTCAGTTTCTAATTCTGATTTTATAAGTTTAAATCTATCAGTGCGTTGATTATAAACAATACCATTTTCTTTAGCATGTTTGTAAAGAAAGTTAGTACCCCATTCAACATCAAAATTTTCTGTATTAGCTTTTTCTGCTAATCTAGCTAAATAAGTTTGTGTAGTTAAACCTTCAGTATCTAAAACATCTGCATCTTTAATTTTAATACCTGTTTCTTTTTCTGCAATATCTTTTAATAATCTGTCCATGATTACACTCATGTCAGTTGTAATATCATCATCTATTATAGATTTAGCTAAACGATCACCTGTATCACCAAATCTCTTGACATATGCAGCTCTTAAATTTTCTTGTAAATCTTTACCACTAGTGCCTAAAGCATTCATTAGTTTGCCATTAGCACCTGCAAACAATGCACCCATACCAAATGCAGCAGTACCACCTAGTCCTACTTCAGTAGCTAATCTATTAGGTTCTATAGTTCCATCTTCTGATAGTTGTTGTATACTACTATACGTTGTCATAGCAGGAACAGATGCTATACCTCTAGCTGTACCTGATACAGTTCTAGGTGCAACCTTTGCAACTTTCTGTGCAGTCTTAGTAGCTTGTACACCTTTAGCAATCCAACCTTCCCAAAACAAAGGAAATAATAAATAAGGATCTGCAATTAATGCATTAGTCATTTCACCCAAGAACATACCTGGATTAGCTTGTAATGCTTCTTTCATTACCGATACATTGAATGGTGTATCATCTAATGTATAACCATATAAACGTTCAATCTTTTTATATTGATCGTATTCATCTGTATCTTTTTTATCAGGATTGGCTGTTAACCAAGACTTAGCTTCTTGTGCTTGTTTTTGTTTAGTATTGCCAGTATAAATTTGATAGGTAGCAACAGGTAAACTTTCATATTTCCAAAGATCTAATAATCCTTCTACAGAATTAAATCTAATAGTATCAAGAAAACCTGGAGCTTCTTCTGGTTTATCAACTAGTTTAGAAAAATCAATAGTATTAGTTTGATCTACTAACTCATCATAGTTAATAGTATTTGGCTTATCAACTAATTTATTAAAGTCTATTACAGCCATTATTTTGTTCGATCTATTTGATACCCTTGTATTTCTGCATCATTTATAGCAGTTTGTAAATTTATACCCAATGAATTAGCTTGTTTTTCTAATGCACTTAATGGAATTATATTTGAACTTGTTTGTGTATTAGTATTAAACATTTTTTCAGGATTAAAACTTCCACCGAAAAAATTCCAGAATGTATCTTTTTTTAATGTTCCTTCAGGTACTGTTGCTATTGCTTGTTGTAAAGCCTCTATATCACTAAATCCTGGATTATCTTTTTTTATACCCATAGCTAGTGATGTCATAAAGTATGCTGCTTGTTGAGATTGATTACCAAAGTCATAAGGATTGCTATCAAACATTGATGTAGCATAAGCAATAAATTCTTTACTTGGTTTATCAGGAGAATTTAATTTATTAAATAATGATACTATTTCTAATTCAGCTTTACTAACAGCTAAGTTATTAGCATGTGCAGCTAGTGCATCTTTCTTTGCTTTCTTTTTAACTTTCATACCTTCAAACAATACACTAGTAATATCACCACCATTCTTAGCTTCCATGTGCATAGCTAATGCAACTTGGAATCCTGGGTTATCAAGATCGTTTAAAAATGTATCAATACTTGAATTAAGTTTATCTAAATAACCTTCAGATTTTTTATCTGTACCAACTGCTTCTGTTAATGAATTACTTGCAGGAATAATTTGACCTTTACTATTAGTAATTTCGGCTGCTTTTGTTATTACACTAGTAACATCAGATTGTGATGCATCAGTAAGTTTGTCAGCATCAACATCTTTATTAAATTGATCTGTAATTAAATCAGTTTTTATACCAGGTACTATATCTGGTGTATCATTTGCTAAATTTTTTAAAGCATCTGAAGCATTAAGATTACCTAAATAATTAAAAGTATCTTTAGCCCAATTACTCGCTCTTTTATATATAGAATCATCAGGTAATGGAGTTTCTGTTACATCTACTGTAGTGTCTAAATCTTTTCTAATATTTTCTATACCACTTCTTGTAACACCAGGTATTATACTTTTACCTTCTTCATCTGAAACAAAACCAATTATTGGTTCTGTGATATATTTAGCAGTTAAATCTTGAGCTTGATTAATATTTGTTTTAAAGCCTTCTTGTAAATTTTTACCACCTGCATATATATCACTTACTAATCCTCTTGCAAAACTACCAGCAGGAGTATCCATAAAGTTTGCAGTTTCTCTTTCTTTAGCTAACTCTATTCTTTTTGCATCAGCTATTGCTTTTTGTTTTAAGTAATCTTCTCGTGAAGTTGCATTTCTTGGTCCAATTAAAGAATTGCTAGGAAAAGGATACGTAAGTATTCGATTACCATCTGCATCTAATCTTTCATCTAAAAAACCTGTTAATGTATTTGCCATAATAATCTCCTATAATAATCCTGTTAATCCAGCAACACCACCAATGATAGGTCCAGCAGGTCCTAAGAAACTTAACTGAGAACCTAAAGCAGCTCCAGTTAGTCCTGACATAAGTGGACTAGCATCTGGTGAATAATTAGTACCTGCATAACCCATACCAGCAATAGGATTAACCATTTGAGAATAAGCAGCAAGTCTAGCATATGGACTTTGTTGTTCAAAGTTATATCGAGCTATTTGATCTTGCATTTGTCTACCAGCAAGTTCTTCATAAGCACTACCAACACCACCTAGTCCAGATATACCTCCAGCTATTCTTTGATCCATAGCTGATTGCATTCCTGGTAAAGCACTAGCACCAGTTAATCTTCTTTGTAATCCAGACTCTCTAGCTTGTTGTCCTCGTGCTATATCTGCTTGAGATGCACGTGTCATTCTAGCTAATTGAGATTCACCAGCTTGTTGTTGTCTACCAATGTCACTCATTTGTGCTTGTTGATATCTATTAAGATCAGCTTCAAAAGAACCTAAAGCTCTTTGTCTTTCTGCTTCTGCAGCAGATTGTGCAATAGGTGCATACTGTTGTGTAAAACCTCTAGATACTGCTTGTTGTGCGCCTGGACTACCACCAGTTCTACCCATACTACCAAATTGTGATTGTATATTACCCATAACATCACTAGCAATAGTGTTTCTAACATCACTTAAATAATCTGCACCAGGTTGTAATGCATTGTATGCAGGTCCACCAGCGTAACCTGTTCTACCAGTATAAGAACTACCCATTCCCATACCTAAATTAGGACCACCATATGAAGTACCCATAGCTCCAGAAGATGCATCACCAAATGTACTAGCAGCTTGATTATATAAATTAGATCCAGCCATTTGATCAAACGCTTGAGCTTCAGTTAAGTTCAATGCTTGTTGTGTTTGTGGTGCAAATGGCACAACAGTTGATGATGGGAAATAAGATTTGCCTACATCACTTGCATAAATATTTTCTGCTTGTTGTAGTATATCCTCTAAATATGGTTCCGTTGGTGCATATGGGATTACTTCGCCAGATGTTTGGGTAGTACCGCCTCCTGATGACATATATTATTTCTCCAATTTCTTTTCTAATAAATAGTGTGTTATTTTATAATCTTGTTCTTTAAGTAGTTTAGACCAACCTGGTCTAGCATATGTTTCAATATGTGTACAACCATTTTGTTTAGCCCAATCTTCTACTAATGGCATTTTGTCTTGCCATTGTTTTCTATTGCGACCAGTTACAATAAATATATTAAGAGCTTTACTATTAGTTCTTTGTAATATTTTAGTAACTCCACAACCTTGAAAGTTTTGTTTCTTATTTAAATTCCACAAAACCCACAGTTGCATCTTGCCATCTAATAAATCATTATAAATATCTTCTACAATAAAATGATTACCAGAATACTTTAATGCTTTATCTATTGAATCTTGTACAATAGGAAAGACTTCTTTAATATTTTCTTTAGGTACGTATACAGGTGTTGTCATGTAATTTCTAAATAACTTGTTATAACGTGTAGTCTATTTGCAGTTGCAGCAGTAGCTTTAAGTATATCAGATTCACCTAATACTAATGTAGCATTATGTCCACCCATACCTTGTATAGTAGATTTAGCTCCAACAAAAGTATCTTTTAAAAACTGAAAAGTATCACTACCATTTACTATTGTTAATGATACACTATCATCATTGTTACTATCTTCACATATTATAATAGATTTTATAATAATAGTAGAGCCTTCTGCTACAGTAATTAATGCAGTAGCATCAGTAGTCGTAAGATCTATTTTAGAATTTTTGTAGGTATGAGCCATTACTCAACACTTTCTTTAAAGCCATCACTAAGTTTTTTCCAAAATTCATCTAATGGATTATGTTCACAGTTAGCACATTTACAAGAAGCACAGACACCACCATTACCACAATGACAACTATGTTCACAATTTCTACATTGATCTAAGTCAGAAACCATGCAGCTACCTCCTGATTTTCTACATTATGATATCGTACTAATTGATTAATAACATCTTCAGATACAAGTTGAAACTCATATTGTGATAATAATACACCTTCTAAAGTATAAGCAGGATAGTTATAAACATATTCTAAGTTTTGTTTACTAGCCATTAAATTAACCTATGTTCAACTTGTCTTAACACTTCTTTATCAAAATCAGATAAATCTATACCAGCATTGTTAAGGAAATTTTTAGCTATGCCATCACCATTGTAATCTGCAAATTCTATATCGTTAATAAATATTCTTCTGTTGCTAGTATCTAATGAATATACTACAGGTATTTTATCTACTTTAATAGATTCTAAACTATCTTGTACCATAATAAATTCATTGCCTTCTTTAACAAAATGACTTCCTGCAACTATAACATCTTTGTATTCGTGTATATCATCTATTGGCTCAAATTGTAATACACCAGTAACTTTACCACCTTTAGTAAGATCACCTAACTTAACGTCTTTAATTTTCTTTTCAGAACCATCATCCATTTGTATTAAAGTATTAGGTTCAAAACAAGCACCGCCTGCACCATCACCTAAACCACCAAAGCCTTTTGAACCTTTTGACTTATCGCCTTTATCCACAGTGCCTCCTGCACCTGGACCTTGAGCTTGTGGTCCTTGTTTTTTTGCTGCTTTTTTAGTAGCATCAGTTATTTCTTTTTCTGTTTTAGCTGCTGCTTTAGCTGCTGCTTCTGTGGTTGCTTTAGTACCTTCACCTTTTAGTCCTTCTTTACCAATATTTCCTAGAAAACCTAACAATCCTGTTTTAGCTACTGGTCCAGTATAACCATAAGTTTCTGGATTAGTTGCAACACGTTC
>Ga0070754_10003732_pt1 | contig 10659 bp, 8 predicted proteins | sample VirMetDEL_Sep_01_FD_75181 | JGI IMG/M metagenome (GOLD analysis project Ga0070754, IMG submission 75181) | Aqueous microbial communities from the Delaware River and Bay under freshwater to marine salinity gradient to study organic matter... | ecosystem: Environmental > Aquatic > Marine > Coastal... | reverse complement strand
GCAGCGGCTACCATGACACGCTCAACAGGAGACCCGCATGAACCGCTACCCCGCACCCGACATCAACGACCTCCCCGAGGACATCAAGGCCAAGGTGCTGGAGGTGCAGGCCAAGGCCGGCTTCGTGCCCAATGTGTTCCTGGCCCTGGCGCGTCGACCGGCCGAATGGCGGGCATTCTTTGCGTACCACGATGCGCTCATGCTCAAGGAAGACGGTTCGTTGACCAAGGGTGAACGGGAGATGATCGTGACCGCCACCAGCGCAGCCAATCAGTGCCTCTATTGCGTCGTGGCCCACGGCGCCATCCTGCGCATCTACGAGAAAAAGCCGCTGGTGGCAGACCAGGTGGCGGTGAACTACCGCAAGGCAGACATCCCACCGCGCCAGCGAGCCATGCTGGATTTCGCCATGAAGGTCTGCCTGCGGTCGCACGAAATCAATGACGACGATTTTCCGCCACTGCATGCACACGGGTTTTCCGACGAAGACATCTGGGACATCGCTGCCATCACCGCCTTCTTCGGGCTGTCCAACCGCATGGCCAGCTTCAGCAACATGATGCCCAACGCCGAGTTCTACCTGATGGGGCGTGTGCCAAAGGCCAAGGCGGCGTCTTGATCGACCTCAGCCACCGACACGCAGCAGCTTTCCGCTGCCGCCGTCGGTGAGCAGGTACAGGCGCCCGTCCGGCCCCTGCCGCACGTCACGGATTCGCTCGTTGCGGCTGGCAAGGAGGCGCTCACGACCCACCACCCGGGTCCCATCGAGGTGCAGCCGCCACAGGGCCTGGCCGGCGAGCGCGCCCACAAAAAGGCTGCCGGTCCAGTTGGCGGGCTGGCTGCCCGTGAAGAACGCCATGCCGCTCGGCGCAACGGACGATTTCTGACCACCGGTCCATGTGGCTCCCGTGATCGTTTCCCAATACGCAACAGGCTGCTCCATCCCTGCCTTGGCCGTGCCCTCGCCCACTTGTGTGGTGGTGCCGTACTGCTGGCCGTAGCTGATGACGGGCCAGCCATAGTTGCGCCCGGCCAGCGTCAGGTTCACCTCGTCACCACCCTGCGGGCCATGCTCACTGGTCCAGAGTTCACCCGTGACGGGATGCAGCGTGGCGCCCTGTGGATTGCGGTGGCCATAGCTCCAGATGCCGCTCTGTGCACCCGCCAACACGGGATTGCCAGGCGCAGCGGCGCCCGATGTGGTGATGCGCGCGACCTTGCCGTTGCCCCTCGAGAGATCCTGCGCATAGGCCTGCTGATCGCTGTTCTGCCGGTCGCCCATCGTGACGAACAAGTGCCCCGTGCGGTCGAACACCAGGCGTGATCCGAAGTGCCCGCTGCTCGCCACTTTGGGCAGTTGACGGTAGATCACCTGCAGGTTGAGCAGACTCAGCGCCGTGGTGTCGAGTTCGGCACGCGCCACCGCCGTGCCATTGATCGATGCGTTGCCGCTGTCTGCCTCGGAGAAACTGAAGTAGATGCGGCGGTTGTTGGCGAAGTCCGGGTCGATGACCACGTCCAGCAACCCGCCCTGCCCCGCCGTGGCGAGCGCAGGCAAGCCAGTGATGTTGCTGAACGACTGGCCGTTGGCCGCGTACAGGCGCAGGCTGCCGGTACGTCCCGTGATCAGCATGCGGCCATCGGGCAGGAAGGCGAGGCTCCAGGGATTGGGCAGGCCCGTGGCCAGCTCCGTCACCGCCACGGCGCCCGTGGTGGGCACGAAGGCCGGGTCGTTCGGCGGCGGGGTGCCGGGCGCAACGGCCCCGCCACTGCCCGCGTCTCCACCGCCACCACCGCAAGCGGTCAAAAAGGCCACGAACAGGCCGATGACGGCCGGGAGGGGACAAGTGTGTGACATGCAGCCATGCTAGGGCCACTTGTTTTCAAGTGTGCAAGCAAATGTTCCCGAGCGAAACGGCGCTCAGGCGAGGTGCATAAGCAGCGCCGCAGGAAGGGGCGCCGATTTCTGTTTCGGGAAGTTCACCCAGACGGTGGTGGCACCGCCCGAGGCGTAGACCGTGCCGGGGTGGTCGGCGCGTTCCAGCGTGCACCAGCTCTCGAAACTGCTGCGCCCCACATCACTCACGTACATGGTGGCCACCACGTCGCCGGGGTACTCCAGCTGTTTGTGGAAGGTACAGAAGGCATTGACGATCACCGGCCCCTCACCCAGCGGGTCCGGCTCGCAATCGATGGAACGCATCCAGTCGATGCGAATCGTTTCCAGGTAGCGAAAGTAGGTCGTGTTGTTCACATGGCCCATCGCGTCCATATCGCCCCAGCGAATGGGGATCGTCATGCGAAACACCTGCTTCTTTTCTTCGGGCAGTTCAAACCTCATGGCGTTCAGGCACCGAATCCGTCGTCGGCCGCGATCACGGCGCCGTTGATGAAATGGCTTTCGTTGGCGCACAGCATGACCAGCACCGCGTCCAGATCGGCGGGTTGTCCCACGCGCTTTCGCGGCAGCATGTTGACCAGCTTCTGCCCCTGTTCGGTCTGCCAGTGGTGGTGGTTGATCTCGGTGTCGATGTAGCCCGGGCAGATCGCGTTCACGTTGATGCCGAATCGGCCCCATTCCACCGCCATGGCCTTGGTCATCTGCACCACCGCCGCCTTGCTCATGCAGTACACGCCGATCTGCGGCAGCACCTTGAGCCCGGCCATCGATGCAATGTTCACGATTCGGCCCCCCACGTAGGTGCCGGGCGCGGCGCCCTTGGCGCGCGCCAGCATGCGCCGGCCCACTTCCTGTGCCACGAAGAACGCGCCGCGCGTGTTGGTGTTGAAGATGTAGTCGTAATCTTCTTCGGTCACGTCCTGAAGGCGCTGCGTGGTGCTCACGCCCGAGTTGTTGACCAGGATGTCGATCGCGCCGACCTCGGTCTCGGCGTGGGCCACGGCGGCCTTGATGGAGGCGTGATCGGTCACGTCCATCGCCACCACGTGCGCATCACCGCCTGCTGCTTCGATGTGGGCGCGCAGTGTCATGAGCCGGTCGGTGCGCCGGCCGGCCAGCACCACCGCCGCACCTGCGCGGGCAAGCGTCTTGGCGAATTGCTCGCCCAAACCGCCCGACGCACCGGTGATGAGGGCCACGCGGCCCGAAAGATCCAGGCTGTATGCCATGAGAGAGCCTCCTCTAAATGCATGGATTCTGGCCTGTTCGGGCCGACTTGTCCGCCTCGCAGGCGACTGTCCTACAGGAAGCGCCTTCATGGCCCACTAAAATCGTTCGTCACCCCCGCCATCCGCATGCCTGCTTCACGGGCACATCCTTGCCGCGCAACCCACAAGAGCGAGACCACGACATGACACCCCAAGAGATCCTGAGCACCTACGGCCCGCGCGAAGCGATGGAGTACGACGTGGTCGTCATCGGCGGTGGCCCGAGTGGTCTGGCCACTGCGATCCGTTTGAAGCAACTGGCCGCCGAGAAAGGGAGCGAAGTCAATGTGTGCGTGCTGGAGAAGGGATCCGAGCCCGGCGCGCACATTCTCAGCGGCGCGGTGATGGACCCGCGCGCCATGAATGAACTGTTTCCCGACTGGAAGGAGCGCGGCGCGCCACTGAACCAGATCGTGACCGGCGACGACCTGCTGGTGCTCACTGAAACGGAAGCCAGCCGCACGCCCGACTGGCTCGTGCCGCGCAACTTCCACAACCATGGCTGCTATGTGGTGCGCCTGGGCGCGGTGGTGAAGTGGCTGGCAGAGCAGGCCGAAGCGCTCGGCGTCGAGATCTTTCCCGGCTTCGCGGCCGCTGAAGTGCTCTACAACGACGACGGCTCCGTCAAAGGCGTGGCCACCGGCAACCTTGGCCTGGGCAAGGACGGCGAGCCCACCGACCACTTCCAGATCGGCATGGAGCTGCATGCGAAGTACACGGTTTTCGCCGAAGGGGCGCGCGGCAACCTGGGCAAGCAACTGCTGGCGAAATACAACCTGACAGAGGGCAAGGACCCACAGACGTATGCCATCGGCGTGAAGGAACTGTGGGAAATCGATCCAGCCAAGGCCAAACCGGGTCTCGTGGTGCATACGGCCGGCTGGCCCATGGCCGACGACACCTTCGGTGGCGGCTTCCTCTACCACCTGGAAGACAACAAGGTGACGCTGGGGTTTGTGATCGGTCTGGACTACCAGAACCCCTGGATGTCACCGTTCGAAGAGATGCAACGGTGGAAGACCCACCCCGCGATCCGGGCGCACCTGGAAGGCGGCAAGCGCCTGAGCTACGGCGCCCGCGCCATCAACAACGGCAGCCCGCAAGCCCTGCCCAAGACGGTGTTCCCCGGTGGCGCACTGGTGGGCTGCGACGCTGGCTACATGAACGCCGCGCGCATCAAGGGCAGCCATGCCGCCATCAAGAGCGGCATGCTCGCAGCCGAAGCCGCGTTCGAGGCGCTCGCCGCCGGCCGCAGCAGCGACGAGCTCAGTGCCTACCCCAAGGCGTTTGAGGCGAGCTGGCTCAACGCCGAACTGCAGCAGACGCGCAACTTCAAGTTGTGGTTCAAGAAGAGCCCACTGATGGGCAAGCTCATGACCGGTATTGAACAGTGGCTGCTGCCAAAGATCGGCATCTCTTCGCCGCCCTGGACGCTGCGCAACAGCACGCCGGATCACGCCAAGCTGCGCCCTGCCGCCGAGATGCCGAAGATCAGCTACCCCAAGCCCGACGGCCAGCTGACCTTCGACAAGCTCTCCAGCGTGTTCGTCTCCAACACCAACCACGAAGAGAACCAGCCCGCCCACCTCACGCTCAAGGACAACAGCGTGCCGGTGCAGGTCAACCTGGCGAAATACGCCGGCCCGGAAAGCCGCTATTGCCCTGCTGGCGTCTACGAGTTCGTGAAGAGCGACGACGGCGGCGACCGGTTGCAGATCAATGCGCAGAACTGCGTGCACTGCAAGACCTGCGACATCAAGGACCCCACGCAGAACATTGTCTGGGTCACCCCGGAAGGCGGCGGCGGCCCGAACTACGCCGGAATGTGAGGCCAGGCCCCCACGCTCCACCGCTTCGCGGGTCGCTGCCCGCGGGGGCTGATCCGGCTTGGGGCGGCCTGGCGCCGGATCGCTTGCACTAGAATCACAACCTGTCAGGAGAGCGCTTCCCCCGAGGAGCCGCCGAAGGCGCAGGAGGCTGGTCAAACAGCCCTGAACGCTCAGGCAAAAGGACTGACAAACGCTGACCCCAAGGTTGGCGTCCCCCCTGGAGAGAGATGGCCCCTGAGGTCATCCACCGAAGGAGCAAGCGCGGCATCGCCCGCGTGAATCTCTCAGGTAAAGCGGACAGTGGGGCAGCGCACGGATGAACCGTGTTCCGCCCCACCCGGGCCTGCCCCTTGCCTGCGAGCCTCTCGTGTCCGACAACGATCTCCTCAAGACCCCGCTGCACGCCCTGCACACCGAACTCGGTGCCCGCATGGTTCCCTTTGCCGGTTATTCAATGCCGGTGCAGTACCCCGCCGGCCTGATGGCCGAACACCACCACACGCGCGCCGCAGCCGGCCTGTTCGACGTCTCGCACATGGGACAGTTGCGCCTGGTCGGGTCCGACGCCGCCGCTGCTTTCGAAACACTGATGCCGGTGGACGTGATCGACCTGGCCGTGGGCAAGCAGCGCTATGGCCTGCTGCTCAACGACGAGGGCGGCATCATTGACGACCTGATGTTTGTCAACCGGGGCGACGATCTGTTCGTCATCGTCAACGGCGCCTGCAAGGCGGGCGACATTGCGCACATCCAGGCCCGCATCGGGGCCCGTTGCCAGGTGATTCCCCTGCCCGACCGTGGCCTGCTCGCACTGCAAGGCCCACAGGCCGTGATCGCGCTGCAGCGCATGGTGCCTGGCGTGGAGAAGCTGGTGTTCATGACCGGGGGCGCTTTCAACTGGAAAGGCGCCGACCTGTTCATCACGCGCAGCGGCTACACCGGCGAGGATGGCTTCGAGATTTCTGTGCCGGGTGATCGGGCCGAAGCCTTCGCACGCGCCCTGCTGGCCGAGCCCGAGGTGAAGCCTGTGGGCCTGGGCGCGCGCAATTCGCTGCGCCTCGAAGCCGGCCTTTGCCTCTACGGCAACGACATCGACACCACCACCACGCCCGTGGAAGCCGCGCTGAACTGGGCCATGCAGAAAGTGCGCCGCACCGGCGGCGCGCGCGCCGGCGGCTTTCCCGGCGCAGAGCGGGTGCTGGCGCAGCTCGACGGCACCGAAGCACTGCCAAGAAAACGCGTGGGCCTGATCGCCCTGGAGCGCATCCCCGTGCGCGAACACACCGAACTGCAGAGCATCGATGGCCAGACCATCGGTGAGGTGACGAGTGGCCTGCTCGGCCCCAGCGCTGAAAAGCCGGTGGCCATGGGCTACGTGAGTCCCGCGCACGCCGCTGTCGGCACGCGCGTGCAGGCCATCGTTCGTGGCAAGGCCGTGCCCATGGAGGTGAGCGCCATGCCTTTCGTGCCCAACCGCTATTTCCGGGGCTGATCTTTTTCTTCTCACACAGGAGCTTTTCCATGACGACCAAGTACACCGAAGACCACGAATGGATCCGCGTCGAGGGCGATATCGCCACCGTGGGCATCACCGTCCATGCGCAGGACGCGCTGGGAGACGTGGTGTTTGTCGACCTGCCCGAAGTGGGCAAGACGTTTGCTCAAAAGGACGTGGCCGGCGTGGTCGAGTCGGTGAAAGCCGCAGCCGACGTGTACATGCCCGTGAGCGGTGAAGTGACCGAGGTCAATGAAGCTTTGCGCGCCGACCCCTCGCTGGCCAACAGCGACCCGCTGGCCAGCGGCTGGTTCTTCAAGGTGAAGCTGTCGGACGCGAAGGAAGTCGATGCGCTGCTCGACGAAACAGCTTACAACGCCTTCTCCGCGAACGCCTGATCCTTCTACACCCCCCTTTCGAGGCCTTCTGCCATGCTGATGCCGTCCGTCAAACCCCTCGGTGAACTCGAGAACCCGTCCGAATTCGTGGCGCGCCACATCGGCATCGGCGAGGCCGATGAAGCCCACATGCTCTCGGTCATCGGCGAGGCCTCGCGCCGCGCGCTGATCGATGGCATCGTGCCGCGCAGCATCGCGCGCAGCCAGGGCATGCAGTTGCCGCCCGCCGTCACCGAGGCCGCGGCGCTGGCTGAGCTCAAGGCGCTGGCGCAGAAGAACCGGGTGCTCAAGAGCTTCATTGGACAGGGTTACCACGGCACGCACACGCCGGGCGTGATCCTGCGCAACGTGCTGGAGAACCCGGCCTGGTACACGGCGTACACGCCCTACCAGGCCGAAATCTCGCAAGGCCGCATGGAAGCGCTGATCAACTTCCAGACCATGGTGTGCGACCTCACTGGCATGCCCATTGCCAACGCGTCCATGCTCGACGAGGCCACCGCCGCCGCCGAAGCCATGACGCTGGCCAAGCGCTCGGTCAAGAGCAAGGGCAACACCATCGTGGTCGGCGGCGACTGCCATCCGCAAACCATCGAAGTGGTGCAGACGCGCGCGAAGCCGCTGGGCTTCGAGGTGAAGGTGGCCGGCTCGGCCGCCGAGTGGGACGCTGCGCTGGAAGGCGACGACTATTTCGCCGTGCTCGCGCAGTACCCCAGCACCAGCGGCCGCATTGAAGACCTGACGGCCGACGTGCAGAAGGTGCAGGCCAGGGGCGCTGCCTTCATCGCAGCCGCCGACCTGCTGGCGCTCACGCTCATCACGCCGCCAGGTGAATGGGGTGCCGACATCGTGGTGGGCAGCACGCAGCGCTTCGGCATGCCCATGGGCGCGGGCGGCCCGCACGCGGCCTTCATGGCCTGCCGCGACGCTTTCAAACGCTCGCTGCCTGGTCGCCTGGTCGGCGTGAGCGTGGACGTCCACGGCCACCCCACCTACCGCCTCGCGCTTCAAACGCGTGAACAGCACATCCGCCGCGAAAAGGCGACCTCCAACATCTGCACCGCACAGGTTTTGCCCGCTGTGGTGGCAAGCATGTACGCCGTGTACCACGGTCCGCAGGGCTTGAAGCGCATCGCGCAACGTGTGGCTGCCTATGCGGCCGTGCTGGCGCAGGGCCTGAGGCAGCTCGGTTGTGAACTCACCAGCGAACACCTGTTCGACACCATCACCCTCAAGGCAGCGGACGCCGCGCAGGCCCGGGCCTGGGTGAAGCGCGCCGCGGAGGCCGGCATGAACCTGCGCCTTTCATGGGAACGATACGTCGGCATCACGCTGGATGAGACGACCACGCGCGAGGACATCGACCGTCTCTTGGGCGTCTTCTCGTCCATCGACTCACCGCGAACGGATCTGTGGGCACGCTTCGAAAAAGGCATCGAGCCGCTCATCCCCACCGAACTGCGCCGCACCAGCGCTTTCCTGACGCACCCGGTGTTCAACAGCCACCACAGCGAAACCGGCATGCTGCGCTACATCCGCGCGCTGTCCGACAAGGACCTGGCGCTGGACCGCAGCATGATCCCGCTGGGCTCGTGCACCATGAAGCTCAACGCCACCAGCGAGATGATCCCCATCACCTGGCCCGAATTCGCGAACGTGCACCCCTTCGCGCCGGCCGAGCAGCTTCAGGGCTACAAGCTGCTAGACGAACAACTGCGTGCGTGGCTCTGCCAGGCCACCGGCTATGCGGGCATCAGCCTGCAGCCCAATGCCGGGTCGCAAGGCGAATACGCCGGCCTGCTTGTCATTCAGGCCTGGCACGCTTCGCGCGGCGAAGGCCATCGCAACATATGCCTGATTCCCAGCAGCGCGCACGGCACCAACCCTGCCAGCGCGCAGATGGTGGGCATGCAGGTGGTGGTGACCAGGTGCGACGACAACGGCAACGTCGACATGCCCGACCTCAAGGCGAAGTGCGAACAGCACAGCGCCAACCTGGCCGTCGTGATGATCACCTACCCCAGCACGCACGGCGTGTTCGAGACCACCGTGAAGGAACTCTGTGCGCTGGTCCACCAGCACGGTGGGCGCGTGTACGTGGACGGGGCCAACATGAACGCGCTGGTGGGCGTGGCCGCGCCCGGGGAGTTCGGCGGCGACGTGAGCCACCTCAACCTGCACAAGACCTTCTGCATCCCGCACGGCGGTGGCGGCCCGGGCGTGGGTCCTGTGTGCGTGGTGGAAGACCTGGTGCCTTTCCTGCCGGGCCATGCCGCCGGTGGACTGCCAGTCAATGGCGTGGGCGCGATCTCTGCCGCGCCGCTGGGCAATGCCGCCGTGCTGCCGATCAGCTGGATGTACATCCGCATGATGGGCGCGGAAGGCCTCAAGCACGCCACCGAGGCCGCCATCCTCGCAGCCAACTACATCAGCAAGCGCCTGGCACCGCATTACCCCACGCTTTACGCGAGTGCCAACGGTCACGTGGCGCATGAATGCATCCTGGACCTGCGCCACTTCAAGGACACCAGCGGCGTGATGGCAGAGGACGTGGCCAAGCGCCTGATGGACTACGGCTTTCACGCGCCCACGCTCTCGTTCCCCGTGGCCAACACGCTGATGGTCGAACCCACTGAAAGCGAGACCCTGGAAGAGCTGGACCGCTTCATCGACGCGATGATCGCCATCCGCGACGAGATCCGGCAGGTGGAGCAAGGCGCATTGCCGCAAGACGACAACCCGCTGAAGAACGCGCCGCACACGGCGGCCAGCCTGATGACGGCGGAATGGACGCACCCCTACTCGCGGGAGGTGGGTGCCGCCAGCACGTCCACCCGGGCACACGCCAAGTATTGGCCGCCCGTGGGCCGCGTGGACAACGTCTACGGCGATCGCAACCTGTTCTGCAGCTGCGTTCCCCTGAGCGAACTCACCTGAACCGACTGGGCGCCGCATGGCCGTATCCACCTTCGACCTCTTCAAGATCGGCATCGGCCCCAGCAGCTCGCACACCGTGGGGCCCATGCGGGCCGCTCGCATGTTTGTCAGCGGCCTGCAAACGGCGGGCAGCCTGGCCGCCACGTCTCGTGTTCAATGCGCGCTGCACGGTTCGCTGGGTGCCACCGGCAAGGGGCACGGCAGCGACAAGGCCGTGATTCTGGGCCTGTGCGGGCACGAGCCTGAGTCGGTGGACATCGATGCCATCGCACCTGGCATCGCGCGGATTCGTACCCAGCGCGAACTGCCTTTGCTGGGCACGCACAACGTGCACTGGAACGAAACCGACGATCTTCTGTTCTACCGCAAGCCCCTGCCCTTCCACGCCAACGGCATGCGCCTCTCGGCCTGGGACGCCCAGGGCGTGCTGCTGGCCGAGCGCACGTTTTACTCCGTGGGCGGTGGCTTCGTCGTCAGCGAGGAAGCGGCAGCAGACGGCTCACGCCACAAGGTGATTGCGCCCGACGCCACGGTGCTGCCGATCCCGTTTCGAAGCGGCGACGAGTTGATGCGCCAATGCGCTGCGCACGGTCTGTCGATCGCCGGGGTGATGCGCGCCAACGAGCGGCACTGGCGCAGCGACGCAGAGGTGCATGCCGGCCTGCTGCGCATCTGGGACGTGATGCAGGCCTGCGTGCGGCGCGGCTGCGAAACCGAAGGTGTGCTGCCCGGCGGCTACAAGGTGCGCCGGCGCGCCAAGCAGCTTTTGCGGGACCTCACCGGCAACCCCGAGGCCGCGCTGAAAGACCCACTGCAGGTACTCGATTGGGTC
>Ga0070754_10003731_pt1 | contig 10666 bp, 8 predicted proteins | sample VirMetDEL_Sep_01_FD_75181 | JGI IMG/M metagenome (GOLD analysis project Ga0070754, IMG submission 75181) | Aqueous microbial communities from the Delaware River and Bay under freshwater to marine salinity gradient to study organic matter... | ecosystem: Environmental > Aquatic > Marine > Coastal... | reverse complement strand
GTTCTGGCCGGTGACGTCAAGGACGTGCTTCTGCTCGACGTTTCCCCGCTGACCTTGGGTATCGAAACCATGGGTGGCGTGATGACTGCGCTGATCGAGAAAAACACAACCATTCCGACCAAGAAGTCGCAGGTGTTCTCGACTGCCGATGACAACCAGAGCGCTGTGACCATTCACGTGTTGCAGGGTGAGCGCAAGCAGGCGGCGCAGAACAAGTCGCTGGGTCGTTTCGATCTGGCCGAGATTCCGCCGGCCCCGCGTGGCATGCCGCAGATCGAGGTGACCTTCGACATCGACGCCAACGGTATTCTGCACGTGTCGGCGAAAGACAAGGCCACTGGCAAGCATCAGTCCATCGTGATCAAGGCCAACTCAGGTCTGTCCGAGGAAGAAATCGAACAGATGGTCCGTGACGCCGAGGCCAATGCCGAGGAAGACCGCAAGTTCGAGGAGCTGGTTACTGCACGTAACCAGGGCGATCAACTGGTCCATGCGACTCGCAAGATGTTGACCGAGGCCGGCGACAAGGCCACCGAAGAAGACAAGGCCAATATCGAGAAAGCCATTGGCGAGCTGGAAGTAGCCATCAAGGGCGACGACAAAGCCGAGATCGAAGCCAAGATCGCTGCGGTTTCCCAGGCCTCCACGCCGCTGGCGCAGAAGATGTACGCCGAGCAGCCTCAGGGCGGCGAAGGCGAGCAGGCTGGCGACAACGCGCAGTCCGGTGACGACGTTGTCGACGCCGAGTTCGAAGAGGTCAAGGACAACAAGTAAGCTGCGGCTTATGACCTCCATGACTTGGAGGGAAGCAGCGACCGCCATCATGGCCGCTGCTTTTCGCTCCAACCCGATGCGGTGATTCCGTGACGGGCTTGATCGCCGCGCGGGGGCTTGCTCCCGCGTCGGCGTGTCTGGAGGGTACGAATTTGAAGGTTCAGGAAATTTATGGCCAAACGTGACTATTACGAAGTGCTGGGTGTCGAACGCGGCACCAGCGAGGCGGAGCTGAAAAAGGCTTATCGTCGCCTTGCGATGAAGCACCATCCGGATCGTAATCCCGGGGATAAAGCCGCCGAAGAAGCGTTTAAGGAAGCCAACGAGGCTTACGAAGTGCTGTCCGATGCGAGCAAGCGTCAGGCCTACGATCAGTACGGTCATGCCGGCGTCGATCCGCAGATGGGTGCAGGTGCGGGCGGCGCTGGTTATGGCGGTGCCAACTTCTCCGATATCTTCGGTGATGTTTTCAGTGATTTCTTCACCGGTGCGCGGGGCAGCTCGCGTGGCGGTGCCCAGCGCGGTAGCGATCTGCGCTACACGCTGGAGTTGGACCTGGAAGAGGCCGTGCGCGGCACCACGGTGACCATTCGTGTACCGACGCTGGTCGAGTGCAAGACCTGTGATGGCTCCGGTGCGAAGAAAGGGACCAGTCCTGTTACCTGTACCACCTGCGGTGGTATCGGCCAGGTGCGCATGCAGCAGGGCTTCTTTTCTGTACAGCAGACCTGTCCGCGCTGCCATGGCAGCGGCAAGATGATCTCCGATCCTTGCGGCAGCTGTCATGGGCAAGGGCGTGTTGAAGAGCAGAAGACACTTTCGGTCAAGGTTCCGCCAGGTGTCGACACCGGCGACCGCATCCGTCTGACTGGCGAAGGCGAGGCGGGCGCTCAGGGTGGCCCGGCGGGCGATCTTTATGTCGTGGTCAACGTCCGCGAGCACCCCATCTTTCAGCGTGATGGCAAGCATCTGTACTGCGAGGTGCCGATCAGCTTCGCCGACGCGGCGTTGGGCGGCGAGCTGGAAGTTCCGACGCTGGACGGTCGAGTAAAGCTGAAAATTCCAGAGGGGACGCAGACCGGTAAGCAGTTCCGTTTGCGTGGCAAGGGTGTCGCGCCGGTACGTGGTGGTGCGGCTGGCGACCTGCTGTGTCGTGTAGCGGTGGAAACTCCGGTAAACCTGGGTAAGCGTCAGCGCGAACTGCTCGACGAATTCCGCAAGACATTGCAGAGCGACAGTTCCCACTCACCCAAGGCCAGCGGTTGGTTCGAAGGCATGAAGCGTTTTTTCGGTGATCTATAAACAGAAGGCTGCAGGCTGCAGGCGACAGGCTTCAAGCTTTCGCCTGCAGCCTGCAGCCTGCAGCCTGGAGCTGACTGGATGCGACGTATTGCAGTAATGGGCGCCGCTGGGCGCATGGGTAAAACCCTGGTCGAAGCCGTACAGCAGACTGGCGGTGCTGCGGGACTGACCGCCGCGATCGATCGGGCTGACAGCACCCTGGTTGGCGCTGATGCAGGCGAGCTTGCGGCCATCGGCAGAATCGGTGTGCCGCTGATTGGAAGCGTTGAAAAGGTCGTCGAGGAGTTCGACGTGCTGATCGATTTCACCCATCCTTCGGTGACGTTGAAAAATCTTGAAGTCTGCCGATGTGCTGGCAAGGCGATGGTGATCGGCACGACCGGTTTCTCGGTTGAAGAGAAGGAAAAGTTGGCCGCGGCAGCAAAGGACATTCCCATCGTTTTTGCCGCCAACTTCAGCGTGGGCGTTAACCTGTGCCTGAAGTTACTCGACACTGCTGCGCGAGTGCTGGGTGACGAGGTCGATATCGAGATCATCGAGGCGCACCATCGGCATAAGGTCGATGCGCCATCCGGCACTGCACTGCGGATGGGTGAAGTGATAGCCGAAGCGCTCGGTCGCGATCTGCAGAAGGTTGCGGTATACGGTCGCGAGGGGCAAACCGGGGTGCGCGAGCGGGACACCATCGGCTTCGCTACCGTCCGCGCCGGGGATGTCGTCGGGGATCATACGGTACTGTTCGCGGCCGAGGGCGAGCGGGTCGAGATCACACACAAGGCTTCCAGTCGCATGACCTTTGCTAAGGGAGCGGTGCGCGCGGCGTTGTGGCTGGAGCAGCAGCCCGCAGGTCTGTATGACATGCAGGATGTACTCGGGCTGCGCTGAAGATACGTGCCGGCTGGCACGTTGGGCGGATTTTGGCTGGACCTGAAAGGGTGTTTTCTGTAAGCTTCCCGTTTTAGTGTGTCCACTAAAAGTTGCGCAGAAATGACTCAAATAAAAAGCGGGATGACCTTCACACGTCATCCCGCTTTTTTACAATCTGCGCCTGCTTCAGCCTTGATCTTGGAGGTCTCTTGACTAAGCCAGCCCTTACGCCAGCCATTTTGGCCCTTGCCGATGGCAGCATCTTTCGCGGCGAATCCATCGGCGCCGATGGGCAAACCATTGGTGAGGTGGTATTTAACACCGCCATGACCGGCTATCAGGAAATCCTCACCGATCCCTCCTATGCCAAGCAGATCGTTACCCTGACCTACCCGCATATTGGCAACACCGGCACAACTCCGGAAGATGCCGAATCTTGGAAAGTCTGGGCTGCTGGCCTTGTTATTCGGGACCTGCCGCTGATTTCCAGCAACTGGCGCGACAAGCAATCCTTGCCGGATTACCTCAAGGCCAACGGGACCGTAGCCATCGCCGGTATCGATACCCGTCGCCTGACTCGCATTCTTCGCGAGAAAGGTGCGCAGGATGGTTGCATCCTCGCCGGTGACGATGCGACGGAAGAAAAGGCGTTGGAGTTGGCGCGCAGCTTTCCTGGCCTCAAAGGTATGGACCTGGCCAAGGAAGTCAGCGTCAAGGAAGCCTACGAGTGGCGTTCGAGTATCTGGTGCCTGAACGACGATGGTCACCAGGAAATTCCTGCCAGCGAGCTGCCCTATCACGTTGTCGCTTTCGATTACGGTGTGAAGTACAACATCCTGCGCATGCTCGTCGCGCGCGGTTGCCGCGTTACTGTGCTTCCAGCTCAGTCCACCGCCAGCGAAGCGCTGGCCTTGAGCCCGGACGGTGTTTTTCTCGCCAATGGCCCGGGTGACCCTGAGCCGTGCGACTATGCGATCAAGGCGATTCAGGAGGTGCTGAAAACCGATATCCCGGTGTTCGGTATCTGCCTCGGCCATCAACTGCTGGCGCTGGCATCCGGCGCCAAGACGGTGAAAATGCCCAACGGGCACCACGGCGCCAACCACCCTGTTCAGGATCTGGATACCGGTGTGGTGATGATTACCAGCCAGAACCATGGCTTCGCCGTGGACGAGGCCAGTCTGCCGGGCAATCTTCGCGCGACGCACAAGTCGCTGTTCGACGGCACCCTGCAGGGCATCGAGCGCACCGACAAGGTCGCCTTCAGCTTCCAGGGGCATCCTGAGGCGAGTCCCGGCCCACATGATGTGGCGCCGCTGTTCGACCGCTTCATCGATGCCATGGCCAAGCGCCGCTAAGCCCCCGAGCACAGAATTCGAGAGAAACCATGCCAAAACGTACAGATATCAAAAGCATTCTGATCCTCGGCGCCGGTCCGATCGTTATCGGTCAGGCGTGCGAGTTCGACTACTCGGGCGCTCAGGCGTGCAAGGCGCTGCGCGAGGAAGGGTTCCGCGTCATCCTGGTGAACTCCAACCCCGCCACCATCATGACCGACCCGGCCATGGCCGATGCGACCTATATCGAGCCGATCAAATGGGCCACCGTGGCCAAGATCATCGAGAAGGAGCGTCCTGACGCGTTGCTGCCGACTATGGGCGGCCAGACCGCGTTGAACTGCGCGCTGGACTTGGAAAAGCACGGCGTTCTGGAAAAATTCGGCGTCGAGATGATCGGGGCCAACGCCGACACCATCGACAAGGCCGAGGATCGCTCGCGCTTTGACAAGGCGATGAAGAATATCGGTCTGGCCTGCCCGGTTTCCGGTATTGCGCACAACATGGATGAAGCCTATGGCGTGCTCGATAAAGTCGGCTTCCCCTGCATTATTCGCCCCTCCTTCACCATGGGCGGCACTGGTGGCGGGATCGCCTATAACCGGGAAGAGTTCGAAGAAATCTGTGCCCGTGGCCTGGATCTCTCACCGACCAGCGAGTTGCTCATCGACGAGTCGCTGATCGGCTGGAAGGAATACGAGATGGAGGTCGTCCGCGACAAGAAGGACAACTGCATCATCGTCTGCGCCATCGAGAACTTCGACCCGATGGGCGTACACACGGGTGACTCCATCACCGTGGCACCCGCTCAAACTCTCACTGATAAGGAATATCAAATCCTGCGTAACGCCTCGCTGGCGGTGTTGCACGAGATCGGCGTGGAGACCGGTGGTTCTAACGTGCAGTTCGGTATCTGTCCGAACACTGGTCGCATGGTGGTGATCGAGATGAACCCCCGTGTGTCGCGTTCGTCGGCCCTGGCTTCCAAGGCCACCGGCTTCCCGATCGCCAAGATTGCGGCCAAGCTGGCGGTCGGTTACACGCTCGACGAGCTGTCCAACGATATTACTGGCGGTCGCACCCCAGCCTCCTTCGAGCCTGCCATCGATTACGTTGTCACCAAAATCCCGCGCTTTGCCTTCGAAAAATTCCCCAAGGCCGACGCCCGTCTCACTACTCAGATGAAGTCCGTCGGTGAAGTCATGGCCATTGGTCGCACCTTCCAGGAATCCATGCAGAAAGCGTTGCGTGGACTGGAAGTCGGCGTTTCGGGCTTCGATCCGAAGCTGGACCTGGCCGATCCGGAGAGCGAGGGCACTCTCAAGCGCGAGCTCACCGTGCCGGGCGCTGATCGCATCTGGTATCTGGCTGACGCCTTCCGCGCAGGAAAATCGGTCGAAGAAGTCTTCGATCTGACGCGAATCGATGAATGGTTCTTGGTGCAGATCGAAGATCTGATCAAGGAAGAAGAGCGCATCAAGACCATGGGCCTGTCCAGCATCGATCGCGATGTAATGTACAAGCTCAAGCGTAAGGGCTTCTCCGATGCTCGTCTTGCCAAACTGCTCGGTGTGACGGAAAAGAACCTTCGCGCCCACCGCCACAAGCTGAAGGTACTGCCGGTCTACAAGCGCGTCGATACCTGCGCTGCGGAGTTCTCCACCGACACCGCCTACATGTATTCGACCTACGAGGAAGAATGCGAGGCCAACCCGTCGAGTCGCGACAAAATCATGATTCTCGGTGGCGGCCCCAACCGTATCGGCCAGGGCATCGAATTCGACTACTGTTGCGTACACGCGGCGCTGGCGATGCGTGACGACGGTTACGAAACCATCATGGTCAACTGCAATCCGGAAACCGTTTCCACCGACTACGACACTTCGGATCGCCTGTATTTCGAGCCAGTGACGCTAGAAGACGTGCTTGAAATCGTTCGCGTCGAACAACCCAAGGGCGTCATCGTGCAGTACGGCGGCCAGACTCCTCTGAAACTGGCGCGTGCGCTGGAAGAGGCGGGCGTGCCGATCATCGGTACCAGCCCTGACTCCATCGACCGTGCCGAAGACCGCGAGCGCTTTCAGCAGATGGTCGAGCGCCTGAATCTGCGTCAGCCGCCGAACGCAACGGCGCGCAGCGAGGAGGAAGCCCTGGCGGCATCCAAGGTTATTGGCTATCCGCTGGTGGTGCGTCCTTCCTACGTGCTGGGCGGTCGAGCGATGGAAATCGTCTATCAGGAAGAAGAACTGCGTCGCTACATGCGCGAGGCGGTCAAGGTCTCCAACGACAGCCCGGTGCTGCTCGACCACTTTCTCAATTGCGCGATCGAAGTCGACATCGACGCGGTGTGCGATGGCGAGCATGTGGTCATCGGCGCGATCATGCAGCACATCGAACAAGCGGGTGTTCACTCCGGTGACTCGGCATGCTCCTTGCCACCTTATTCGCTGCCGGCGCACATCCAGGACGAGATTCGCGATCAGGTCAAGAAGATGGCCCTCGAGCTTGGCGTGGTCGGCCTGATGAACGTGCAGATGGCCGTGCAGGGCGAGGATATCTTCGTCATTGAAGTGAACCCGCGCGCGTCGCGTACCGTTCCCTTCGTGTCCAAGTGCATCGGTGTTTCGCTGGCGATGATTGCTGCGCGCGTTATGGCAGGCAAAACGCTGGCCGAAGCCGGGCTGACGGAAGAAATCATTCCGAACTTCTATAGCGTCAAGGAAGCCGTATTCCCGTTCGCCAAGTTCCCTGGCGTTGACCCGATCCTTGGTCCGGAAATGAAGTCCACTGGCGAGGTGATGGGCGTCGGTGACAGCTTCGCCGAAGCGTTTGCCAAGGCGCAGCTCGGTGCCAGCGAAATTCTGCCCAATAGCGGCTGCGCATTCATCAGCGTGCGTGACGATGACAAGCCGCATGTCGAACAGGTGGCTCGCGATCTGATCGGGCTTGGTTTTGAGGTGGTTGCTACCGTCGGCACTGCCAAGCTCATCGAAGCCGCCGGGTTGCCGGTGCGGCGAGTCAACAAGGTGACCGAAGGTCGTCCTCATGTTGTCGACATGATCAAGAATGACGAAGTTACTCTGATCATCAACACCACCGAAGGACGTCAATCCATCGCTGACTCCTACTCGATCCGTCGTAACGCCCTGCAGCACAAGATCTGCTGTACCACCACTCTGGCTGGCGGGCAGGCGATCTGTGAGGCGCTGAAGTTCGGTCCCGAGAAGGCCGTGCGTCGCTTGCAGGATCTCCACGCAGGAATCAACGCATGACTAAATATCCAATGACTGTCCAGGGCGCGCGCGCCCTGGAAGAAGAACATCAGCACCTGACCAAGGTGCTTCGCCCGAAATTGAGCCATGACATTGGCGTGGCGCGTGAGCTCGGCGATCTCAAGGAGAACGCTGAATACCATGCCGCCCGCGAACAGCAGGGTATGGTTGAAGCGCGGATTCGCGATATCGAAGGTCGTTTGCAGAACGCACAGATCATCGACGTCACTACAATTGCGCACACGGGCAAGGTGATCTTCGGTACTACAGTTGAGATCGCCAATATCGACACCGATGAGCGCGTCACCTACCAGATCGTTGGCGAGGACGAGGCGGAAATCAAGCTAGGCAAGATCTCGGTGAGCTCTCCCATCGCACGGGCGTTGATCGGCAAGGTGGAAGGCGATATCGCCGTGGTCAAGACGCCCAGTGGCATGGTCGAATTCGAGATCGTCGAGGTCCGTCATCTCTGAATCGCGGCCTATGCGTGCAGGTGTCATCAGCTGGCAGCTGGCCCAGACGTTTTGGGTCGGCGGCCTCTGGCTGCTGCAGTTCGTGATGCTGCCGGCATTGGTGAAGATCGGTCTGGCGCCGCTGTTGATCGAGGAGATCGCGAGCAATCTGAGGCCTTTACTGGTGGGCTTTGCTGCCTTCTGCGTACTGCTTCAAGCCGTGGTCTTGATCCAGCTCAGCGGCTTTCGCAGCCTATGGCAGGACCTGCGCGGTCAGTTGTTGCTGTCGGTGTTGTTGCTTGCGGCCAGCTATTTCGCTGTGCGGGCCGGATTCGTTGAGTCACCCTATTGGCTGGTTTTCAGCTATCTGGTGATGGGGTTGTGCGGACTGATACTGGTGCTGCAGGTCGCCCCCGGGCGGGAGCGATAGTTGAAGGCTGGCCTCTGAATGGTCAGCTCTGGAAGCGGTGTACATTGGAGAGCTGTTTGTTCACCTTCGGATTCTTGCGATAAACCAGTGCCATCTTGCCGATGGACTGAACCAGTTCGCAGCCGCCGACCTTACACAACTCCTCCATCATCGCTCGACGATCATCGCGCTCGGTGATTCGCAGCTGTACTTTGATCAGCTCATGGTCGCTCAATGCGCGCTCCAACTCGGCCTGGACGCCCTCGGTCAGTCCGTTTTCGGACACGATCAGCACCGGCTTCAAATGATGGCCGATGGATTTGTATTGTTTCTTCTGCTCGTTAGTGAGCGGCATAATTCGACCCTTGCGTCAGAACCCTTGAAAACGGCGGCTAGTGTAACTGACACGCCCTGAGCCGCACAGATGAGGTATCAGCTTGGCACGCTCCAAGACCAGCCCGCGTTGGCTGAAAGAACATTTCGATGATCCTTACGTAAAGATGGCGCAGCGCGACGGCTATCGTTCTCGGGCTAGCTACAAGCTGCTCGAGATCCAGGAAAAAGATCGAATCCTGCGCCCAGGCATGACCGTGGTCGATCTCGGCGCTGCGCCGGGAGGCTGGTCTCAGGTTACCAGCCGTGTCATCGGCGATCGGGGGCGGTTGATCGCATCCGATATCCTGCCCATGGACAGCATCGCCGATGTGACCTTCGTGCTCGGCGACTTTACCGAGGATAAGGTGTTTGCCGAAATTCTCCAGGCGATCGGCGAAACGCAAGTCGACCTTGTGATTTCCGATATGGCCCCCAATATGAGTGGGGTAAAGGTTGCTGATCAGGCGCGAGCGATGTTTCTCTGCGAACTGGCCTTGGATCTGGCGATGCGTGTGCTGCGGCCAGGTGGCGATTTTCTAATCAAGATTTTTCAAGGTGATGGCTTCGATGCCTACCTGAAGGATGTGCGAAAGAATTTCGAAAAGGTGCAGATGCGCAAGCCATTGTCCTCACGGGACCGCTCACGCGAGCAGTATCTTCTGGCTCGGGGCTATCGCGGCGAAAACAGCGAGGCGCAAACGCTGCGATCCTAGCTGTAAGGCGACGAAAAGATCTCTGCAAGCCGCCAACTGCTTGGATTTCGAGCTAGCATGTTTATATCGGGTTACAGACCAAGCTGCCCGTTCAGCGACGTTGTGTAGTAAGTTAAGCCGAGCGAACCATCGGCCGTCATGCTGGCTCCAACAGCGGGCCTGCTCCAGAGGGTAGTGAATTGAACGACATGGCAAAAAACCTGATTCTGTGGTTGATCATCGCCGCGGTCCTGGTGACGGTGATGAACAATTTTTCCAGCCCGACCGAGCCGCAGACGCTCAACTACTCGGACTTCATCGAGCAAGTGAAAGAGGGCCGGGTGGAGCGCGTGACCGTTGACGGTTTCGTCATTACCGGCAAGCGGGGCGACGGCGAGAGTTTTAAGACGATCCGTCCTGCGATTCAGGACAACGGCCTGATTGGCGACCTGATTAACAATAGTGTAGTAATCGAGGGCAAACAGCCCGAGCAGCAAAGTATCTGGACTCAGCTGCTGGTCGCCAGCTTCCCGATTCTGGTGATCATCGCCGTGTTCATGTTTTTCATGCGCCAGATGCAAGGCGGCGCAGGCGGCAAGGGCGGGCCGATGAGTTTCGGCAAAAGCAAGGCTCGCTTGCTGTCCGAAGATCAAGTCAAGACGACGTTCGCCGATGTCGCCGGTTGCGATGAGGCCAAGGAAGAAGTCACCGAGCTGGTCGAGTTCCTTCGCGATCCTGTCAAGTTCCAGCGTCTCGGTGGGCGCATTCCCCGCGGCGTGCTGATGGTGGGTTCTCCGGGTACTGGTAAGACGCTGCTGGCCAAGGCGGTGGCTGGCGAGGCCAAGGTTCCGTTCTTCACCATCTCTGGTTCCGACTTCGTCGAAATGTTCGTCGGGGTGGGTGCCAGCCGTGTACGCGACATATTCGAGCAGGCCAAGAAGCACGCACCCTGCATCATTTTCATCGATGAGATCGATGCGGTCGGTCGTCACCGTGGCGCCGGTCTCGGCGGCGGTCATGACGAGCGCGAGCAGACTCTCAACCAGTTGCTGGTGGAGATGGATGGTTTTGAAATGAATGACGGTATCATCGTCATCGCCGCAACCAACCGTCCAGACGTTCTCGACCCCGCATTGCTGCGTCCCGGTCGTTTTGACCGTCAGGTGGTGGTCGGGCTGCCGGACAT
>Ga0070754_10003729_pt1 | contig 10670 bp, 11 predicted proteins | sample VirMetDEL_Sep_01_FD_75181 | JGI IMG/M metagenome (GOLD analysis project Ga0070754, IMG submission 75181) | Aqueous microbial communities from the Delaware River and Bay under freshwater to marine salinity gradient to study organic matter... | ecosystem: Environmental > Aquatic > Marine >... | reverse complement strand
TATGGGCAGATCGACTGGGACGAGTTCTGGGCCGTGGTCAACGGCGATGGGCCCTGCAACAAGGAACGCCTGGCCACGCGCGTGAAGGCGTGGGACGACGGCGCGTGGGTGCGCGAGGCGGCCCTGGCGCATGCGCGCAAGCAGGCGCAACGCAACATGAAGGAGGCTGCATGAACACCACCAGCACCGCGCTCAAGGAATGGCCACTCTGGGAAGTTTTTGTTCGCAGCAAGCAGGGCCTGGAACACAAGCACTGCGGCAGCCTGCATGCCAGCGACGCACAGCACGCGCTGCACCTCGCGCGCGACGTCTACACACGTCGCCAGGAAGGCGTGAGCATCTGGGTGGTCCAGTCCAGCGGCATCACCGCCAGCGAACCCGACAGCAAGGACAGCTTCTTCGATCCGGCGGCCGACAAGGTCTACCGCCATCCGACGTTCTACGAGATCCCTGAAAAAGTGGGGCACATGTGATGGTGGCCGCGCCGACACATGCGCCGGTGGACTATTTGCTCCACCTGGCCGACAACGCGCTCGTACTGGGCCAGCGCAACGCAGAGTGGTGCGGTCACGGACCAGTTCTTGAAGAAGACCTGGCGCTGGCCAACAACAGCCTGGACCTGCTCGGCCAGGCGCGCCTGCTCTACCAGCATGCGGCAGCCCTGATCAACGACGACGAGGATCAGGCCCAGCGATTCAAGCACCTGAAGGGCGCACGCCACGAAGGTCGAATCACCGAGGACACGCTGGCCTACTTTCGCGACGTGGGCGAGTTTCGCAACCACACGCTGCTGGAACTGCCTCACAGCGGCCCACTGGCCGCTACCGCGTCGGGTGACCGCGACTACGCGACCACCATCGTCCGTAACTTTCTCCACAGCGCGCTCATGGTTCTGGTGTGGGACCGCCTGCAGACCAGCGCCGATGCACAGCTCGCCGCCATTGCGGCCAAGTCCATCAAGGAAACGCGCTACCACCTGCGCCATGCCAGTGACTGGCTGGTGCGCTTCGGCGACGGCACCGAGGAATCGCACGCCCGCGCGCAGGCCTCGCTGGACCACCTGCTGCCCTACACGCAAGAGTTCTGGGTCGGCAGCGAAGCCGAAACCCAGGCGGTGAAGACCGGCACCGGCGTCGACGTCGCCGGCTTGCAGGCGGACTGGAATGCGCTGCTGGACGACACGCTGCAAGAAGCCACGCTGCAACGACCTGCAGACAAGGGCCATGTGCCCCAGGGCAAGCTCGGCTTGCATTCGGAGCACATGGGATTTCTGCTGGCGGAGATGCAGAGTCTGGCGCGTGCGCACCCTGCCGCCGTCTGGTGAGTCCGGCCATGTACGCCGACATCTGGGACACGCTCGCCGACCTTGCCGATCCGGAGATTCCGGTGATCAGCCTGCGTGAGCTCGGCATCCTGCGCGAGGTGCGCACCGGCGCAGACGGCACACCCGAGGTGGTGATCACACCCACCTACAGCGGCTGCCCTGCCATGGGTCAGATCGAAGACGACGTGCGCGCAGCCCTTACGAATGCGGGGCATTCGGCCCGCGTCGTGACGCAGCTCTCGCCCGCCTGGACCACGGACTGGATGAACGATGAAGCGCGCGAAAAATTGCGCGCCTATGGCATTGCACCACCTCAATGTGGCGGCCATGGGCCGTCTGATACCCACTCGCTGAAGTTCGCGCGCCAGACCGTGGCACGCGAGGTCGTGCCGTGTCCGCAGTGCGGCTCCACCCACACGACCGAGACGTCTCCGTTTGGCTCCACCGCATGCAAGTCCATGTACCGCTGTCTCGATTGCCTCGAACCTTTCGACTACTTCAAACCCTATTGACGCCATGAGCACCGCCGCCCGTTTCCACGAACTGCCCATCGCACGGGTCACGCCCGAGGCGGCCGGCGCAGTGGCCGTCACACTCGCCGTGCCCCCCGAGCAGCGCGCCATCTTCGATTTTCTGCCCGGCCAGTTTCTCACCGTGCGCGCCACCATCGGTGGGCAGGACGTGCGACGCAGTTATTCCATCAGCAGCCCGCGCAGCGTGTACACCCGCCAGGGCGAACTCACGCTGGGTATCCGCCCCGTGGAAGGCGGCGTGTTTTCGAACTGGGCCGCCAGCGCATTGAAAGTGGGCGATACGCTCAAGGCCATGCCGCCGGATGGCCGCTTCACTGTGCACAAGCCGCGCGCCGTACACCGCGTGGGTTTTGCAGCAGGCTCGGGCATCACCCCCATCCTCTCGCTCATGGCCAGCACGCTGGAAGAGTCGGAGGACAGCAAGTTCACGCTGGTGTACGGCAACCGCCGCATGGGCAGCGTGATGTTCAACGAGGCCCTGCAGGACCTCAAGGACCGCTACGCCAGCCGGCTCACGCTGATCCACATCCTCTCCAGGCAGGCGCAGGAGGTGCCGCTGCTCGAAGGCCGCATCGACGGCGACAAGGTGCGTGAACTCATCGCCACACTGCTGCCCGTGGGCAGCATGGACGAGGTCTTTGTCTGCGGGCCCGAGGCGATGATCGAGGCCACTGAAAGAGCACTGCTTGACGCCGGGGTGCGTCCCGATCGCGTGCACACCGAGCGCTTCACCTCGCCCACGCTCGAGGCCCTGGCGCCCGACCAGCGGCGCGCAGTGGTGCTGGGACACCCGGCTGTGCGCACCGACGGCGATGTGGCACTGACCGTGGTGCTCGACGGCAAGCCCCACGAGCTGCGCATGAACCGCGACGAGCGTGTGCTCGATGTGGCGCTGAACGCCGGCCTGGATCTGCCCTGGTCGTGCCGGGGCGGTGTGTGCTGCACCTGCCGCGCCAAGGTGCTCGAAGGAGCGGTGGCGATGGAGAAAAACTTCACCCTGGAGCCCTGGGAAACCGACAAGGGCTTCGTGCTGAGCTGCCAGGCAAAACCCACCACCGATCGCGTCGTGGTGAGCTACGACGAACGCTAGGGCCTGAGCACGACGACCGGCGCCACGCCGGTCTGCACCAGGCCGATGGCCGCTGCTGCGGCGCGGCTCAGGTCGATGATGCGGCCCCTCACGTGGGGGCCGCGGTCGTTGATGCGCACCACCACTTCCCGGCCGGTGCGGGCGTGGCGCACGCGCACCTGTGTGCCGAACGGCAGCGTCTTGTGCGCAGCGGTCAGGGCGTTCATGTCGAACGGTTCACCGCTCGCGGTGCGCCGGCCATGAAATTTCTCGCCGTACCAGGAGGCCATGCCCTGCTCGATCACCCGAGCACTTTCAACGCCGTCCTGCCCTGCGTCGGGCATGCCCGGCATGTCCGGGGTTGACGGTGCGCGCGTGGCACATCCGCCAAGCCAGAGCGCGGTGGCGAGCAAGGCAGTGAGCGCAGGCCTCAAGCTCATGACGCCTGAAGTCGCTGCACGATCTCAGTGGTCGCGCCGCTCTGGTTCATGGTGTAGAAGTGCAGACCCGGCACGCCGGCGTTGCGCAACTGGTCGCACAGATCGGACACCACATCGAGCCCGAACGCCTTGATGGACGCGGTGTCGTCACCGAAAGCCTGCAACCGCATGCGGATCCAGCGCGGAATCTCGGCACCACAGGCATCGGAAAAGCGCATGAGCTGCGTGGAGCTGGTGATGGGCATGATGCCCGGCACCACCGGCACGTCCACGCCGATGGCGTGCAGGTCGTCGACGTAGCGAAAGTAGGCGTCGCTGTTGAAGAAGTACTGTGTGATGCCCGAGTTCGCGCCGGCCTTCACCTTCGCCGCAAAGGCCTGCAGATCGCTCAGCGGCGTCTTTGCCTGCGGGTGCGTCTCGGGGTACGCCGCCACTTCGATGTGGAAGCGGTCGCCGGACTCGGCACGCACGTATTCCACAAGATCGCTCGCATAGCGGAATTCCCCGCCGGTGCCGTAGCCGCTGGGCAGGTCACCGCGCAACGCCACGATGCGCCGGATACCGGCGGCCGAATAGGCCGCAAGACGCTCGCGGATGCTCTCGCGCGACTGGCCAATGCAGCTCAGGTGCGGCGCCGCCGGGCAGCCCTCGGCCATGATCTCGGTCACCGCCTGCAGCGTGCCGTCCTGCGTGGAGCCGCCAGCGCCGAAGGTGACGGAGCAGAACTCGGGCTTGAGCGCATACAACTGCTGGCGCACCGCACGCAACTTGACCGCACCCTCAGGCGTCTTGGTCGGAAAGAACTCCAGACTGATCGGAAGATGTGCCCCCACGCTTGTCACTGCGTGTACTGCGCTGCCCCCCATGGGGGCTTTCGCGCCTTGGGGCGGCCCGGCGTCGCTCATGCTCATCGTCCTCTCCTTACATCACTTGCATGCATACACAAAGAATTCGCGGTTGCCGTCACCGCCGGTGATCGGGCTCTCGAAATAGTCGCGCATCGTCAGGCCGTTGTCGGCACATGCCCGTTCTATGCGTTCACGGACGATGGCGTAGCTTGCAGCCTCTTTCACGATGCCGCCCTTGCCGATGTGTTCCGGCTGCAGCTCGAACTGCGGCTTGACCAGCATCAGCATGCAGCCAGCGGGTGCCAGAAGAGGCACGAGGGCTGGCCACACCAGCGTTTGCGAGATGAACGACAAGTCGCCGACGATCAGGTCGAACGACGGCGGTCCACCGGCCTCGCGCAACGCGGCGGCGTTCAGCTCACGGGCATTGCATTTCTCGATGCAGACCACGCGCGAATCGCTTCGCAGCGAAGGGTGCAACTGGCCCTGGCCTACGTCCACGCCCACCACGCGGCTCGCGCCATGTTGCAGCAGACAATCGGTGAAACCGCCACTGCTCTGCCCCACATCCAGGCAGAGCAAGCCGGTGACGCTGAGGCCGGTGTGCCGCAAGGCGCCTTCGAGCTTGAGGCCGCCGCGCGATACGAAACGGGTCTCGGCGGAGTCCAGCAAGCGAAGCTCGGCTTCAGCACGAAGTTCCTCCCCGTTCTTGGCCACGGCCTTCCACCCGCCGCCCGGCAACCGCCACTGCACGCCAGCGGCAATGAGCCGCTGGGCCTGTGAACGGGTGGCCGCCAGGCCGCGCTCGACAAGAAGTTGATCTACACGCACGTTGGAGTGCCCGCACGCCAAGCCAAGGGATGCCGCGGAACCGGCTTTGCCGGGCCGCTGGCATCGCCCCCTTGAGGGGGTCGCGCAAAGCGCGGCGGGGGTGATCAATAACGATACGTGTCGGGCTTGTAAGGGCCTTGCTTGGGAACGCCGATGTAGGCAGCCTGCTCGTCGGTCAGCTCGGTCAGCATCGCGCCGACCTTCTTCAGGTGCAGACGGGCCACCTTCTCGTCCAGATGCTTGGGCAGCACGTAGACCTTGCCGATGTCGTAGCTGTCGGGGTGCGAGAAGAGTTCGATCTGCGCAATGGTCTGGTTCGCGAACGAGCTCGACATCACGAAGCTGGGGTGGCCAGTGCCGCAGCCCAGGTTCACCAGGCGGCCCTTGGCCAGCATGATGATCTTCTTGCCGTCGGGGAAGATCACGTGATCGACCTGCGGCTTGATCTCTTCCCACGTGTACTTCTCGATCGATGCGATGTCGATCTCGTTGTCGAAGTGGCCGATGTTGCAGACGATGGCCTGGTCCTTCATGGCGGCCATGTGGTCGTGCGTGATGATCGACTTGTTGCCGGTGGTGGTGACGAAGATGTCGGCCTTGTCGGCGGCGTATTCCATGGTCACGACCTTGTAGCCTTCCATCGCGGCCTGCAGGGCGTTGATGGGATCGATCTCGGTCACCCACACCTGGGCGCTCAAAGCGCGCAGGGCCTGGGCCGAGCCCTTGCCCACGTCGCCGTAGCCGGCGACCACCGCCACCTTGCCGGCAATCATCACGTCGGTGGCGCGCTTGATGCCGTCCACCAGGCTTTCGCGGCAACCGTAGAGGTTGTCGAACTTGCTCTTGGTCACGGAGTCGTTGACGTTGATGGCGCGGAACGGCAGCGTGCCCTTCGCGCTCATTTCCTTCAGGCGGTGCACGCCGGTGGTGGTCTCTTCGGTCACGCCGATGATCTGAGCGGCCTTGCGGCTGTACCACGTCGGGTCCTGCGCGAGCTTGGCCTTGATGGCGGCGTAAAGGCAGGTTTCTTCCTCGCTGGTCGGCTTGCTGATCACCGATGCGTCCTTCTCGGCCTTCTGGCCCAGGATCATCAGCAGCGTGGCGTCACCGCCATCGTCCAGAATCATGTTGGGGCCTTCGCCATCGCTGCCGGCTGCGCCGAACTCGAAGATGCGGTGCGTGAAGTCCCAGTACTCGGTCAGGGACTCACCCTTGTGGGCGAACACCGGGGTGCCTTTGGCCACCAGCGCAGCGGCGGCGTGATCCTGTGTGGAGAAGATATTGCACGAAGCCCAGCGCACATTGGCACCCAGGGCCTGCAGGGTTTCAACCAGCACCGCGGTCTGGATCGTCATGTGGATGCTGCCAGTGATGCGCGCGCCCTTGAGCGGCTGCTTCGCGGCGAATTCTTCGCGGATGGCCATCAGACCGGGCATCTCGGTCTCGGCGATCTTGATCTCTTTGCGGCCCCAGTCGGCCAGCGCGATGTCGGCGATGGCGCAATCGGTGAAGGTGGGGTTGTTCAGACGGGCATTCATGGTTCGCTCCAGTAAGGATGGACAAACCACATCTCGCAAGGGAGTTGAAATGAACTCATCGCACGGGATGTGGATGAGCGTCGTTGCATGGATGGTCCGAGCCTCACGCCCCGCTGCCGACTCTGTCGGTGGGACGCTGCAACGCTCCTCGGATCGGACGATTCTAGCCGATTCAGGTGTTTGACCGACTGTGAGAAACTGCCCGCCTTCCATGGATAAAACACCTGTCGTCCGCTGGCGCGCGTCGGTTCACAACGCTGCGCCGGACGCGCGCGGCCGATGAGCGAGCACCCGCTGCCACCGACGCACGCAGGCCTGGGTACTGCGCAGGCGCTTCCGATCGCCAACGCGCCACTCGGCCTGTTCGCCATCTTTGGCTCCACCTTCTTCCAGCTGGTGGCCTACTTCATGCTCATGCCCTTGCTGCTGCTGCGCCTGAAGGGCGACGGTGTGTCCACCGCGATCGCAGGCGTGTTCGTGGCCACCGGCTGGCTGGGCATTTTCGCCATGACGCCTTTTGCGTCGGCGATCACGCAGCGCCTGGGGCGCCGCCCGTCGCTGTGGCTCGCGGCCCTGGTGCCGGTTGTCGCCATCGGTGGCTTCATGTCCAGCAGCTCACTGACGGTGTGGTTCGCCTGCATCTTCATCGAAGGCATGGCCGCCGGCCTTCGCTGGGTGCTGGCCGAGGCGGTGGTGGCCGAGTTCTCGCCCTCGCACCAGCGCGGGCGCAATGTCGGCATTTTCGAGACCATGGTGGGCACCACCTTCGTGCTCGGTCCATTGGTCCTGGCCTGGGCCGGCGCGCAGAGCGATCTGGCGCTTTGGCTCGCGCTGGGCTTCACCGTGCTCGGTCTGGGCTGGAGCCTGCTGATTCCGCGCGTGCCGGCGGTCGCCGATGCCCACAGCGCCCGGGTGGGGCTCGGTGGCGTCTGGCATGCACTGCGAGCGCATCCGCTGATCATGACGGTGGGCTTCGTGGGCGGTTTCTTCGAAAGCGGACTCACGTCCATCCTGCCGCTCTATGGGCTGGCCCTGGGGCTCGGCGCCACGCTGGCGGCTCTGCTGGTGTCGGCCAGCGGCCTGGGCAGCGCCGTCATGATGCTGCCTGCCGGTGTGCTGGCCGACCGCATGGCGCACCACCCCACCCTTCGCTGGGGCGACGATCGTGCTGCGCGACTCACGCTCATGCGCGCCTGCGCGATGGTGACGCTTCTCGCCACACTCATCATTCCGTTCGTTGCCGGCACGCCCTGGCTGGCCGCACCCGTGGCCTTTTTGTGGGGCGGCGCGGGCGGCTGCCTGTACACGCTGGCCATGATCGACATTGGCTCGCGCGAGGTCGGCATCACGCTGGTCAACAGCACCGCCGTGCTGGTGCTGTCCTACACGCTGGGTGGCGTGCTCGCGCCCGCGCTGGGTGCCGCCGCGCTGCAATGGTTTCCCGCCGTGGGGTTTCCGGCGCTGCTGCTGCTGGTGGCCGGAGTAGGGGTGTATCTGCTGCGGCGTGCCGACCATGCCCTGCGCAGGCCCTAAGCGCGATCGAACCAGCGATCGGCCACGCCCGCGCCTACCCACATGCCCGCCAGCGACAGCCAGGCCGTCACGGCAAAGATGGCCCCGCCCGTCATGCCGGCACCCACCGCGCAGCCGCCAGCGAGCATGGAGCCAAAACCCATGAGTGCCGCGCCCACGATATAGCGCGGCATGCTGTAGCCAGGCCCGAATCCTTCGAGTTTCCAGTCGCCGCCCACGAGTGCGCCCAGCAGCGAGCCCAGGAACACACCGGGCATGAGGCCCAGGCCGAAGGTCCAGGGTCCGTCGGGCAGGCTGAGCACGCGCAACAACCATTCGGCCGAGGGGCCACTGAAGGTCAGCCCCTGGATCTGCACCACCTCAAAGGAATGCGACATCACCTGGTAGGTGGCGGCCCAGGCCAGCGCCACCATCAGGCCGGTGCCCAGGCCGCCGGCCCATTTCCAGAATTCCCAGCCACTGCGGTAGGCGAAAAACAGGGCGGTGACCAACCACACGCCGCCGAACGCCAGCCCGTCCCAGGGGCCGGCGCCCACGAGTTCGAGCAGGCTGCGGGAGGGCCCGCCCTCCACCACCCACCAACCTGCGATGGCCTCTCGCCACGGCCCGAGCACGCCGGCCAGCGAGGCCTGTGCCGCCACCGCAAAAACCAGTCCCGAGAGCAACGCCCGCAGATTGCCGTTGGCCGAGAGCACCAGCAACCGGCTCGCACAACCCCGCGTCATGACCATGCCCACACCGAAGATCAGCCCACCCACCAACGCGCCCGAGAGGCTGCCGCGCGCAGCCAGCTGGCGCGCACTGCTCACGTCCAGGCCGCCCGCCACCACCAGCATCTGCACACCCACCACGGCGCTGGAGAAGGCCAGCAGCCACACCGCCAGCTTGTCGCCAAAGCGGCCATGCCAGAAATCGATGACGGCACCGCGCAGACAGAAACGCGAGCGCTGTGCAAAGAAGCCGAAGCCCAGGCCCAGCAACAGGCCACAGGCCGCCAGCACGCGCGCCTCCCCCCACCGTTCCAGCCATGCCGACCAGTCCATGGGCAACTCCATATCATTTCATCAGTGTTGGCTGATATTAGGGAGCTGGGCCGTATGGCGGGTTGATCTGGCGCAAGCCTGCCCCAAATGTGGAGGACCGTTAAGCTCGGGCGTCTCCCTGGCCCCACCCATGAAAGGACCCCCGCATGGCTATTCCCTGGCTGGTTGCCCTGAAAGTGATCCCCTGGGGCGACGTGATCGAACACGCGCCGAAGGTACTGAATGCCGCACGCAAGTTGATGGACCGACAGAAGGCGCCATTGCCCCCGGTGCCACGCGGCGAACCACTTGACCTGGGTGAGGCTCCACCGAGCCTGGGTGAGCTGAAGAACCGGCTGATCGAAGCCCGCCAGCTGGTGGACCAACAGGCCGCCGTGCAGGTACAGATGACGCAGACCCTGACCGAGCTGGCCGAACAGAACGCCCGACTGGTGAGCGCCGTGGAGCTGCTGCGCGTTCGCACCCGCCTGCTGCTGTGGGTGGCGGTGGCGCTGGCTGCCGGCGTGGTCTGGGCGCTGCTGCGCTAAGACCCGCCGGCTTCCAGCCTGGCGTCGCAGCCTGCACCGGCTGCGATCCAGCGCCGGGCCAACCGCCGCAACACGGGAGCCGCCCAGCGCCAGCGCGGGCCCAGCACCGCTTCGGTATCCGTCAGGGCGCCGCAGCGGTAGATCATCTGACCACCGTCCCAGCGCAGGGCGTCACAGGCACCCATTCGCTTGCGCGAGATGACCCGACCCATGGGACAGGGCTCTGCCAGGCAGCACACTCCGCAGCCGTTGCACGGCGCGCCCAGCGCCGGCTTGGCTGGCGCTTCGGCGTGGATGTGGATGACCTGGTATTGGCTCAATTCATTCCCCGGTCGCGTGGATGGGCTTCGACACGCTCAGCCCGAACGGAGGGAAGTGCACGCATCACGTCCGCGCCAGCACCGGCCCCAGCACCCGGCCCGTGTGCGTGTCCAGGCGCACCACTTCATCGGGTGGTGCCGCAGCCACGATGCGCCCTCCTCCAGCCCCACCTTCGGGTCCCAGATCGATGATCCAGTCGGCCTCAGCCATCACGTCCAGGTCGTGCTCGATCACCACCACGCTGTGGCCGCCGTCCACCAGGCGGTGCAGCACACGGATGAGCTTCTCCACGTCGGCCATGTGCAGACCCACGGTGGGTTCATCGAGCACATAGAGCGTGTGCGGCGCCTTCTGGCCGCGCCGCGTCACGTCGTCACGCACCTTGCTGAGTTCGGTCACCAGCTTGATGCGTTGCGCTTCGCCGCCCGACAGGGTTGGACTGGGCTGGCCCAGCGTGAGGTAACCGAGCCCGACGTCCTTGAGGAGTTGCAGCGGGTGGGCGATGTTGGGCATGGAAGCAAAAAATTCGACCGCCTCGTCCACCTCCATCTGCAGCACATCGCCGATGCTCTTGCCTTTCCAGGTCACGGCCAGCGTTTCCGGGTTGAAGCGCGCACCATGGCACACCTCGCAGGGCACTTTCACATCGGGCAGGAAACTCAT
>Ga0070754_10003728_pt1 | contig 10676 bp, 2 predicted proteins | sample VirMetDEL_Sep_01_FD_75181 | JGI IMG/M metagenome (GOLD analysis project Ga0070754, IMG submission 75181) | Aqueous microbial communities from the Delaware River and Bay under freshwater to marine salinity gradient to study organic matter... | ecosystem: Environmental > Aquatic > Marine > Coastal... | reverse complement strand
TTGATTATAACAAAAAGTCCAAAGCTATTACCGAGGATGATTTATTTTAAAATTATGGAAAGAAAAAAGTATTATTGGCTAAATGAAGATAGCCGCACATTTTTATCAAGAGGTTATATTACTGAATCACCTGAGCAAAGAATTAAAGATATTGCTATTATAGCAGAAAAGTATCTTAAAATTGAAGGTTTTGCTCAGAAGTTTGAAGATTACATGGCTCGTGGTTTTTATAGTTTATCTACACCAGTATGGATTAATTTTGGTAAACAAAAAGGTTTACCTATTAGTTGTTATGGTTCTAATGTTGATGATACTTTAGATAGTATTTTAAATGCTGGTCGTGAGATTGGTATGATGTCTAAATATGGTGGTGGCACTAGTGTATTTTTAGGTAATATCAGAGAACGCGGTGCCAATATATCAACAGGTGGTACTGCAGACGGACCGGTTCATTATGCTAGAATGTATGATACTGTTGTTGATGTTTGTAAACAATCAGAAGCAAGACGTGGTGCTTGCGCAGCTTGGTTACCTGTTGAACATGATGATATTCTAGAATTTTTAGATATTGGTAGCGAAGGTAACCCAATTCAAAACTTACAATATGGTGTTACTGTTACTGATGCTTGGTTGCAAAAAATGAAAGATGGTGATTCTGAAAAAAGAAAAATATGGGCCAAAATTATACAAAGAAGAAATGAGTTTGGATATCCTTATATAATGTTTAAGGACAACTCTAATAACAACTCTCCCTATAAAGAGCTTGGTCTTGAGATAACGGCTTCCAATTTATGTTCTGAAATTCAACTACCTACTGATTCTTTTAATTCTTTTGTATGTTGTCTCGGATCTTTAAACTTGTTGCACTGGGAAGAAATTAAAAGAACAGATGCAATTGAAACTTATGTTTTATTTTTAAATGCTGTAATGGATGAGTTTATTACAAAGTCAGCAACATTACCTGGTTTAAAAAGAGCTTATAGATTTGCAAATCAGCACAGAGCTATTGGTCTTGGTGTACTTGGCTATCATTCTTTTTTACAATCTAATTTAATTGAGTTTGACTCATTAGAAGCTAAGATATGGAATAATCAAATATTTAAAATTATTAAAGAAAGATCTGATAAAACGTCCAAATGGTTACATGATTATAAAGGCTATACATCTTTGAGAGAAGGTTTTGCAAACACAACTCTTGTGGCAATTGCTCCAACAAAGTCTAGTAGTTTTATTCATGGTCAAGTCTCTATGGGAATTGAACCTATCAAATCCAATTATTTTATTAAAGATTTAGCTAAAAGTAAAACTGTTTACAAAAATCCTTATTTAGAAATTGAATTAGAAAAGTATGGTTTAAATACAGAAGAAATCTGGGAAAGCATCTTAAAAAAAGATGGTTCAGTTCAACACTTAGACTTTCCAACTAAAGGTGTATTTAAATCTTTTATTGAGATTACACCGAAAGAAATAATCTTACAGGCCGCACAAAGACAAAAGTATATTGATCAAGCACAATCATTAAACTTAATGATACATCCTTCAGTACCAGCAAAAGATATTAATCAATTATATTTATATGCACACGAAGAAGGTGTAAAAACTTTATACTATCAGTTTAGTCAAAGCTCTGCTCAAGCATTTTCTAGAAATATTTTAGAGTGCGCAAGTTGTGAAGGTTGATAATTACAAGTAAAATTTTAGCTACATATAAAAGATGCAGATTGGTTTACTGTATCATCTAAAGAAAAGAGGGAGTTTTAACGCTCCCTCTTTTTATTCTCTAATTTATAAAGAGTCTTTCCAATTATGGAAATCAGCATGATAGACTTCTTGGAGTCTTTCTTCTACTGATAAAGAGTTTTCAATTCCATTCTTCTTATCCTTATCAAAGGAATTTTGAATGCGTTGTTTTCTTTCTTCTGACACAAGATATTTCCCAAAGGAAATCATGTCTTTTTTATTAAAATAAGTTACCATCTTCTTGATTTTTTCATGGTACTGTGGCAATATCACCACCTTAAAGATATGAAATTATTTAATAAAGAAGTTTTTCATATCAAGATAGTTGTTCCATTTCTTAATCATATATAAAAACGGAACGGCATCTGACCATTCTTTATTTAATTTAAGCTGTCCTTTTCTACGCCCTCTTTGATAAACTACAGCACTATTTTCATAAAACTCACCATTTGATTGAGTAATCGCATAATACGGTGTTATTATTGTGGACATCAATGCATCACTAAGTTCTCCCATGGTTCTTGTAGATGGAATTGGAGATTTAATCATTTGATATTGTTGTTCCATACCAAGGACCGGTGCAAATACAATGAGTTCTTGTAATGTTCTATCTGCTTGATACATGAAAATATTTTTAAATCTTCTTTCAAGATCGGAGTCATCATCATCATCAGCCCACATTCCCCTCATCAATTGTAATATAGTAAAAGTTAATAATGCAATACCTATTTCTCCAGTAGTTCTATAGAAACCTTGAAGTCTATTTAAAGCTCTTTCGTTGTCTTGATAATCTCCATCTTTTAAATAACCATTATCTTCCAAAAATCCTGCAGCATATTGATTAAATTTAAAATTACCTTGTGCAAGTTGTCTTCTAACATGACCCATAAAGTTCCACCAAGATTTATATCTACCTTCCATCCAACCTAAATTTTCATCATAATACTCTTTTTGGTATCTTGCTCTAATTGCCGGACCAACCCATTTATGAAATTGTGCAATAAGTCTTCCAATACTACTTGATTGCAATACCATTCTATCTTCATATGCATAGTTACCGTGAATTTGTTTATTCACCTCACGAATTCTATTTCTTAAGTCGTATCTAAAATCATTGTTATATTCACCAATTTCTTTTAATAGTTTTGGATTACCATTTTCATCAAGATTTTTATTATCAACTTTAACTATGGTAGTAAAACCATCCTTTAATCTTACTTCTTTAGTTTCAGAATCAAATTCAAAAGCATCATAAAGTGATAATATTTCACCTGTATCATTATTGCGGATATAAGTATCTATGATCATGGCCATACCAACTTTAGTTTGAACATTCCATTCTGCAGCATCTTGTAGTACATAACCAAAATCCCTAAGTCTTTTAAGGTAAGATTTACCAACTCTTTCTATTTCTGAACCAAACTCCCGTATATCAGATAGATCATCCATCATTCTAAATGCATCTACGAGTGCTTCATATTTATTGTTTGCCTTTTCTGGATCATAGTCACCTTTTGGTGTAAAACGTTTTTTAGTTGCTGCGCCAACTCTATGCATTAAAGCAGGAAGAGTTCTTTTATTAAATTCTATAGATGCTCTTTTATAAGAATTTAAAGAATAAAATCTACCACCTATTGCTTCAATGTTATCATTAATACGTCCAAGTACATAGTTATTAAAGTTCCCAAAAGGGTTAAATGCAACATAAGATAAAGATGAATATTTAATTAAATTATCAGAAAGTTTTTCCCACATTCCTTTGGTCATCTGATCATTATCATAAAAAACCATGTTCATCCATTTTTTAGCACGTCTAAGAACATTGGAATCAACACCAAGTACGGTTGGTTTTTCTTCAAATCCAAGTTTTGTTTTAACACCACTTATAAGTCTTGAATCTGATGATTTATATTTTCGTTTTTTTATTTGATGTAAAAAAGCCTGCATAGTATCTTCTACAGAACTCATTACTTCATAGTGTTCTGCCATACCCGCAAACTTAATTAAAGCATTAGCCATGTCTCTATTAAGCTCTCCTTTTGTAGGTTTATTTTCTAACTTTGTTCTTACACCTTCAAGTTCAGCTAGTTTTTCTTTATATGGGTCTAACTTTATTTTACCATCTGCTCTATCTTGTTTTAAAGCTTCTATTTCTAGATTAATTGCCTCAAGTTGCTCATCCGTTCTTGGACTGCCTGTATAAAATATTGGCATTGTATCTACAATATCACCTTGCTCATCTGCAAATATTGTTCTTTGTTGTTGAGTTGTTGTAAAAAGATTTTTAATGCTTCTGGATGATTTTGCAAATAATTTAGTTACAATATTAGGTTTGGCTTTTAAATCTTGCATTAATCTACCTCTAATTAAAGGTGCTTTACCTAACATTTGATCTCTTGTACTTTTTGGAAGTTTTACTAAAAGATCATTTTCAAATGTCTCTTTAAACATTTTATAAAACTGTCTACGTGCTACACCAAGTGCTGAGTCATCTTCCATGATGGCTTTATATTTTTCACTTCGCATATCTAGCTTTTTGCCTTTAACAATTGGTTCTAGCTTTACTTTTTTATATTCGGGTCTTACATATGAAAATGGAATATCATATTTAACTTCACCGGTAAACTCACCATTTTTTGTTACAGCAATAGCTTTAGACTCTTGCTCAATACCTACTGTATAATATTTAGCTCTATATCTTTCATATTGTCTTTGACTAACACCATCTTTCTTTTTCCAATATCCATTTCTTCCAGCTGGAACAAATCTTTCGTATTTTGCTCTTTCTGTTTTAAATTCTTGTGTATATTCATGATAAGTTCCACTAATAGGTTCATCATTTAACCCTATAGTTTCAGCTCTAAAAAAATCTGCAAATTCTCTTTTAGCTTGAGCTAATTCAATATTATATTTTAGATCTTCAATGCTTGCAGAGGTTCTGTCAGTTACATCTCTGTATTGTTTTGGATTACCTGAAGCATCATAAAGTTTTTTACGCAATTCTTTCATTATTGCGTAATACTGTGGTCCAATTTCTTTAACATATTCTCCTGTAAACTCACCATCCTTATCAAACTCAAGGAAATAATCATACATTTTTTGAGGGTCTTTTTCTGGAGAAAGTTTTTGAAGCTTAAGTGCAAGAGACTTAATTGTACGGTCTCTAATTTCTAACCTATCAAGAAGTTCTTGTTTTTTAGCTTTGTGAATTTTATCCATTATTGCAAGAAGAGTATCTTTCTGTGTGGCAAGATCGCTTGTTCCAAACTTTATAAGGCCTATATCTTCTCCCATTTTCATTAAATCATCAAGTTCTTGTTCTGTAAAATCCCTAGATGATTTATTTTTTATTGTTGTTTTTACAAAATCTTGAATAGCTTTATCAACTACACCTTCTTTATAATTATCAAAATTACCTACACCAATTATATCGTTAGCTTTAGTTTGAAGAGTGAGAACTAAACTTTTTTGAGTTGAGTTTAATTCTGGCGAACCTCCAAGTGTATATAAACCTTGAAATGTAGACATGAACCTATTAAAATTTAATACATAAGATATGTATTCTGGTTTACTAAAATTTTGAGGATCTTCAACATAATCTTTAAACTCATTTATTTGTCTGATTGCATCTCTCATTAAACTTGTAAAAATTCTTGATCTAGCAGAAGGCCCTGCTCCTAATGCAATATTAATTGCACTAATTGAATTTAACACCTGTTCTTGCAATTGGCCTGTAGTTTTATGTCTACCTAAGAACATTTGTTTATTGATAAGATTTAAAGCCTCTTGTTTTTTAATCAAACCTAATTGATATGTTTTTAAAGCTTGTGTTATAATAGAATATGCCGGATCAACTTCTATAGCCTCTGGTTGTGCCTCTTCATATGTTAAATCTGATAAATTCATTATGGACTCAGGTGATTGAGTCATTGCTTCATCTATTTCAGATTTTCTATATTCATTTATATTAGATGGTATTAAAGCATTAACATACGGTAGATTTTGTGAAAGAGGGTGTGTAACCCAATCTTCAAATTCAAACTTGCCATTAAACTTTTGATTTTCTTCTTTTCCACTTATATCAACCTTAATATGCATAGTAGATGTAGCATTATCTTCTGTTGACATGGTGTATCCCATGTTCTCCAACATCCTTCTATAAAGATTAACCTGCAGATTATGCTGCTGTCTAGTTGATAGTTTATCTGTTAAACCTTTTTGCTTAAGAAGGCTATCATCTTTTAGATCCCACTCTTTATCATATCGAAGGTTTTTTCCAACAATACCTTGATATTCTTTTAAACCATTCTTGGATGTTTTTAAATCTATGATTTTAAGTGTACCATCTGGCTTAACTAAAAGTAAATCTATTGTTCCTGCTATTCCGGTAACTTCATCATATACAACAACTTGAGGTATGGTAACACTACCGTCTTTCTGTAATTCAACTAAATTATCTTGAAGTGATTTATATGCATCTATAGCTTGTTGACTAGTGAGTATAGTCATATCCTTTATTGCCTGATCTGAACTTAGACCGGATGCCAAAGAATTTAATAACGTGTCAAAATCATTTCCTAAAGCAATATTTAATTGATATTTTTCTTGATTTTCTTTTGACATTTTACCCTTGATAATTTCAGTTGTACTTTTCCAGGGTTTAGTTAAATCATTTAAATCTTGATAGGTATGTGTAGCTTCATTTAATACAAGTATGGGAGCTCCATCTTTTAGACTTGATGCTGCAAGATTACCAATATTTTTTGGTGAGTGTATTGCAGCGTGAAACAGAGTTTCTACAATTTGTTTTTGAACATCATTCGCGGATTCAATAGCATTATCATAAGCTATTTTTGCACCACCTGTAAGATTATATCTAACTTTTCTATCAACCACTTGTTCAATTTTAAATTGAATATCAGATGTGTTCAAAAGTCTAGCAATACTAGACAATGTTGCTGTAGGGCTTATAGATCTGGCAGTAAAAGGTTTTCCCGTTAAATATTCACTTAAGTTTTTGATGATATTCATAAACCAATCTAAGAATTGCTTTACGGCATTCTTAAATGATTTAGTTTCATTTTCTGCAAACTCTTTACCAAAATGTCTACTTAAAGCTTGAGTTACTAATTCAAGGTTTCTTACTTTTTCTGAAAACCCTCTTTTATCTATATATGCATCATTTATTTGTTGAGATAATTCAGGAAAACTTTTTTTTGCTTCATTAAGTAAGTTTGTAAATAATTGATTGTTATCTAAATACAAGCTATCTACAAAGGGGTGTAAAATCTCTTCTATAGCAACATCATCTGTAACTCTACCTTTTATTAGTATAGCTTGACCATCTACAAAAAAAGACTTTACTTCAGAAAATGGGACATTTCCTTTTTTTAATTTTGGCAAATCATCATGCAATATTTTTGCATCAGCAACAGAAAGCATTTTAACTTTAACTTGAGGAAACATTCTCATAAGGTGTCTAACGACTTCTCTAGAATGTGGTGTATTAAAACCTCTACTTGCCGGTATAATGTCGGTTGGTGTAAAAACATTTTTTTGAATTTCTATAGCAAGGCCGTTGCCCTTAGTAAATTTTTTAATTGATTCTTTAGGTATATTATTTATACGTAAGTAATTATATAATCTATTTAAATTATATTGTCTTACGCCTGGATCATATACTCTATTTCTAGATTGTACAACATAGTAACTTCCTTTAAACTTAGTAAGTATTCCAAGTCTAGTTAGATTTCCATACAAAGCTTCTGTAAACTCTTTAGTTTTTAAATTATAGTATGCTTTTTGATCTTTTTCAAATTGCATTGCTTCAGCTACAGTTGGTAAAGCTTCAGTTTTATTTGCATCTTGCCAAGCTGTTATCAAACTGTTAGCTCGTATTGGAGAACCTAAAGCGTCAGTTATTTCTTTAAATTCTGGTAAATTTTTATTTATGCATCTTGCTGCCATATCTTAAAAACATTGTTTAAGTTGATCTATAAAATCATCTATGTTGTTATATAAATCTTTTTTACTTTCTTTTTCTAATTCTGCTAAGTTAGTAATTCCTGCTTTTTGCAAGCTTAATTTTTGAGGTAAAGTTAAACCATTATAGAATTCTTCTAGTTTTTCCATTCCTTCATTAGAGCTAATGCCTTCATCTGCATTTTCTGTAGACTCTGTATTAATAGTAAGCAGAGAGTCTACCACACCTTCTTTAACATCACCAGCTTGTTGTGTTGGTTGAGAACCACCTAACTCTTGTCTTACTTCCATTAATATTTTAGGAAACAATTTGCCCCACTTACCTCTATCTTGAGTATGAGTTAAAGTAGCATTACCTGTAGCAAGAAGTTTCTGAAGAGCGTTTGGGTTTTGTTTAAAAGATTCTATTAAAATATCTTTCATTACAGTAGATGAATCTTTATCCCATTTAACTGTTTCTAATCCAGTTATTTTTCTACCTAAAGCTTTAGCTTGAGCCCCTGTAATATTTCCTCTTAATTGTTCTGCTATTTTTGTATTGTTTGTATTTGAAGGAGCATATGCGGTTTTTGTTGCTTGAAATGCTGCTTCAACTGTTTGATAAGTTTCCCCAGCTACAGTAAACGGTCTCTTAGCAAAATTACTTAACTCAGCATTTTCATTTGTTCCTGCATATATATTTATTACCTCACTAGTTTGTTGTGTTATTTGAGTAGTTGGTTCTACTTCTTCTACTTCTTTAGTAGCAGTTTCCTTAGCTTCAATTTTTATTTCACCATTTTCAAAAGTTACATCTCCTGTTTCTATTTGATCTAGATATTCTTTAATAATATTTTTAGCTGCAGGAGTTTGTGCATATTGCTCAATAGACATTTTATCTTTACCCATAAAATTATTATATTTATCTAATAGGATTTGGTCTAATGTTGGTAATTCCCCATATTCATAATCAACATTAATTGATTCATTCTGACCAATTTTATCAAGGGAATTATCTTCTGTTTCATTAGCTTGAGCAACAGTATTTTTTACTTTACTATTACTATCTCTATTACCAAAGATAAATCCAATTGGCGTTTGTGCGGGAGACCCCATAATCTCTACTTCAATATACTGAGCAAATGTACCCATTACAGTTGTAGCAGATAAATTTTCACCTATATTTCCGTAAGCTGGACCAGCGTGTCTAACTAACTGGAAATATCTAAGTTTACCATCTATTTTTAATCCAATATTTTGAGGAAATATTACTAATGGAACTTCATTTTCTACCTCTTCAATTTTAAATATTGAACTTATACCTGCTTCATTTTTATCTACTTTAGATTTTACTTTTTTATCAGCTAACTTTCTCTGTATAAATGTTTGACCTTCTTCAAACTTTGGAGCTGCTGTTATCCCTTTGTATAAATCTACAGTTATGGTAGCTCTATCAAATTGATCACTAACATAAAGAGGTTTAGATTTTGCTTTAGTATTAACTTGTTCTCTTTCAGCTGTTATGTCTTCCTTTTCTAATCCGGTTAATTTATACTTAAAATTACTCTTCATAGTAGATATTAAGTCATCATATAACGTTCCACTAAATTTAGATAATCCATCTAACTCAGCAGAATCAATTTCATTCTGAATAATTATTTCATCATATGCATCACTTAATTCTTTTAATAATTCAACATCGTTATTCAATCTTAATATTGCAGCATTTTCTTCTGTGCCTGTAAAGAAATCAGACTCATTATTAGTTGCATTCTTTTTGATTGTTATTCTAAAAACATTTTCTGCATCTCTTACTTCCTTACTATTTGCGCTACCATTTCTAGCTTCATTATCAAATATTACAAAAAGTTTATTAGGATTTGCCTGCACTCTTTGTTTTGTAAGAGGTGTTTTTGATTGTGTTATTTTAGATTTACCATTAAACACCAAGTCGTTTGATATAGATTTTTTAGGCATTAATCTAGCTGTCTTAGGATGAAGCGTGTAATTTTTCAAAAATTCCATTTTCATATCTCTAAAAGACATTCCAAAAGCTCTTTCTACTTCTGACTCACTCATAGAAGCTAAAGCTTCTATTGTAGTTGGTAAAGTATCTAGATACTCTGCAAGCATTTCAGGACTTACTGCACTAATTAAACTTTTGTATACGGGTTGAAGACCATCTTTAACTATCATGTAATTTAATACTCTCATAGCTAAACTTCTTGTTATTGGATCAGCAAACAATTCTCTAAATCCATTTTGCACATCCATCTTTCTGGATTCATTTAATGGAGTTAAAGTATTGCTAGACAACATACTTATACCTGTTTTATTGCCTGGATCTGTTGCCTTTTCGGGTTTAACAAAGCCATCTAAAAAGTAATTATATCTATCACCATTTAATTCTACTAATTGATCATAAACATCTACAATATCTTTCTTCCCTTCTTCTGGATATATTAATGCATTATCTGGAGTACCCAGCACAGTTTTTTCATTCTGAGTTAACCAATGCATATAACCTTTTAACGTGACATATGAAAGAAGGTCTTTATCTATAGCCGCTCTATCCTCTTTTTTAAGGCCGCCCATGTTAGCAAACATGGATTCTAAAATATTTTTGTATGGAACGCTTTCATTTAAGAAAACTTTTGGTAAAAGACTGCCTGCAAATTCATCAAATATCTCTAACATTTTTGTTTGCCATCTATCTTTGGTAAACACTTTTCTCAAGTCAACTACAGGAGCTTTATTTACAGGTAAAGCTGCAATTTCAGAATTTGTATAATCTAACTTTAGATCTTCTCTTGCTTTATTAATTTTAGCTAAAGCTTCAGAATCTACACCAAATCCTTTTGCTAAGTTCATTAAATCACCAATAGGTCTTAGGAATTGTGAAATTTTATTAGCTTTTTTAAACTCTTCTAGTATAGAATAGTCTCTTAAAATCTGCTTTCTACTTACCAGTTCAG
>Ga0070754_10003726_pt1 | contig 10680 bp, 15 predicted proteins | sample VirMetDEL_Sep_01_FD_75181 | JGI IMG/M metagenome (GOLD analysis project Ga0070754, IMG submission 75181) | Aqueous microbial communities from the Delaware River and Bay under freshwater to marine salinity gradient to study organic matter... | ecosystem: Environmental > Aquatic > Marine >... | reverse complement strand
ATTGTTAGTAACGCTATTGTTAAAGAGTTGGACAAAATTTTTAGGGTGTAACAGTGGCGAAAACCTACGATTTAAATTTTAGAATTAAAACCGACGCGAAACCAACGCGGCGGGAATTACAAATGACCGCGGGAGAGTTTCGGGATTTTAACCGAACCGTGAAAGCCGCCCAAACTCCTTTAGATCGTTTTGAAAAGGATTTAAGTGACCTCAACAAAGCGTTTTCAACGGGCAAAATCCGCAGCGACCAATACCAACACGCGTTAAGACGAATTGAAAACCAATATGAAAAAACGACGGTAAAGCAACGAAAAATGTTTTCCGGAATGCAAGACGGTTTGAAAAGTGGGTTGGCAGGTATGGCCGCCGGTTTCGTCGGGTTTCATACCGTTGAGCAAGGTTTGGCAACCGTTCGTGAGGAAATGGAAGCAATTGACAAGGTGGCAAAAACAGCGCGGGGCGTTGGAGCGTCAACAGAGTTTTTAAGCGGGTTAGAATTTGCCGCACAACGAACTAGCGGATTAGAGGCTGGAGCCGCAACCAAGGGCATTGAAAAAATGACCCGCCGTATAGAGGAAGCAGCGCGTGGAAGCGGTGAGGCAATTAAAGCGTTGGAAATGCTAGGTTTGGAGGCGCAAGCGTTGGCGAATTTATCGCCGGAGGAACAATTTAAAGTTTTGTCGCGTGCAATGGATGGCGTAACGGACGCCGGCGAACGAACGTTGATTGCAACAAAATTGTTTGACGATGAGCAATCAAAATTGCATACAACAATGGCGTTGAGTAATTCCCAAATGGAAAACCAAATAAAATTGGCAAAACGGTTGGGAAAAATTGTTACTGAGGAAGAAGCACGCAAGGCTGAGGCGTACGCGGACGCAATGCAGGAGATTGACGCCATAAACGCAAAATATAAAAAGGCAATGGCAATGGAATCAATGGGCGGTTTAAACATATTTGCCGCCGAAAGCCAAATTGCAAGAGGTAGATTTGGTGCGGCAGCGTTGGAGGGCGATCTTTCAACTAAGGCCGAACTATATATGGGGTTGATGACCGGCGGATTGTTTGGAACCTCGGACAAAACAGCTCTGGCGTTGTCCGGCAGGACGGGAAACCGTGCTAAGTCGCAGGAGGAAATTGACGCACAACGGGAACAATACCGAAAAGAGGAGGCCGAGCAGTTTGACAAGGAAACCGCCCGTTTGATGGCCGAAAAGGAAAAGGGGCAAGCCGCTCAAAAGATTACCGCAATAACAAACATTTTTGACCGCCAAGTTGATAAAGCAAAGGAAACGGCAAACGCCATTGCCGGCGGTTTCCAGCATTTTGGGTTGTCGGTTGCCGGTCAATTCGATAGGGCAATGAACGTTCGGCGGCAACGTGAGGAAACCGAATTTGATATTACCCGTGCAACGGTTGACCCAGCGGAAAGCATAGGCGCGGGAACGTCGGAAGCGTTTAAAATATTTAACCAACAAACCAGTTTGCAAAAGGTCGAAAAGGACACGGCAAAACAAACCGAAAAGAACACTAAATCGACAAGCGATACATTGGGCGCGATGTTGGATTTTATGCAATCCGCGCCAAGTTTAGGGCTATAAAATGACAGCACAATTGATCAGCGAAAGCACTAAGGAAACGGTGCAAAAGGGTTTCTTGCAACTAGGCGTGACGCAAGTTTACCAGGTTATTTTGCCGGATCGTGACAACGGAGCCGACGACGCGTTAAGCGCGGCAGGGGTTCCCAATATTGGTTCCTCCGGCACGTTTGGCGCGGCAACCTTGTATTTGATTGACAGAACGGCGGCACGCGTTGACGCCGACGCGACGGGTAAAAAATGGAATATAACGTGCCAATACTCCAACAACACCGAGCAATTCGCACGGGATACCAACGGGCAACCGGTCACAAATCCAACCAATGAGGCAAAACGCGTTGATATTCAATTTTTGGAGTACAGCGAGCCGGTAACCGACGCAACGTTTTTGGAGGTTACCGAGGGCGGCGGCCATTCAGTAGGAACGGCATTAACGGCGCCCAGTTGGATGGACGACGGCAACGTAACGGTTTCAACAGGCGAAACAGTACACGCCGAACGGACGGCATACCGGCAAAATATCACGGTGACGCGTTTGGAATCGTCTTGGACGTCCAGTTATGATTCATACGTTAACACGATAAACAACGCAAGTTTGACAATAACGGAAACTGACAGCACCGGCACAAAAGCAACGTACACGTTTGACGCTAAAACGTTGCGGATGAAACCAATCACAAAACAACCAGTTTGGATTGATTCAAACCTATATTTTCGCGTTTCGTTTCCAATGGAGCATAAAGTTGATACCTGGATTCACGCGGAGGCCGACGTTTCGCAATCCGAAAGAATTTATGTCGGACAAGATAAGCCAGGCGGCGGAACGTGGTCAGACACCGAAATTGATGCTTTATACCCAGACACAACCCCCGGAACGGTTAAATTTGCGTGGTTGACAATGACCGAAAAAACGCCAAACGGTAAGGAGGTTGCCATCGGCGACCCAAGGCCATTAAACGGATCGGGGGCAAGGTTGGGCGTTGACGCAACCGGAAACGTACAGGGCAAAGCGTGTTACACTAATTGGAAAATCTTTGAGGAGAAGGATTGGTCGCCGTTGAGCCTATGATTACAAACCTTTCCGAAACCGATATTGCAATTTTGCGGCAAATGGCCGCGGACTTTCGCGCACGCAATCCTGGAACGTTTGCACGGCGAACAGTGCGGCAACCTCGTATTATTGAGGGGCAAAACGTTAAGATTGGCAAGGCAAACGCTGACATTACCAGCGGCACGGCCGGCACGGTTACAATTTGGCGACGGGACGGGGCAACGGCTCCGGCGGCGACGACCGAAACGGTTGATGCCAATTTAGATTGGTTATCGACGGAAACAATTAGTAGCGGCAAAATGGTTTTGATTCAGTTTTTTGACGACGAAAACGCCTGGCGGATTGTCGGCGCGGAGTGCGAGTAATGAAAAGCCTAATGAGCGTCGGCCGTTGCTGATGCGTAATTGGATGTGAAAAAGCGCTCTGTCAGTTTGACGGATTTGACACATACGGATCGGGTAATTCAGTTGTAGGAACGGGAAAACCCTACTCGGTTTTAGCCAACCCGTTTAACACAACCTCGGCAACTCAAACAGCGTCAAACAATCTTTTATTGTCAAACACCGGTGGAACAAATAACGATTACGGCATAACTCGCGATTGGGGCGTTGGTGGCGGTGTTTTAACGCCGGATTTTACGTCGGGTTATTCAAACACAAGCCTTTTTAGGATCGATCTAGTAAACGTTGGTTCCGGTGATTTAAACATTTATTTTGGAGTTCCATACACAACAAATTCAACCTCACCGTTGCAAAATTGTTTTAGGATTTATAAGGGGGGCGGTTCAACGTCAACTATCGACTTTGAGTTCAGAGAAGCGGCGGGACTTGGCGGGGCGTTGTTGCGTAGAGTTGTTAACCTCTCAACATCAGTTGCAGACTCGGCATTGTATACCACCTACGAGTTACAATTCTATGATGCGGCAATCAAGGGTTCTCCGTGGTTAGCGTTTGAATGGGAATGGAAAGTTTTAATTGGGGGTAGCATTGTTGCGGAATCAATGACCGGAACGACTCGTAATCATGGAAAAATGTCGATTGCATATTCGACAACCAACCCTAGCTTTTGGTGCGACGAGCCAAAAGTCTCGATTTATCATCCTGCGGCGGCTATTCCAAATATTGTCCCGTCAACTACTTGGGATAATTTAGGAATAGCTATAAACGGCAATCAAAGTTGTTTGCCATAGGGAACACCGCCGCCTGCACCTAGCCCCTAATTACCAGTTTCGCGGTAGGTTGGCGGTAGTTGACCTACCGCGAGCTATTTTGCTAGCAGTTTGACAGATCAACATTGACGCCGTAAACTTTCCGCGGTAATAATTGGCACGTTCAAACCATAGGAGGTTGTCGCATGAACGAAGCAATTGAGTCACTAACCGAAATTTCTTCTCGGTTACAAGAAAAGATTTGGCGTTCGCCGGAGCGTAAAAAATACGGCGTTCTTTTTATTGCCGATATGTTATTGGCAGATCGCACCACGGCCGAAGCTATCGCATTTGGCCGGCGTTTGGTGAATTGCCAACCAAACGACTACTACCAAGGTGACGAATCTATAGATTTTTTTATTTTTTGCCGATTTTTGCGGAGGGCGTGCCGATATTACAACGGCAACAACAGTTTTAACGGAGGGGTTTAAATGATTGTTTATCCGGCAAACAACAGCCATGCGCACACCTTGGAGCTGGTTTTCCCTGGTTCTTTAGGAATTCTATTTAGTCCAAGCGGGAAACGAAAACCGAAAAATTTACCATATGCGCTGGATAACGAAATGTTTTCGGCGTGGGCGAAAAGTGGTTTTGCAAAATCAATGGAACAACAGCGGGCGCACTGGGATTCAGCGGCGTTTTTGGATGCGTTGGTTTGGTGCGGCAAACAGGAAAAACCGCCAAAATGGGTAGTAGTTCCCGACGTTCCAGGTAATGCAATTGAAACAAAAAACCAATTTAAAATTTGGTTGCCACATATGGAAAAAACTGGTTTTCAATTGGCGATTGCGGTTCAGGATGGAATGAGTCCGGACGACGTGCCGGAGGGCGTAGTTTGTTTTTTAGGCGGCACAACGGAATGGAAATGGCAAAACCTCGAGTTGTTTTGCCAAAATTGCCCGCGGGTACACGTTGGGCGGGTGAACCGTTACCGTCATTTATGGCGGTGCCATGATGCCGGTGCTGAATCGGTTGACGGAAGCGGATTTTTTAGAGGCGATCAAGATCAATTGAGGGGTTTAATTAGTTACCTAAAAGAATCGCACGGATTTACGGAAAGAATGAAACAAAAAAAAATGTTTAACGAACGGTTGAGCATTTGCGAGCTGGAAACGCCGGCACCGGAGTTTGATGAGTTTATTTAACGGAGGGGTTTAGATGAGTGGATTTGCTGAAATATGGGAGCGTTTAAACAAAATTGACGTTTCGAAATATGTCGAACAAAAAAACCAATGTAATTATTTAAGTTGGTCAAACGCTTGGGCGTTAATGATGGCTAATTATCCCGAAACAACCTATAAATTTGGGGATTTGGTGACGTTTGCCGACGGAACCGCGGAGGTTAATTGCACGGTTCAAATCGGGGCGTTTAGTCGTTCGGTTTGGTTGCCGGTGATGCGGGGCTATTCAAACAAGGCGATTCCAAACCCAAGCGCACGGGACATATCAGATGCCAAAATGCGGTGCTTGGTTAAATGTTTTGCGTTGTTTGGTTTGGGAATGTATTTGTATCAAGGCGACGATTTGCCAAAGGACGACGCGCCGGCCAGTGACGAAATGGGGGAATCAACCTTTATTGAGTTAATAAACGAGGCCGTGCAATTTGACGTTTTCCGGCATGAAAGCGAGTTTAAGAATTGGGTTGAAATTGTGACCGGCTCCAAATTGTACGCGTTGTCCGAAATTCGCGGGCAAAACCTGCTAAACTTCCTACGCGGAAATAAAGACGTTGGGCAATGGTCAAGAACAATGCAAGACGCTATTAAAGAGGTGCATTTAACGCCGTAATGATTATTTTTTGTTGTCCGTCGCAGGTTCAACAACCAGGTCAAGCCATCCAATTAACGCCCCCGTTTGCTGCGACCAAACGGAGTAGCGGCGTTTTTTGGGTGGCATTTTTTTTGTGAGTTTTACCATGAGAATTAAAGATTGGGCAAAAACGTTTGAGCAGGGCAGCGAGTCAAAACGGCTCAAAAAAGGGTTGCGTTACGTCACTTTGCCGTGCGGCAAACCGTCTGCCGGCATCGCGGCATTGGCAAAAGAGGGGGTTCAGGGAATGCAGGCATTCGCGGTATTTATACGGTTAGTGCAAATTGCCGCAACATTTGACGCGGAGCAACGCGGCACGTTCCCGGACGACTACACGTCGGAAACGTTTGCAACGTTTCTTTTCATGGATGTTGCTGAGTTTGAAAAGGCCGCAAATTTGTTGGTAAAAGTGGGATGGATTGAGAATTGGAAACATTCCGCGGAAATCGCGGAGGATTTCCGGAAAAAGAATGGGAAACGCGGAAAAATCCCGTTAGAGGAGAGGAGAGGAGAGGAGAGTAGAGGAGATCAGAGTAGAGGAGAGGAGAATATTAAACGTCAAACGCGTTTGACGGAGTATCCAAAACCGTTTGTTGAGTTTTGGAGTTTGTATCCTCGCAAGGTGAACAAGAAGGCGGCGTTAAAGGCGTGGGACAAGGCTACAAAGGAAACGCCGGCCGAACAGATTATTGGAGCCGCCGAAATGTACGCGGCGTCCGACATTGCCGCAGACGGGGAGTTTGTCCCGCATCCAGCAACGTGGTTGAACAAAGGGGCATACCTGGACGATCCAACGGAATGGGAACGGCGCGAACCCAAGAGCAAAGACCAGAAGCGGCAAGAGGCAAATTTTCAAGTTTTGGCGGACGTGTCACAAATGATAGATGAACAGGAAAGGCGACAAAATGGACAAAGCAACATTCACGCAACAAATGGCCATCACACAAAGCGTATTTCGCACGCAATTAAACAGCGCGGCCAGTTTTGAAATTTGGGAGGCGTTTAAAGGCTGGACGGATAAACAATTTATTGAGGCAATGACACGATGCCGGCGCGAGTTGGATTTTTTCCCCTCAATGCGGCAAATTCGGCAGGGGTACAAACCGCCGGCAAAAAAGGCCGACAAATTGGAACAACACCCAGCAAAGGGGTTGTTAACTGACAGCGTGCCAGCCAGCGAACGGAAAGACCCTTTAGACGCGGAAATTGACAAAATGGGAGTCGATACACTACGCAAACATTTTGCGACGTGTGGGGCGTCTCCAGCGGCCGTAGAATCGTTGGTGGAATCGCACCGGAAAAAGCCGGATAGAATGTTATTCCGTTGGTTCCTGAAGGACTGTTTGCGTCCAGGTTGGGAATTTAGCAATTTGACAGGATCACCACAAAGCGTAAAATCCAAATTCGCGGGGGATTTCGACGATTGGAATAAGGGGTAAAAATGGCTGAACAAAGTTGGACGATCCGTTTAGAGTTTGTTCTTGACGAGGGCGAAGGTGAAAAACGCCGAACTATTTTGGAAACAACAGGAGAACATTGGAATACTAAACGTGCTGTCAATGAATGCATTGCAATTGATATGTCATCAATTATGCAAATGTTGTTAAAAAGCGGAAATTTAATTCTTCCTACGGATTTAAAAAGTACAGTTGAAGCGTTTGGCAGTGAAGAATTTTGACAAAGGGGTAAAAATGGCAGGGGAAAAACCAAGGTTTAAGTTTTACATTAAGAGCAAAACAACGGGTACAAACTTAAACGTTGCTGCATTTTGGGAACGTGAAAACGGCATGATTTCGGGTTGTTTTGAAAACGACATTGCCGAAATTACATTGAAGGACGGCACGCGAATAAATCCCGACCAGGTTTGGGTTAACATGTGGGACAACGCAAAGGACGCACAAAAAACGGCCGGCGGGAAGCATGAAACGCCCAAAGAATCAAAACCGGCTCATTGGGCGATTTCGGACGGATTGCCGGCGACGGAATACAAACCGGACGACGTGCCGTTTTAAGCAAGGATGCCAATAAGGGCAGGGAAGCCGAATTTATGACACGTTTATTTGTGGTTTTAACAATTATTTTTGTTTCCGCGATTGGTTGCAAAACCGAAACACCTGTTGACGTTGCCGAAAATTTGCCATTTTTCGGATTGGCTCAATCGGTGTTTGACTCGTCAATTAGGGTTCGGTCAAAGGGTTCAACCGGTTCGGCAAGTGCAATTGGTTACCTCCGGAAAGAGGGGCAAGAGTATTACCCCGAAACGGATATTTTAAACGCAACGCACGTTGAGTTTGAAACAAACCGGCATGTTGCAATGGATCGAGGACGCCAACACGTTATCGACGTTTGGAACGGCGGCGACCTGGTAGCGTCAACAAAGGCTAAAACGTGTGAATCTTGGTTTGAAAACTCCGTTGCCAAGGATTTGGCAACGATTGTTGTAAGTTTGGAAGATTTAGGCGGGGCGCAACCGGTTATCCCGTTGGCACCGTACGGCGTTGACGATTTGAAAGTTGGCGATTTAGTTTTTTCCGTTGGTTGCAGCGATGGCCGGCAACCAAGGGCGAGAGCCGGCGACGTGGTTAAGATCAAAAACGGTTTGTTGTATTACGACCCAAAAAGCATACCAGGGGATTCCGGCGGCGGTTTGTTTCGTTGGTCAATTGATCGGCAACAATGGGAGACCGTAGGGCGTACGGCGTGGGCAATACAAACGCCGACGGGTTGGCAAGGGTTAGCAATGACTGCCGACCGGATTTACGATATTAAGGCCGGCAGGGTGTCAGCAGGTTGGGAATTGCCGGCAGGGGCGGTTCCAATTCAGGATTTAGGAAAGTTGCCATCCGGCGCGGTGCGGCTCGATCTGTTGAAAACGGCGATTTTTTCGGACGACGACGAACCGGAACCCCTAGAGGTGAAAACGACGGTACATCGCTGGAGGTTTCCAATTAGGGGGGAAGATTTGGAACGGCCGGCAATACGACGGCCGGAGGGACGACGATTTAACATTATTGCCAATTTGGTTGAGTTTTTGCAAAACGCCTGGAGATTTGCAAAAATTGCAACGTTGGTTGCGTTGTTTGTTTTCCTTTACATTGCCCCTACAATGCTAACGCCGTTGAGTTGGGATTGGGGATTTAAGGCCATTGGTTTAATAGTTTCAAAGGTTAAAAAATGAAACGCTATTTATTAGTTTTGTTTATCGTTGTTGGTTCCGTTGTTTTTGTGAACGCGCAAGAATCCGTTTTGTTGGAGCCGGTGCCAGTTTGCGAAAATGGCCAATGCCAGGTTCGGCGGGGGTTGCTTGGTGGTCGGCGGGTTCAACGCTCGGTTACGCGAAACGGTGACGTTGACGTGCAAATAGAATTGGGCAGCGGCGAAGTTTTGGAGCGATTGGAAACCAAGCGGGAAGAAGTACGCGTTAACGTTGCGGAACGGAACGGTTTGTTGCGTCGCGTTTTATCCCGTGTTTTTCGTGGAAGGCGGCGTTAAATGGCAATCACGGCGTTTACATCAACGGCAATAATTGACGCAACGACCATTGGAACAACGGTTTTGACCGCATCAAGTGCGGGCATTGCCGCGGATGCTATAGGTTTGGGGACAACGGACGACGTAACGTTTAATTCTGTTGGTTGTGTAGATGGCAGCTTTGCAGGCTCCCTAACCTCCGAAGTCGGCGGGTATTATAAGCTATACAACCTCGGAACGGAAGGTGATGCTGATAGTGAATACTTCGGTATCAGTTGGAGTGGCAATACTTGCAGCCTAGGGAACTATGCAACCGGAACAGGCTCAGCTACTAGATCACTAACACTAGATAACGTGGCCAAAATTAACATTTACGGTGTTAGTGCTATGCGGTTCACCAGTTCCGCTGTCACACTATGGAAAAGCATGTATCCACAGGGCTCGAACATTAGTATCGGGACGAGTGGTACTCGGTTCAAGAACTACTTTGGGCAGAACGGAGACTTCAGTGGCGATGTCTTAATGGCAGCTAACGTAGATTTTACAGGCTTACCAACAGCCGACCCACTAGTAGCTAGTCGATTGTGGAACGATAGCGGAACAATGAAAATTTCAGCGGGATAAAATGAGCAAGTATAAACCAGCGGAACCAATTGATACTCCAGCGGATCAATTGAATCGGGCGTTAAAACGAGCCGACAACGAATCTCGGCGTCAATTGTTGGAATGGATGAAAATGATTGACGTTTTTTGGTGCGCACCGGTCACGCACGGTGAAAACGCACAAACCAAAGAACAGGTGCAGGCTAAAATTGACGCCGACCCAGTAAAAACGCAATTGATGTTGACTGGCTCAAAGAATTTTATTGCGTTTCAAATGCAAGAGGATTCGGAGTTAGTTTCGGAAATGGTGCCTGCGCGGTATTTGTTGGATGGCGCCTACACTTGGGGCGACGGTTTAACTCTTAACGAATTGCGTCCGGAATGGGACGTTCAACCAGAGGTTTAAAAATGGCGACCCAACAAGTTTTATTTGCGGCGGCTCCTGGTCAAACGTTAACTGCTGAATTGTTTGCAGTTGGCAGTCAAGCCGAAGCCTATTCAACTACATCGGTAACCGAATTGCCGGCGAGTAGCGGTTTGTATTCGGCAATCTTTGTTGACCCGACAGCAATCGACGGAAATTACCGGTTAATTGGTTTAAACGGTTCCACCGGCGTTTGCCATTACAAGGTGCCATTTACGGGAACCGATGGCGAAACAATCAGCGGCGTTGAGTTTACGGAGGGCGCATCAACGGCGGCCATTGCCGGCGCTGTTTGGGATGTCGCAACGGCAGATCATCAAACGGCCGGAACTACGGGTAAAGCGTTGACGGACGCCGGCGGCGGTAGTTCCTCCGTAGTAGTTTATCCAATCCAAAGCGTTACACCGCAACGGACAAACGAAACAACATTGAAAGCGTACCTAAACGAAACCGTTTCGTTTACGGTGTTGCCAGTCGACGCAGACGGCGACCCAGTGGATACAACAGGTTTGACGTT
>Ga0070754_10003725_pt1 | contig 10682 bp, 9 predicted proteins | sample VirMetDEL_Sep_01_FD_75181 | JGI IMG/M metagenome (GOLD analysis project Ga0070754, IMG submission 75181) | Aqueous microbial communities from the Delaware River and Bay under freshwater to marine salinity gradient to study organic matter... | ecosystem: Environmental > Aquatic > Marine > Coastal... | reverse complement strand
TAAATCCATTGTTATTATTAACGGTACGAATTTTGACCTCAGTATCAGGGAGACCTTTTGGAGGTGAAATGATATTTACAAATTGAATAGAACTTCCAGAAAGTTCTGCCTCAAGAACTCCAGAATTTATTTTTTTACCAGAATCAGAATCTACAATTACAATATCTGGTGTAGAAATAAATCCATTTCCTCCACTAACGACAGATACCGATTCCAATTCATTTGCATCTTTTACAACGACCAATGAAGAAATATTTGCTTTTGGTTGTAAAGTTGGATCACTAGGATATTCAAATTCATCATTATTTGTTTTTATAGATTTTATTACCCCAATAGTATTTGATTTTGCTACAACATTAGCTCCTTTTCCATTGGCAGAAGTTATGCTACTCAATGTTGGTAATTTTTTATATCCACCACCACTAGAAATTATTTTAAATCCATCAATCGGCCCAGAAGCAGTGGTAGAAGTTGTTGTATATACTACACTATCACACTCAGTAGATGTATATGAGAGTCTTTCTGGGTTTTGATAGAGAACAATATCAAATGTAGTTGTTCCAACTCCAACAACACTGTAAGTATTATTATAATCACTATCAGTTAATAGTATTTCGGAATAATTCTGAACATCTGTATCCGTCGTACTAATAGAACCAGATTTTTCTAAGGTGTAGAATAATTTTTCTGGTAATGAAGAGTCGTATGAAATAGTGAGTGTAGTTCCAACTAAAGAATAATTGAAGGATCCTGTTGATCCGGTAGAAACAAATTCATTCTTAAATTGATTATCAGTATAGATTTTAAAATTATATCCCGAAAGTGACGAATCAGATAAATCAAATACCAAGTCATTATTTCTTATAGAAACTATTCTTGGATTAATCTTAGCAATTGTTTGAGATGATCCACCAGTTCCTGCAATGCTTACAACGGTTGGAGGATTTAATAGAGAATCTTTCTCTGTTTCACATAATTTAATTTGATCATCATCGACTTTGTAAACATAGAAACTTCCTGTCGATAATCCGGAAGCAACTATATCTGCAGAATAGTTGACTTTATCGCCCGTGTTTAAATTGTGATTTGTAAGTGTTAATGTATCTGATGAAGTGTTGATTCCTGTAGAGTTAAATCCGATAGGATTTACTAATATATTAGAACTATTAAAATCTCTTGTGATTTTAACCGATGTAGATGTTCCAATACCAACAGAAAGACTGGGTTGAACATTTAATGAGATAACATCATTTTCAAGTAATCCATGCGCTGTTGATACAGATACTGTAGTTTTTATTCTAGAAACAGTTCCAGTTATCTGTGGATAAATCGACTCAAAAAGATACTTATCATTATCATCCCCATTACTGTGGAAAAATAACTCCGAAGAACTTAATTCTGTTTTTAATCCAACTAAGTCTTTTCCTTTGTTTACAACATACAAAGTTAATGGTAAACTACCTACAGAAATTCCATCGGTTGATATGAAAATATTAGTTCCATTACTTGCATATGAAATTTGTTGATTATTTTTAAATGGGTGATTTTCTATGTAAATTGATTTTGTAGGAATACTTCTAGTAATATTAGATCCGCCAAAATCAAAAGATACTGAAGTGGATAGTCCCACTATTGTACCAATACCTACAGATTCTTGAGGATTGAAATATACTTTATCATTTAACTTAGATTCAAAATACTCTACTTCTTTTGGTATGGTAAATGAATCGGAATTAAAACTTACTGTCGTATTCTGATTGTGCGATACATTAGTCAATCCTCTTTCTACTCTAAGTATACCTTTTTGTTTGAAGGTATTGAGAACCATCAAGGTTTCAGTTCCAATTCCGATGCTGCTTCCAGCGGAAACACTCTCTGGAATATATGATACATATATTTCTGTGGTTCCAATACTAGCAGCACTAGTAATTGAAGATATAAGTGATGTTGATTCTGGAGAAATTGCTACTTTATGAATTCCATTTAGATTAGATAATGTAGATGCAAATCCAGAGATAGAAATGTAATCTCCAGTTTTCAGAGAGTGGTTAGGTAGAATATTTACCTTTACACTATTAACATCATTCCAAGTGAATAATGCTTGAGGATAAGTGAGAGAGGATGTCTCTAATTTGGTAATACTTTTTCCTTTTAGAGATGAAACTATCGCATCAACACCTCCACCCGATATTGATCTATCAAAGTTTAAAGAATCTCCTACCTTGTAATTATCCCCCGCATTTATAACCGAGAAATTATCAACAGATCCAAAAGAAACCGATTCAACAGTAACTTCTTGTTTTTTAATATCATCAATTTCTATGAAATAGTCATAACTAGATCCAATATCAGAAACTTTGTATGGGAAAGTATTTCTGAGAAGTGTTGAAGATTTAAAATCAAATTCTTGATTTAATGACTGATTTTCAGATAAAGTTTCCGAATGATATTCATTGCCAATAAAATATGGAAATGTTGGTGTTCCCGAAGATTCTACTGTCGCATGATAGGCATAGACGCCATTTGGAAACTCTGGTGTTTTTTCAAATCTTCCATTTTTTTGGTCTAATGAACCACTATTAGTATATTGATAATCTTCAATGAAAAATCCCTCAGCAAATCCACTTGGTCTATCTAAAACTTTTGTTATGTTTTTAGAATAACCGGAAGTCAATCTTGTAATAGATGTTTTATCTTCTGGATTTGAATATCCAAATGGACCATATATCGGATTTCCATCATAAGCCCATCCAATAATTCCTGAAATCTTAGGATTTACTGAATTTGAAGCACTTTCTCCAAATGAATCCCTTAAAGAGTTAAAATATCCAGATACTGTATATTTTAATTTGTTGTCAGATTCTACTAAAATTTCACTTCCAGAATTTTCATCCCCAAGTTTCAAATTAGCATTAACAGTCAAAGACCTAATGTTTGATTTAAGTGATGCACCTTTTCCAGAAGAAACAACATTAATATATGATGAAGTAGAATATCCAATGCCAGCGTTAATAACTTTTACTTCAGTTATTGCACCATTTGAAATAATTGGTCTAAGTTTTGCTCCAGATCCTTTATTTGTAGGGTCAATAACTACTAAATCTGGAACTGAGTAATATTCAATTCCCCCATATTGAATTGTTACCGAATTTATAGATCCATTTAAAATATTTGGTGATATATTGGCATACTTTCCATTTTTTATTTGTACCGTCGGGGAATTTTCATAGTTTAATACTGTAGATCCATATCCAGTTCCTTTATTGTAGAGATATAGTTGATCAATACTTCCCCTAACTACAGGAGTAACTAAAAGATTCTGATAAACTTGTGTACTTGTTGAAAATCCTACTGGATTATATTTTATAGTAACTGAAATATCTGGATATTTGAAATATTGATATCCATTACCAGAAGTTGAGAATTTTACAAAATTTTCTCTATTATAATTTGAGGTTATTGTTCCACCAATCCCAGCATCACATAATCTAAATGAATCATCATCAATTTTCAAGATATAGTATTGATTACTTGTAGAAAGTCCAGATATGGTTGAAGTTTGGAAACTATACTCTACCAGTTCACCACTTTTAAATCCATGGTCATCAAAGTTAATTGTATGATTTGTAGTAGATACTTTGGAAGGAGATACAACTAATTTTCTGTTAGTATACCCCGATCCACCATTTATAATTTCAATGTCCGATACCACATTTTTAGAATTTGCTGTTCTAAATTTATGAGTTCCACTAGTTCCTGTAGAAAATCCTACGGTGTTAATTCCTGCCGCATAGTCTGATACAGATTCAAATATAGAAATTGTGATATTGTTTTGAACTTTAACAAAGTATGAGGAATTATTGATGAGCGTGGAAGAACCAGATCCTACCACTAATTCCGAATTACCATTGGAATTGTATATAATTTCTTCTCCATCTTGGAAATTGTGATCACTTAAAAATATAATCCTATTATTAGAAGTACTTATTCCTCCAGAATTTGTAGTTAATCTTCCATCGAATGATACTTCCCTAAATCTTCTAGTTAATATTGGTTTTATTACTGCACCAGTTCCATTTCCACCAGATATATCAATCGATAAAATTTTATCAATATCATAATTTTGAGAATCTACATAAATTTCTTTAAAACTACCAGAAATAACTGGTTGAACTAGAGCGCCAGATCCATTATCTGAAGATAATTCAATATTGGGTAAATTTATAACATCAAAATCCTCTCCACCACCAAAAACACTAATAGATTCTAATGGACCATAGTAAATTTTATCTTCGGACTTATAATTACTAATCTCAACACCATTGATCAACATTCCAGTTGTTCCAGGTTCTGTTTTTTTGCCTGGACTCTTAATATTTGATTTTAAAGGAAATTTTTTAAATAATTTTTGTGCTCCAATTTGATTAGTTCTGTGTGAATACAGAATAAAGGTGTGTGCAGATATTCCAGAATTTGGAACCGAAAAACTAAGATAATTAGTTCCACCAATAAAAGATCTTGATGTATAAAGACGTATGCTCTTTGGACTAATCACCTCAACATAATAAATTCCCTCCTCCAATCCAACAAGAGGAGACGTTAATGGGGAATAATAAATTTTATCGCCCGTAATAAAAGGAATATTTGTTGTAGAAGAAATTGTGGTATAATCACCAAGAGAATCCTTGTCCTGTAAAGAAGATAATGAGTTTATGGTAAATTTATATGTGCTTTTTGTTATATTATATCGGTAATTATTTGATCCACTTATAGATCCTGATGGTAAAGAATTTGATGCAATATAAGCATAATCATTGCTATCAGTGTATAAATTTTGTATATCCGATGTTAATGTATTATTGCCATTCTCAATTGAGACTCCAGAACTATTTGCAGTATTAATGATTCTTCTTAAATCATATTTTATGGAACTTTGTGTATCTGAAAAAGACCCATCAATACTTACATTATTTGAACTATTAATAGATTGAATATAAGGATTGTCAGAATCACTTTGTATTGCCCTAGTACCACGATCTACCAGTTAAACTCTATCTCCAACTTTTAAACTGGATCGATCAATCTCACTACCTAAAGTATAATTTGAATCTGTAGATACTACTTCATAACTAGACGCCGTATTATAAATCCAAGAGTTTGCAAATATTTCCGTATAATTTTTTGTTGCAGGATTTTTTATAAGATTTCCAAGATTTTTTACTTTTATTAAATCACCTTCAGATGCTTTTATAGAATTTGATTTTACTAAATCTGATAATACCCCAACAAATCTCAATTCAACCCTTTTAGTTGTATCACCATTTTCATATCCATAATAAATGTCATTGTTTCTTACTATTTCATTTTTTGATATTGCCTCAGTTATTCCAGAACAACCAAAAAATTGATTTATACTTTTACTTGTATATTCTATTGTATTATTTCCAGAATATAAAGTTCCACTCTGAGGAAATCCTATTGTAGAATCTACAGTAATTATAGATGATTCTGATGGCGATGATAACGTAGTTTTTGTGCTTGGTGTAATTACAAAATTTCCCTCTACAGCAGAAAAATCATTATAACCTACAAAAAGTGTTAGTTTGAAATATGTTTTGCCATTTCTCGTAAATGGTTCTATAGAAGATATAGAAGCACTAGTAGTTTCATCTGTTACCTTTTTTATGGTTTGTCCAACCAAATTAGAAGTGGTAATTCCAGATATTCCTTCTGCAATGACAACTTCTCTGTTAAGGTATTCTGAGTGTGATGGTTTTAATAAAAATTGTTCTAGATTTACAACGGATGGTGTTTCATTATAAAGGGCATTGAACAATATTCTAAACGACTCGTTTGTTCCTTTAGTTTGATAAAAAGATTTTAATTCTTTTAAAAACGTTCCTACGTCTAAACTAGAAGTAAAATTAGTATCTTGTAATTCATGTGCAATAGTAAATTTTAATTTATTGTAAAATTCTTTTAAAAACAAAGAACTAAGATTTTTTACTTTAGATCCTGAAGTATGAGATTCACTCTTAGTTTCTGTAAATATTAATTCTTCTTGATTTAAATCTTGGTGATATCCAGTTATACCAGAAAAACCTCTGATACATCCCGTAAAGGAATTTGCAGTGATGTCGGTATATGTAATTATTTCATCATCAATTTGGAAAAGACCATAATGTGGTGGAAACCCCTTTGTAGATTCTACCTGAATAGTATTTTCTGTAGATGAAATATTAGCAGAAAGAGTCGTCTCTCCAACAATTACTTCGGGAGTTAGGTTATCTAACTTGAGATATTGGTCTAAATTTTCTGCAATATCAATTGGACCACCTTGATATTCTTGTGATATGTAATATTGTTTTAAAAACTCAGATGCATTTGGATTTTCATCCAATATAAAACTCGGAAGTTGACTCTCAACAATTTGTTGAACCTTAACTCTAGATTCAAATCCAGTCTGTATCATATTAGTTTCTTGTTAGTTTCCCGTTTGAATAACTTGATGTATAATATTCTCTTATAAAGAGATTTCCAGTTATTTCATCGCCAGAAGCGATTACGTCCCTTAGCATATTTATTTGACTTTTTGAAATATCAAATACCAAATACAAGTCCTTTAATCCAATAACATCATTAGATTCCGGAACAGCCTGCACTTCAATTACACCATTAGGTTTTGATGTTGAAATAATATTTACTGTTTTTAATATAATCTCACCTTTAATATAATCCACTGTTCCAGCATCTTTAATGACAACAACACGATTTCCATTAGAATCAATTTTAAAAATTGAAATCGTGCCCTTTGTTGAGGTAATATCAGTTGGTCTGGAAAGAAATACGTCACTAGCTTCTGCTGCGTTTGTTACGTTAATTTGACCAGCAGTAATATTTGGGGTATCTGCAAGATACACATCGGATGATTCTCCAGAAATTTTAAATGCTGTTGATTTAATATTTCTACCTTTTGGATCAACATGGAATCTGTTGCCAAAGCAAAGTTCATATTGAGCAAAGGTATTTAAAGATGCCTTTAAGTCTCTTCTGATTCTTACTTTAGTAATGTTGGATGTAATTGATTTATCTGTATTGTCAATAGTTTGGAGAACTTTACTATATTTAAATCTTCCACCAAATTTATTCAAATCTGTAGAAGTAGAATATTTTGTAAGAGTATTGATTACGTTAGTCTTCAGGTTATCTGAACTTGAGACCTGAGAACTGTTATAATAGACTGCCGAATCTATTTCTACATAAAGTATTTTCAAGTCAATAATCTTTTGATTAATTCCAGACATTGAATATTTTTTTAAATCACTTAAAATTCTTGACTTATCAAAATCTGATACAAAAGTTCCATTTTTTGGTTTTATACTTAAAATAACATTCCCGTATTCTGGTGGATCAAGCTCTTCACCACCAATAACAGAAACAGATTCTGTATTTGGATATATTTGTTTAACAATTGCCTCATAATCTCTAGAAGTTACCGCTCTATTTTGTGCAGAATAACTTCTTGGAGAATAATATTTGATCGAATCTATGGTTTCTATATCTCCACCATTTGATGAGGATTGATCGGTCGTTATTGTAATAGTTCCCGTATTGATAGGATCTTCATTAGATTTTTCAATTCTTCCTGAGAAGGTGAATGATCTTGCACCGTTTCCATCCTTCCCATCAGTAATAATGTAATTTGCAGTTATAATCGTACCATCATTACCATCACCTAATTTTTTACCAAATATCCCATCACCAAAAATAAGTTCATATTTTTCATCTTGAACTTCCTGGATCAAATAGATTCTAGAATTAGAATCTATATTTAATATATTGTTTACTAAATTATATTCAATTCCTGTTGTTTCATTTGTTTTACTTACATAAACTTTGAGGGTGTTTGTGTCGATAAATGAATTGTTGAGAATAAATCTCTGGTCCAATGATCCATCATAGACAAACGATTTTGTCAAAAATATTCCTTGAAAAACTTCAATATTACTAAATGTTGCTGTTCCATCAATAACGTTCGCTGTTATATTCTCAGGAATTGAAAAAGTATAAGTGGTGTCATTTGTCTCTCCAACACACACTAAACCTTTTTTTAGGGTAGCAGTCAAACTATCGGTTATACCGCCGACAGAGAAGGATATAGATGCCTTTGAAGCAGTTCTAGAGCGAGGAACATATCCAATATTTCTTGCTAGTGATACTACGTTTTCACGAAGAGTTGCAGAATCTAAAAACGATTCATTTACAATCATATTACTGTTGAATGCAGTAATATAAGTGTTATATGCCAGTGTATCAATTAAGACAGAGAAATTTGATCCCTCAAAATCAAAGTCGCTAAATGTTGAATTAGCGCGAAGATAATCTTTGATTGAAGTCTTTATCTGATCAAAATCTAGATTCGTGAATTTTGTAAAGGGCATCTTATCTTGCTGCCTCTAATAGGAACGTATACTCTTGTGTTGGAAACTCTTGCCCAATGATATCAAAAATAACAGTCACATTAAATGTATTTTCATCTGGTTGAGGGTCTACTTCAACAACTACATTATCAACCCTTGGTTCAAAGTTTTCTATTGCAACTAAAATCTGACTTTGAATAACCGATGCAGTACCAAAATCCACAAATTCAAATAAACTATCTCTCACATCAGATCCCAATAATGAATTAAAAAATCTTTCTGTGGGGATAGTTTCAACAATATTTCTTACGGATCTACGAATCGCATTCTCATTTTTTAACACTTGGAGATCCTTTGTTACAGGATGAGGAACAAAGGATAAACTGATGTCTTTAAATGATCTGGATATCCTTTGTTCTGCCATTGGTATAGAGTTTTCTTGATTTTATTTATATTTACTCATGCCACCTTTCAACAAAATCATCAAATCCATGAGATCCACCACATGGACGCTCTAAACGATCGTCTGGAATTGGGTAGAGTTCTTCATTCTGAGCAATTTTTTTCTGTTTTGATGCTTTTCTAAGATATTTCTCACTTTCTACTTCTGTAATAAGGGTCATTCCCTGTTCTATGAACAGTTCTCCCTTGTCAACCTGGTGATGATTTCCCATTTTAGCTCCTGTTTTATTAAAAACAGAACTTTTAGAGGGGTTGCTATCCCTTATCGGTATTTATTTCCCGCTCTTGAGCAGTTTTCCAGTGATATTCATCCTCATTTCCCATTCCAAGACGATCATAACCACATTCTACCTGATAATATTGAGTAGAAACTTTAAAATCAGGCATTTTTGGTTCGGCAGGTGTCAAACTATTGTCAAAAATACGCAACCTATTGTTTGGATACAGTGCATATTGTCCATTTTCAAGTTCAATCAAGTTATGTGACTTATGTTCGGCAGGATTTTCACTCGTTGCCCAGTCTACCATGTCTGGATCACGGTGATAATTGTCTAATGTACATACATAAGTGCCTTTTTGAATGCCAAAGTCGCGTGTATAGCATTCATAATCCATACTACCGATAAATTTCTTGTCAATACTGACTACACCATAATCCATACAGTTCCAAAACTGTAGATTTGGTAGATCCATATCTGGACTAGGTGTTTCCGGCGACGAGACAAACGCACTAATGGGCAATTTGTCATACATTGCCGCATATTCTGGTAAATATGTCTCAAAATAAAAAGCGCGTCCAGGAATCGACTTAGCCGAAACCCAAACGCCCTTAACAAATTCACCGTGCCCACTCTGATGATCTGTAAGATATTCCTTACGAACCCATACTTCTATTGATGGGAGATTGGTGATTAAACAACTCATCCTTTACCTTGTCCGCGATACTTTTTTCTAGCTTTATTGCGAGAAGACGCTGCATACTTAGTATGAGAACCTGCTCCTTGACGAGTTTTCTTGGGCGCACCTTCTACATAACCGCCACCTTTACGCATAGCCATAATTAATACCTCTTAGTAATTTTAGTTTCAAGATCTTCAGGTCTTGGAGAACCTGTCTGATAAAACTCTATCGACAGGTCCTCCATAATATCGAAATATTCCTCCTCTGTCAAGTTGGAATGTAGTTTTTCCCCCTTACAATAGATACTGTAAGTTTCGCCAGCCATATCAAATCACTCTTGTCTTTTCGTGACCGACTCTAATACGAGGATCGCACCAGATTTCAAATCCTGCCTCTTTTGCATCCAGGCAGAATGATACATCCTCTCCACACATATCTTGTACTGCACCAGATTCAAAGACTTGCATCTTAGGGGCAAACCAGGGATACTTCATATCCTCATGTTCAAAAACACCGTGCTTAATCATTAACCATCCAAATCCTGCATAGTCAACAGTAAATGGTTTACGACGCTTTGAAATGCTCTCAAGTGTTTCATGATTCATGACTCCACCATTATTTGAGAAGTCTTCCTCATCTAACCAGTGTGCAACAGAAGTCGTCCGCCCGTCTTCGGTACAATACCATCCACTGGCAATGTCTTTGTCCATCAGAACTAACTGATAAAACTTTTCAGTATTAAAAACAATATCACTATCAATCCACAACTGATAATCATATTTTAATTTGCCGTCCCAGGGAATTTGATCTGGTCCTCGCAGTACATTAGCTCCAAGACACTTGCATCTTGCAAAGTTCACCATGGAAGAATAATCCTGCGAAATCTGGATGCTTGCTCCC
>Ga0070754_10003723_pt1 | contig 10689 bp, 12 predicted proteins | sample VirMetDEL_Sep_01_FD_75181 | JGI IMG/M metagenome (GOLD analysis project Ga0070754, IMG submission 75181) | Aqueous microbial communities from the Delaware River and Bay under freshwater to marine salinity gradient to study organic matter... | ecosystem: Environmental > Aquatic > Marine >... | reverse complement strand
TTCTGATAATTCTAGGACATGTTCCTTCCAGGTTCCTGGGCAAATTTGCCTAGAACCTTGTAAAAGGTCCTCTTGATGACAAGGCCTGTCATCCCTTCGTTGTTATACACTTATACTCAATAACAATGTTGTGTATAAAATGGTCATAAAAGAATATATGGTAAAATGATAGAATTTACTGTTGATGATAATATAGAAAATAAGTTTTACAATCTTACAGACAAAAACACACAAAAAAGACTTTCATATATTGTTTCTAATATATTTTTGATGAAAAAAAAAGATATGTATGCAAGTGTACTTCAACAAGATATGATTATCAAAAAAGAAACACCTTTATGGAAAAATATATCCTCTCAACTAAAAATTTTAGAGATAAAATTCGATGAAAAGGATTTTGATTTTAGATTCATACTAACCAAAAACGAACAAAATTAGCTTTTTTAGAAGGATAAATGACTGATAAATCCACAAAGTGTCCCCATGGAAAAATTAAATATATCTGCAAAGAATGCGGAGGTTCTCGAATATGTCAACATGGAAAACAAAAACATATGTGTAGAGAATGCAAAGGATCTGGTATCTGTGAACATGACAAGTTTAAACATGTATGCAAGATATGCAAAGGAACAAGTGTTTGTCCTCATGGAAAACAGAAATATATGTGTAGAGAATGCAAAGGATCTGGTATATGTGAACATAACAAATTTAAACATGTATGCAAGATATGCAAAGGATCTGCCGTATGCAAACACAGTAAAATCAAAAAATATTGCAGGGAATGCGATGGTTCGGCTTTGTGCAAAAGCGTGTGGTGTGAAACTGCTGGAAACAAAAAATATGAAGGTTATTGTCTAAGATGCTGTATTTATATCAGACCAGATATAAAAGTATCAAGAAACTATAAAACAAAAGAAAAAGAAGTTGTGACAAGAATAGTCGATATGTTCAAAGATTTTACATGGGTAGAGGATAAAAAAATACAAGATGGATGTTCCAGAAAAAGGCCAGATCTACTACTGGATTTAGGTTTTCATGTTTTGATAATCGAGATAGATGAAAATAAACACAATGGTTATGACTGTATATGTGAAAACAAAAGACTGATGGAAATATCAAAAGATCTTGGTCACAGACCAGTTATTTTTATCAGATTCAATCCAGATTCTTATCGGGATAAAAATGGAAATACTGTCAGGTCTTGTTGGAGAATCGATAAAAGAGGAATACTTTCTATAATGAAAACAAAAAAACAAGAATGGGAAGAAAGAATAAAAATTCTTTTAGAACAGGTAGAATATTGGTCAAAAAACAAGACAGATAAAACAGTTCAGATTATCGAACTTTTCTACTGATTTTATTTTTTATCTCAAGACCAGAAAAAGCAGCCATCAGCAAGGCAAAAAAGATCCATGCTATGAAAGGAACATATACAAAAAGATAGTAATTTTCCCATTTTTGATGTATTAACTGAGAAAAAATTTCAAAAGACATGATAAGAGTTGCCAAAAGTATGATCATGGAAAATTTGTAGTCTCTTTTTTTGACAAAAAAGTACTGCCAACTATATGTTAGGACAAGAGTTCCAACAACTAAACCAAGTGTAGTATAGTCTTCCCTTCTTTTTGACTCGAAAAGCAAGAAGCCAAACATGATATACAAAGCAGTCCATACTATACCAAAAATATATCCAGGAGGTTCAAACCAAGCTTTGTTGTATCCTGATTTTGAAACATTACCAGTGATAAAGGTTGAGAAAAAAGAAAATAGTAACGGTGTGATTATCAAAAGGAAATCGCCTGATGTTTTTGCAGACATTTTAATATCTTCAATGATATTAAATTAGATCATCATATCTTATATTTTTGCTTTTATAATTTCTTTTTTCAGCTTCCTTATCTTAACCTCTTTTTTACTTTCAACAGAGACATATTCTCTTGATTCCATCCAAAAATAGATACTAAAAAGTGCAAGGGCTATAGTTGATGTTATGGCTGCACCGTTGAGATATTTTTTGCTTCCGATCTCTACAGGAGTTGAGACAAGCCAGTATGATACAGTGGATGCTGCTATGAGTCCCCATTCCAAAAAGAAAAGCAGTAATGCTGTTCTATCCATTTTCTTAAATCTGAGCGTGTAGAATATAACAGAAAGAGTAACAGCTGCAGTAGCCACGGTTCCGAGAACTGAAGCGGTCAACATTGTATTGTAGGAAGTATTAGTTTCTGAATTTTCCTTTTTATCATGAATCTTATTCAACTGGATCCAGGCAAGAGATACGGATGCAACCAATAGGGCCCATGTCAAAAGATTGATAGTTATACCTAGCATCATTTTAATAGAAAATTTTTATTTTTAAAATGTATAAGGATATACCTTTGTAAATTATTATAGATATATGTATTTAGAACGTTTTTCGAGCGGTATCAGAAAATTTTTTCCAAATGGAAAATGTAAAGCTGTTGTTCCGGAAGGTGTAACCCAGATAGGTTACGGTTGTTTTTGTCAGACACCAGATAGTCTGACAAAAATAGAAATATCGAGTACAGTGGAATATCTTTGTTTCTACTGTTTTACAGGTTGCAGAGGACTAAAATCAGTTTATATTCCGGAGGGAGTAAAAAAATTGAGTTTTGGCATTTTCAGTGGATGTCTTGGTCTAGAAATAGTATTTTTTCCTAAGTCATTAGTCGACTGTGAACACGATATATTTCAAAAATGCTATAATCTGAAAGCAGTGGTTGTACCGCGTTCAAAAATTAATATATACGTTGAAAAATTTTCCAGTTATCCCGAAATAAAAGAAAAAATTTTTTCATATGATTCTAAGATTGCAAAAAAATATTTTCTCACGGGGTACTGGTCACAAAAAAATCATAAAAAACTAACAAAACTTCAAAAAAACTGGATCATAATGATTCACTATGTCTCAAATCTACCGCTAGAAATGCTACATGCTATACTATCTTTTATATGGTTAGATGATATACCACCCATTATTTTACAAGAAAACCTACCTGTAGACTGTATAGAGTTGCCCATGAAAGACCGCTATGTTTAATGAAACGGAATAAATTTGAAACATCTTCTTTTAGATGTCCTACAATAGCTTCTTTAGTACCCGGATGGACGTTTTTCCATCTTTTCAGATCAAGAATTCTTCCATCAAAAATCATCCACTCTTTATATTTTTGTGGAACATTTTTGTAGAGGGGGATATAACCAGTCCTCTTATCCATATAGTCATCTATAGCCATCTTTGCTGTCTGAAGAGCCCCTTCGCTCCAACCTTGATATCCGCTAAAACATTCTCCTGCCCACCAAAGATTTGGTAGTTTCAATGGATTTGGATGTATAGATCCTTTGACGGATTTTTCCAAGTCGAAATAAGGAGTAGCTATCCAGGTGTGATATGCATGAGACCAGTAATAACTTTCTATTTTGTCAAGTTTAATGTCAAGAAGATATTTTTCAACAAGGTTTTTCATTTTTTCACCACCATGTTTCATTTTGTAGTTATACCAAAAATCAGCAATTCTGCCCGCGCTGTAACTTGCCTGAAACCAATTTTTGTCATGAGTAGGGGGTAAAACCTGTTGTAGAGCACTTCCGGGAACATTTGCTCTCTTGACCACCGTAAAATCTTTTGATGTGGCATATATATGGTGAAGAGAAAGAGGTTTTACTGACTCCAACAAGGGATATAGATAGTCTTTTGAAACTTTCCAACCCCATGCATCAAACTGTGGAACACAACAAAAAATATTATCACAGGTTATTACAATATGATTCACTGGACCCCTGTTTTTCCTGAACATGACACTCACAGTATATACATTTTTGGAATATTCTATATCAGTAACCTTGTGGCTAAGCTTGATTTTTTCAGGGTCTATTTCTTTTGTCATTCTTGTGATTAACTCTTCTTGACCTTCTTTTACAGTAAAAAATTCTCCCTCTTTATCAGTAGAATAAGGATGGGTTCCACTTACAGACTCATAGGTTCCTTGATAACCAGTTTCTAGTTCTCTTGAGAAAGCTTCCATGACGTCTCCGTCATTTTCTATGATCAAACTATCAAGCTTACTAAGACCCTTTTCTCCTTTGTATATGTCTCTTGATTTTTCATAAGAATCTAAAGTGAGACCAAGTTCTTTGCAAAGTTTTAACATTCTACTATGACTAGAATGTACTCTCCATGCACCTGCTTCGTATTTGACTTTTCCACTATCGTCTTTTACTGTTTTATGCCTACCTCCCAATGTCTCGGAAGCTTCCAGTAACACAAAACTGTTCTCTATCCTACTGAGTTCCCTTGATATATATGCACCGGCCATTCCTCCTCCAATAACTATATTATCTATTTTCATCTCTTTTGAAATGTTTTGTATATCTTAAATTTTTGTCTTTTACTGTAAAAGACAAAACAGATGAATGTTAAAAAGATTAAAATCACGGTCAACGATACCGGAAAAAAGAAAGATAAAAGACTTATTGCACATATTTTTGATGACCAAGGGGGCGAAAAAACTGTGTATTTTGGAAAGTCTGGCTCGGGGGGAACCTATTTTGACGGTGCCATGGATGGAAAAAGAAAAGATTACGTGAATGCTCATGGAAAAATGGGGGAAGACTGGAATGGTTCAGGTGTTTTATCTGCTGGTTTTTACAGCAGATGGGTTCTATGGGAATCCAGAAAAAAATCCGAGATATCTAGTATGCTAAAACAAAAAACAGGGGCAAAAATAGTAACCCTAAGTTTTCCAAAAATCAAAGTGACAAGACCTAACTAGCCTTCTTTGTCAGAACTACCTTTTTCACAATCCTAGCCTCTGGATCTCCGGAACTTCTTATAGAGTAAGATTTATCTTGGGTAAAATATTCATAAAAAAAGAAAGTATAACCAATGGAAGAAACAATGGACCCAGTATAAGAGCGGCTATATTATAGCATAGCGGTTTTGGAAGATTATAGTTGTAACACATCCAGTCGGCAAGATAGATCACTGTGAGTATCAGTAGTAAAGGTATACCTATAGGGAAAAATACAATACTCAATATCACACTGGCTGTACACAGCAAAAAAGTAGGTTCTGAATTTCTCTTAACCCTTGTCGGTATTTTTTAACAGAAAAAAATATATTCGTATGTGTGAATATATTAAACGAAAACAAAACTGGAATAACCGTCCAGTAATCGGTTTTTTCTCCTATTTCGGAAGAAGGGGATTTAGGCGTATGACTCCTTTTGTCAGATCTTTTCTCCGATCAAACACTTGATTGATCGAAGGATGAAGGAAACTCGCCTTTGCAAAAATTTCCCGGAAATGGACAATTTTTTTGATGACAGTGAAAAGATAAACCTTCTCCTTGTCACGGAGTTCTCTGAAGACTCGGAGTTTTTCTATATAATGGTCTAGATTTCCGGGAAAAGATGAAAACAAAGCGTTCCATACTTTTTCATCTTTCCAATCAGGAGATCCTACGCGAGGGATTTCAGATGGGGAATTGAGTATGTTCATGGCTATTTCAACCATGATTTTTAGACCGACAGGGTTAATCGGGCCTCCTGGAGATACCGCCTTTATCATTTCCAACAGTTTGACCACCCTCGGAGGGATTAACCCTTGTTCGAGAATAGAGAATGACACTCCTGTACATGCACTTGTAGCAGGATTAAGCCTGCCGCTAAGCGTGTCTCCTTTGACAAATCTGATTGTCAAACCAGCTAAGGTTTCTCCATCTCCTCCTTGGATTTGGATCTCAAATCTTTTAAACTTTCGACTTCGAGGTTCTTTTGCCAAGATTTGGACACCTATAGTTTGTCCGTTCGGATACCAAAACATATACATGTCTCGGACAACAAAGGGGAGATGCGCAAACACGTTTTTTATATGTTGCGTGTATTTCCCTGTCAAGGGATCTCTTTTCAGTAGAGCTATAAAATAGCAGACTATGCGTTTTTTGAGGTATCTAACTCCGTGGATATACCACGAATTCCCCTGAAAAGAGGCCCCGTTGATCTCAACCTTTGCTACTTTTCTCCCGAAGGGGGAGGATAACTGCTGTAAAAGCAGTTGAATATATCCTTGAAGAATATATTCTTTCGAGGAAGCTTTATTTTGTCTTCCATCTGGGCCAAAAAAAACAATTTTCTGGGATATATCCCGGATACCCAATGCTACCGAAGGTTGCTGGAGGGAGTCTTGTCGGATTTCCATAGGGTTTATGAAAAAAGGTATGAAAGTTTTAACATCTGTCATTTTTTCTACATAAACCCTCTGTTCAAGATGGTCAATAGAGAGTTTGACCACGGACAGGTCCTTCATGTGAACTAGGAAGTTTCCCGTGTTAGAATCAACCGTCGTCGTCAGTGTCTGACTCCGTACAGATATCATCATTTCGAAAACCATTCTTTTCTTTTGACCAAAGAGATGAACTGGAGGAATCATCATCACTTGTAACCATTTGTAAATGGTTTTGTGACAACGAGCCAAATAAACGGTACCGTCGGGAGCTATCAAAACAGGGACCCAACCCCTTGAAGAATCAACCGAGTTGAGTTCTGATTCGATAGACCCTGCACTATCAGGGTTTGAAAGGGGGAAAATAACATACCTTCCTCTTCGATTCGTGGCGCGAAATCCAAAGGGAAAATAACATTTTTCTAGCTCGGCCTCGGCTGGTCCGGCCTCGGAAACACTTCCTGCGGTGGAAGGTTGTAAGGCCAAAACTCTTCTCTTCTTGACATGACGGCTATTGTTACCATCGCCAGGGTCCTCGGAAAAGGACAAGAGTGTCATTGCTGCTCTAGAAACTTCATCATCACGTTCAGGACGTTTTGACATTGTGATCAGGTAAAGCATGTGTTAAAAACAATAAGAATATTGTTTTTTTTTCATTTTTTAATAGAATTTGATATTGATCATGTATATATGTCTTCTTCGACACATAGGGCAGTTTATCGTAGAGGACATATGGTTACCATTTATAAATGTATGCTCATTGATACATGTGACGTGAAAAACATGACCGCAAGGAAGACTACATTTGTCATATCCTATTTTTTCAAGACATACTGGACATTCTTTTTCTTCATATTGTTGTTTGATCTCAGCATATTCAGAAAAAAGGATCAACATATACAAAGATAATTGATAATATACAATACTAAATAATGATATGATAACATCATTTATATCTAATGTTTTTCTGGAAGAATAGTTTTTTAGAAAATATATGTAAAAATTCCAAAGGACATTGAGACATGAAAAAACACTGTAGGAGAAAATATGATACATTTTTTTCAATGTATATCTCTATATGTATTTCGTTTTGATAAAATTGATATATTATACATATGTTTTCTTTTGAAAACATGAGTCTCCAACATCTTATCATGAATGGTATTCTCAGCCAACCGTATGATCGAGAAAAAATCATAGACCGGCTAGACAAAGTTTTGACAAAAAAGAATGTCAATAAATACCACGAGAAAAAGGCAATCGTTCATGATATATGGAAATTTCTTTTGCCAAAACATAATGTTTCTCCTAGAGAACTCAGAAAACTCATAGTTGTTCTGCGTAAGTATGGAGCAGATTTCAGTTTACTACACACTCTGGCTAGTGGGAAAAAAGTTTCCGCTATGGACATGATTTGTATTACTGCTGAAAAATACGAAGATGAAGGTTCTTATTTCCCTCTTTTTATGAATGGGATAAGAAAACAATTTGAGGCACATGAAATGTGTCAAAGTATGTATTATCTTCCCACTTCAGGACCTGCTCCAGATTCTGATTCAGAATAGATATATATCGAAAAGATATATATTCAGTCCTTGTAGATAGATAGTTCAAGATCTTGAAAACCAGATGCTTTATACAAATTATCAATTGTTTGAAAAATAAGAATATCACAACCTAAATATTTTTTTATCTCTTCATCATTTCTGTTATACGAGACAAGTTCATCTTTTCTGGATATATTGATTCCGTACTGATTGATATTTACTATTTTTGGAGAACAAAAAAAAGTAACATGACAACCTTTTTCTTTAAAAAGTCCAATCAAATATTTTGAAGTTGTCCCTCTTACAATAGAATCATCTACCATGAGAACATTGTTATAGCAAAAAGAGTGATCTGAAAATTTGTATTTTTCTTTTACATATTTTTCTCTTTCTTTTTGGGTTGGAAGTATGAAAGATCTTTTTTCTTGAACACATGGTTCGATATAATCTTTTTTCAATAATCTGGCCAATTCTAATCCATATACCCTTGAAGAACTAGGAATCCCACAGACAACATCTATGGGATTTTTAATCATTTTTTCTGAAAGTCCTGCAAGATTTATCCTAAAATCTCTGACACTTAGACCATAGACTGTGGAAGATGGTCTAGAAAAATACAAAAACTCAAAAATATAGGATTGAAAACAATTTTTTGTCTGATATTTGTATATTTTTCCTTCTTTGACCATCATAATTTCACCAGCTTCAATATCTTTGTCGATATATGTGTTTTTGTTATTCTCGGACGATATGATTATATCATCGCCTTTGATTCCATAGAGACCGGGTCTGATACCATATCTATCTTTGAAAGCATAGATAGTATCTTGGTATATCAGGATAACAAAGTATGAACTTTCTATATTTTGTATTACATTTTTAATGGTATCAATCATATCTCCTTTCTTATTTTTTATAATATATTCAAGTAAAAGTTGACTATCACTTTTATTTTCTGACTCAAGTTCTTTTATATGACCATTGTGAACAAGAGTGATACCGTCTTTTTCCAGGGGCTGAGTAAGAATCCCGTTGGTAATATATCTTGTATGTCCTAGTGCAATATTTTTTGAAATATTCTGAGGCTTTGCGTGTATCATACCTTTGAATTTTTAGGTTACCAAGCCATCTGAAAAACCATAAGAATCCTGGCCCCTGTGTTGGATATTCAAGAGTAGTTTGAAAATTTTTTTATTGATATTATTTTTTGTATATATGGCTACAATACCGCACATTTTGTATGTTTATTCTTTTACAGGTAATTTTTTCCACACATATGCATTTCTGTACTTGATTTTTTTCCTTGACTCATTGTACCATGTGACTGTCCCTAGATAAGAAACATTTTCTTTTTCCATCATCTTTATGGTATCTTTGACATATTTATTTTTGTCAAAATCTTCAATATATATAGCAATATGACCCCCTGGAACTAAAGCTTTGATACATTTTCTCAACGAACTAAAAAGAAAAAATTCTTTCCAAGATTCTAGATCAGTATACCTATCCATGCTTTGTTTTTTGTTATCGGTCTCATATTTCTCATATACAAAGAACGGAGGACTTGTAAAAACAAGATCATAGTGATTTTCTTTTACCTTGTATTCCTCAAATGGTTTTTGGATAACTTTATATTTTTCTTTTAGACCTGTTATATCAGGACAATATGTTGTAAAAAAATTGATGATTTCTTTGTAGACAGGTTGCATACATTTACTTGGGTCAATTCCTTTGTATTCTGCTTTTCCATATGCAAGAGCTCCTATCAATCTGTCTCCCCAACCAGCAGAAAAATCCAATATTCTTTTTGGTTTGAAAAATCTATATATTCCAAGTGCCAAAAAGTTTGAAAAATTATTACATGGATGTACCTTGGTGAGAAAATATTGACTAAAATCCCAGTAGTCTTTGAAATCGATCTTTTCTATTTTTTTATAGTTTTCATTGTAGTATTCTATGGGACTGATAAATTTAGAAAAACTACATTTTAACCTACATTCTTCTGAGAAATAATCAGTAATTTGGATCAAAAACATATCTTTTTGTGTTTCGTATGAGTATGATACAATAGAATTTTCTGTTAGTTTGGGTCTTTTTTTCAGTTTATGACCAGAAAGTTTGTTAAAATCACCGATTATATCATCTTTTTTTACAAAAAGTTTATAGTAAGGAAAGGGAGGTTCTTCAAGAATACTCATTTTAAGTGGTCAAAATTGATTTATAATAAAAAATCTAATCTTTTTAGCCTCTGTAGATTTAGCCTTTATTGTTATTGAGAAGATGCCTCTCGAGAAAACAAGAAAGCGTACAGTGGCGGGCCCCCAACGGGGGCCCACGGGCCGGAACGATACTCATGGAGTATCTCCCCTAACGGGGAAAAATTCTGGTCGGGCCCTCATGGGGCCAAGTCATGCGACTAGCGTGGCGAAAGGAGGTTCCAAGCATACTCCCACCGCAGGGAGTAGTTTGGGATGTTTAGGGCGTAAAGGTAAATCGCCCATGGTTCCGACGGGGAACCGCTCAGATGAAAAGGCTCGTGCGTTGCCAGCACAGACTTTCCACACTGACTCCGATCCCGGACCCTGTCCACTGATAGGTGCGCCGCCGGATGGCGCCGCTGGGGAGTTTCTTGCGAACCCTGACTCTAAGTCTCCGGTTCACACCCCATGTTCGTCCCATGCGGTGTCGTACGAGGAAAACTTATGTACGACACCGCTAGGTCCGGATGGAAATGCCTCGATGCATACCATCCGGAGATCCCCGATTGGGACGGACAACCTAGTCGATCCAAGGCAACCAAACCCCCCCAAAGGTCACTGTTGCATTAGCCCTGGATCCTGCCCAGAGAAGGTTGGCTATTGTCAACCCTCCCTGGGCAGCTATGGACAGGCGAATTTAT
>Ga0070754_10003721_pt1 | contig 10694 bp, 13 predicted proteins | sample VirMetDEL_Sep_01_FD_75181 | JGI IMG/M metagenome (GOLD analysis project Ga0070754, IMG submission 75181) | Aqueous microbial communities from the Delaware River and Bay under freshwater to marine salinity gradient to study organic matter... | ecosystem: Environmental > Aquatic > Marine >... | reverse complement strand
TTATCTAGATAACCCGTTCGCTGCGCTTTTTGTTGTAGCTGATCTTCTCGGCAACCTGGCGTGCGTCTGGATGTTCTCAGATTTTAATTCATGGCAAGGTTGGATGTTTTCAATTAGTGGTTTAGCAATTGCCGCAGCTATTGCTCTAGCCCTACCCCTTGTTGGTAGTTTTGCGCCAATATCAAAAGTTGTTTTAGTGTGCTGGCTCGGTTTTACGATTGCATCATTTAGCCTGTCTTTTGTAACTAGCTGGGGCCGAATGGAGTATGCAAAATACAGCGCAGATAAAAGTACCCTGCTCCACCAATCGCTAAGTGCCGATATCAATACACTTAACGACACTGGCTATCGTGAATGGTGTAAAACAGCGAAGTCGGCAGATTGTAATCAGCTACAACTAACACAACAATCCAAAGCCGCCCGCGCTGAGTTAGACGACCATAACTTTAAATGGAGCCCGCACCAAATGGAATTTCAAGGCGTTAAATTTGGACAGTATATTGTGATCGGCCTTGTCTTTTTGCTATCACTCGGCGGTGCCATCGGCAGTAGCATAATGGGATACATTGCAGGTTTACGGACTAATGCGGCAATCAAGGGGTCGAGAGACGATGGAAAAAAGCCAGAACTGAGGGGCGTGGGGTAGTTCCCAGCCCCGTGGAATCAGGCTCGGAACCACTTTCAGAATTTGAATCAGCATACCAGGAACTACTAAAAAGCGGTAAAAGAATCAGCGGGAATCAGTTTGTGAAAATGGCAAATTGCAGACGTCAAGAGGGGCTTGCGTGGTTTAAACAAAGGAGATTAGCAAAATGATTGAATACTTTATTTTAACGTTATTTTTATGTCCGCCAGACGTGACAAAATGCACACACTCGGAATTGGTGCCAGCCAAAACTATCACTTTCGAAGTATTCTCAGATTGTAATTCAGTCGGCCAAACACTTGTTGATAACCAAGAATATGACGGATACGCTTGCAGGAGGCACGAAAAATGAAATACCTATCTCTGGAATACGTAGTGCCAGTAACGATAGTAATTTGCACAGCGGTTTGGTTGTCGGGTTGCGACTACACGGATCCGAAATACAAAGTTACCGATGAGCAAGCGAAAGCGTTCGAATCTCGCTACCCCTGCGGATTTCCCACAACGCCAGGGTTAAAATCAAGAAACTTACCGGAGGGGTGTTGATATGGAGATTTTCATTGTGATTATGTGCATTTCAGTTTTGGTATCAGCATGTTTTTTAATGTCGAGGGGAGATGACTAATGTTTTTTAATAAGCGTGAAAAGGGTATGGGTAGCAAAGAACTAGCGCGAATTTCAAGGGCCGTGACTATTAGCGAGATGATACCGGCGTCGATCGATTTCAAAACACGTAAGTCAATAGTAAGAAAATTTGAGGGCCGAACGCTGCAAGACTCGAAAGAAGATCTACACGAAGAGATACGAAGTCATGGCGTCGAGCCGATCAACATCGACATACCAACAGTTAAATACGCGATGGGGGTACACGACAATGGGTCTGATTAGTTATAACGGATTGGTAAAACTTGTAGAAAGTGGCGTAATAAACGCAAAACCTGAGAACATAAACGGCGCAAGCATTGATATCACTTTAGGCAATGTTTTGCGTTTCGAATGCGTAAACCCTCGAACTGTAGACATTAGAGACGAATCATTATCGATGGTAGTCGAAGAGGGTGACCAGTTTTACATAAGACCTGGCGAGTTTTGTTTGGCTGAATCACGAGAAGTTTTTAACCTACCAAATAACATCGCCGCTGAGTACAAACTCAAATCAAGCATGGCGAGAAATGGCCTTAATCATTTGCTCGCTGGATGGTGTGACCCTGGATGGTATGGTTCAACGTTAACTTTAGAGTTGCACAACGTTACGCAATACCACACAATCAAGCTACAACCAGGTATGAAAATTGGCCAAATGGTGTTTTATGAAGTGGAGCCGGTGCCCGAAGAAAAAAGCTACAAGACGAAGGGGCAATATAACAATCAGAAAGGTGCGCAAGAAAGTAAGGGCGTTCGCTAAACATCTGCGCTATTGGGATACGTTCCCAATAGCGCTTTTCTTTTTGTGGTGTATATTGTCAATGGTCGGTTTGATTCCTTGGCCTTGGCACATAATATGAGGGTATCGGATATGATCAAAATAAAACATGGCGTGCAAATGCATGGTCTTAAACGATCGATGGAAAAGCCGTTAGATTTTTTAGACAAGATATTCTTGATGCTTGGCGTTGACTTTGTTGTCACAGACGCAATGCGGCCATTGAACGGCAATGAAAAGTCACTACACCCAAAAGGCCACGCGATAGATTTTAGAACACGCGACCTTAGCCACCTGCAAAAAGCTGCTTTGCTTGTATTGCTAACTAAATACCTTGGCAATGATTACGACGTCATCGAATACGATACGCATATGCATATAGAGTACCAACGTCAGATTGACGACAACAAGCCCGCTAATTTTATTGGTGTTTTTGGCCAAGATAATTTTGGAACAGTAGAATAGGTGAGGGGCTTAACGCCCCTTTTTTATTCTCTGCCATTTATCAAAACTTCTTGTTTTATGTCGCCGACAAGTTTAATCATAGCCATTATTCTACGCTCGGAAGATTCGCTAAGCTCTTTAATCGCTTTAATTGCTTCTTCGTGGCGCTCTTCCATTAGTTTCAAGTCGCTTTTGTAACGTCCGTGCAGTTCTTCAATTTGTTTACTGTGTTTGCTTTCCATGGCCGACAATCGCGCCTCACATTTTTTGTCAGAACGTTCTAGATCTTCCCTTGCCTTTTTCTCTGCATAATACAGCTTTTCGTCATAATCTTTTCGAGTTTGCTCAAGTTCGTCTTTTAATTCTTCGTGCGTACTGATCATTAACTCGTTTTTGTCTTTGTTCAGCTTGTTAGTGACCATATGCATCACTAGCGCCCCTGTTGCGAATGACGCTAGCATGAAAAGCTTTTGCTCTACTAACCAAGTGATTAATGCTTCCATCTATTTCAAGCCTTTTCATGCTGTTATTGATCTAGTGCAGTATTAAAACGAATTGACAGGCCCGACTAGGCGTAGCTCCCGAATCTATCCCAACCCATATGGCTATAGTGTTTGCAGCTTTGGACCTGTAGAAACACGTAGTGGGTCTTTCTGGCACTAGGGTATCTTCAGGCATAGCCACTATAGAGTAGTTAGTAGTCCCCAGATTATGGGTCAAAATATATTCCCCATTACCTGGGTTTGTAACACTCCAACCTGACGGCAAGCTTGTGGTCGTCGCGTTTGAATTCCAAGAACCCGCGTAATACTTTTGGCTTAGTTGTGTTTGCGTAACTGTTGCATCGCTAAGCTTGCCAGCGTTTATAGTGTTATTGTCAAAAGCTGCGTTTTGAATCTTAGGGGCTCCGCTTGCGCCCTCGGCTATGGCGTGTGGGTTTTGGTCCAACTTATCAATAAGCGAAACATTGACGGGGCTATCCGCATCTTTTTCGCCTGCCGTTACGGCTGAATATGTTGCCATGATTTAAATCCTTATTGTATTAAGTAAGGGTTATCACCGTTTGACATTTCGTCGTCAGTGTCGGCAATGAATCCGTAAGCATCTTTTTCAGCCTGCGACGCTGACAGATAATCACCAACGCTGTTAGGTGCTATTGTAGCGTAACGGCTGCCCACCTCGGTGCCAGTGAATACCGCTTTATATTTCCAGCGGTTGTTTTTCATCGCTCTTTTTTCAATTACGCGCATATTGATCGGCGCTGGTAATCCGTCTGTACCTTGCATGAGGTCCGTGGTTATTAGAGCCAAATCACCTACATTAAGGCTCTCTTGGTCCTTAGTATCGACTTCCCAAGTGAATTCAACAGGGTTGGACCTCTGCTTAATAAAACGTGATGATATTTTACTAGCTGTGCTTGATGCTGCATCAGGTAGGTCGGGACAATACAAGCGCTTAATGTTTGGTTTGCCTAATCCAGTCTCTATTTCACTATCAATCAATATATAGAGGCTTTTATAGTTCTGCGGGTCGGTCTTGCTACCCTTCTTATTTATACGACCGTAGTACACCCAACACTGGCTAAATATGTTTTTCTGAGGTCTTTTGGCTGACGCTGAGGCTTGTAATATATGGTAATTGTCGTTCCACTCAACAGCGTTTGTAAGTGTTGGGCCGATAGCTTTTAACTTTATCTTTTGCGTGACATCATCCCAGAACAACATAACAAATGTTTGCTCGCATATGTCGTTCAAAACCTTGTCTACTGGTGTAGGCTCAGCCACCCAAAGCTCAATGCTCTCGCTACTTAAAAAATTAGACTCTTCGTTGTCGAAATCCGTTGTGCTTATGTAAGTCGAAGTATCTATATCAGTGTGATTATCAAAAATGGTTTTTACAACGTCCGTTATATTACCGCTGTACTGCTCAATGTGACGGATAGCGTCACCGCTGGCATGGTCGGCGGCTTCCGTTCCACCCTGGCCGCGGCTCCCTAGAGTTATGTGGTTAGCTGTAGCGCTTGATGTATAGCTGACTATTTCATCGTTAATTATCGCATAGCCGCTAGCTTGAAACCCGTCATTATTGCCAACGTCTATGCTTGTGTTAGTCGTTGCCGCTACCAGTGCCGCACCAAGATATCCATTAGTGGCTCTTGGCATAGTGTCTTCTTTTGTTTGGCTTAGGATATCAAAAGCTTTTATCTTAACTATGCCCTTGTTATCTGGCCCGACGATATCCTTGATAAAATAATCACGCTCTTGAAAATTACCAAAACTGAACACGTCACCATGGCTAAAAAATCCGCTATAAATCTTGACGCATCGATTCAAAAAATAAGGGTTATTAGCTAGTAACCTACCGAAGTATGTACCTGAGCCGCCGTTCCATGGGAAGTCCTGCGCAGTTATAACCACCTCACCGAGATAACCTAAGCCACCATCTTGACTGGTACGTGTCGGCACCCATTCTATGTTTTTTATGCATGACCAGATTGGAGGATCGTTTGCAGGGCTAGCACCGTCAGAAATATACTCATACGTGCCGCTGATTTTAGTGTCTAAATCAATTCGCACGATGTTTAAAGGGTCGCGAGATAGCTTGGCCGCGTCGGTTGAATAGCTCATTTGTAAAAGCCTGTCATGTCAAATCTAACATCGTAATAGCCATTTATATTTTTTGAATATTTCGGCGCTGGTAGTGACTTTGTGGGCCAACAGTAAAAAGCAGGTTCGCCGCCAGTGAATGGTGTTTCACTCCTCGTTATATCCCAAATCATATAAATAGGGTACTCTTTCATAGTGTCGCGCAGTGAGATAAATTCTGATAGCCAGGCCGAAGTGTAATAGGGCATTGTGAAGCGTACACGTTCGGGATTCGGTCTTATAGTCAAGCCGGCAAGCTCTTTGCCTCGCGTTACGTTTGCAATTACTGAGTCGCCATCGCTTAAACCTGGGCGCGTGAATCCATGAAGCTGTGATCTTTGCAGCTCTAGGCTTGGACCAATGAAAACATCGGCAAAAACCATTTCTTGTGATGTGTCGGTCCATAATATTTTTACGTATCGGTAGCTTTGCGATCCAAGGTCTTTAAATATATTTTTGTCATATATGACATTAACGGACGTTATTATATTGGTATAGGTGACGTTATCCGAGCTGCCCTGAACTGTTATATAAGTGTTAGCGCCGAAGTTATGGCGCGCTAACGCGAAGCTATCGAAGCTTTGAGTTGAGCCAAAATCGTATACGATGTTTTGATCTGTGCCCGCTGCCATTTTGCTGAATGTTGACGTCCTACCGTCCAGGCTGTTGGAAGGCCCAAAACCAGTTGCAGTAGTGTCTGATAACACCGTCGCGCTTCTTAATAAATTGTTATAAAGGATTCTACCCGCCATTAAATGCTTATCCTCACGTTTGAATCGTCTAGGCTGTTCAGCTCTTCCGCCAACTCTCGAAGCACTGAGCGTGGTACGAGCTCACCTTCGCCCTCAAAAGCAACCGTAATTGTCTTTGTTGTCGCTGGCTCATCGTCGTTAGCTGCGGCAAGGTCTTCTAAACCTGGCGTGCTAACATCAGGTGAAACAGGCGCGCCGCCACTAATACCGGACGGTGAATCACCTCCGCCAGGGTTCACTATATCCGCTATCATTGAAGCACTGACCGCCGCGGCTGTTGCTGCGAACGCTGCACCTACAACAGGTCCACCTATTGAGTTACCCCAACGATACGCACTAATGATAGACTTCTTACCCTCTATTATAGCCTCTTGAACCGCTTGAAATTTCTGTTGTGCTAGTAGTATCTTGCCGCCAGCTTTGCTGTTTTGTAGCACATGGTCCATAAAGCGTTTTTTGTCGCTTATTTCGCCCTTATTGGCTGCGGCCTCTAGCTTTCTACGCTGAGAATGGTATTTGAAATATTCGTCAAGCATCAATTTATTGCGTGATTGCTCGGTTCCGATCTCATGTTTTTTGAAGTTTTCGAAAAGCTTTTGCTTTTCCTTGAACTGGCTATCAAGCAATTCAAGCTCGGTCATGTGCGTTTCTTGCATACGTGAAAACATTTCTTCAGGATCGCCGCCGAAAGCCTCTTGCATTTCCTTCTGCCTGGTTTCAGCGTCTTGTGCCAGTTGCCTTTTTAAAGCGGCTTGCTCCTGCATTTGCGATAGCTTCTGCTCGTGAAGCTCTTGGTTTCGTTTGACTGCCTCTTCATGGGCTTTCCGGTCTGCTTCTGTTACACCTGGCAATACTGTTGACGACTGCTCCTGGAGCTTTGCTATCTCTGCCAAGTGCTGCCTTATCCTATCAGCGACACCTTTATAATATTCTTCCTCTTCTGGGTTTATCGGCAAAAAACCCTTCATGGTCTTTTTCTGGGATTCCCAGTTTTTAAGCTGGGTGAGAAGAGGGTCTATAGTTTTGCTTATCTGCGTTATCTGTTCCGTAATCTGATTTTTCTTCAGAACATCATCGACCTGACGAATGTTTTTGATTGTCTCAGTCAACCACTCTGCTACTGTCGCCCCTGGCCCAGAGATAAAGATTGTCAGTTCTTTTCCTAAACTACCGAAAGCAGTTTCCAGCTTAGTCATGCCAGTTGCAAAATCAGCCGCGTTCCTTGCTTCCTGGTCTGAGATAACACCATTTAACGCCCTAAATTCTGTTACAAAGTCCTCAATAGGACCGCGACCACCTTTTAGAACTTCGACTATTTTTTCAGCCTCACCCGCGAAAATTTCAGCCGATGCGAACGTTAGTGCTTGCTGATCTTCCATGACCTTGAAAGCGTCTGCAATTTCCAATATCATTTCATCAGTTTTTAACTTCCTGACGTCCTCGACTTTAAGTCCTATAGCCTCAAAAGCATCTACTAACGGTCCGCCGCCAGTTAAAGCGGCCTCCCCTAGCCGTACGTTAAGCTCTTGCAACATATCGTTGAATTGCTCACCGTCGACGTTGGCATTTTGCTGGAATGCTGCTGAAAGCTCGGTAAGTCTCTGTGTTGATACCCCCAACTGGTCAGCCCATAGCTTTGTTTCTTTTATCGATTTAGCTTGTGCAACAGCTATAGCACCTATGGCACCCGTAGCGGCGGACGCTGCCCCCGCCAAGCCTTTCATCATGTCACCAAGGCCCGACAAGCTTTGGCGCGCATTCTGGACCTCTTGCACTAGCTGTGCAGCATTGGCCCGCATGGTTATTGCTAAACTAGCTAGTGTCTGGCTTGCCAAGTCCGAATACCTCCAAGATATCATCATCAATAGTTCGCGGTTTCTGTTCGCTAAAATCAAGCATAAAATCAGATATACCAAAGCTTTTGCTTTTCGGTGATCTGTTGCAATTAGCGATCGTGCTTGCTATTAGCGCCGCGCGCATGTCGTCCCGATACTCTCCAAAAGGTTCCAAACGCTCGAATGCCATAGCCTCGGCAATGTCTGCTGAACTCATTACCTTTTTAAGCATCGGGACCGGCCAACCTACAGCCAAAGCATATCTATGCAAGAATAGTGCTGTAGGTCGGCGCTTTAGTTTCCCAACAATTCATCGATCTGTGCGTCACCTATCGCATTTAACTTTTGGCACGCTTTCCAGATTCGATCAATAACCACATTATTTTTACTACCTAAAGCCTTGATATGATCTTCGCTCGTAAACATCCTTTTACCATCTGGACCAATCGCGCACGCCGCGATCATTTTAGCCCTGGCGTTTGATAGGTCTTGTTTGTACTCGCCATCGCCAGCCATATTAAACAAAGTCATTTCGTAAGCGTCTCGGGCTTCGCCTGTCATGCTGCGGATGGTAATGTGAGTGCCTTCACCCCATTCTGGTGTTGGCACTTTTTCGTCTCGGTGGTCTTCGGCTTTGATAATATCAGCTAAAGATAATTGTTTGTTTAAACCCATGTTGCCGCCCCTGTAATTCTAATTGCTACCTCTAGACCGATTTTAGAATCTACGGCAAGATCAATTGCAAAGCTTTTAACAAATCCAGAAAAGCTGATTGTCGTTGGCCCGCTGTCTGTAAGATCAAGTTGAAAATCTCTGACCGTGGCAGCATCCCGCGCAGTTCTCAAAGCTGTTTGCTGCGTGTCACCTGTGTCGAGGTTCATACTGATAGTGATCTCACCCTCATCTTTCAGGCCAAGGATAAATTCTTTACCCGTTGATGATAGATCGGTTACGTCGATTTCAGTAGCACCACCGCCACCAAGACCAGACACGCCGATTACCTCACCGATAGCTGTAAAGGTTGGTGTGCCGCCCATATCAGATAGTTTTAAAACCGACCCTTGTGCTGTTAATGCTGCCATTTTCCTAGCTCCTATGCTTTATGGTACATCGTTAATTATATCTGCTGCTGTCATGTTGTACATTACAAAATCTGCATTGCCTACGTTGTCTTGTATCGTCGGGTACGTGTCCCCGTCACCCATCCGCCACCAGTGCGCGGGCGGGTTAGCTAATAAAGTTAGCTCGTGAGGCGTACCTGAGTTGTAAATGTCGTTAGAGTTAGATGATTGATCCGACCCCCAAATAGCTAGCTCATCGACAACAGCCCCGCGCATGTATCCGCCGCTCGAATACCTGCCCACACGCAAATTCTGCCCAATGATACTGCCGCTATAGCCGTAGTTGTTGTGTGTGTTAGAGGTACTTTCAACAACGTTATTAATTTTAATTTCGAACCTACTATAGTAGTCATTAACTGAGCCGCTAGCGCTCCCAGTTGTGCCGCCGTCATAAGTTATGAGAATGTGGTGCCACAGGCCCGCCATTATGCTTCCATTAGCTGTAACTAATTGTAGGTAGTTATTATTTGTGCCATATCTAAGTCTGAGTCTTTTCTGCCCGCTGCTGTTTGTCTGTCTTAGCTCAATATGACCGCCGTTTGCTATGTCAGCGCTACCAAAATAGAAAATAGTCTGACCCTGGTTGTTCGATGACGGTTTGAACCATAGCGATATAGTCCAAGCGTCGCCAGAACCCGAACCGTTGGCAGAACGACCTAGCGCAGCGTCGAGCAGTGCCGCGTTTGCCCCCATCCAATCTTGGTGCTCAAAATCTATCGATTTAGTATTAGCGAAAGAACTTGTTACAGTTATTGTTAGCGTTTCGCTATCCTGCCCATAATAATTAGTGGCGGTCATTGTTGGGGTGTATACGCCTGGTCCGCTCGATATTGTGCCGATAAGTTTTCTTAAATTACCATTTTGTACAGACAACCCAGCAGGCAGATTAGCCCACTCGTATCCAATACCGTTATTCGCCACTAAAGAATAATTTACCGAGTCACCATCACTTACCGTTATAGCTGTTTGGGACGTTATGACCGGCGCTTCTCCAGTTGGCCCGCCGGTATGTCTTAGTAGTGCATTAAGCGCGTTACATGCTTCAACTTCAGTAGCGCCCAATTGGTTCCCTTGCTGATCAACAAAATCCCCAAAAGGTATGTTGCTGAACTCTTGATAATCGGTTTCGTCCGATGATTTCGGCGGGTTTAATATGCTACAAGTACCATCACCATTTCCGATTGCGCGCAACTCATTGTTAAAACGCATACCTATACTGCCGTCGCCGCCGGTTTCAAGTATCGCTGCGTTAGCGTCTTCGTCTCTGTATACTTTTATAGTCACCGCTTAACCACCTCTATGACCAGCCCCGCATTATTCAGTGTTGCGCCCGACGAACATTTGACTTGCAGCCCTATTGGGTTATCTCTTGTGTTAGTGTCGCCCATGTAGATGCTATCTATACGCAAAGCAAAACGGTACGGAACACCAGACCCCCGATCTAATCGTCCAAGCGATTGTTCGAGCGTATAAGCCCCTAAGCCCGCGCCTAAAGTATATCTAAATTCTAAAGAGCTATTATTGATAGTGGGGGTTACTGTAAAATCGTTGCGAATTAAAATAAAGTCGCCGAGACTCAATCCACTGACGTCTATTGCTCCAGTGCTTGTGTTTAGTAGTTGGTTAACGCCTGTTGGCGTATATGCTGAGTTACTATATGGACCAGCGCCATTGTTGGGGATAGTTGTCCAAGTATCCGCTAACATGGGTACGTCGCCGGTCGTGTCGTTGTAATCTATCCAACCTGAAGTTAATCCGCTGCCGGGTATGCTCGCAAGCGTTTGACTTATCAAAGACTCTTGCAGTCCGTCGGTAACGGCTTCACCGA
>Ga0070754_10003717_pt1 | contig 10703 bp, 14 predicted proteins | sample VirMetDEL_Sep_01_FD_75181 | JGI IMG/M metagenome (GOLD analysis project Ga0070754, IMG submission 75181) | Aqueous microbial communities from the Delaware River and Bay under freshwater to marine salinity gradient to study organic matter... | ecosystem: Environmental > Aquatic > Marine >... | reverse complement strand
TTTATTATTTCTTACATTAATACCAGTAATAATATCTGAGCCTGACCATGTTCCTGAATTTATATAAACAGAACTAATTGCCATTTTTTATCCTTTATTAATTAAATTGTGCACTACCAGTTGCTATTAAATCATTATAATCAATAGAGCTAGTTTGTACAACTTGTGAACCTGTATTAGTATAAGTAATTACATTATTATTAGAACTTGCAGTAAAATCAGCTAAATTATTAATTTGTGTTGCTATAGATGCAGCAGTATTATTAACAGTTGAACTCATATTTCCTGTTAATTTTCCATAACCTGTTAAAAGTAATTCATATATTCTTTCTGGAACAACAGTATTATCATAATTACTATCTAATGTAATTGTATATGTATTTGTAGTACCCGGCCTTGTTAAATTTATTTCCCTAACAGTTGTACTTGTAGTAACTTTTATAGTATCGTTGTCTTGGATTTTAATAGATAAAACATCACTAATAGTTTCAACATCTTGAAATACTTTTTCAAATCTATGATAATATTTTATTTTAGTTCCATTATACCAGACAATAATATTTTGATTTGCATCTATAATATCATTATTAATATCTAAATTTGATATTGTATCTAATATTGCCATTTTTTATCCTTTATTAATTAAATTGTGCTCCACCTTGAGCCTCTATACTTAATGCTACTAAATTTATATCCCAAATTTGACCTTCAGAAGTAGATGAATTATAAAGCAAAACATCATTTCCCATAATTTTAATATTATAGTTTTGAATATTTGTTCTTGTATAATATGCCCAATTATTTAAAGTTAATTTAAATGAAAATAATTCAGTGTCTGACATTACATATATAGTTGAAGTTCCTATAGCAACAGATCTTCCAAAATTAGAAGATACTCCATCAGTAACTAATGAACTTAATTCAATATTATCATTAACTTTAACACTATTAATTGAACTGTTTACAGTTAAAAAACCCGCTTCTCCCCAAACTTTAACATTTGAAATTGTTTTTCTAATTGTATCATTTTGTATATCATCAGATATATTAATATGTAATAATTCTTTTTGTGTTATATTACCCCTTGTACCTGTAAAACTTAATTCTTGTTGTTCTGTAGCACCAATGCCTGAATTAAAATTTGATGGAAATGTTACATATCCTGAACCATCGCTTCCACCAGTTCTAGTAATTGTATTAATTGATGTACCAGCATATCCTAATTTTTGAACAGCTGTAGATGGATTAAATGTATCTCTTATATTAGATCCAGTAGAACTATCGCCATATCTAATTTGAGCAAATCTATTAACAACTCCAAAAGGATTTTTTGTATCATTAGCATCAACTATAACACCTGAAATACTTGAAGTAATTCCACCAGATACTGGTCTAAATACACCAAAATTATAAGCATTAGAAAATGATCCCCTAGCAAATTGATTAATAGGCCTTACCCAAAGTACTAATGTATCTGTAAAATTTATATCAAATACTTTATGTCTTATTGTTGCACCATTAGTAAATGGGCCTGTTGATGTTCTAAATGAAATATTAAATTCTCTATCAGCAACAGGGTTATTAATATTATTTCCAATATATATTTCAAATGTTTCAATTAATCCATTAGGTACAGTCCACTGTAATTCTACATAAGGAGTAGAAGAATCTGTATCACTACTAATTGATGTTAAATCAGTAATTGTTCCAAAATTTCTAGGATTAGCTAAATTTGTATTTGGAGCTGTTTGAAACTCTGTTAATGCTTCTTCTGCATATGCATCAGCATTATACTCTTGAGCTGTAATTAAATAACCTGATACACCATCAGTGTTCATTTCAGTTTCAGTGATAGAATTAATTTTAAATAATTTATTTGTAAAACCATAAGTATTATTTGTAACTGATATAATATCTGTAACTTGTAATGCTAAAGCCCTTGTATCTGTTTTAAATGAAACAATTAAATTGTCTCTTGATTTTTTAATAATAACATTACCAACTCTTTGAGCCATAATATTATTATTTATGAATTTTAATCTTGTATCCTGTACTAACTCAGGTTCATTATATGATTTTAAATTACTTGGTAAATCTAAAAACACTTGATCATCTTGATATTTTTGATCATAAGAAGAAAATGAAATATTTATTTTATTTAATGCACTATTAAAACCATCATTAACTATTGTAACATCACCATACATATTATCAGGATTAAATGACATTACAGATGAACCTATAGTATCAGAAATAATTTGAAATTGACCTAAATGATAAGAAAATATACCTTGAGAACAAACAGTTAAATCAGAAACATTTAAATCCCTATCATCAAATGTATTTATAGCACCATTTGTTGTATATCTTTTAGCTGTTGTACTGTTTCCATCTTTATCTGTATGTGTAATTAAAGTATTACAAAATGTTTTATGAGAAGCAAATGAATCTAAATTTATATCACTATCAGATAATACATCACCACAACCATAAATATTATTAGTTAAATAATCTAATAAACATTCAGCTGGGTTGTTTGAATATGATAAACTACTAGATAAAGTATTTCCAGTAAATGTTCTAATTAATTTACCATGTACTTCTGCACCTAATTTACTTGTTAAACCAGTAATAGATTCATCTCTATTATATTTTAATTCAACATATAAATATGCTACATTAGGCATTGTTCTATTTTGTGCATTATTAGCCCACTTAGTTGAAAATGTTTCCATAGGGCTACATCTTCCACCTGCTTTAAATTTTTTAATTATTAAATTTCCGTTTAAAAAATCATCAGTATTTCCATTTGCATCTGTTGCATTTGTTACATTACCATCATTATCTAATGTTAATTGATATTGATCCCACCATATTGTATCAATACTTTCAATTGGGCCTTCACATAATGAAATAATAAAAGCCATTGTTTGATTATCTGATGTTATATCAGCAAATGTAATAGATCCAAAAACTCTACCTTGACCATAAATAACAGGTAATTTATTATTGGGGTCTGATGCAATTCTTTGTCTAACACCTTGATCTGGAACTGTTTCACCTTGTCCTGGACCAGATGGAATATCTGGAGCAAATAATTTATTTGTAATAAATGAAACTGCTACTGACAGTACCATTCTAGCTATCATACCCTTAACACCGGTTGCTGTAACTAGTGAAATAATAGGTGCAGCTGCTGCCATATTTTAAATTTCCTTTTTATACATTGATTGAAATTCTTTATAATTCAATTTATTAAAATTAATATTAGTTTTTGGTATAGAATAAAAAATTATATCTTTAACTTCTTTATGATTTTTTATTTCTTTTTCCAATAATTTATGCATCCTATAAAATATAGATGAACCCCTTTTATTTGGATGAACCCAAGTTAATAAAACATGTAATTGTGTTACATATGGATTTAATAAATTAGGTATTTTCATACCTAATAATACACCATTAATAACACCATTTTCATCCTCAGATATTATTGAGGTTTTATCTTTAGCTATTGCTTGCATTAAACCTTTATAATAATCTGTATTATCTTCTTTAAATTTACCAAAATCAAACTCTTTTCTATGTTGTTCAAGTAATTTTACACCTTGATCAACATCTTTAAATTCTCCAATTCTTATCATTATATTTTATTCTCTTTGTTATATTTAATCTTCTGCACCAAATCTAGGATTAAAGTCAACCATTGAGGCAACAAACTCCATAGATGCATCGTTATTTGTAAATTTTTTAAATGAACTATCAGATGTAAATCTACCTGATTTAGTGTTTAATATAGCACCTACTATATTTTTACACTCTACAGTTATATTAACATCCCCTTTATTAGTATTTTCTTCATCTACTGAATGCGAATTTATTATACCTTGCCACTTTTGATAAATTTGACCTTCAATTTGACCAGTTTCATCATTCCAAAATGCTTGATATATTGTAACTATACCACCTATAGCATTAACATTTTCTAAAGCAGCTATAATTGTGTTTGGTATACCGTTTAATTGTATAGATATTGCATTAGTTTTTACATCTTTAGTTTCTTCTACAGGAGATAAACTTAATACATTTGAACCAGGTAAATAAGTATCCCCATTATATGTAATACTTGTATATCCCGTATTTAAAAATAAACTATCATTATTATCAGAAGTAACTTGAAATTTTATTAATTGAATAGGATAAGTATCTCTATTTTGTACTTCAGCTAATGTTGTTGAATCTATTGCTTTAACCATTATAATATCTCCTGAAAATTAAAACTATCATAAGAATAATAATTATATCCCGGGCCAGGTATAACTGATACATTTGGTCGACCGTTTAATAACATTTTAAATTGTACACCATTACCATAAGTAAAAGTATCGCCATTAGTTATAGGATTAATTGCACCAGTATTTAATTTAAAGTTTAATAAATTACCTACTATTGCATTTGAATTTTCTTTAATTTGATATACTTTTGTACTTGAACTAAATTGTATAAAATCACCAGCTTTAACATTACTTGATAAATCTACATTAGCTAATTGTACATCAACACCACTTGTATTAGCATTAACCACTTCAATTGTTAAACCTGATTGTGGAATTATACTTCCATTAGCAAAAGTTAAATTAATTGTTGATGGTAAATTAGTTGTTTTAAAATCAATTCCATCTGTTATTCCTAATAATTCCGCTTCAACTTCATCATATTTTGCTTTAGTTAATAATGGTAAATTTACTTCTAAAGAATAAAATGTCGGACTGCCTCTTTCTTGTCTAGCATAACCTGAGTTTGATATTGATCTTCGAACTCTTGCTGATCTATTTAATGATATATCATTTGTATATTCAAATATTTTTGACATTATCTTCTCCTATTCTTTAATCCAGCAGTATTTCTTGTAAAGTTTTTATTAGCTCCACCTACATGAGATGGACTAGATGATATAACAGACCTTATTTGATCTATAGATCTTTGGTCAACATTACCGCTTATATTTATTGTAGTATTATTTATTACTGAACCAGAATTACCTGTTTTATTTCTAGGTACAACCATTTCTCCAGGTGTTAATAATGCAGGTATTCTATCAGTATATGGTGCACCACCAGGTACCATACCCCCTTCATTAAATTTTAAAAATGAAGTTCCAAAACTTAATAAACTTGAAAATATATTACCTTTGCCTGATTTACCACCACTAAATATACTACCTATACTACTAAGATTACTAGTTATATAATTAATACCTTGACTTATTAGGCTGTTTCCTTTACCTCTTTCAATATTTAATAATTTTTCATTTCTTATTTTCTTTTTACCTAATTCTTCAAAAGCTTTTTCAATTAAAAGTTCAGTAGATTTTTTAACTAATGTATCAGAAATAGTTAATAATACATTTCTAAAAGCATTTTTAGTAATCTCTAATAATGAATTACCTTGTCTAATTCCCTCTAACCATGATGTACTAATTGTATCTGATATTAATTTAGCTTCAATACCGGCATCTTGTAAAACATCTCTATATGATTTAACAGCAGCATTAGCTTTAGCTTGATCAATAATCATTCTTTTACTCATGAACTCAATTCGTTCATTAATATTAGCAATTTCTTCTTGTCTTTTTCTTTCAGCTTCTGCAGCTTCTTTAGCCATATCCCTTTGAGGAGAGGGTTGATCATAAACTAATTTTCTAGTTCGTGTTCCTGAAAATAATTATTTTTGCTTTCTGTTTAATTTTGTATATGCATTTACAACAGCATTAGCTTCAGCTTTAATAGATTCTAATTCTTCTTTTAAACTTTTTGCAGCTTCTTCTGCTTCTTTTGAAGCTTTTGGAAATACTTTTAATTTAGAAACAAAATTAAGAACAGCTAATTGCGCCTCTTTCATTTTATTTATAAAGAAATCTCTAATTGTAGCTACAACTTTCATTATTTCATCATTAAATGCTATAAATGCTGCAATACCTAATTGTATTGCTGTTACAATAATACCAACAATATTGGCTCTCATAACTACATTTAATGTTCTCATATTTTTAGTAGCTGCAATTATTTGTACTGATAATAAAATAAATTGAGAAGCAATACCTGCAACAAATGATCCTATTTTTAATCCTATAAACACTTTAAATGCAGTAATTATAGTATCAATATTTCTACCTACAAGCCTAATTGCTGATTCAACATTTCTAAATGCTTGAGATAATGATTGACCTACTCTTTTTGCAAAATCAGATATAACAGTTTCATTATCAGAAAATTCTTTATTTAATAATCTAATTTGTGATGTTAAACTTCCAAATAATTCTTGTGATACAATTTTTCTAAATTGAAAATATTTATCTTGTACCATTGACACTTGCCCAGTCAATGTATTAGCTAATTCACCTGTAGCTTGACCAAATTGTCCGCCTTTACCAAATACTTCAAAAAATCTTTTTCTAGTTTCTTCAATTGATACTTTAGCACCAGCTTCAAAACCTAGCATTGCTCTAACGCCTCTTTCCCTAAAGACATCAGCAGCTGCTATACCACCAGCAAATGCTCTTTGAATTTGAGTAGCAGTTTGTCTAAAATCTAAACCTGTAGCTGCAGCAACATTACCTGTAATTTCTAATATTTTAGATAATTCATTTGCATCTTTTGCAATAACAGCTAAATTACCTGATCCTGCAGCAATTTCTTCTAATGAAAATGGAACTTTAGCTGCAAATGAAGCTAAATTATCAAATGCTTTTGAACCCTCTTCAGCAGATCTAAATAATAATTTAAATCTAATTTGTAAACTTTCTATTTGATTTCCTGCTTGAAATGTATCTCTTATAAATTTACTAACTCCAAAAGTTACAGCAGCTAATCCAGCAGCAACACCTACTTTTAAAGTTTTACCTAATGAAGCAAAAGTTGATCTTGATCTAGCAGCAGCTGCCTCTAATTGTTGAATTCTTTTTGAAGCAATAAATGCATTATTACCTAATTTATTTAAATCAGATTGTAATTTATTTACTTGGCTTTGTCCCTTAACATTAGTAATAATATCTAATTTTACAGCCATTTTTCCTTATCCGTTAGTTATTTCCACATTAACTTCATCAAAGTATTTTCTAAAAGCAGCCTCTATAAATTTAGTAGGCGCTTGTTGTGAATGTCCATTGTTAAGGAATTCTATATAGGTTGTACCATTTGTAACAATAATTTTATTTGGTTTATCTTTTGGTACCAAAATATTTATATTAGATGTAACAGCAGGATCTTTTTGATTATAATATGTTTCAGTGTATCCAATATACCAGCTATTTCTAGCTTGACCAGTATCAACTGGAGTTGTTAATTTTACATCAGCAAAAGCTTTTAAGGCTCTTGATCTAAATTCTTGTTCAATTGCTTTATTAACATCTTTTTCAAGATCATTAACAGCAGTTTTTAGGCCAATAGTAGTTATTGCCATTATATTAATTTACCTTTATTTATACCCTTTTTAATAATATATCTTTGTGTACCATTGGCACCAATATTTACTTCTTTTTTAAGGTTTTTAAATAATTCTTTTTCTTTTAAATTCTTTTCAGACTTCTTTTTAAAAGATTCTAAAATTTTTATATCTCTCATATTAAATACCCTCATCTAAAAATCTAGTAGTTTTTTTCTTTTTATTTTTCTTTTTAGGTTTTTGAAAACAATTTTCAACCCATTCTACCCATGAATCTATGTAACTAAAAAATTTATAAAATATTTTATCAATCATAATTACCTTTCAAGTGGGCAGTTTACACCGCCCGACTATCATTTTTCAAATTTTTTATTTTCCATAAAAGATATATTATTTCTTTTAGCTATATTTTTTAATTCTCTAAAACCATGTTCTAATTTTAAATCTTTATCGGTTTTATTTTCCATTAATTTTAACGAAGGAAATAAATCCTTTACTTTAATTGGTTTAGTACCTTGATAAGTAGTTTGGGCTAATATAGCAGCTCTATGATCATCTCTCCAACCATATGGTCTTGTATTAAAATACTTTATCCAACCTATATATTCTTTAGTTGACATATTATATATAGTATCTAATGTAACACCTAATTGATGAGCTAATTCATATTCTGCTAATTCTTCTTCCCCAATTCACCACCTTTATCATCTGATGCAGCTAATCCATTATATACAAGAATTTCTTGTGATAATTTAGTTAATGATTGAATAGGAAATTTTTCAAAATCTTCTTCTTTCATTTCTTCAGCGCCTACAACAGTTGATTTAAATATAGCACTTAATGTTCTTATACCAGTGACATCATCGGTTTTATTTTGATCTAAAACTTTTTGTAAATCTTTTATACCTTTAACTGTTAACTGTTTAATTTCCACTTCTTGATTAAGAAATGGTATTTTCTTCGTTATTTCCACTATTTTTATGTGCTTCATTTTCTGCCTCATTTGGTTTTTGATATAAATGTTTATTATGCGATTCAAAGTCTTCCATCATTTTTCTAATTTTATGTAAAACATCTAATGTTTCAAAGACTTCTTGTTTATTATCTACATCTTTCAATCTATCATAAGTTTTTCTTATAGATGTATCTATAGATTTTTTTATATGTAGAAGTTATTCTTAATACATAATATTTATTAAATGGTTTATTATTATTATCCATGTTTTATCCTTATACTATTATTTAGCTGGGCAATTAAGCCCAGCCAAAAAAATTTTATTATGCGTCAGCAAATGGACCAACATAGTCAGTTTCAGTACTTAATGTCAAAGTTGCCTGATTTGAATCAGTCAAATTTGGAGCTACTTCAAAAGACGCTACTTGTCCCTTTACATAAAATGCAGCATTATCACCAGTAGATGAATTTTTAACATCTAGTTGAAATACATATGTGTTTCCATCTTGAACTAAACCTTGAATAGTATCATGTACAGAAGGTACATAATTCAAAGTAAATTCCAATGTTGGAGCATCAGATTGTCCTTGGATCTGTGAACTTACAGATTGTCCAAAATTTGGTACGTTAACAATGTTAGCGGGTTTACCAAATGAAGGAAATTCTCTGATATTAGTAACTTCAGTTGCACCATCAAAATCACCTGTACTAGGAGTTATAAACGCCTGGTGTGTTGTGTCATTTGTTGGTAGAGTGTAGCTACTATCAGCTTTGTATTTAAGTGTAGTGAAAATACCAGCACCTATATTTGAAATTAGAGCCATTTTATTTATTCCTTTATATTATTTTTGGTTAAATTGATCTGAAATTGACAGTATAATCCACATTATATAAACCTGAATCTTTTTTGTCAATTCCAATATTTGTTATAAAGCTATTAGTTGTTTGTAGATATCCAGAGATTACTTCTTTATCAAATAATGTTTTTAATATATCAACAATTTCATATGCACGTTTCATACCTGCTCCAGCTGGAACAAATATATTACATACAATTTGACCGTTTGCTAATACATTTTTATAAGCTAAATCAGATGAAAAGGGTAAAACATTAATTCTTATCCATTCATCAGCATTTATTTCTCCTTGATAATTTGAAGGAAATGCTTTTATATTATTTGATGTCCAAGCATTGGAAGCAAATACACCTTCAACAGCTGTTAATATTTGTGATATTGTAGCCATTATGATTCCCTTCCAACAGTTAAATTAATAATGTAATTATTGTCTTCAAATTTTAATATTTTCCAAGTTTTATTTCTAAATACAATATTATCGTAATTATCAATGTTTTTAGAATCTATATTTTTTGAATCAATTAATAAATTACATTCTAATCTAGGTGTATCATCATTAGTTCTATATTGACTTTCAATTACTGCTTTAACAGTAATAGATGTATCAACAGAAGAATTAACAGTTTGTGTAGAAAAATTATAATCAGTTACAGTTTTATTTGTAAATGTTATGTTTTCTCCTATATCACCTATTAAATCGAATGCAAGGTTTACATTATTTTGAATTAGTTTTTGGTAACTCATTAAGCACCTCCACTAACTTTAACTCCTCTATTAGTTGCAGAACTATTAGGATTATCGTATTTAACAATTATATTTTGAATATGGTCAGGTAATTGTTTAAAATTACTTATTCCAGATCCTAAATCAAAAGTCATAGATATAGAGCCAACAGTTAAATCTTTTAATCTGGGAGAACCAGTTGATTGATCTTCTATTGTGCTCATATTTTTAATCAAATGTAATGCAAGTTCATAGGTAGCTTTTTTGATATCTTCAGGAATAGTTCCCATAAACTCAGTAGTATCATCTCTATCATCTTCTAAAGTTTCATACCCACCGGATTTAGTATCCCAATAAGTAATATCTCTAGGCCATGATAAAGGATATGAGGTAGTAGGTAAAGCCGTACCACCCCAATCCAAGTCATCGAGAATTCCTGTGGCTGTTACTAAAGCTCGTTCAACAGTTTCATCTGATGCACTATCCCAAGCAGACTGATTAAGTCTATTATAGAAATATTCTTCTGCTTCTGTTATAGTAACAAATGAATTGATCCCTTTTTGTAAAGCCATTTATTTTCTCCGTATCTAATAGTTATAATAATTAACCGTGATAAATTGGGAATAAACCAATTTGGTTAACGTTTGTAGCATGAACTGTCCAGTTTGTACCTAGAGCAAGGTCAGTATTTGAAGGATATGCAGTTGCAGATCCAGCCCATGAGA
>Ga0070754_10003715_pt1 | contig 10704 bp, 21 predicted proteins | sample VirMetDEL_Sep_01_FD_75181 | JGI IMG/M metagenome (GOLD analysis project Ga0070754, IMG submission 75181) | Aqueous microbial communities from the Delaware River and Bay under freshwater to marine salinity gradient to study organic matter... | ecosystem: Environmental > Aquatic > Marine >... | reverse complement strand
TCTTCGATGAACAACCTGAGATGGAGGTTTACTCCGATAGTCGGAGTAAAGAAGGTGTGATGTGGTTGGATGTAGGGAAACCGAATGAAGAATGGCGTAAGTATGGAGGATTTGAAGTAATGGAAACATCAGTATATTAAAACTAAATAAAATGGCGAAACTAATTAAGATTGAAACCGATTATCGCTTTTATGCGGTAGAACTCACAGATGAACAACTAGAACTATATCAAAATGATGAGGATGCATTTTGGGAAAACTATGAAATGGTAGAAGAACTGGAGGAAAATATGGAGTTTGTAAGAGATAAAGACGGAGGTACCGATTATCGTATTGAAGAATAAAATAAATAACAAGATGGAAACAATTACAATGGACAAGCAAGTCAAAGAAAAAGTTATTGAGTACGTTCAAAAGAACTACCCTAATCGTTACGGAAAAACAGAATTGATGGTTGAAGAAGGTGATAGTGTCTTCTACGTTAAATCAAACAAAGACCAATCCCCACTGATTCTCGGAAAAGGAATCGTCTGATTATAAACCCTCCACAATAGTGGAGGGTTTATTCTTTATTATCGGGTATTTATAAGTATGCAGGAACAAGACCCATACTTAATTTTTAAAACCGAAGAATTTAAATCACTAAAGTGGTATAAACGTTTTTGGATTAGGTTACAAATAGCCTTTTTCGAGTTTATAAGTTATACATAAATGAACGTACTTTCAGGAATATCTACCAGGTCAAAAATTGCTTTAGGAATAGCAATATTAATTATGTTAACCTTTTTCTTAGTACAAACTTGTATTGTATTTGGTGTATGTGAGAATAGTATCGAATTAGCTAAGTTTGGATATAGTTGTGTTATATTGTTTATGCCACCCTTCTTTATGGTTGTTTCAGAATTCATTAGAAAAAAAGCTCAAGTGGTAAAAGAGTTAAATTCTAAAAGTGTTTATTTGGAACATGCCGCAAAAATCATAAGACATGACATGCATTCAGGTATTAACACATATCTACCTAGAGGTGTAAAGTCTTTGAGAAGAAGAGTGTCAGATGAACAAATTAATGAACTAAAATTAGGTTCTACTATTCAGTTGATAGAAGATGGTCTATATCACGCACAAAAAGTTTACAGAGGGGTATACGAATTCACTAATTTATTCAAAGAAAACGCGACGCTAAAAAAAGAAGAAGTAAATGTGAAAGAGGCGTTAAAAGACTACCTAAGATTAACTTCATATTCACATCAAGTAGTTTTAAATAATAATTTACCTAAAAACTTAATGGTCAATGAACCATTGTTTTGTACCGCAATTGACAACTTAATTAGAAATGGGTTAAGATATAATGACTCGGACACTAAATTTGTAAGAGTTTACATGTCTGAAAATTCTATAGTTGTTGAAGATAATGGAAGAGGTTTATCAAATGAAGATTTTATAAGATTATCCAAACCATACACTAGAAATGAGAATCAGGAAGAAAGTGGTTCAGGTTTAGGGTTAAATATATGTGTTGAAATATTAAGAGAGCACAAATTCAAAGTTAGGTCAGAAAAAACAAACAACGGAACTAAGGTTATAATAGATTTGTAATATTTATAGTTATAAACAAGACGAAGTAAATTATAACTATGATAGATTCAATTATGTTAGTTGATGATGAAAACCTTTTCCATTTGGTTTTTGAAGACGCTTGTAGTTTGTTAGACATTACACTTTCATTTGAGGCTCTAACAAGTTCAGATGAGGCAGACAAACTATTCAAACAATGGTTCTTAGAAGGTCCTGTGGAAGAAAGACCAAAATGTGTTTTTGTTGACTTGAATATTATAGGTTCATCTTTTGATGGTATCGAATTAATAAGAAAAATAAACCATGAGTACGGTAATGGTGTTGTGATTGGTATAATCTCCTCATCACAAGATGAACATGAGATTCAAAAAGCTAAGGATGTGGGTTCTCAGTTTTGGATTATCAAATCAGACGATATTGAACCAAGATTAGAGGAGTTCAAAAAAGATTACGAGGGGTATAAGGAAAGAACTGCACCATTTAAGATTTATAAATAAATGATATTAAATACAGAATCAGTAAATAATTTATTAGACTTGTACAGGTCTAAAAAAGTTTTATTAGAAGGTAGTATTATTAAGGTACTTGAAAAAGAAAAGTACTCTAAAGAATTCTTAGATTATTTAAAAGTTTGTAAAGAAAAGGATATTCAATCAAGAAAAAAAAGATTAGAAGTCACTAAAGAAGTTCAAATACAGAATAAAGAACTGTTAATGGCAGCCAAAGAGAATGAAAAATTGACTTTAGATTTAAAAATTGCGTTAAAAGATGCTGAAACATTAAGGGACGACGCAATGGAAGACTTAGAACTATTACAACAAAAAACACAGTTTGAGTTAGTAGGTACAATAGTTAGGATAGCGTTAGGTGTTATAGTTGGTGTGGGTGTCATAACTAGTGTGATGTATGGTTTAGCAATTGTCTCAGGTTACGATACAGATATTATTGGTTCGACTTGGAGTAATATGTTCGGTATACTTTTAACTAATGCGTTTTCGATAGTCGGTACTATTATGGGTGTAAAATACGCGTCCGAAAAGACGAATTAAGTAGTATTTTTTTAAATTAAACGAACTTTATGCTATTTATTACATAATGGCATAAACCAAAAAGTAAAAACCATAGGTTATAACATTTATTAAAATTAATTTGTTAATAACCATTTTTCCCCCTATATTTACCGAACAAACTTAAAGTAGAAATACTCGTACTTTTACTTTTTATTTAAAATTATAACTATGGATAAGACTGGTAAAGTTAAGTCACTTAATAACGAAATTAAAAAGCTTGAAAAACTCAGAGAAGAAATTCAGAGTGAGTGTAAGCATAAAGACACATACCTTAAGTTTGAAGATGGTGGTTCTACCATTCGTGTTTACTGTCGGGATTGTGAAAAGAATATGGGAGTCCCTAACCCTAAGGACGTTGAACTGTTCTTATCGGGTAAGTAATTACTTATAAGTTGACAATGCAGTTGCGGTATTAATACCGATAATACCGTCTACCTTTAATCCATGGTCCCGTTGAAAGGATTTAATGGCCTCTTTTGTCATGGCTCCAAATTTACCATCAACACCATCACCATTAGGTCCAAATTCACCTAAGTCGTAACCTAAGTCTCTTAATATTTTTTGGAATTCTTCAACAGATTCACCTCGAGCGCCTCTAGTGATTAAATCACGATTGTCTTGATTATCTATAATATCAGATATTTTTATATTCTTAGGTAGTGTTGATAAATCTAAACTTAATCCTTCAATATCCGCAGGTAAAGTCTCTATTGTGTTTACATTATCTAACTGTGAGGATAAAAACGGCCATGGGTTTATATTTCCTCTTTTATATCCTCTTTTATCGTATATTGAAAAGTGTAGGTGAGGATGTGTACCTTTAGCATTACCTGAGTCACCTACGGTACCTATAAACTCACCTGCAGAGATTAAGTCACCTCTTTTAAGTGATGGTAAAATTTTATCCATGTGAGCGTAATAATAATTTAGACCCCTATCATCTTGTATGGTAACTCTGTTGCCACCGACTTTATTTTTCCCAATCTTAACTATCTTACCGTTTACACAAGCAACCAATGGAGTCCCCTTAGGTGCGAAAATATCAATACCACCATGACCACCTCTTTTTTGATGTTTTGAATCTCCTTCACCATAATCTGAATTATGAAAGGCTAAGTCTTTATCTAAGATTTTCTTTTTACCACGACCTAAACCACCAGAGTCATATCCTACATTGAAATTATCGTTTCCTATTGGGAAAGTGAAATATTCTTTTAATATCTCCTTATCTATTTGTTCAGATAATATACTTAATAACTTATTCATCACCATAACGTTTAAACCCTTTTATTTCTTTTCTTGCCCCCATATCTGCGATACGAGTTAGAAAATCGAGTCTTTCTTCTATCTTAGAATTAATGATACTTAACATTTCTATGTCAAACTCAGAATCGATATATTTTAATAAATCTTCAGCACTGAAGTTTGGTTTATAGTCAAACAATTCTTCTTCAGTATACTCTTTTAAAACGTTCTTAATTTTTTTTCTATTACTCATGACCATATAAGTTATATTACATAAATAGTCACTATTTATAGTATTATCAGACCTATGAACGAAAATATTTTAAAAGTCGGAAAAGTTTTAGAATCTTGGATAACCTTAGATTTAAGTCATAAAGGTAAATTAGATATGAAACCTTCTGTTTCATACATTGAGTCATCAGCACTTAGTTATCCACCCACTAAAAACATTTTATCCTCTTTGGATGGTGATGAGTTGGTTAAAGGATTATTCGTCGCATATAACCTTTTAAATGGTGATGATGACAATACCGCATTACGGAAAGCTGAAACAATCTACACTATTGATTATGTGAAATCTGAAGGTGATGAATATTATCCTGATGAGAATTGTGAAACATGTGAAGGTATGGGTGAAGTACATTGTGAAGAATGTGATGGTGTGGGTTATGACGACTGTGGTAGTTGTGAAGGTAGGGGTAACGAGGAGTGTGGAGAGTGTGACGGTGCGGGAGTTGATGAGGACGACGATGAATGTAATTATTGTGATGGTGAAGGTAATACACAATGTTATGATTGTGACGGTGATGGGACAGTAAACTGTAGTACCTGTGAAGGGTCAGGAAATAGACAATGTGAAGAATGTGAAGGTGAGGGTGAAGTTGAGGGAAGTATAGAAAAAATTGACATAGAATACGGAACTATTATAACTCAAAATTTAGAAATGGTTGAGGAGTTAAATAGAAGAACTGATGACCAAAGAGTAGAAATTATTGACGAATTTAACGAATGGGTAAGTCGTTATAAAAATGAAATACTCATCGCTGATAAAATCGATGATACAATTGAATATGAATACGAATGGGATGCTGGTGATGCCGAAGCTAAATTAGAAGGTATAAGACAGAATAAATTAGGTGATTATAAAGTTGGTAAGAATAACCAAGTCACTTCCTTAGCTGGTCGTTAATCTTTTTTCATAGTCGCACATTTCCCTTCGTCTACCATACACATAATAAAGTGTATGAAAAATACTGTAATTAATAGGGATACAAATTCAGTAAATAAGAACATATAACTGAATCCTAATTCAGCGTAGATAATACCTTCCAAGGTATTAATTGTTGACAACACCAAAATAAAAATAAGAGATATTATTACTTTGTTGTTTCTTTTGCAAAGGTTAAAAAAGTCTTTCATAAGTAGTTGTCTAATGTATCGGCATCTTTACTGAATTCATCAATAAAGTCTTGAGTAAAGTTACCGTCTTTTTTCAAGTATTCTTGTGGTATATCGCTCCACACCCAATCCAAACACAACATAGCCACAAGATGACCTTCTTTATCATATATTGGAACGGCACAATGTGATTTAGTTCCATTTGATTGATTAAGTGAACGTAAACCAATATCAGACATTTTACTTATGTCTGAATAAAACATTTTACCATCCATCACATCTTTTATATAAGTTGTAAAGTTAGTAATTAAATGATTTTAATTAGTAGAAATTTTTCTTTCTAATCCCTGTGAACATCTTTCATATGTTATAGACAACTTTTGCATTGGTGATGTGGTATAAAATGAACCACCATTATGGAATTGCCAAACATAAATTCTATCGGCCTCATACCTTCTTCTAACGTCTCTAATTGCTAGATGAACAATCTCATCTTTTTTGATTTGTTCGATTAATTTACCTTTAGATTCGTTTGAATACTTCTTGTCATTATATCTTTTGAAGAATCCTGCACCTACTAAAGCGACCACGATAGAAGTGATAGATGTAAATAAAATCTCAATAACTCTTATCCAATCCATAGTTTTTTAAATATACAACCTATAAATATAAAGGGTTATCGTGTTTTATTCTTTTTTCTTACTTTTTTTATTAAAAATACCAAATTGAGATTTATACCAAACTCTTTCATGTATAAAGTATAAAATCATTTTAGTGAAGACTTCAATACCCCCAATTTTAAGTCCCGTAACGGGATTACCCGATACTACCCAACCAATTAATATTGTGTCGATAGTACCAAGTAATCTCCAAGTTACGGTCTTAGCGATGTGTCTTTTTAACGATACCCTTTTTTTCAAGATTTAGTATTAATTACTTCATCAATTATACCGTACTCTTTAGCTTCTTTCGCAGTTAACCAAAAATCACGAGTTGAATCTTTCATAACCTGTTTAGGGTCTTTATCACAAAATTCACCTAACAACTCAAATAATATATCGTTAACTTTTTCCCATTCCTCGAAGTTAATTCTTGCATCTTGAATGTTACCATAAGCACCACCACTTGACTGGTGTAACATGGTCTTTGAGAATCGTAGTGACGACCTCTTACCTTTCGTTCCTGCACCCAGTAGTACTGAACCCATCGATGCCGCCATACCGGTATTTACGGTATTGATGTCGGATTTAATGTATTGCATAACGTCAACCATTGATAACCCTGATTTAACTGAGCCACCTGGTGAGTCAATGTGCATTGTAATATCCAAATTATCAACTGAGTCTAAGTACATAAGTTGTGCTTGAACAACTGTTGACATACGGTCATTTACAGGACCTGCAACCCACAATACACGGTCTCTCATTAAACGAGAAAAGATATCCATTTGAGTAACTCTCATTTCTCTTTCTTCAAGAATGTATGGTGTAAGAGAGGATTCAATTTCTCTTGTGTAGTAGTCCATATTGAGTGACGAAATGTTATGGTCACTCATAGCGTATTTTTTAAAATCTTTTCCGAAATCCATTTTAATATTTTTCTATTTGATTAATAATCTTATTTTTCATTTCATCATCTTCAATCAACTCTAAACATTTTGACAGTAATGATTTAATCTCATTCTTACCTCTTTCTTTTGAGTACATTTTGTTTCTTTTTTCTGTGACGTATAAATAATATGCGACCTCATCTATAGACCTTAACTTGTCTTCATATTTAGAAATCCTACTATCGACTATTCTGTTGTCTTTTGACATAGAGGTGGGTACATAACCCTTATATAACTCGTCTAACCTACCTGTTATATATTGTACCTCACCGAATCTTAAAATATCTTCGTATTTCATATTTGATGATTTAAGCGGAGAGAGAGGGATTCGAACCCCCGGTACCTTTCGGTACAACGGTTTTCAAGACCGTCGCATTCGACCACTCTGCCATCTCTCCAGTGGTTTTTAACCGTTATGTTTTTCAATAGTAGAGTTCTTAAACAAAAGAATCAAGCCCATTACAAAAGGAAAAATTGAAAAAATTTGGTTTACTTCTCCAAGTACTTGAAATGCAATCATCCCGATGGTAATCCAAACCGCTTGTTCAGGAAATAAAGCATTAGAACGTTTGAAAATAGTACAGATGTTAAACCAAAACGCTGGTACCAAAACAAGTAGACCTATCATCAACATAAAGTTAGTTTCTGAACCTATTCCGTACCCAATCAACCATCCACCTCCAAAGGCGATAAAGGTCGCTAACATATTTCTTAGAAAGTAATTTGTACCTGAGATAGTACCTGAAAATTGAAAGTATTTATTCATCATTTTTTTTGTTAATTAGTTCTTTAATAATTGAATATATCATTAGACTTAAACATAATCCCGTAAATCCGTAAGCAAAGTATAACATTAGTTTTGTTTCTTATCAACATTTCTATTTCTGAACCACCACTGAAGGTAGATGCCTATCATAACAGCAATAAAAAGTCCACATGTGAGAATCAAAGGAGACGAATATGCGACAGCTAAGGAAGATACGGTACCCATATAAGACAACCAAGTAACCAACCAAACCCAACCAGGTGTTTTCTCCATACGACTTTCTACAATCTCTACTCTTTTATCGTGTTTAACTCTCGATATTGCATCTTCTAAATCTTTACCATAAGCGGGAATCAACTCCTCACTACCATCCTCATAAAGTATTGTGATTTCATACTTTAACCAATCAGGAAAAGTGATAGATTCTTTTCGATACAATACGTTTACAATCTTTTGTTTCATGATACAAATATAAGAAATAATTTAACTAAACCAAGAGGGTACCTCACGATTTTTCCATTTTGAGAATGATTTTTTGTCTCCGCAATAATAATTACGATAAGATTGAACCACATCGTCTACTTTATAGTGGTCAGGCATTGCTTTGGGAGGTTGAGTAAAGTCACCTTCAGGAACGTTAGGGTGATTCTCAATACACCATTCAATAACATCTTGAGATTTGTGTCTACGACCATAACGATATGTATATTCTCTACACAGTTCGAGACCTAACTCACACAACCATAGATAATTTGAAATGTTTTCCCGAGCCCAAATAGAACAAGGATGGTTTTTATGTGAAAGTTTGTATGGAACATCAATATATGTTGACTCAACCATATGGTGAACACCACATAGGAGTTGTGCAGATTCCAAAATCATTTTAACTACGTGCTTATCATTATGATATTCAGCACATTTTTTAACGTCAGTGTCTAAAACGAAAATATTCATTGTAAGGTGTTTGTGCGCCTACTAGGACTTGAACCTAGGACCTGCGGATTATGAGTCCGATGCTCTAACCAACTGAGCTATAAGCGCGATTCATAACAAATATAATAAAAAATTTGTTATGATGAAAATTCTTTTGCCTTTTTTATTAAATCCGAAGAAGATTGTATTTTATTACCACCCATATTCCATAACATATCAATATTGTAAGCGTTACAAAATCCTTTTTCAGGTGTGTTACCATCCACTCTATCACCTCCATTTGCAAACGCGATAGTCTGCTCAGGATATAAAGACTTTACTCTCACTAGTAATTCAATAGCTGACCCTGCATCATCATCTTTGAATGACATGACCTCATCTATATTTTCCATGGATTGTAATATTTCTGACCTTTCAGAAAAAGACATAAATGCTTTACCTTTTTTATTTACTAACCATTGGTCTGAATTAAGTCCACAAACTACTTTATGTCCTAACGATTTTGCCGCTTTGAACATTCTAACATGTCCTTTATGTACAGGGTCAAAACCCCCACTTACTACAACAATATCGTATTGTTTTGTGTCGTCCATGATTTTATTAATTTTTCAATCTCATTTATTGTGTTGTCATTAACATCTACAGTTAAATACTTCTCACCTATAGAACCTAACATTGATTTTATATCTCTGTCAAGTTTTTCTGATTCATATTCGGAGTGAAATCTACCATCATCTTCAAAATTTCCTTTAGGTCTTTCTAAGAAAATATTAATATTGTCGTATGATTTGTGAATATCAATAATTGTTTTATCAAAATTTTCTCTATATAAAGATGATGGATAACCTGAGGTATAATTGTTCTTATAAACTAATGATAACAAAATTGGTGAATCCAGAATAATGTAATCTACTTGACCATAAGACCTTACGATACCTCTGTGTTGGTTCGCAATGACATAGAACTGGTCGATAATACGACTCTTTGATTCTTCCCAAGCGAGTTCCTTAGGAAACTCATATGGAATATCACATAATATGTCTTGTTTTTTAAAATTATAAAATAGTCCTGAGGCTATGGTAGATTTACCAGCCCCAGGACCTGCGAACAAGTTTATAATTTGTGTCTTCCTCATGAAAAGTATTCGTATAGAATAAATCCTACAATACAGAGTAGGGTTCCATAATACCCAAAGGTAACCATTTTATCTGAGAAATCAATCTGACTCTGTCTTCTACCTTGATTATTCATTGACAACAGGTTCAATAGTTTCCAAGGTATCCAACAAGTCTCTTACATTTTCGACTCCTGAAACATCAAAAGTTTCTTCAACAGTGGTGTCTTCAGTAACAGTTTCTTCGGTGACTGGTTCGATAACAATTTCGGTTTCTTCAGTGGTGCCACATGACATCATGAGTGCGGCAACTGACAAATACATTAAGTTTTTCATTTTTTAGTGTTTTTAAAAATTTATGATAGTACTTTATCGTTTTCCTAATATATGAACAAATATTATCATATCAAACTAAATTTTAAAAAAAAATACGTTGTAACGTATGATTTCCATATAAAAATAGATAAATGTCTCTATTTATGGGCATGAAAACATTTAAATTACTGATTTTCACAGTATTAACGTTATTAAGCACAAACATTTTTTCACAAGAACAATGTGGTACTGATGAGTTAATCATCCGTAACCCATTTTTAATGGAAAGATATAATAGTAGAGTTGCTTGTGCACCTGAAGTTGATTTAGACACAGCACAAGTTCTTACTATACCTGTAGTATTTCATATTCTCCATTTAGGAGAAGCAGTAGGTGAGGGAACCAATATCTCAGATGAGCAGGTTCTCAGTTGTATTGAAAACCTTAACCACCGTTTTAGAGGTGATGTTGAGGCTTTATCTGAATTAACTGATGAGTACGACGAGTACGAATTATCATTGGTGAAAGATGGGAAAATTGAATTTTGTATGGCTGCTCGTGGACCGGACAACACCCCAACGGACGGGATTAATAGGTATGATTGTAGTGATTTAACTTATAATGGAGAGTCTTACGCTGAAGATGGTATTTCTCAGGGTATTGGTTTTGATTCTGGTGTT
>Ga0070754_10003713_pt1 | contig 10708 bp, 11 predicted proteins | sample VirMetDEL_Sep_01_FD_75181 | JGI IMG/M metagenome (GOLD analysis project Ga0070754, IMG submission 75181) | Aqueous microbial communities from the Delaware River and Bay under freshwater to marine salinity gradient to study organic matter... | ecosystem: Environmental > Aquatic > Marine >... | reverse complement strand
GCGCTACACGCAGGCGAGCAGGGCGGCGCGCCCCTGAAGTACGCCGGTCTGCAGCTCCTCGACCGCGAGACCGTGATTCGGCCGAAGCGCGGGCAGTACCTCGCGCAGCCGGTCGGGCCCGCCCTGACAGCCGCGGGCGTCGCCCGGCATCGCAGCGCGCGCCAGGTCCCCGGTCTGCAGTTCATGCGGAGCAAGGCCGGCAAGGCGCTGCTCGTCGACAACAAAGGTTCGGTCTGGTACGTGCTGCACCGGTCTGTCAAGATCAAGGGCAAGCGCGTCTTGAACGACGCGATCGAGACGGCGCGCCGTGCGCTACCCTTGAGCCTGGCAGACGAGATCAAGGTCGAGCTGCTCGGGAGACCCTCGTGAGTACGTCGCTGCTCTTGCTCAACGCGCTCGTCGACACCTTCGATGCGATCACGCTGCCGCGCACGTTCGCGGCGTGCGGCGAGACCTACGTCGGGACGCTCGACCTGGCAGGGCGTGTCCACGTCGCGTCAGACCCGAGCGAGGGCTCAGGGCTGCGCGTGTCTGTCCACGCTGGCCCGAAGCGACACACGCCAGGCGGGCACGGGCTCGGCGCCGTGACCGTCGAGCAAGACTTCCACGTTTTCGGCGTCGCGCCAGCGGCGAGCGACACGCCGATCGCGCGCGTCAACGCGGCGCAGATCCTCGAAGCGCACCTGCTCGCAGCTCTCGTCGAGGACCGCAACAATCAGACCAGGGTCGCCGCTGTGAAGACGGACGCGCAGATCCTACCCGCGAGCGAGACCAGCGAGGGCGGGCACGAGTTCGAGCGTTGCGGGGTCGTGTTCCTCATGGTCACGATACGCTGGTCGTCCTGGCTCGGAGTCTGATCATGTCCTGGTATCGCGACCTCTCGAACCCCTCGCACACGTGGAGCGACCGGATCAGCTTCGTCGTCGACACCAGCTCGACCGCGGGCTCGACCGCCGTGCGCGCCGAGATCGATCTCAGCGACTACGCCGACTTCGACTGGCTCTGGGACCTGCTCGACCTGCACGGCACGCCGGGCTCGGACATTCGGATCACAGCCGCGGACGGGCGCACGCTGGTCGACCAGCTACAGGCGACGACCGCTATCAACACGACGACGCGCGTCGGCGTCCTGCGCTTCGACTTCACGACGCTCGCGCCGAACGTTATGCACGTTTTTCACATGTACCTCGGCAACGCGAGCGCGTCGTCGGCATGGGGTACGGTCGTCAACGTGACCGCGGTCGACGCGCACCTCATGCAGGACGCGCGGGGCGGGGGCTACCCCGTCGTCAGCGTGTCGGGGCAGGACGCGAAGAGCGGCGAGACGCGCGAGGTCGTGAGCAAGCACCCGAGCGACGACGCGTTCGTCGGCTTCACCGTCGACGATCTCGTGCGCCGCTGCACGCTGTCGGCGGGCCTGGACCTGTACGAAGAGATCGAGCAGATCAGTCTCGAAGTTCTCGACGTCGACACTGATCAGCCTGGGCTCTACTCGCTCGGCGACGTGCGGGTCGGGACCTGTCCGCGCTCGCCAGGGTCGCCGCTGATCCGGGTCAAGGTCGTCGCCGGCACCGACGGCACCGACTATGGGATCGAGCCCTCGATCACGACGACGCTCGGCCGGATCTTGGTCCGCCGCGTCGGCTTGAGCGTTCGACAGACCGTAGAGAGTTAGGTACAGTCCCCCGACGAGAGGTATCAGCATGGCGGCATACAAGGGTATCGGGCTCGCACTCGGGCTCGCGGTCGAAACCACGTACGGCACGGCTGTCACGCCCGCGACGAACTGGATCCCGCTGACCTCGGTCTCGGGTCCCGGCGTGACGAAGAACTACGTCGAGAACCCGCTGCTCTCCGACCAGCCGACGCGCGAGCAGCCCGTGAACGTGCGCTCGGAATGGGCGCAGACCGTCACGACGAACCTGTCGTACCAAGGGCTCGGGCTGCTCTGGTACTACGCGACCGGCGTCACCCCTGTGACGACCGGCGCGGGCCCTTACACCCACGTCTACGAGCTGTCGACCACCCTGCCGACGTCGTTGACCGCGGAGACCAAGCGAGGCACCGCGGCGAACGCCGACGTCGCCGAGGGCGTCAAGGTTGACCGCTTGCGGATCTCGGGCAGCGTCGACCAGTACATCACGATCAGCGCGGACCTGATCGGCGAGACGTCGAACGCCGCGGCCGTCGGCACGCCTGCGTACGCGACCACGCGCACGAGCGCCGGCTCCTGGCAGGTCGGTGACGTCTCGTGGAACTCGGGCACCTACTGCCCGAACGCGTTCGAGATCACGATCGAGCGCAACCACTCGCGGCCCGGCATGATGGGGTGTACCGTCGAGCCCGTCAACGACTACGCCAAGGTCAGCGGTCGCTTTACGTTCGAGTACGACGGCGAAGACTGGTATGCCGGTCTCCGCGCCGAGACCGTCGACGACGCCGACTTCACGATCACGAGCGGGGCGGACTCGATCCGCTTCGACCTGCAGAACCTCGTGATCAAGGGCGTCACCCGCGACGTCAGCGACGGCGGGCGCATCATGCAGACGGTCGAGTTCGAGTGCTACGCCGACGGCACGAAGACCGGGATCAAGATCACGAACGTCAACGGGCAGACGAACTACAACGACAACTAAGGCGAGAGCGGGCCTTGCGCCGCCCGTGCTCGCCGCTGTGCTCGTTTCTCGCCGTCCCTGGGCTCGTGCCCGTATGGCGGCGCCGACGCGCTCAGCGCTAACCAGGCGCTTCCAGGGAGACACTATGATCGGAGTTCTCGCGGCTCTCGCCGCTGGGATGTATCGCGAGGTCGACGTCGAGATCGCACCCGCTGTCGAAGGTCCCGAGACCGTCGAGCCCGCGGTCGTGCTTCGCTTCCGCGTGCGCAAGCTCACGAGCGAACTACTCGCCGAGCAGGGCACCGCGATCTTGTTCACCGACCTACCCGCGGACCTGTCCGTCTTGGGCGCCGACAAGGATCTCGCCGCCCTGCAGAAGGTCGCCGAGGGCGGCGAACAGGGCGCGGCCGCTGCCCAGGACGTGCAGCGCAAGATCAAGGCCCTGCGTGGCATGGGGGCGAAGTTCTTCAAGGATCAAGCCCGCAACGCTGACGCGGTCGTGTGCGCCGGTGTCGTCGGGATCTGGCAGACCTGGGCGGGCCCGAACGACGACGTCAACCCGGCGCCGACAAAGGACGTACCCGAGGCGATCGAGGCCGGCGGGTACTGGGTCCCCGCGAGCTTCACGCTCGGGACGCCCGAGCCCTCGCGCGGCCGGTTCCCTTTGACGGCGCTTAGCAAGCCCGCGCGCGAGCAGCTCGCGAAGGAGATCAGCGAGTTCAGCCTGAGCGACGGGGGCATCGCCGACGCGATGCGCGGGTTTTGACGACGCGCCCGAGATCCTTGACGCGTACGTGCTGCTCGCCAGGTTCTACCGCGTACCCGCGCACGTGATCCGGGCCTGGAGGCCCGACGAGCTCGCGATCAACTGGCTCGTCGCGCTGCGTGCTATGGTCCTGTTTGCGCGCCAGATCACGGCGTCGCCCGAAACGATCATAGTCCCTGCTGTCAACCTCTCGCCCCTCGGTTAGGCGCCCCCACATGGCCGACGTCGTCGAAGTCCTGCTGCGTGTCCGTACTGACGGGTCCGACGACGTCCAGAAGTTGGGCGAGCGCGCAGCTCGCGCCGCGGCTGGCGTCGACGACCTCGAAGAGCAGCTCGACGACGTCGGCGACGCTGGCGAGAAGGCCGGCAAGGGGACGAAGAAAGCAGGCGACGCCGCCGAGAAGGCCGGCCAGCAAAGCAAGCTGAGCGCCGCCGGGATCGCCGCCATGGTCACCGGCCTTGCGACCGCGATCACGTTCGCCGTACGGGCCGGCCGGGCGTTCGCTGACATGGCGCAGGACGTGCTCGACAGCTCGAACGAGCTCGCCGACGCGAGCGCGCGGACAGACGTCTACGTGACCTCACTCGCCGGCCTGCGGCTGGCGGCGCGCGGGAGCGGGCAGGACTTCAACGCGCTCGCCGCGGGTCTCAACGCCCTACCGAAGCGGATCTCGGACGCCGCCGCGGGCGTGGGCGACGCGAAACGGGGCTTCGACGCCCTCGGGATCTCGCTGCGCGACACGAACGGCGACGTCAAGAGCACCGACGCCGTGCTTCGCGAGGTCGCGATCGCGATCACCGACACAGGCGCGAAGAGCGCCGACGTCGCGACGGCGCTCGGTAAGAACTTCGGCCCGCGGCTCAAGCAAGCGCTCGCGGGCGCGACGGGCGGGCTCGAAGACTTCATCGCGGCCGTCGAGCAGACCGGGTCGACGAGCGCGGTCGACCTGACCGGTCAGCTACAGCGCGGGATCGGACTCACGCAAGAGGCGGTCTCCGGCCTGACGGCGTCGGTCCTGGCGGCGATCGGCGGCGAGCAAGGGATCGCGGGCGTGCTCGACGTCGTGCTGCGCGTGATCGAGGGCGTCAAGGTCGCTCTCGTGTCGTTCGCTGGCAGGGTGCACGACGCGCTCGCCGCTGCGCAGGTCGCGATCGCGGCGTTCGGCGACGGGCTCGCCGCGGTCGCCGCGGTCGCGCGCCCCGTGACCGACGCGATCGCGCTCGCTTTCAGCTCGCTCGCCGACACGATCTCGGGCGCATTCGGCGCCGTCTTCGACTCGATCGCGACGGCGCTCGAAGCGCTGCTCGACACCCTGTCGGCCGCATTGCAGACGATCCTCGAAGGTACGGGCGGCGTGTTCGAGTCGCTCGGCCTGTCCGACGAAGCCGATCGCGCAGCGAAGGCGGCGGGGCGTGTCGCGTCGAACTTCGCGACGGGCGCTCAGGCTGTCGTCGACCTACGTAACGCGCTCGTTGACCTCTCGCGCCCGCTGGGCTTCGCTCTTGAGGGCGTCACTGCGGCGGCGACGCTCGACACGAGCGCGCTCTTGCGCACGTTGGGCAGCGACGGGCAGGGCGGCTCGGGCGACGGGCCGGGCGGCTCGGGCGACGGATCGGGCGCCCTGACCATCGACGACAAGCTCTTCGCCGCGTCTCTGGTCGAAGCGCTACGCGTGGTCGAGACGCGGCTCGGGCCCGAGGCGCTTGAGGCGTTCGGCGGGGCAGGGTTCTCCTTGGATCGCTTCCTGCTTGAGATCGCGGGCGCCACGTCGCGCGCCGAGGTCGACGCACTCACGGGGCAGGTTGGCGGCGCGACGGGCGTCGCCGAGCTGCAAGCGCTCGCCGCTCGGCTCGGCGAGGTCGACGCAGTACTCGCGGGCTTCGGCGACGAGTTCTCGACCGTCGAGCAGACGCTCGCCGCTCAGACGCTCGGGATCGGCGACAGCGGCGAAGACCTCGCAGCGGCGCTGCAGGCTGCAGCCGTTGCCGGCGACGAGAGCTTCGCAGCGTTCGCGAGTCAGGCGCAGGTCGCGCTCGAAGCGGCCGACGCGCTCGTCGAGGCTCAAGCAGCGACGACCGCGGCGTATCGCGACGCCGCTCGACAGCTCGACAGCGCGGGCCGCTCGCTCTTCGAGACCGCGTTCGGCGACGACCTCAAGAGCCGTCAGCAAGAGGTCGCGCGGCTGCGCGGGCTCGGCACGGCGGACTCGATCGCGCGGGCGAACACGCTGCAGGGGCAGACGACAGCGCAGATCGGCGACGTGCTCGCCGCGCAGACCCTCGCGGCGCCCCTGCAACGGGCCGCCGAGGGCTTCGAGACCGCCGTGAACGGGTTCAGCACCGTCGCTTCGTCGTTCGGTTCGCTGCTCCTGGGCGACGTCGCGGGCTCGCTCTCGACGCTCACGAGCGGGATCGGCGGCGCGGCTGAGTCCTTCGGCGCGGTCGGCGGCGCGGCTCTCGGCGCGTACATCGGCACGGTGGTCTTTCCTGGCCTGGGCACTGCTGCGGGCGCCGCGATCGGCCAGATCGGAGGGGGCCTGATCGGTGGCGCGGTCTCGGGCGTGCTCGACAGCGTGTCGTCGTCGATCGGCGCGATCACGAAGCTCGGCCAGCTCGGAGCCGGCGGGGTCGCGGACACCCTCGACGGGTTCCTCTCGGACCTGCTCGCCGGGCTCGACGCGCTGCCCGTCGTGATTGAGAAGGTCCTGCCCTCGTTCTTCCGGGCGCTCAGTCGCGAGCTACCCCCTGTGCTGATCTCGACCTTCCGCGAGCTCGCGCGCCTGTTCGCCGAGACCATGCGCGAGCTTCCGACGATCCTCTCGAACGCGTTTTTCATGGCTGTCCGCATGGGGGTAAGCCTGCTTGTGCGCGCGATCACGACCGTGTTGAACCGCGCCCTCGGCACGTCTTTCGAGACGCCCGCTCTCGAAGGCTCGCCGCTCGGGCGCGGCGAAGGCTCGGACGCCGGGCGCGCAGCGGGCGCCGGTGTCGGGGCGCTGCTCGGGTCCGTCGCTGGTCCTGGCGGCTCCCTGCTCGGCGCCGCGGTCGGCGCGCGGCTCGGCGACCGCGTCGCGGGCTTCGCGGAGAACGCCCAGGACCGCGGGTTCTCCAACTTCCGGCGCGGGCTCGGGTCGCCGATCACCGTCAACGGGTTCGTCGGCGAGAGCCGCGACGACCTGGCGAGGTACCTGCAAGACCTGCTCGGCGGCGACGCCCGCTTCGGCTTTTCGCTGTAGGGTAGACCATGCCGAACGCCGCTATCTTTTGGGAGCCCGACCGCGGGCCTATGCGCTCGCTCTCGCTCGGCGGGCTCTCGACGTGGGACCCGATCCCCGTGCACGCCCGCGCCGACGTCGCGACGTACGGCGGGCGCGTGGTTCGTCAGCACCTCTCGTCGGGCGCGCGCTGGCGCATCGGGATCGAGGCGTTCGCGCCAGGTCAGAGAGAGCGCGAGCTGCAGTCGCTCGCGACCCATATCGGGCGCGGCCTTCCGTTCGGGATCGCGCGCGACGACTCGAAGGCTTGGTGCGGCTACCTCATGCGGACGCCCGCACAAGGCGACACCGAGATCCGCACAGGGGGTCAGGTATGGCACGGCGACGGCGACTCGACGCTCGCCGACGGCGACGACCTCGTGATCGAGAGTCTCGACGGCACGTTCAAGAGTGAGGTCGTCGTGTGCGGCGAAGCAGTCACGCACGACGAAAAGAACGTCACGATCGACGCCCCTGGCGTCCTGTACGACCATAGCGGCGTCGGTTGGTTGCGGCACCGGTACTACCTGCCGAACGTGCACGTGCCCGCCGACGCGCTCGGCGCGCCGTTCCTGACCAGTCGTAACCGCCGGATCTTCACGCTCGACCTGACCGTCGAACTCTCGCCCGCGAGCGTCGCGTCGCTGTTCGCGACCGACGGCGCGCCCTGGTCTCTCGGCGAGCTCCCCGGCGGGCTCGCGCAGACCGCGGCGGGATCTCGGCGCTCGATCACCGAGCAGATCGAGCGACAGACGCGCGACCCCGCGGCTCTGGCGGGCCCGTAGTGGCTTGGACGTCGCGATTTCTGGGCTACCTCGCGGGCGACGCTGTCGGCCCGTTCGAGTACGTCGTGCGGTCGGTCGCGATCGGCGTCACGGATCGGGCGCACTCGGTCGGGTCTCACGACGCAGTCGTCGACGGTCACGCGACGCACGCCGGCCTGATCGCGGGCTCGGTTCGGACGCAGGGCAGCTCGATCTCTATGCGGGGTTGGCAGGCGACGGCCGGCGGGTTCTCGTTCGGCGTCACGGCGACCGCATACGCGCAGATCCTTGGGGCCTGGACCGGCGGCACGGTGGTCGAGCTGCTCTTGCGCCCGGCTCGAACGTCGAGCGGCGGCGCCTGGCCCTTCGAGCGGATCGGGCTCGGCGTGATCGATCGCATGCGCCAGGTTCCGGGCAGCGCTGAGATCACGTGTCTCGACCTGTCCGCGGGGCTGCGCGCGCGCTTCACAGCGGTCGCCGACGACGCCCTGCTCTTCGCGAACCTGCCCGGCGAGACCGTTACCACCGTGTCGAGCGTCGCGTCGACGACCGTCACCCTTGCCGACGCGTCGCTCTTCGAGTTCGACAGCGCGTCGGCGGGCGTGTTCAAGACCGCCGCGGGCGTGTACTACAAGTTCACCGGCAAGGCGGGCAACGACCTCACAGGCTGCACGCTGCTCGACGGGTCTCCGGGCACGCCCCTCGCAACGACCGCCGTGCAGCCCTGCGCGTACCTCACGGGGCACCCTGTCCGGGCGGCGCTGCGCGTGCTCGTGAGCACGGGGCTCGGGACGAACGGCCCCGAGGACACGCTGCCCGAGACGTGGGGCTACGCGCTGCCCGAGGCGCTCGTCGACGGCAAATACAGCCGCACGGCGGCGGGCTCGCTCGGCGGCGTCGCCGCTGGGCTGGGCTCAAACTGGCACGTCGTCGTCGACGAGCCCGTCACGAACGGGTGGTCGTGGCTCAACTCGTGGCTGAACCCCGCGGGCCTGTTCGTCGACCAGCGACAGGGGCAGGTCGTGATCGGAGCGATCCAGACGCCGCACCTGGCGTCGCGCGTGCACACGCTCGCGCTCGACGACCTGGCGACCACGGGGATCGAGGTCGAAGCGCTCGATCCTCAAGCCGTGGGCGAGTACGGCAGCGTCAAGCTCGACTTCGACGGCACGGGCGGCTCGACGATCTTCGGCACGCCTGGGACCGACGACCTCGCGACGCTGCCCTGCTTGGGCGTCGCGGCGACGCTGTCGTTCGAGGGCTTCACGAACGGGCTCGCGACGCTCGTCGACTCAGCAGGGCGGACCGCGATCGAGGGCGACGTCGAGAACCGCGTCGCCCGCTACTACACGCGACGCGGCGAGCGACTGTCGCTCACGCTCGGCGGGCTCGCGGCTGCGCAGCTACATCGCGGCGAGATCGTGCGCGTGTCGTCGACGAAGGTGCGCTCGCGCATGCCCGCCGGTCTCGGCGCGCCCGGCCTGCCCTGCATGGTCACGCGCATCGCGCCGGCGTGGTCCGGGTGCACCGTGCGCGCGTCCCTGGTCGCCCTTCCTGAGCGAGGCGCGTACCTTCCGACGGCTGCTCAAGGGTTAATGCTGGCCAGTAAACAGGGAGCCGGACATGCTGCGGATCGGGATCGACTACGGGCACGGGCTACACGAGCCCGCGGGCGCGAAGCGCTACACTTTCACCGACGAGAGCCCGCCGAAGCTCGTCGTCGAGGGCGAGATCAACCGTCGCGTCGCGTCGCGCGTACTGCGCGCGCTCGTGCGTGAGCCGGGCGTCGCTGTCTTCGACCTGGTCGCGAAGCGCCGCACGCACAGCGACGACACCACGCCCGAAGACACGCCCCTTGCACAGCGCGTCGAGTACGCGAACACGCGCGCCCTTGACCTCGTGTTCAGCATCCACACGAACGCGATCGGCAACGCGATCGAGGGCCCGTCGCTACCTGCGCGCGGCTTCCGGGCGTTCGTCTTCGAGGGCACGACGAGCCCGGTCGCCCTCGCGGTCGCTGAGCACGTAACCGGCTGCGTCGAGGCGCTGACGGCTGGTCGTGTAGCTCTGACAGGGCAAGACGGGCTCAAGGCCCGCCCCGTCAAGGGCGCTCGGTTCTACATGCTGCGCAAGACGACCGCGCCCGCCGTGCTGGTCGAGGGCGGCTTTTTCACGAACCGCGCCGACGTCGCGCTGCTCGAAGACCCCGTGTACCGCGCGCAGCTCGCCGCGGCGTACGTGCGCGCGATCCTGGCCGTGCTACGTTCCTGAGCCAACCGAGGGAGAGCCCCATGCCGAAAGACCTCAAGCAACAGATCGCGAAGCGCGTCGACGCGTTCGTCGCGCGCATCGAAGCGAGCAACATCCAAGCCGACGAGATCCCGGAGATCGTCGACGCCGGGCTCGGCGTGGTCGAGAACGTCGTCGCGAGCGCGAAGGACGGGCGCCTGAGCTTGCGCGAGGTCTCCGCTATCTGGACGTCGCTCGACCGGTTCTTCGACGTCGTCAAGGCTGCCCGTAAGGACTGATCGGGTTGCTCGTGCGCGCGGCCGCGGGTAGGCTGCGCGCATGTCCGATCAGGTCGCCGAACTGGCTCAGCGCTACCTTGAGCTCGCCGTCAACGTGACGGTCGTCGCCCGCGGAAACGCGGCGAAGATCGACACGCTCGCGAGCGCCGTCACGGCGCACGACTCGAAGCTCGACACGTTGATCGAAGAGCTCCGCGGTCTACGGCACGCGCTCGACGCCAGGACGGCGCTTGTCGCCAGGGCTGTCGACGTGTTCAAAACCCGCTGGCCGATGTTCCTGCTCGGGCTCTCGGGCGGGCTCGGCCTGGCAGGCGCGCGCGTGGTCGTCGGCGTGCTGCTCGAAGCGAGCGGCGTCGGCGTCGGCGCCGTCGAGTAGCGCAGCGTCACACGTGCTCTTGACAGGGCACGCCGCGCAGTCGAGACCTTGCGCACGGCACGTCGCGAGCTGCGCGAGCTGCGCTTCAAGCGCCGCTGTGCACTCGCCCCTCTGGGCTGAGACCGTGATCGCGGATCCGATAAACGCGAGACACGCGTCGACGAAGTCGGGCCCGATCGCGGCTGCGCTGGCGTAGTCAAGAGCAGTCACCCCGAGAAACTACCCGAGCGGCTACGTCGACGCAAGACGCCCGCGGCAATTGCCTTGTCGCAACTGGCGATAGCTCGATCATGTCAAGCGAGTGTCAAGAGTAGCGCGGTTCCTTGCGCGGCGGACCTGACTAACGTACTGTCTCAACATCGAAACGGAGAACGACATGCGCGAGACGACGAACCGGCTCTACTT
>Ga0070754_10003710_pt1 | contig 10713 bp, 10 predicted proteins | sample VirMetDEL_Sep_01_FD_75181 | JGI IMG/M metagenome (GOLD analysis project Ga0070754, IMG submission 75181) | Aqueous microbial communities from the Delaware River and Bay under freshwater to marine salinity gradient to study organic matter... | ecosystem: Environmental > Aquatic > Marine >... | reverse complement strand
TCATTGAGTTGATCTTGTCGAGCATGCCGGTGGGCCAGTTCTTGGCTTCGTCCGAGGCCAGATAGATCTTCTGCGCGTGCTCACGGAAGGCCGCCACGTTGGGGGTGTAAATGTCCAGACCCTGGCGCTTGAAGCCCTCGGCCAGCTCGGCCTCGCGCTTCAGGTGCTCGGCCGTGCTCCAGGCGATGGCCTTGTCGGCAGCGGCCTGGAAGGCCTGTTGCTTCGCGGGCGTCATGCTCTGCCAAGTCTTCATGTTGACGGTGAGCAGATCGTAGCCCACCAGGTGCGAGGTCATGACGATCTGCGACATCACCTCGTAAAACTTCATGTTCTGCACGTTCGGTAACGGGTTGTCCTGGCCGTCAATGGAACCGGTCTGCAAGCCGGTGTAGGTTTCGGCGTAGGCCATAGGCGTGGGGTTTGCGCCGATCGAGCGGCCCAGCAATTGCCAACTGTCACCCGGCGGCATGCGAAGCTTCACGCCCGCCAGATCGGCCGGCACGTTGATTTTCTTCTTGGTCTTGAGGCCCACCTGCCTTGTGCCGAAGAAGGTAGGGCCGAGGATCTTCACCTTGAGCTGGTCCTCCACCATCTTCTTCATCTGCAAGCCCATGTCGCTGGCGAAAAACTGCGTGAGGTGGTTGGCGTCGCGGAACAGGTAGGCCGAGGTGAGCAGCGACCAGGCCGGGATCTGCTTGGAGATGTCCTGCGGCCCGATGTTGCCCATCTCCAGGTTGTCGCGCTGCAGGGCGACAAGCTCGGTGCCCTGGCGGAACAGCGTGGAGTTGAGAAACACCTCGACCTTGAAGTCGGACTCGATGTCCTTGGCGAACATCTTCATCATGTCGGCGCGGATGTCCTTGTCGGAGAACACGGCGGCAAAGCGCAGCGTGGGCGGTGTCTGTGCCATGACCGGCAGGGCCAGGGAAGCGGCAAGTGTGGCGCCTGCGAAGAGCACCGAGCGGCGGTTGAGTGAGCGGTTCATGGTGGATGTCTCCTGTGTGGTGGGGGTGAACGGGTTCCCGGGGAAATTCACGCGGGCTCTGTCAGGCGCTGTCCCAGCGCACGCAAAGCCATTTCATAGCCGTAGGGACCGAAGCCGCAGATGACACCGGTGGCGCCTTGCGAGATCAGCGAGTGCTGGTAGAGCGGGTCGCGGCGGTGGATGTTGGTGATGTGCACTTCGGCAATCGGCTGGTCCAGCGTCTTCAAGGCATCGAGCAACGGGATCGAGCGGAAGGACAGGCCGGCAGGATTGATCACCACCGCCACGCTCTTTTCGCGCGCCTCCTGCACCCAGTCCACCAACAGGCCTTCGTGGTTTGACTGGCGAAATTCGCAGCCCAGACCCAGCTCGCCGCTGACGCGGCGGCAGAGCTGTTCGACCTGGGCCAGGGTGGTGCTGCCGTAGAGGTGCGGTTCGCGCACACCCAGCAGGTTCAGGTTGGGTCCGTTGAGAACGTAGACGGTGCCGGTCATGGGACAAAGCCTCCTGGTAAAGGATCTGCGGCTGTCAGGGCGCCGCCCGCCTGGCCTGAACCAGTTCGGGGGCTTGCGCAATCCGCTGTCTCCGTGTTTTCATCGCGGCTCGCCTGATCAGGTCCACCATCCGCGTGAATTCTTGATCTCATCACGGAAAGTGTTTCCTGATTGGAAAGACGTTTCTTCATACGAAAATTCGACCTCATGAGCCTTGCACTGGACCGTGGTCTGACCTTGCTGGAACTCCTGGCCTCCCACCCGGACGGCCTTCCCTTGTCCTCGATGTGCGCCGAGCTCGACATGCCCCTGAGCGCCTGCCACCGGCTGCTGAGCGAACTGCAGCGGCGCGGCTACGTGCGACAGGCGCGCAAGCAGGGCGACTACGTGCTCACCACCAAGGTGGTATCGCTAGGGCTGGGCTACCTCAGCAACGCGGGCATCGTCGATATCGCCGAACCCATTCTGGAGCGGCTGGCTCAGAAATCCGGCGAACTCGCCCGGCTGTCCATCGTCGACGAGGACCGCCTGACTTGGGTGGCCAAATCGCAGGGAGCGCGCCAGCTCGGCCTGCGCTACGACCCCGACATGGGTGCCGAAGCCCGCCTGTCGTGCACGTCTTCGGGCCATGCCTGGCTGCTGACGCTGAGCGACGAGCGGGCCCTGGAGCTGGTGAGCCGCCAGGGCTTTGGCCAGCCCAGGGAATACGGCCCCAAGGCGCCGACCACGGTAAAGGAGCTGCTGGCCGTCCTCCACACAGCACGGGTGCGCGGCTACGCCATGATCGATGAGGTGTTCGCCCCGGGCATGGCCGCGATGGCAGCGCCGGTGCTGCGGCGCAGGGAAGCCATCGGCGTGTTGAGCATTGCCGGGCCCCGCACTCGGCTGACGTTGGACCGCATGCAGGAGCTTGCCCCCACGCTGCTGGACGCAGCCGCCGAGCTCGGCCCGATCAGCAACGCCTCAAGCCTGTTCGGTCGGCCGCCGCTTGGCAAAGGTTGAAGGCCTCAGAGTTTGAAGTCGTAGTCGATCGTGATCGGCGCGTGATCGCTGAACTTCTCACCCTTGTAGATCGCCTCGGCACGCGCCTTCTCGGCCAGGGCCGGCGTCGCGAGGTGGTAGTCCAGCCGCCACCCCACGTTGTTGGCATAGGCTTGGCCCCGGTTGCTCCACCACGTGTAGCAGGCGTCGGTGGTCTCGGGCTGCAGGCGGCGGTAGACGTCGACCAGGCCACCCTGTTCGAGCAGTTTCGTCATCCAGGCGCGCTCCTCGGGCAGGAAGCCGCTGTTCTTCTGGTTGCTGCGCCAGTTCTTCAGGTCTTCCTTCTGGTGCGCGATGTTCACGTCGCCGCACAGAATGAAGTCGCGCTCGCCCTTGAGGGAAAGAAGGTGTGGAAAGAACTGGTCGAGAAAGCGGTACTTCGCTGCCTGGCGCTCAGGCCCCGAAGACCCGCTGGGAAAGTAGGCGCTGATCACCGAGAACTTGCGTTGGGGCGTGTCGAAGCGCAGCTCGGTATATCGGCCCTCGGCATCGAATTCGATGCAGCCAAACCCCATCACCACGTCGCTCGGCTCGTGGCGCGTGTACACCGCGGTGCCCGAATAGCCCTTTTTCTCGGCAAAGTGGAAATGCCCCTGAAGACCGGCGATCTGCTCGAAGCGGCCGCTCACATCCAGCGCCTGGGCTTTGACCTCCTGCACACAAATACAATCGGGTCGGTGCGCGGACAGCCATTTCTCCAGCCCTTTGGTGGTGGCGGAACGGATGCCGTTGAGGTTGAGGCTGGTCAGTTTGAACAAGGATGTCCCCCATGGGTTTGCAAGCAGGCGCGGCCGAGGCCGTAGCCCCCGACGCGCTGGCGCAGGAATTCGTGCAGTTCTGTGTGGATGCCGGCGTGCTGAAATTCGGCGAATTCAAGACCAAGGCCGGCCGCCTGAGCCCCTATTTCTTCAATGCCGGCCTGTTCGACGACGGCGCCAAGCTCGGCAGGCTCGCGCAATTCTATGCAAAAGCACTGCTGCAGAGCGGCATCGAATTCGACATGATCTTCGGCCCCGCCTACAAGGGCATCCCGCTGGGCGCCGCGCTCGCTGTGGAGCTCGCCAGGCTGGGTCGCAACGTGCCATTTGCCTACAACCGCAAAGAAGCCAAGGATCACGGTGAAGGTGGCACGCTGGTGGGCGCCCCCCTCAAGGGCCGCGTGCTGATCGTCGACGACGTGATGTCGGCCGGCACCGCCGCGCGCGAGTCGATCGCGCTGATTCGCGCCGCAGGCGCCGTGCCGCACGCCGTGGCCATTGCCCTGGACCGCCAGGAAAAGGCCACCGAGGCGGGGCCCGATGGCGCGCTTCGCGACGTCGATCACAGCGCGGTGCAGTATGTGCAGCGACAACTGGGTCTAAACGTTTGTGCGATTGCGACGCTGGCCGATTTGCTGCAGTATCTGACGACCCACACGGGTCGCACGCTGGATACCCACCGCGAACGTGTGCTGGCATACCGCCAGCGCTACGGTGTGTCCTGAGTTCAACCTCATCCCCATGCCCCACATCCACTTCCACCCCCTTCGCCCGGTGCAGTTCGCGCTGCTGGTCTTGTGCACCAGTTTGTGGAGCGGAGCCCAGGCGCAAAGCGTCTATACCTGCGTTGACAGCAAGGGGCGGCGCCTGACCTCCGACCGCCCGATCGTGGAATGCCTCGACCGGGAGCAGCACAAGCTCGGCAACAGCGGCGTGGTGCGCCAGGTGGTACCCCCCAGCTACACCGCCGACGAGCGCGCCAAGCTGGAAGCGCAGCGGCGCGTGGAAGAGGAGCAGCGGGCCCGCGTGCAGGAAGAAAAGCGCCGCGAACGCGCGCTGCTGATTCGCTACCCCAACCAGGGCGTGCATGACAAGGAGCGCGCCGACGCGCTGGGCCAGATCGACGAAGTGATTGGCGCCGTGAACAAGCGCGAACTGGCGCTGGTTCAACAGCGCAAGGAAATCGACGTCGAGATGGAGTTCTACCAGGGCGACGTGAGCAAGGCCCCCAACTGGCTCAAACGCAAGATCGAAGACAACGAGAAGCAGATGGTGGTGCAGAAGCGCTTCCTGGACGAGCAGGCCCAGGAAAAGCAACGCATCAACGCGCGTTTCGACGAAGAGCTGGCCAAGCTCAAGCAGCTCTGGGCGACTGCGGGCGGCACCCGCACCGGCGCCGCCTCGCGCTGACCCTCAACCGAGTTTCTGTCGCAGCAGGTCGTTCACCTGCTGCGGATTGGCCTTGCCCTTGCTGGCCTTCATCACCTGACCGACCAGCGCGTTGAAGGCCTTTTCCTTGCCGGCGCGGAACTGCGCCACGTTCTCGACATTGCCGGCCATGACCTCATCGATGATCTTCTCGAGCGCACCGGAGTCGTTCATCTGCTTCAGGCCCTTGGCTTCGATGACGGCATCGACCTCGTTCCCTTCGCCCGCCCACAACGCATCCATCACCTGCTTGGCCGCGTTGTTCGACACCGTGCCATCGGCAATGCGGCCCATCAGCGAAGCGAGTTGAACCGCGTTCACTGGCGCATCGGCGATGTCTCTCTCTTCCGCGTTCAGCCGGCGCGAAATGTCACCCATGATCCAGTTGCTGACCTGCTTGGCCTGCCCACCGGCCCTGGCCGCCGTCTCGAAGTACGCGGCCATGGCCGGGCTTTGCGTGAGGGTGATCGCGTCGTACTCGGGCAGCGCGTAGTCGCGCACCAGGCGCTCGGCCATGGCGCGTGGCAGCTCGGGCAATTCGCCGCGCACCTGGTCCACCCACTCGCGCGCAATCACCAGCGGCGGCAGATCGGGGTCGGGGAAGTAGCGGTAATCGGCCGCGTCTTCCTTGGTGCGCATGGCGCGTGTCTCACCTGTGTCCGGGTCGAACAGCACCGTGGCCTGCTGGATCTTGTGCCCATCTTCGATCTGCTCGATCTGCCAGCGCACTTCGAAATCGATCGCCTGCTGCATGAACTTGAAGCTGTTCAGGTTCTTGATCTCGCGGCGTGTGCCCAACTCGGCACCGGGCTTGCGCACCGACACGTTGGCGTCGCAACGGAACGAGCCTTCCTGCATGTTGCCGTCGCAAATGCCGATCCAGGTCACGATCTTGTGCAGCTCTTTCGCATAGGCCACGGCCTCGGCGCTGGAGCGCATGTCGGGCTCGGTCACGATTTCCAGCAGCGGCGTGCCGGCCCGGTTCAGGTCGATGCCGCTTTGCCCCACGAAGTCTTCGTGCAGGCTCTTGCCCGCGTCTTCCTCCAGGTGCGCGCGCACCAGCCGCACCGTCTTTTTTTCATTGCCGAGGAAGAAGGACACCTCGCCGCCCTGCACCACCGGAATCTCGAACTGGCTGATCTGGTAACCCTTGGGCAGATCGGGGTAGAAGTAGTTCTTGCGCGCGAACACGCTCTGTTCGGCGATGTGCGAGCCCAGGGCGAGGCCAAGGCGAATGGCCTTCTCCACCGCCGCCTTGTTCATCACCGGCAAGGTGCCAGGCAGGGCGAGGTCGACCGCGCAAGCCTGGGTGTTCGGCTCGGCCCCGAAGGCCACCGGCGCTCGGCTGAAGATCTTGGATTGTGTTGAGAGCTGGGCGTGCGTCTCGAAGCCGATCACGACCTCGTACCCCTGCACCAGAAGCGATGTGCTGGAACTCATTTCAGTAACCCTCGGGCGTGCGAGCATGCCAGTCGGTGGCCTGCTGGAAAGCGTGTGCGGCCTGCAGCAGGGGCCCTTCCTGAAAATAGTTGCCCACCAGCTGCAGGCCCACTGGCATGCCGCCGGCGCCGAATCCCGCCGGCACGCTCATGCCGGGCAGACCGGCCAGGCTGGTGGAGAGGGTGTAGATGTCGGCCAGGTAGTTGGCCAGCGGGTCGTTGCTCTTCTCGCCGATCTTCCAGGCCACGGTGGGCGCCACCGGGCCGGCGATCACATCGCATTGTTCGAACGCGGCCTGAAAATCCTGCGCGATCAGCCGGCGAATCTGTTGCGCCTTGAGGTAGTAAGCGTCGTAGTAGCCATGGCTGAGTACGTAGGTGCCGATCATGATCCGACGCTGCACCTCGGGCCCGAAACCCTCGCTGCGCGACTTCTTGTACATGTCGATCAGGTCGTCGTACTTCGCTGCACGGTGGCCGAACTTCACGCCGTCGAAGCGACTCAGGTTGGAGCTGGCTTCCGCAGGGGCAATGATGTAGTAAACCGGGATGGAGAGCTCGGTGCGCGGCAGCGAAATGTCCACCAGCGTGGCGCCCAGTCTCTGGTATTCGGCCAATGCGGCTCGCACTGCCACGAGCACATCGCCAGCGCACCCACCACCGAAGAATTCCTTGGGCAGACCGATGCGCAAGCCCTGCAGAGGTTGCGCACCGCTCGCGCCTTCGCGGGGCTGGCCGAGCAGCGCGGTGTAGTCCTCGGCCGGGTGGTCGAGGCTGGTGGAATCGCGGTCGATGTCGGGGCCCGCCATGGCGCTGAGCAGCGCGGCGCAGTCGGCGGCGCTTCGCGCCATGGGGCCCGCCTGGTCCAGGCTGGAGGCGAAAGCCACCATGCCGTAACGCGAGCAGCGGCCGTAGGTGGGCTTGATGCCGGTGACCCCGCAGAAGCTGGCGGGCTGACGAATGGAGCCGCCGGTGTCGGTGCCGGTGGCGCCGGGCGCGAGGCGCGCAGCCACGGCAGCGGCCGAACCGCCGGAGGAACCGCCGGGAACGCGCTCCGCGTCCCACGGGTTGTGCACCGGGCTGTAGGCCGAGTTGTCGTTGCCCGAACCCATGGCGAACTCGTCGCAGTTGAGTTTGCCGAGCGTGACCGCGCCTTGCGCGCCCAGGCGTTGCAACACTGTGGCATCGAACGGGCTGCGGTAGCCCTCGAGGATCTTCGAGCCGGCCGTGGTGGGGAAGTCTTTCGTGACGAAGATGTCCTTGTGCGCCAGCGGCACGCCCAGCAGCGGCGTGCGTTCGCCCGCGGCAATGCGCGCATCGGCGGCGCGGGCCTGTGTCAGGGTGGCGTCCTCGTTGAGAGCAAGGTAGGCGCCCAGCGAAGCATGCGCCCGCGCGCGGGCCAGCAGGTGCTGCGCGGCCTCCAGGCTGCTGGTCTTCTTCTCTGCAATGGCCGCGGCCAGACCGACCACGCCCAAGGTATGCAGTTCGCTCATTCGATCACCTTGGGCACGAGGAACAGGCCACGCTCCACCGCGGGGGCGCTTTTCTGGTTGGCTTCGCGGTCGTTGGGTTCGCTGACGACGTCGGGGCGCAGGCGCAGCGACACGTGATCGATGACCGCCGTGGGATGGGCCAACGGCTCCACGCCCTGCGTGTTCACGGCGTTCATCTGCTCGACAATGTCGAAAAAGCCATTGAGCTGGGCGCGCATGGTCTCGCTCTGGGCATCGGTGAGCTCCAGGCGCGCCAGGTTGGCGATGCGCCCGATGTCGGACAAGGTGAGGGACATGACTGAAACGGTTTCCGGGTGGAAGGGGGCTGCGTCAGGAGGCGACGATCACCCCCGAAACGACGTGTAAGCGGTCAAATTGCGCCCCAATTGCGAGCAGTTGTGCACAGGGGATACGGTATTATCCAAGGTTTAACGGCGATACCCTCCGCCACCCCGTTTCCGCCTTGGAATCAACCACTTAGCACCGATGCCCGGCCCAACCCCAGGCCCCACCCCCGGCGACGAGCGCGCGAAGCCGCACCCGTGCCCCACAGGATCCACGCACCATGTTTGAAGCTTTCCGTCGGCAATTCTCGACCGACCTGGCCATCGACCTCGGCACCGCCAACACCCTCATCTACGTGCGCAACAAAGGCATCGTGCTGGATGAACCCTCGGTGGTATCGATCCGCCACGAGGGCGGACCGCAGGGCAAGAAGACCATCCAGGCGGTGGGCCATGAAGCCAAGGCCATGCTGGGCAAGGTACCCGGCAACATCGAAGCCATCCGCCCCATGAAGGACGGCGTGATCGCCGACTTCACCGTCACCGAGCAGATGCTCAAGCAGTTCATCAAGATGGTGCACCCGCGCTCGATGTTCAAGCCGAGCCCCCGCATCATCATCTGCGTGCCTTGTGGCTCCACCCAGGTCGAACGTCGCGCGATTCGCGAATCGGCCCTGGGCGCCGGCGCTTCCGAGGTCTACCTGATCGAAGAGCCCATGGCAGCGGCCATTGGCGCCGGTCTGCCGGTGTCCGATGCTTCTGGCTCCATGGTGGTCGACATCGGCGGCGGTACCACCGAGGTGGGCGTGATCTCGCTCGGCGGCATGGTCTACAAGGGCAGCGTGCGCGTGGGTGGCGACCGCTTCGACGACGCGATCATTGCCTACATCCGCCGCAACTACGGCATGCTGATCGGCGAGCCGACCGCCGAGGCCATCAAGAAGCAGATCGGCTCGGCCTTCCCCGGCAGCGAAGTAAAGGAAATGGAAGTCAAGGGCCGCAACCTCTCCGAAGGTGTGCCGCGCAGCTTCACCATCTCCAGCAACGAAATCCTCGAGGCCCTCACCGACCCGCTCAACAACATCGTCTCGGCGGTCAAGATGGCGCTGGAGCACACGCCACCCGAGCTCGGGGCCGACATTGCCGAGCGCGGCATGATGCTGACCGGCGGCGGCGCGCTGCTGCGCGACCTGGATCGCCTGCTGGCCGAGGAAACCGGCCTGCCGGTGCTGGTGGCAGAGGAACCGTTGACCTGCGTGGTGCGGGGCTGCGGCATGGCGCTGGAGCGCATGGAGCGCCTGGGCACCATTTTCACCAGCGAATAAGCCCGAGCCGTTCTTCGGCGCGGGCGCATACCCAAATCCTCCATGCCACTGGGCACCCTGGACAGGACCCCGCCGCCCTTTTTCAAGCAGGGCCCGTCGGCCCTGTCCAAGCTGGTGGTGTTCAGCGCGGTGGCTCTGTTCCTCATGGTGGCCGACCTGCGCTTTCGCCTGACCGTGCCGGTACGCACCGCTGTTGCGGCGGTGCTCTACCCGGCGCAGTGGGCCGTCCTGAAACCGGTCGAGATCGTGTCGATGGCCGGCAACTATTTCACGTCCCTCCACGAGGCCCAGCGGGGCGAGGCCGAGGCATTGCAGCGACTGGCCACGCAGGCCCAGCGCAGCCTGCAGCTGGAGCAGATCACCCTGGAAAACGAACGTTTGCGCCAGTTGCTGGCCATGCGCGAGCGCATGGGCGGTGAGGCCACCGGCGCACAGGTGCTCTACGACGCGGCCGACCCTTTCTCCCGCAAGATCGTGATCGACCGGGGCCAGACGCACGGCATCCAGGCAGGCTCCCCGGTCATCGACGAAAGCGGCGTGCTTGGGCAGGTCACGCGGGTCTACCCCCTGGTGTCCGAGGTCACCCTGCTGATCGATCGCGACCAGGCCATTCCCGTGCTCAATGCACGCACCGGCGTGCGCAGCGTGGCCTACGGCGAGCCGTCGGCCAGCGGCGACGGCCTCGAACTCCGCTACACCCTGGCCAGCGCGGACATTGCGCAGGGCGATCTGCTCACCACCAGCGGCGTGGACGGCGTGTACCCCGCAGGCCTGCCGGTAGCGCGGGTGACGCTGCTGGAGCGCCAGGCAGAATCGTCATTCACCCGCGTGCGCTGCGAACCCATGGCGCGCGTGCAGGGCACGTTGCACGTGCTGGTGCTCGCACCCGCAGGGGATGCGCTGCCGCCCTCGCCCCTGGTGGAGGCCCCGCCCGAGCGCCCTGTGAGGGGTGCGGCGCGTCCCGGCAACCGGAGCACGGCCCCATGATCATGCGTCCCGGCCAGCAACTGCTGCTGCCCGCCAACCCCGTCTTCATCTGGTTCAGCCTGCTCATTGCGCTGATGTTCAACATGCTGCTGAACATGGGCCTGTTCGGTCGCGCTGCCTGGGTGCCCGACCTGCTGGCCGTGGTGCTGGTGTTCTGGAGCGTGCACCAACCCCTGCGCATCGGCGTGGGCGTGGCCTTCGCCTTCGGCCTGGCCATGGACGTCCACCAGGGCGCGTTGCTCGGCCAGCACGCCCTGGCCTACACCGCGCTCGGCTTCCTGGGCATTTCCATGCACCGCCGCCTGCTCTGGTTCAGCGTGCCCAATCAAGCGGTGCAGGTGCTGCCCCTGTTCGTGGCTGCGCACTTCCTTGAGCTGCTGGTGCGCATGGCGGCTGGCGGCACGTTCCCAGGCTTGCTGTACCTGCTTGCGCCAGCGATCGAGGCCTTGCTCTGGCCCGTGGTGAGCGTGCTGCTTCTT
>Ga0070754_10003708_pt1 | contig 10718 bp, 15 predicted proteins | sample VirMetDEL_Sep_01_FD_75181 | JGI IMG/M metagenome (GOLD analysis project Ga0070754, IMG submission 75181) | Aqueous microbial communities from the Delaware River and Bay under freshwater to marine salinity gradient to study organic matter... | ecosystem: Environmental > Aquatic > Marine >... | reverse complement strand
ATATTTTGCTATCAATGTCAAAATTGGATATCTAGGTCTAATAAAAATTTAAATTAAATATTATGTTTGTATATTATTGTAAAAAATGTAAGGTTCAGAAAAAAATAGAAAAAGCTACTTTGGAGATTTTTGATTCAAAAGTTAGAACAAGAGAAGCTAAATGTAATTGTGGAAAATACATGGTTGAGGTAGAAAAGGAATTTTGTGGCTTTCCAACGTTAATAAGAACGGAACCTTCCTTAACAAAAAAATAATGGGAAAAGGTAGAAAAAAAACTCCAACCGTTATGAAGGAAATGCAAGGAACTGCAAGAGCGGATAGAATATTAGACAACGAGATGGAAGTAGATTTGGTTGATAGATTACCAGAAGCGCCGGAGTTATTATCTACAATTGGTGTTGAGGAATGGTATAAAGTAACATCGCAGTTGTTTAATTTAAAAATGCTGCATCACATCGACCTTAGATTGATTGAAAGTTATTGCAATGAAATGGCTTTATATATTGAATGTGAATTAGAACTTAGAGAAAATGGGAGAGTGGATATTTTTAAAAACACTAATGGTGATATAATCAGAAGTCAAGCAAAGCCATATGTTAAAATGAAAAATGATGCTTTAAATAATGCATTAAAATTAGCAACTCAATTTGGATTAACTCCCGTTGCAAGAGCTAATATATCCGCTCCCGTATCAACAAACAACACTCAAATAAATAATTACTTTGACTAATTTTTATTTTGATAAAGATGCTGCAAATAAAGCTATTGGTTTTATTGAGACATTTGTAACACATACAAAAGGGGAGCTTACTGGAAAGCCTTTAAAATTAGAAGAGTGGCAAAGCAAAATCGTTGGTGATATATTTGGATGGAAAAATAAAGAAACAAATCTTAGAAAATATAGAACAGTATTTATTGAAGTACCTAGAAAAAATGGTAAATCCACCCTTTGTGCAGCTATTGGATTGTATATGTTGTTTTCTGATAGTGAAAGGGGAAGTGAAGTTTATAGTGCTGCGGGGGATAGAGCACAGGCTGGTATTGTTTTTGAAATAGCAAAAGGTATGATATTGCAAAGTGCGGAGTTATCTGAAAGAGCAAATGTGTTTAGAAATTCTATTGTTAATGAATCTAAAGGTAATTTTTATCAAGCTATAAGTTCCGATTCTAAAACGAAACATGGTTTTAATGCTAATTGTATCATTTTCGACGAATTACATACACAGCCAAATAGAGATTTATGGGACACATTAACAACATCAACTGGATCAAGAAGACAACCTTTAACAATTGCAATTACAACAGCTGGTTATGATAAGCAATCTATTTGTTATGAAATATATTCTTATGCAAAAAAAGTAAAGGAAGGAACGGTAAGTGATGATTCTTTTTACACTGTTATTTATGAAGCTGAAAAAGATGATGACATAACTTTGGAAACTACTTGGATTAAAGCAAATCCAAATTATGGGATAAGCTTAAGAAAAGAATATATGGAACGTGAAAGTCAAAGAGCTATTGATGTTCCATCCTATCAAAACACATTTAGAAGATTAATGCTTAATCAATGGACAGATTCACACAGTGCTTGGCTTACCTCTGGTGAATGGGATGCTTGTCATAAAGATTTTGATTACTCAATATTGGAAGGTAAAGAATGTTGGGGTGGGCTTGACTTAGCATCCACCAGAGATTTAACTGCTTTTGTATTACTATTTAATGTAGATGGCAAGTTTGTTTTTATTCCTTATATTTTTATACCAGAAGAAAATGCAAAAAAAAGAAGTGAAAGAGATGGAGTTGATTATGTTTCTTGGTTAAGGGATGGACATATGTATGCAACAAGTGGTGATGTGGCTGATTATAATTTTATAAGATCTAAAATAAATGAGCTAAGTAAAAAATACAGAATACAATCCGTGTGTTATGATAGATGGAATGCTTCTCAGTTAGTTATTGATTTGCAAAATGATGGTGCTAATATGGATCCGTTTGGTCAAGGTTTTGTTTCTATGTCTATGCCAACTAAAACTTTAGAAGCTGAAATATTGTCAAAAAATATTATACACAACAACAATCCCTGTATGAATTGGTGTATGAGTAATGTGCAATTGCAAGAAGATCCGGCAGGAAATATAAAGGTGGCCAAAAACAAATCAAAAGAAAAAATAGATCCGGTGGTTGCTTTAATTATGGCTTTGGGATGTCATTTAACTACTGATATGGGGGATAGTGTTTATGATAAAAGAGAATTAGTAGTTTTATAAATTATGTTAAAAAGTATGATTGATATTGTTTTTTTAATAGTATAAATAATATTATAATTGTGTAATTATTAGTGTATAATAAAAAAAATTACATTGACATTACTCGAAAGGATCACAAACGTTTTTATTCCAGCTAAAACACAAAAAAGAGATTTATCTCTTAATACGATATTTCCACAAGCAAATGTTTTTGATACTGACAGGGCATTAACTCTTACATCTGTTTGGTGTGCAATAAGGTTACTTGCAGAATCTGTTTCGTCATTACCAGTTTCAGTTTATTCAAAACAACAAAATGGTGATAAGGTAGAAGATACAAAAAGTCCAATTTATAATTTGGTTAAATTTAAGCCAAACTATTATCAAAACAAAATAACATTTTTTGAATTTATAATGCTAAGTATATGCACAACTGGAAATGCTTATGTTAAAATTTTAAGAAACAACGCGGGGACACCTATTCAATTAATTTGTTTAGACCCTGAAAGTGTAACTGTGGTTGTAAATAACAACGAATTATTTTATCAATTTGTAAACAGTAACAAAGGATCAGAAAGTGGCGTGTTAGATTCATCAGATGTTTTACATTTTAAAACATTAACTGATGATGGTGTAACTGGTATTAGTCCAATTGATCAATGTGCAAATGCATTGAAATGGGGGAATAGCTTAGAAGAGTTTGGCTCCACGTTTTTTTCTAATGGTGCAAAACCGAGTTCTATTTTACAAACGGATCGTGCTTTAAGTGATACAGCATTGCAAAGATTAAAAACAAGTTTTAATAATAATTATGGAAAACTTAAAAATAGTAATTCAACAATAGTATTAGAAGAAGGATTAACATTTAAGCCAATATCTATTAGCCCCGAACAGGCTCAGTTTTTAAGTAGTAGACAATTTTCTATAGAAGAAGTTGCTCGTATTTTTAATGTACCGCCACATTTGTTAAAAGATTTAAGTAAATCTAGTTTTAATAATATAGAAATGCAAAGTCAGGAATTTGTTACGTATACTCTAATGCCATATATAACAAGAATTGAACAGGAAATGAATTTAAAATTATTTAGAACAAATGAGCTTGGTAAAACATTTGTTGAGTTTAATGTAAATGGTTTGTTAAGGGGGGATGTTAAATCTAGAACGGACGCATACAAAACAGCAATAACTAACGGATATATGTCTATTAATGAGGTAAGACAAAAAGAAAATTTAAACTCTATTGAGGGAGGTGATAAACATTTTATGCAAATGAACATGACAACAATAGAAAAAATAGGAACAGATGTTAATGAAAGTATTACATCATAAAAAAAAAAAAATGGAAAAAAGAATATTTAATGTAGAAACAAGAGTGGATTCAACGGAAGAAGGAAAAGATGTTGTTGTTGGTTATGCTAGTGTTTATAATTCAAGATCTAATGATTTAGGTGGGTTTTATGAATATATTGAAAAAGATGCTTTTTCAGAAGAATTAATACAAAAATCTGATGTGCGAGCTTTAATAAATCATGATCCGAATCTAATACTTGCAAGAAATACTTCTGGGACTTTGAAATTATATGCAGATGAAAAAGGATTAAGATATGAATTTGATTTGGATAACGAATTATCGTATGCAAAAAATCTAGGTGTTTCAATGAAACGTGGTGATATATCGCAATCCTCTTTTGCTTTTACTGTTGCTGAAGATGATTGGTATACAGATGAAGAAGGAAATAACATTAGAACTATTAAAAAAATAGATCGTTTGTATGATGTGTCGCCTGTTACTTACCCAGCATACAATCAAGCTGAATCTGATTTATTAGTTGCAAAAAGGGGATTAAAAGAATACCAGGAAAAATTAGTAGAAAAGACTTTGAATGAAATTATAGACCAGGAAAAAGAAGAAAACAATTTAGTGAGGGGATCTCTTGTCTCATTAAATATTGAATTAAAAAAGAGAAAATAAATTAAAATAATTAAAAATGAAAACATCGATCGTATTAAAAGAAGAGAGATCAGACGTTATTACTCAGTTGGAAAACATTAAGGATGTTGCAACAACTGAGGAAAGAGATCTTAATTCTGAAGAAAACAGCCAAGTTGATGGATTATTAACAGAGGTTGATAATCTTGATGCTGAAATAGAAAGAGCTGAAAAAATGGAAACTATAAAAAGAAATGCTGCTGTTGTTTCCGGAGTGGTTTCTACAAAAGAGGATAAAGACTTAGATAAATTTACTTTTCAAGGAGCTGTAAGAGCTGCTTATACTGGCGAATTATCTGGTATTTATAAAGAAATGGATCAGGAAGCTAGAAGTAAAGCAAGATATACTGGCCAAAATTATAGGGGTGTAGCAATACCTGCTTCTGTATTAACAAGAGCACAAGATTATGTAGACACTACAAATCAAAATTTAGTAAGAACAATGAGCTTTACTGATCAATTGCAATCAAATCTTGTATTAGCATCTGCTGGAGCTAACACATATTTTGGAGTAGAAAATATGAAACTTCCTGTTATTGGAGGAATTACTTCTGCTTGGCAACCTGAAACAGGAGGAACGGAAGCTGATGGAACTGGAACTACAACTAATGTAACTTTAACTCCAAATAAAATTATTTCTATTGTAAACGTATCTCAAGAATCAATGATTCAGAACACATCATTAGAAGCTGCTTTACAAAGAAATATGGCAGCAAGTATTGCTTCATATTTAGAAACTGCTTTATTAGATACTGGAAACGTTTCAAACGCGCCCGCTTCTATATTTGCTACTGCTGCTGCTGGTTCTACTGCTGCTTTTAGCGGTGCTACTGCATCTGCACTAGATAATACATATATAGGTAATAAAGGAACTTACGAAGGAGCTAGAATGGCTTATTTAATGGATGGCGATGCTTATGCTGATATTAAATCATCTCCAATGGTATCTAACGTGTCAGCTGCTTATGATATGAGAGATAAAACTGTTAATGGAATGTTTGCTTTTGTTAGTTCAAATGTTGCTGCATCTGGATCTTCTGCTAAAGGACATGTTCTTTATGGAGATTTTTCTAAAGTACACATTGCTCAGTTTGGTGGTTTAGATCTATTATTTGATCCTTATACTTATGGAGGTATTGGAATACCAAGATTAATTGTAACATCTTTAGTAGATGGTGCTGCTGTTCAAAATTCTACAGCATTTGCTAACTTAATTGAAGCATAGTAAATAATAATTAATTTATGAAAAGGGGTGGTGGAATTACCATCATCCCTTTTTTTATAACTAAATAATATGAAAACATATCAAGTTATTACCCCAGCATCTACATATCCGGTTTCTTTAACTGAGGCTAAATCTCATTTAAAGGTTGATACAACTGCCGATGATGCTTATATTACATCTATTATAAAAGCTGCAACACAATTAAGTGAAGAGTACACAAATAGATTTTTTATTAATACGGTAATAGATCAAACTTGTAGTGATTTTGCACAGTTACAAACTTTATTTAAAAGTAAAGTAAGTGCTGTTGCTCATGTTAAATATTATGATAGTGATAATAGTTTGCAAACATTAAGTGCAACTGTTTATGATGCTCAATTAAATTATGAGCCATCACAAATACAATTAGCAGAAAATCAAAGTTTTCCAAGGATTACAAGTAGAAATGATGCTGTTGTAGCAAGATATACTGTTGGTTATGGTACTGCAAGTGATGTGCCAGAGATTATAAAACAAGCTATTCTTTTAACTATAGGAAATTTTTACCAAAACAGAAATAGTGTTGTAGTAGGTAGAATTGCAACTGAATTACCAATGAATGTTAAATGGTTGCTTGATACATATAAAGTTCAGATAGTAGGATGACAATAGGAGAACTTGATAGAAGAGTAAGGATTTATTCTGTAAGCACAACTGCTAATGTTTATGGTGAGCTAACAAGAGCATATACTTTGTTTAGAGAAGTTTGGGCTGCAATAGAATGGAAAGGAGGAACAGAAAAATTAGATGAATCTGATAAAATAACTGGGATGACAAAGCTTCATGTTTATATAAGAAATTTAGACATGGGAAGTTTGAATTTACAATCAAGAATTAATTATGATGGTAAAGAATACTTTGCAAAAGTTATTAATCAAATAGATGGAAGAGATGCTTTTTTAGAAATAATTTGTGAAAATAAAGATTAATGGCAATTACATTTGGAAATAAAGGAGGCACAACAGTTGCTAAATTAGCTAACACAACTGGCACACTATCAAGGGTTGGTGTTAATGTTTTAGGAATGAAAGAATTGCAAGATTTTATGAATAGATTTCCAGCACAACTAAACAATCCAAAAAATTTAGTAAAAATATTTAGAACAAACTCAAAACCATTACAAGATAAGATTAAACAAAAAATTTCTGGAATGCCTTTTAAAAAAGGTAGTATTGGATCAACAATATTAGAAAAATCAGTTGGTTTTATTACTACAAGAAAAAGTAGACAATTTGGTGGAGGGTACGTTGGTCTAAGAGCAAAAGGAGCTTTTGCAAATGAAAAAAGTGGTTTTTATGGAGCATGGATTGAAGTTGGTAAAAATGCACAAAGTCCAACATATAAATGGGGACCAGCTAAACCTTTTATAAAACCAGCATACAATGAAACAAAAAGTAAATTGATGACTAATATGCTTACAGATGCAAGAGCTGTAATGTTTAAAGAAGTAAAAAAATTAAGGAAATTAGGAACATTCGGATATAACTAAAATGGAAATAGGAAAAGCAATATTTAATATTTTGTCAAATGATTCTGATATTTTAGCATTAGTGGAGTCAAGAATATTTCCAAATGTTGCTCCACAAACAACTGAATTTCCTTTTATTATTTATGATGTTACTGGAGTTCAGCCAAATGATACTAAAGAAGGACCATCAACATTAGATACTAATGATGTAATGATTTCTTGTTATAGTGAAACATATTCAGAAGCATCTAATTTAGCAAAAAAAATTAGAATTGCAATGGATAGAATTACAGAAGCAGAATATGCTACAATTAAAATACAATCGAGTCAATTTCAAAGCTATAATGATATTTTTGATGATACAAGTGGTGATGCTGGAATTTATAGAAAAGCATTAGATTTTGAGATTAGACAAATTAATCCAACAAGTTAAAAGAAAATAATATGAAAATAAAATTAAGTAAAGACTGGAGATATGCTGGACAAATAAATAAAGCTGGGAGCATATTAGAAATAAGAAATGAAGAAACTATTGTTTTTTTAAAAGAGAATGGTTACTTAAAGGAAAAAAAAGAAAAAAAGGCAAAACAAAAAGTTGCCCAAGAAAATAATTAATTAATATAAAAAAGAAAAAAAATGGCTATTTTAAATGGAACTGAAATAAAGGTTTATAGTGCATCAACAAATAATCTTGTTGCATTTGCTCAAAACTGTACGTTGAATGTTAATCATTCACCAAGAGAAATTACAAATAAAGAAAGTGCTGGATTTAAAGAAATATTAGAAGGATTGAGAGATTTTTCAATTGATATCGATGGTGCTTATGCATGGACAAATGCTGGTGGTGTTGCTTTAACTGATGGGGTTGATGATGTGTTAGAAGCTAATGTTTTAAATGCAAGACAACAAGTAAATTTTATTTTTGGAGATACATCAACAACTGATATAAGTTATGCTGGTAAAGGATATATTACATCTGTTAGTATAACTGGTGGAACAGAAGATACTGCAACTTATTCTCTTTCTATTGAGGGAACTGGTGAATTGATACAAACAATAAACTAAAAAAATAGGTGAGGAGCTTTGGTACTTTTTGTTTAGTACCATTGCTCCAATCCTTACTAAACTAAACAAAAATGAATTATACTTTTATAGAAATAAATAAAGAAAAACTACCAATTAAATTTGGTTTTAATGCATTAAGAAAATATTCATCTAAAACAAATACATCATTGCAAGATTTAGATAAACTTGGTGTGGACATGACATTAGATGGTGCTTTAAATTTAATATATTGTGGCATTGAGGATGGACATAGAGCTGCAAAGCAAGAGTTTGAATTAACTATTGATGATTTGGCTGATTTAATTGATAATGATTTTGATTGCATAGGAAAAGCAATGGAAATATTAGCTGAACAAATGGGAGGAAATACTGAAAAAAAGCAGAAAGCCAAGAAGTAGAAAATAAACTCTCTTGGCGAGAATTAGAGAAAATTGCTTTTGGACAGTTAGGCATGGGAGTAAATGAGTTTTATGATTACTTGCCTAAACATTTTTGGAATAAGTTGGATGGCTTTTATGAGCTTGAGAATATTAGGGAAAGAGGCAATTGGGAAAGAACAAGATGGCAAACAACTTTGTTGTTAAACATCCAGATGTCAAAAGGCAAAAGGTTAAAGCCAACTGATTTAATTGAGTTTGAATGGGATAAAAAGGATAAGAAAATAGATTACGAAAAACTAAAAGCAAAGGCAGAATATGTTAAAAAAATGTCAGAACATAAAAACAACAAATAAATGGGATTAGGTTTAGTTGGTAAATTGACTGTAATGTTTGGAGCTGATTTTAAAGGCTTTGACAAGTCAATGAAAAATGCTCAGAAAAAATTAGGTCGCTGGAGTAGAGATGCTAATAGAATTGGTAATCAACTAACAACAAATCTTACATTACCAATTGTTGCTTTAGGTGCTGGAGCTGTTAAATTAGCATCTGATTTTGAGGAATCATTAAATAAAGTTAATGTAAGTTTTGGAGAATCTTCTAAAGAAGTTCAAGCATTTGCAAAAACAACATTAAAAAGTTTTGGTATTGCAGAAGGATCAGCATTAGAAATGGCATCTTTATTTGGTGACATGGGAACATCAATGGGTTTAACTCAACAACAAGCATCTGGAATGAGTACATCTTTAGTTGGTTTAGCTGGAGATTTATCATCATTTAAAAACATAAGGCTTGATATAGCACAAACAGCTTTAGCAAGTATTTTTACTGGAGAAACTGAATCTCTAAAAAAATTAGGTATTGTAATGACAGAAGCAAATCTTAAACAATTTGCATTAGAACAAGGCATTACTAAAACTATAAAACAAATGACTCAAGCTGAAAAAGTTCAGCTAAGATATAATTTTGTTATTTCTAAATCTCAAAATGCTTTAGGTGATTATGCAAGAACAAGTGATGGTGTTGCTAATAGCACAAGAAATTTACAAGAAAGTGTAAAAGAATTAGGAGAACAATTTGGAAAAGAATTATTACCAATAGCAAGTGATGTAATAAAAGTGCTAACTAATGTTGTTACAAAAATTGGCAGCATGAGTGATGAAAACAAAAAGTTAGCCATCAACATTGCTTTAGTTACTGCTGCATTTGGTCCATTGTTTAAAGCTGCTGCTGCATTTTTAAGTGTTGTGCAAAAACTAATAATATTTATTCCAAGATTATATGCTGTAATAATGGGACCAGTTGGAATTGTTGCAGCCTTAGCAGCTTTATTTATAAAATTAGATGAGGGTGATGGTTTTGTTGATAATACAAGAAAAGGATTTCAGAAATTAAAAAATGCAATATTTGGAGTAAACGAGGAAGTTAAAAAATTAGATTTTAGCTTAATGCAAGACATTGCAAAAACTGATCCAAATGACATAAGAAAAAGAATGTTAGCTGGTAAAATACCATTTATAAAACCACCAGCAAAAACAACTCCAAAAGGTAAAAAAGCAAGAACAGATGAAACATTTATTGCTGCAATGGATTCTTTACCAGTACAAAAACTAAATGAAGAACTTGCTAAAATACCAGATCAATTAAAAAATGTAGAGGCACCATTAAGACAATTATCACAAGCGCAAAAAGAATATAATGCATCAACAGAATTATTTGGTGATATTATGTTTAACTCTATGATGAGAGCTGCTAACAGTCAAGAAGGATTTTTTAGTTCTTTTATAGAGAACATGAAAAAGGCATTAAAACAACTTATGATACAATTAGCTGTAATGACTGCAATAAACTTTTTATTAGGGGGGAAAGGGTTTTCATTGGGTGATGCTTTTTCAGCTGCAAAAACATCAATTTTAGGCTTAGCAAGTGGTGGTTTAGTAACTGGTCCAACAATGGCTTTAGTTGGTGAGGGTGCTGGAACAACAGCATCTAATCCAGAAGTAGTTGCTCCTTTAGATAAATTAAAAGGAATGCTAAATGATAATGGTGGTGTTCAGCAAGTTGAGGTTTATGGTAGAATAAGTGGAAACGACATATTTATAAGTAATCAAAGGGGTGCAATTAATCGTTTAAGAACTGTATAATTTATGGCATTTGGAAAAAAATATTTTTCATCATACAAGAGTAACAATAATTTAGATTATTATTTAGAGATTTTTCTTGAAGATTATACTGGCTCTGCTCTGGAATTAGTAATGGGAGCTGGAGGTCCAGTTATTGAATATGAAACTGACCAAGAAGATAGATT
>Ga0070754_10003707_pt1 | contig 10720 bp, 13 predicted proteins | sample VirMetDEL_Sep_01_FD_75181 | JGI IMG/M metagenome (GOLD analysis project Ga0070754, IMG submission 75181) | Aqueous microbial communities from the Delaware River and Bay under freshwater to marine salinity gradient to study organic matter... | ecosystem: Environmental > Aquatic > Marine >... | reverse complement strand
TATTTCATTTTGTTTAATAGAATTTACTAATAGTTTTTGATTAGGTGTTTTACATTTTGTGTTAATTGACATTGAAAGTAAAAACTTATCTTCTTCAACGTTTCTACTCCATACAAATTCTTCGACTTCTCTAAGTTCCGCTTCTGATAATTGTTTGTTTCTTCTACTTCTTTTACTCATATTATATTTATTTAATGTATTTTTGATGCTATAATAATACCTAGCATTATTTTAGCGTGATGAAGCTGAAAGTCTAAAAACGAATGAATGGTAATTACCTCATTAGTATTTAACTTTTCATCTTCAAGCTTCTTGTCTAATTTATCTATCTTCTTAATAGCTTTATCTGATAGTTCTACTTCATTTATTTCTTGTAGCCCATCTAATACTGTTTTAAAAGTGGTGGTGTCCTCCGCCGGAGATTTTACTTTTTTTAAAAAAGTTTTAGTTTTTTTTATAGCTGCCATTTTTACAGAAATCTCATCAGATTCTAGGCCCTTGTCTATGTTTTTTCTAACAGAATCTAGTTTTGTAATTTCACTAGATAGTTCATTTAAAAAATCAATGTCTGTATCATAGAATGAGATAGTTATATCCTTATCTCTAGAAACATATTTAAAATCATATAGTTCCTCATTATCAAACAGCTCGACTTGGCCGTCTTCGTTAATCTCCCTCTCCTTCCCCATGGATATATCGTAATGATCGAATGGAAAAGATTTTAAAAATGGAAATTTTTGGTGTATCATAATTAAAACCTTCTTTAGATTATTTATAAAAGATAATAAATACTTTATAATGAATAAGGAATCTTTATACAAAAAATTAGACTTAGAACAACTTGCAATTAAACTACTCATTAACTCAATCTATGGTGCATTCGGGAACAAATGGTTCTACTTTTTTAATGTAGACTTGGCTCAGAGTATCACTCTTCAGGGACAGGACCTAATTAAGTTTACAATTAAAGCAGTAAACTTTTACTTCAAAGAACGCTGGCATCTTGATACTGAACTTCATCAAAAACTTGGAATAGACCAGTATGAAATAGAAAAGATAGAATCAGACGCAGCTATCTATACAGATACTGACTCCATATATGTAGAATTCGGTTCAGCTATTAACTCTATAAAAGGTATGCCTGAATTAACAGAAGATCAATATTTGAAACTCTGTATTAAAATAGACGAGTATAGACTGGCTGAATACTTTAATACTGCATTTGAAAAATACGGTAAACATTTCAATACGGTTAATCAACAAAACTTTGAGCTTGAAAATCTTTCAGCCAAAGCTATGTGGCTGAAAAAGAAAAATTATGCATTAAGGGTTGCATACGAACCCAATTCAGATCAAACTTTACTCAAAGAAAAAAACAAAGAATACGAAGTATTTAAAGGGTTAGAGATGATTAAAGGTAGTTACCCTATATGGGCTAGAAATCATCTCTCTAAATTAACTAAAATAATCTTAGAAAAAGGTAATGAAGTTGATCCAGAAAAAGACCTATTACCAATGTTTGAGTTGATTAAACGTGAAATGAAATTAAAATCAACTGATGAATTAGCACAAACCTTTAGCTGTAGAGTCTATGATAAGTATGTAAAAAGTGAAACCAAACTAACTCTACTAAAAGGAATACCTATTTACGCTAGAGCTGCTGCATACTACAATCACCTATTAGTCACTAATGATCTAGTTGGTAAATATGAGAAAGTAAAAGAAGGTGAAAAGATAAAATATTATTATCCTAAAGAGAACGATAAAGGTTGGGATGTGTTTGCATACTCTCCAGGTAATTACCCTACTGAAGTAGCATTACCTATGGATTATGATAAACAATTCTTTGCACTTATAGTTGAACCTATTAATAGGCAACTGGTTGCATTAGGAATGAATGAATTTAATGTTCATTTAAAACGAAATGTAGAAATGGTAAAAACAGGTTCTAGAAAAGAATTAAGTGATAGCGAAAAGTATCCTCTCTATATTATAAATGAAAAAACATTAGAATATGAAGAGGTACCTGAAAAGTTTTGGCAAATAGTCGGTAATCCTCAAGCTGAGCCTAAAGCTGAAGATATTCAAGAATATCTAGGTATTATAACTAAATATGGTTTAAATACAAAAGTAGTGCCTAATGTTAAACTAGATCAGTTTAGAAAAAGAACAGCTAAACGTCTAGGTATAGAATTAGAAGATCAACAAGAACCTCAAACTGAACTTGAATTATGATGTTAGATTTTGATACCAATACCTCTATTCAGGATTTTCTAAAAGAAGTATTGATTAATCGTTTTCCTAATGAGCCTATTAAGCAAACTATAGATGATTCAAACCCAAGTAAAATCAATATAGCTTGTCCAGTTTGCGGTGACTCTGAAAAGAAGCATTCTAAACGTAGAGGAAACATATATCTAGAAAGTAATACTTATAAATGTTATAATGATGGCTGTATGGTATTTATGGAGCTGGATAAATTTATCTCAAGGTTCTGTCAAAAATACGACCTATTTCCACCTGATATATTTGTAAAACAAAAAACAAAGTCAAATGTAAAATCAAGGAAAAAACTATCTTTACTTAATTTTTTAATTAATGAAGAGTTAAAAAATAAATTGATAGACCTGGATTATTTTACATATAGGTTTTCCTTAAAACCAATGGATGATTTTTCTAAAGAATCAGCTTGTATGGATTATATAAAATCTAGAAAATTACAAGACAGTGTAGGTTTTACAGAATGTTGTTATGAAACCAGTGATTCAAAAAAGATGTTTATCTTTAACAAAGACAATGTGTCTAATAAAATACTAGGTTACTCGGTTAGGAGCATAGATCCTGGTTACACTGGCCCTAAATACAAGATGATGAATTATTCAGAAATAGACAGGGACGTATCAAAACTAGGCATGTCCAGTTCTGAGTTAAATGAAATAGACTTTTTAAATAATATCTTTAATGTATTAAACATTGACTATAATAAACCCATCACTATATGCGAAGGGCAATTTGATTCAATGTTTGTTTATAATTGTATAGCATCAACAGGCGTAGGAAAAACCCAGGATACTATCTCGATGCTTTCTAGTGAAGCCAATATTAGAATCTTATTAGACAATGATGACGCAGGGAGAAGTGAATCCATAAAGCTTATTCAGCAAGGCTATAGTGTTTTTATGTGGTCTAAACTTATACAAGATCTTAAAAAGGATTTTAGCGATAAAATAATCAAAGTAAAAAATATTATAGATATAAATGCTCTCTATGAATTTCTAAGTAGTGTAAATTCCAGTTATGATATAAGAGAGTTTAATGATACCCTTGATAAGTATTTTTCAAATTCCGCATTTGATATGCTGTATTTGTAAATAAATAAACAAAATAATTATTCTATAAATGGAAAAATTAGTAAGAACACTTGCAGATTTTAATAAACAAAAACTAGAGGAGGCTGAGACTACTGAATTAAACTTGGCTGAAGCTATCATAGAAGATCTAGTTGATGCAGTTGGATCTGAAGAAGATGTAGAAGCTGCCGCTAAAGAGGCTTATGAAGATTTAAAGAATGCTTTTGAATCAGATGAAATTGAAATGATGGAAGAAGGTGTACCTGAAAATCTAGCAATGTCAGCTTTAGTTGTTAAATTAGTAGAGCAAGGAAAACTTGATCCTAAAAAAGCAGATGCATTCATTGGAGACAATGCAGACGATTAAATGTCTAAAGGTGATAAAAAACCCAAGAGTATAAAAGAAACGTTAAAACCTAGAAGAGGTAGAATACGTCAGGGCTATTTTGTACCTAAAAATCCAGAAAAATACGAAGGAGATGTTTCACAGATAATTTATAGATCCAGTTGGGAATATAAGTTTTTGAAATTCTGTGATGACAACGATAAAATATTAAAGTATTCATCAGAGCCAGTAGGCATTGCCTACTGGAATCCTGTTTCTAAAAAAACTTGCAAATATTGGATAGATGCATATGTTGTAACACGTGATAAGAATGGAAATCTTAAAAAATGGATACTTGAAATAAAACCTCTTAAATTTACTCGTCCACCTGAACCTATTAAACGAATGACTGAAAAACAAATGAAACAATATCTTAGTCATACCAAAGCATATCTTATAAACAGGGCAAAGTTTGAAGCCGCTAAAGATTATGCTGATTCCAAAGGAATTAAGTTTGGAATAATCACAGAGAATTTCTTATTCAACAGTCTTTAATAAAACTTTTTATTTAATAGTTGTTAAATACTATAGTTAATAATAGTATTATATCTAAAATTACTTATTAAATATTTACGTTATGGAAACATTACTTGACAAAAGAGACGAGAAACAAATTTTACAAGAAAAGATTAATGGCGTACTAGGCAACGCAGAGGTTAGGGTAAAACCTGTAATAGATAAGATTGAGAAAGAGTACAAAGAATCAAAAGATTTTTTAGCACCTTTAGGTAAAGATGGACTCTTGAAATTTCATTCTAACGGAAGCCTTAAAATGCAATCAGGAGAAGAGAGTTTAAGACTACATTCACATGCAGTAGGGCAGGCTGGAGAAAGGTTAGGAATACCTACAGGTTATATTAAAAAATTAGCAACAGGACCTCAATGGCAAAGAGACTTAGCTGCAGACATTTTAAATGAACATGCTGAGTACACTGATAGGAAAAAGGTTTTAGTTAGAGCAGTCGGAGATGAAGTAAGAGGAATACTTTCTGATCAATACAGAAGACTTGATACTTTTAGCATCTACTCTAATTTCTTTAATGAGTGTCATAAAAAAGGAGCACAGATAGTTAGTGCTCATATCGATGCAACTAGAACCTATTGTGAAACTATTTACCCTGAAGTTATAGCGATACCTACTGAAAAGAATGGAACAGTTCACATGGTATTTGGACTTAGAATATCTAATTCAGATTTTGGAGACGGAGCATTGCAACTTCAATCATATAGTATGCAAGTTGTTTGCTTAAATGGAATGACTAGAAATAACATGTTAAGGCAGGTTCATTTAGGTAGAAGACTTCCAGATGATCTTTCTTTAAGCGAAGAGACCTATAGATTAGATACTCAAACACAGGCTAGTTTAATAGGAGATTTAGTTAAAGCATCTTTTGATATAGATAATATAGAAAAACAGGCTAGAACAATTCAACTTGCTAGTGAAAGAGTTGTAGATATTACAAAAGAGTTAAATGGTTTAAAGTCTGGAGGTTTATATAAAAATGAGATTGAAAAGATCGAGAGTAAACTAATGGCAAACAGACCTGAAGATGGAGTTCAAGGAGAAGGAACCTTGTGGAAATTATCTCAAGCGGTTACTGCAGTTGCTAGAGATCATGAAAGCAAGAGAAGACAGAGAGAAATAGAAGATATCTCTGGAAAACTGTTTGACAGATTAAAAATTAAATAAGATTAATGGCAAAATCTTTAAGTGAAATAAGTAGAGGAGTCGATATACAAGACCCTTTTCAAATAGTGGAGTCATCTGGAATAGCGATGACTCCTGTTTTATTACCTGGACACTTGTACTATTTATCACATGATCCAGGTTTTCAAGTAAATCAAGACTTGATACCTTTTGACAGGCAGGAATATAATGACAATATAGGTGAAAAACTTAATATAACAAAGCGGCCATATTATGATACAATGCCAATTGGTATAGCTTTAAATTTAAATAATGAAAACTATTGTTCGATTTTGAATATAAAACTAATGTCTCCTCAATATAGAAGGCTTATATTAGAATCTTATTATATGTTAATGAACAATAAAAATAACTTTATAGATCCTTATGTTACTGATGATTTAAAAACAGTAAAAGTATCTATAAAAGACAGAATGAAAAGTCAATCTTATCTTGAACCATTCTTTGCTGTTACTGAATCTTTTATAAGCAAAGTTGTTAATGCTAATGTCAGTTTTGCAGTTAAAAACTATGAGATAAATAGTATAAAGAACGTTAGATTATTAGATTGGAACACTTTACCTAGCATTTATAATATGGGTATAACTAGTCAAGGAATAACATTTAACTCTAGAATAGGCGGACTGGCTGGAGTATTTGAAAGATTTGAATCTAAATTCTTTTAAAAGATATAAATAAAACCACACAATATAATGGCAGGATTTTTAGAAAATACAGTAAATAGATTAAGTAGCAGATTATCTGCATTAAGTAGATTTAATGTTAGACATGAGGATTTATTACTGAAAAATTCACAAGCAATAGGATTCATTGAAAGTCAATTAATGGCTAGAAGCAATGAACAATATGGTCAAAACGAAATGATGAGAATGTCAATGGCCATATCTGATACTACATCTCAATTAAGAACAAAGGCTGTTGCTTTTTTCCAACTGGATTATGCTATTAAACGTGAAAGACTAAGAGATATTGCATCCAATGGTGAAATAGAATTTGTATTAGAAACAATTACTGATGATGTAATTGTATATGACGATGAAAACATGTTCTGCCAGCCTACAGATCTTATAGGTAAGATGATGTATAAAGGAAATTCAAAAGAACAGAGATTAAAATACCAAGACAATGTTATACGTAAGTATAATGAAAACTTTCATAAGATATACAATGCATGGGGTTTCCAAGAAGGAATATCTGCATGGCAATATGTGTATCAATACTTAGTAGAAGGTCACTTAGCTTTTGAAATAATCTACGATAATCCTCAAAAACCAAGAGAAATTATTGGTTATAAAGAATTAGACCCTACGAGTATTGTTCCTCAGTTATCTAAAGATCAAAAAGGAAAACTATTTTTACAATGGACTCAGTATACTCCAAATAGTACACAAACTCGTACACTTACTGATTCGCAAGTAATATATCTTTCTTATTCTAACCATTTTAGAACCAAGCGAGTTAGTTTTGTAGAAAGATTAATTAGATCATTTAACCTTTTAAGAATCATAGAACAGAGTAAAGTTATTTGGCACGTTATGAACGCACCGATAAGATTAACTACAACTGTTCCTGTTGGTTCTAAGTCTATCCAGAAGGCACAGGAAGACGTTAGAGAGTTCTTAAATATTCTTAAAGAAGATATTAACTTTGATAATGAATCAGGTGAAATAAAAGTGAATGGACAACCTAATATTTTGTTCTATAAAAACTATGTATTACCTGTAAATGATAGAAACGAACAAGTTAAGATAGAACCTTTACAATACCCTGGACCTAACCTATCTGGTTCAGAGTTATTGAACCATTTCCTTAAGAAATTAAAAATGGATTCTAAGATTCCATATTCTCGTTGGGAAGGTCAATCTGGAATGGGAGCATTTACTCTTAATGCTGAGGGTATTACTCGTGAAGAGATAAGATATAACAAGTTTATTAATAGAATTAGAACAACTATTCAAGAACTTATAACAAAACCGCTTTGGTTACAAATGGAATTAGATATACCTCAGATTAAAGAGGATCATAAATTTAGAAACGCAATAGGTGTTACTTTTAACAATGATAACCTATTTGAAGAAATGAAAGAAAGAGAAGTCGCTAATAAGAGACTTGCTAGCTTTACTGCTATGAAAGGTGTAATGAATGATGATGGAACACCTTACTTCTCTACTGAATACTTAATCAGAAAAGAACTTAAAATGTCTGATGATGAGATTCAAACCAATAAAAATTATATTATTCAAGAAGAAGAGGAGAGGCAAGAAGCAGAAGCTGCTGAAAAAGCTGCTCAAGCCGCCGCTGCTGATATTGGAGGAGCAGCTGATGCTGGAGCCGCTGCCGCTGCTGCTGCACCTGGTGAAACTCCACCTGAAGGCGGAGGAGAAGTAATCGATGGTGGTGAAACTTCAGGAGAAGGTCAACTCTAAAATAATGCTTTACTTTAATGGCAAAGGGGTCTACAGGAGACATATCTTTCTTAAAAATGAAAATGCTTCAGTACGTGATTGAAGAAAAATACGAAAAAGCAGAAGTAATAAAAAAGTGGATAATAGAATTAGGAGGAGACCCTTGCTTAGATAAAATAAAAGAAAATGTTATAGCTAAGAAGGTTTAGTCGTAGAATATTCCAAATGGATTATCTCCATCAATGGCTATCTTTAATACAAAAACATCTCTGTCTTTTTCATCTGTAAATTTAGAAGGAATAACATCTATGTTTTTGGTTTTAGCAGAGGCAACAAATCTCTCTATTTGTTCGTTAGCTTCTGTTGATAAACCAAATGGATCTGTTTCAAAATCAAATAGATATTTATTTACATCTAATCCAAAATCAGGTTCTCCCAATACACTACCTTTTTCAGTTAGCAACGTCATCTTTACTTGGGAAATAGCCTCTTCTGTATCGTCTGATACTTGAAGTATTCCTTTTTTATAATTAGGATCTTCTTCTGATCTCATGTAAATATCTCTAATTGTCTTTGCCATTGTTTATTATATTTTTATTGTCTGTATAAGTAGATCCAATCTGGTGTGTTTTCAGATTTCATCATATCTTCAACTGCCTTTATTTCAGCCTCCGCTGTTGATGTAATAGATTCATAACTAATTGAAACATTACCTGGAAGAGTATACTTAAATGTTTGTAACATATGAGCAAGTCTAACTTTACATTTAGCTCTTATCCATCTTTGAAACAATTCATCTTCGTATAATTTATCTACCTCTACTTTTTTATAGAATTGTATAACTGCATCTATTTTAGGTGTTCTTCCAACGATAGTTAATAGCTTGGTGTTTTTATTATAATCATATGCTATAGTGTCTAATACAAGCCCTCTCGTTAAATCTAAGAAACTAAAAATAACTGTTCTATACATTATACTCTCTCCAATAAAAGGTGTTAAGAACACTTCTGAGCCTATAAACTTGGATTCAGAAAAGTCTCTATCCATTGTTCCAAAGATAGAACCTCCTGTTGGTTCTTTTACTTGTGTAACAAATTGTACACAATCAGGTAATTGTATTTGTCTGATTTTAGCAAATTGCTTTGACTGAAACATCTCTTTAGGTAAAGTCATATATCTAGGTTCAACTGCGTGTCTCCAGTTATCCCAAAAATATCTTGCTGCAATATCTAATTGTCTCTTAATCTCTTTTTCTGGTAAGGAATAGGGCAGCATTCCTGAAAATGTAATTTCCTCATTAATGTCCTTTATCAATTCTTCTTCAGTCATCTTATAATTATTTATTTTAAAACTACTATTGGTTAGATCCAGGTCCGTTTCCAGACTTTTCATCACTGAACCTAACAGTTTTAGTATCTATACTTATTGTGTTATCGTTTTTATTTAGCTTAGCCAACGCTCGTTGATTTTTCTTATTGGATATTTCGTCTTTTCTGCCTGCCCTGTCTGCTGCATTAAGCTGTATTCCTTGTAAGCATTTCTCTTTCATATTCTTTTTCCAATCACTATGGAAAATAAGATTAAGAGCTCTAGATATATCTACCTCTTCAATGTCTCCTGTGTTATTATAAGGATCTCTTGCCAATTTTTCATTAGCAAGCTCTTGTGCTATAGCCATTATTCCAGTGTATAGATTAGCTATAGTGCTATTTACCATACCTGAATAATTAGTATTGTAAACCACATTATCTTTCTCTTCATTTAAGAAAGACTCTATCTGTTTAATATGTTTACTATTATGCTTCATTAGCTTCTTGATCTTCTATCTGTCTAACTTTTTCAATCTCTATGTCTAATTTAGAGATTTGGGTTTCTATCTGAGTTTTTTGAATATCGTCCTCAGTCTGCTTTAGTTTTTCTTGTAAAGCTTTCTTTTGATCAAGTAACTGAATCTCTTTAGTATTAGATTCTATTGATTCAGAAACAAATGTTTTAAAGTTCTTGATATATCCCATTTTATCTATTTGCTATTTTATATTTTAAAGTATCTGGTATATTTATAACCATAGATACTATTCTTTCAACTTCTTTAGATTTATTAATAGAATCCTCGCTTCTATATTTTGAATTAAAGAGTGCGTTTCTTAAATCTGACAAAGATGTCTTAAGTGATTGTTCATTTTTAATTCTTTTGTATTCCTTAATAAATAGCATTAGGTATAGAAAAACCCCAATGTTAACTTCACCGTCCACTAATTCATCAAAACTCAACATAGAGCTAACTGTTCTGCTTCTTATTTCTAAATACACTTCATCTAACTGTTCGTATCTTTCTTCTAAACTAGAGGATATGGTATCATAAACATCTCCAAATAGATCCACTACTCCATATCTATTTAAACCTGTTTTATTCATAGCTATTGCCATTAATGGAGAATTAATTATATTCATACTTATATCATCAAGATCAGGTAAATCATTTAAAGATTTAATATTGAATATATCTTCAAACTTTTTTTCATCACCTGAGTTACTAGGACCTGTGATAATCGTTAAATACTCTCCTGGATCATCACCACTAGGTGGAGTCCAATAATCTCCTTGATCCCCTGCCTCGGGATTCTTAATTGTTTCTACCTCGACCTGTATATCCAGTGACAAAAGCTCATCATTAATGGTTCCTTCAGTATCATCGTCTACTAAATCTAGTTTTCCGCTCTCTATCTGCTGTATCATATTTGAGCATATGACTTCAAATTTAGTATCGCTTAACATATCTTGTGATATGGATATCCTATCAGATATACTTTTTAGTTTATTATCTATTTCTGTGTCTATTTCTTGGTTTAATTGTATTATATTTGAAATATCC
>Ga0070754_10003706_pt1 | contig 10722 bp, 17 predicted proteins | sample VirMetDEL_Sep_01_FD_75181 | JGI IMG/M metagenome (GOLD analysis project Ga0070754, IMG submission 75181) | Aqueous microbial communities from the Delaware River and Bay under freshwater to marine salinity gradient to study organic matter... | ecosystem: Environmental > Aquatic > Marine >... | reverse complement strand
GATAGATGTATCGATCATTTCCGTAAATACTAAAATTCTCTACTCCCTCATACTTTTTAATATGGTTTCTAATGAATCAATTTGCGATTCAAGTTCAATGGCTCTTTTCGTACCTTGAATTGTAATATCACCTTCAAAAGTTTTTAATTCTTCTTTTAATTTAATTACATCACCTAAAACTTTTTCATAACTTTGTTTGCTATCTATTATAACTCCACCTGATATATCTTTAATAGCTTTAGCAATAGCTGATAAACTAACTAATATTCCAAAACCTGCTGCACCACCTAATACAGCACCAATTATTCCTGTTGTTTGTACCCATTGAGGTAAACTTAAAAAACCATCTATTAAACCTTTTATAGTTTGGAAAACTAAATCTAAAGGTGGTTGTATCGCATCTAATATTTCTTTTGCTCTTTTTAATCCTTTAACTAAATTTTCACCTACTGAATTACCAAATTCTTTTATTGCTACATTATTTTCTGCAACACTTTTTTTTAAATTGCCTAAACCACTTTTTAACGCAGGAAAAAAACCTTCTGATACAGCAACTTGAAATTGAAAAAAAGCATCTTTTAGGTTAGATATTGAACCAAATGCTGTTTCTGATAACTCTTGTGTTAGATTTCCAAACTCTCCACCTGACCCAAATGCTCTTTGTAAACCTCTAATACTTTCATCAACACTAACTTTGACACCTGCTTCAAAACCTGCCATAGCTGTAACTGCTCTATCTCTAAATAAATCTGCTGAACCAATACCTGCACTAAATGATTTTTGTATATTTAATGATGCTTGTGCAAAATCACCATTTAATTGAACTGCTGTATTACCTGTTATTTTTAATAATTCTTCAAATGAAATACCCATTTCATCTGCTTTATCAGCAACAGTTGCAAGTGCTGTAACTCCTTGTTGTATATTTCTTAACTCAAATGGTGTTGTTGCTGCAAACTTTGTAACTTGTTCTAGTGCTTTTGCTCCTGCTTCTGCTGAACCAAATAATGCTTTTAATTGTACTCCAAGATTTTCAACTTCTATACCTGCATCTAAAAAACCTTTTAATACAGCAGCACCACCAAGACCAATTAATGCGTTTCTAAGATTAAAAACTCGTCTTTTTACACCTGCTAAACCACCTTGAACACTTTTTAATGCTTGTTGAGATTTATCTCTAGCAATAATATCTATTTCAACTTTTTTTGTCATCTTTTCATTTTCGCTATTCTTTGTTCCTTATCGTGGTTATCCTTTTGTAATTCATAATAAGATAGCCACAATGTAAACTCATAAGTTGACATTTGCAATACTTCAGCAACAGTTTTATGGAGTCTTTCAGCTAGGGAAAGAACATTATAGATTTCAGGTGTTTCTTTTATTTTTTTTTTAGTAGTGTATGGTCTGATACTGCCATAATATCACTTGCTACCCTACCAATAATATCTGTATCAGCTTTAACTTTAAACTTTAATTTATGTTCCATAGTGAACATCTTATCACCATCTTTGGTTAAAGATTTTTCTATGATAACATCAATAAGAACATTTAAGTCGCTTTCGTTAGCACCTTTAAATATCTTAGACTTTTCCAACATATTAAAAGGCTTAGAATAAATAGCTTTATCACCAACTAAACCCCATTCAGGTACTTCAATAATCTTAGTTTCTAGTGCCTCGAAGTGACCTTTGACTCCTTCAAAGAAGTCGATTTTATCTGATGTCATCTAGTTTTTAAACAGTACCTATGGTTAATGCACCTGTGCCTTGAAAAGCAACAGTTCTTGTAGAAACGCCATCTAAAGTTACACCGATTGTCATTGATGTTACAATACCATTTCCTGCAAGTGATTGGTCACCTGATGTATTACCTTCAGGTAATAGTGTAAAAGCAATAGTTGCTCCAACATCTAAAGTTTCTTGTGCTGCATCACCTTCGTCATAGTGCATATCTAATGAACCTGAAAAAGCAGTTCTACCTGCTAAATATGTTTTTGCTGCGTTGCCTAATGAAGTATCTTCTACTACATCTCCTGTTGTATCAATTGAAAAGCCTGTTAAAGCACCTAGAACAGCACTTCCACACTTTACAACACCTTCTTTACCATGATGTGCCATTTATATTACTCCTTTGTAATTTTTGGTTTATATATTTCTTTTTTATCTTCTTTTGGTTTCATTTCAACTTTTTTATTACTACCATTAGAAGTTTCTTGAACATAGCCTAGTTTTAAAAACTTTTCAAGGCTGTTAGGGTTTATAGAAACAATATCATTCCCTTTAGTCATTATTATATCTTTAGCCATTATGCTGTACCTCTCGTAAATTCATATAAAACTCTTACCACAATTCTTACTGCACCAATAGGAAAAAGTACACCTTCATCTGCTGAAACATCTACAATCTGTGTATCTATTGCATTACTATTTCTAGTAATATCATTATCTAGTGTTTCTTCTACGACTTCTACCAATTGATTTCTTGCAGTATCTATATTGCTTGTTGTACCTTTAACATAACCAACAATAACAAAATCAATAGTTCCTGATTTAGTTCCTGTACTATTACTACCCATAGTAAAATCTTGTCTTGTTTCATCACTTGTCGCTACATATACAGCAGGAAATTGTGCATTAGATAATTCCTCTACTTTAAATGGTTCTCTTGAAATCTTTTTAAATGTAATTGGTGAACTAACTGCTATGAGTTTAGTTACTATATCGTTGGCTATATCTTCTCTTTCACTCATAGTTTTAATTCCTTTGCAAGTATTATACTAAATTTACTTCTAATTTTCTTTTGTTCATCTTTACTTATTCTAAAGAATTTTCTAGTAATTTTTTTCTTACCTACACCAAATATATCATGAAATGATGCTTTTAAATTTTGTTCTCTTTGTCTAAAAAACAATTCACCTTTACTAGAACTTGCTTTAAATGCCATTGAACCCAACATATGACCTTGATCATTCAAATCAACCACTCCTGATTGCTTAACTCCTGCTCTTTTATAATTAGGTGAATAAGGTGCAAAAGGTCTACCAAAGGCATCTATTCCTTTTTCTTCTGTTCTTTTTCTAATAGCTTCAATCTCAAAAGCTGATACATGAGCCAATGACTTCTTAATAGCACCTGCCATTTTCCTTGATATATCTTTGATTTCATTAGCAATCTGAATAGAGTTGCTAGTAATTTTTATATCAGCAACCATTATCTAACTAATCTTAAATGGTGTATAGGCTCTTTCTCACTTGATGATACTGTTCCATCTCCATCTTCATCATAATCAACGCCATCTCTAAGAATAGCTTGAAACTCAGTCGCATAACTTGCTCTATAAAATTCTATTTGTACTTGAAAAGCATCATTATCACCTTCAGGTGTTTTCCATTTAGTTAATTGTGGCATGATATATTCTGCTAAGGCCTTATAAACTACGCATCTTTTCCATTGTGCGTCTGTTAATTTAGAACTTACTAATTCAATAGAAGTTACTTTTGTAATATCTTTGTATCTTACAGTATGTTTGTATCTCTCCCACCATTCCTCACGAATTTGTCTAATAACATCATCTTCTGCAAATTGCAGCTGTGTATCAAAATCTGTAATACCATAGGCAGCAATATCAGGTTGATATTTTTGTACTTCTGCTAAATTTACTGCAAATTCAGATGTATTAGCCATTAGTCATCTTTCTTTTTGTTATCTTTTTTAGGCTTTAAAAGAGACATCTTTGGTTTATCTGATACAGGTGTCCAACCTCTTAATGTCCATGTAGTTTTATTGGCTTCATAGTCAACTACACTTCTTTCGATAGTTTTATTTCCGTTAGTTAATTTCATAATTACCTTTCTTTTTAGCAAGGTGGGGAATTAACCCCACCTTTAATATTATACTATTATGATACTATGCTTGAATTAACATGAAGTTCAACACCATAAGAGTCATGTATCTCACCAACACCATATACTGCTGTTGCCACCAGTTCTGTGCCTCGTAAACTGGCATCTCTTTGAGATTCAATTTTAAGGTCTTGCATCATTGCTATAGCTAAAGCATCTTTATGGAAAATACCAACTTTATAGTTTCCTGCTGTGCCTGTGTTAGCCATGTTTGCTGACTCAAATATTTGCATACCTGCAAGTCTTCCAATATAGCCACTTCTTAATGCTTCATTAGAAATGTCTGTATCGATACCTGCAAAAGTATTAGTTAATCCTGATTTAAGGTCATAACCAACATGAGGGTGAACAACTGCATAACATTCGCTAGTGTCCAAACCATTTGCTCTAAGAACAGCACCTGCATTAAATATAGTTGCAGGAGATAGAACTGTTGAACTACTACCTGCTGTTTGTGAAAAACCATCAAACAAAGCTAATAAATCTGTGTCTATTTTCTTTGCGATAGCATTACCAAACAGTTGTCCGATATCTGCCGCAACATTTCTTGATGCACTATTTTTAGCTAAATCAGTAAGTGTTGTCATAATACCAACTTCTGAAGCTGTAATAGTTACAGAAGTAGGGTTAATAGCTGTGTTGGCTAAATCAGTTGCGTCTGCTACTGCTGCTGCTGCGACTGCTGCATATACAGGAACTTCAATTGATTTTCCACCACCTGCTATTGTGTAGTTTTTGACTAAATTCTTCATTAATGATTTTTCATTAACTACGAATTGAGCCTCTGCAATAATTTCGGTATATAATTCCGAAATGGTACTTGAGGTTGTTTCGTTTGACATATTTATATCCTTTCGAAGATATTATTTATTTATTTATATTCATAATCGTGGGTTTATTATCTCTTTGCCTTTTGTATTCAGCATAGATTTTCCTATCCTCAGGATTATTCATATCTAACTCCTAAATATTTAAAGTCTTATTCGTATCTGACTTACCCACATTACTAACACTTCCACTCCCTGAAGGAGTTGCTGCTTGAAAGTGTGCGTTCTGCGTTAAAAACTCTTTTACTGCCTCATCAACAGTTAATAGTTCACCCTGTGAGTTATATCGTGGTGTTTTATCTTTATCAAGTATTTCCACTCTACCTTCTGCATTTAATTGAACATTATTTTTTAATAGTTCTTTTATTTGCTCAGGATTAATAGCACCATTGACTGAAGCTGAATTAATAAGCTGTTTATCAACTCTTTCGTTTTTAAGTTCTTGCTCTAGTTTAGTAACTCTTTCTGTAAACTCTTGTGATTTCTTTTTAATCACTTCATCAAATTTACCTCTCTCTAATGCAAGTTCTTCTTCTTTCTTTGCCTTTTCTGCAATTGCAGATTTAGCATCATCAAGGTTTTCAATGCCCAACTCTTTTAACATTGATTGTTTTTGTCTTGCTAATCTCTCAGCAACTATCTTATCAATATCAGGTTGTTTTAATTGAGGTTGTTCTTGTTTGACTTCTTCTTGTTTAGTTTCTTCTACTATTGGTGTTTCCGTTACTTGCTCGTCAGCCATATTGACACTCCTTTGTGTTATGTGTTTACTAAGATTTATAGAAAATGCATTAACTATTCAACTTAAATGTAGCTTTCATATAAGTCGTCAAAATATTCTTTTTCTTCTTCGTTTATTTCTAATCTATATTTATCTAATAAATCAAAATATTCTGTTCTTGACTTTGGTTGCTTGTCTAGTGGTTGTTTAAAGATTTTAAGAGCCTCTTCAAATGCTTTTGATTGTACTATCTCGACCATATATCTACACTTCCTTTATTTATTACTGTTGTTGCTTCGTCTATTAAATCGTCCATATATTTAACTAAATCAGGATAAATTTTATTTAATGCTTTTCTGTTAATCGAATAAGCTGTAAATAACTCTGCATGAAATTCTTGGTCATTGTAGTTTGCATATCTTGTTAGTATTTTATCAGGTATGGCTTTTTTTAAACTTCCTGTTGAATTTGCATAATAGTGAATTTGATGTCCTAGTTCGTGCATAGTTGTAGTAAAAACTTGATTACCACTTCTTTTGCTTGTAGCATTTTTTACATCATCTGAAAAACTCCAAGATTTACCACCATTTTTAAGTGTTGAGTCTACACTTTTTTGTATAGCCTTTACATCAACAGTCTTTAAATCGGTTGTTTTATTAACATATATATATACTGCCTCTAAACTACTTGAAGTATAACCTCCATTATTTGTAGCATAACTTAAAAAATAATCATCATCTCTTGCAAATACTTTGTTTTCAGGAAACTTAGAAGCATGAGTTTTACTATAAACTTCATCAAAATCATTTGCGATTTTTTGTCTATAATCATATTGTTCTCTTGTTATTCTTCTTTTTGTACCACCTTTTGTTAATAATTGAGGTAAATATCCAATAGTAGTATTTTTTGCGTTCATAAAACCTCTAATTTTATCTGTGCTTTTTCCATTACCTTCAAGGTTAAGTAAAATATTGTTTAATTCCCCTGCATTTACATCTGTATCTGAATAAATATTCTTTTTGTTAAAAATCTTTCTATTATTTTTTGGCTTTTCTTCTTTAATATCTACATCATCTTCTAAATCCCAAGCAGGGTCATAAGGAATAAAGCTGTGCCTACATCTATAACCACCTCTATCTATAAATGGGTCACTTCCTGATTTACCTTTCCAAGTACCACCCCAAATACTCCTTGCTTCTTCTTCTGTATAAACATTGTTTATTCTTGATCTACAAAACTCTCTAGTAGTTGTGATATTAGTTCCTGTGTATTTGAATGAAGTAATTCCTGCTTCTTCTGCTTTGTATTTAGTAAACTGTGCATCAAACTGCATGATACTGTCGTGAGCCTGTTGAGAAGCATATAATCTCATATTCCTACCAACTCTATCTGATGCGTACTTGGTGTGCAGTATTCTAGTGGCATCTGCTGTTAGTTTCTTAGATATTGCACTATCTGAGTATTTATTTTTATCTACAATATTAACTAATCTCTTAATTGCGTTCTCATTACTTCTTTGATAAACACCATTGATTTCACCCCTAATTGCTTTGACCATATCAGGGAATGGCTTTCCTACTATGGCTGATTTATAGACTTCATCAGATATAGTAGTTAGAAATCTATTAGCTACATCTTCAAATCCACTAAATGATAATTGTTTTAATTGATTAATAACAGCTAAGTCAGGCTTTGTTAGGGTTTTAAATCTATCAGCTATAGGAACTTTCTTTATAAATGATTGATAGTTCTTGACTACCTTATCGTAATCTCTCACTAATAAATCTGCTTCTTTAAGATAATTTTCTTCTATAAGTCTTTTAAGATTAGGTCTTAATTGGATAGCTAATTGTGTTGTGAGTTTTTGGCCGCCTGATGTAGCTTGTAATGAGTTTATAATGTCATCTTCTAAATCATAGAGTACATTAACTATTCTTTCTTCGTGTTGGTCAGCTAATTTAGCTAATATTTCTGTTTTGGTAGCCATTCATTATACTTTAAACCCTTTTTTCCATGCTTGTAAACTCCAATAAGCTGCTGATAAGTTCTTTTGGCCTTTAACTCTTTTAAGCACTCCACCCATTCTAGCATCAAATGACCTTTTCCTAGCAGGTATGCTTTTTTTAATACTCATCTCTTTTGAGCCAAAGTTTACTTTTTTAACTCTGCCTGATGTTCTGTCCTTAACAAATACCTTAAACTTTTTCGTGTCACCACGCATAGGTTTATTAAGTTTAACTTCTCTGCCTTGATATTTAGCCATTAGTACCTTGTGCTTTTAGTTTTTCTTTTTTTCTTTTTCATAGCTGAGTCTTTCATTAGTTTGCCATTTGGCATATAATGATAACCCTTTGGTGCTTTTTTCTTTTTAGCCATTACTTTTTACCTCTCGGTTTATATTTCTTTATAGCTGTACTTATAAAGATGTTTTTATAAAGACTTACTTTCTTACCAAATTTTTTATCTGCTTGTTTCTTAGCTGATTTATAGGCCTTTGTTTTCTTATTAAAAGATTTCGGCTTACCTAAAGATTTTGGTCTAGCTTTAGCATATATAGGTTTGGCTTTAGGCATTATTTCTTCTTGTTTTTCTTCTTCTTCATAGAAGATTTTGTTGCTTTAGGTGGTCTACCTTTTTTGCTTCCGTATGTTCCTTTTCCGTATGGCATTGGCTTTCCCTTTCTTTGTAGTGTCTTGAGCATAAAAGTTCCCTCGTAATGCTCTTAGTAATGGGTTTACCATAGTTTGCGAATTTTCCACAGAAACATTTTTGTTTTTTTTGTCTTTCTTCATGAGTCCAATTAACCAACTCCAAAAGAGTTGCAGTAGTCAATTACTCTTGTACTTCTTCACCCTCGATTGAAGGTGTTGCGAATTGTCCAATAGGAGATGTTTTAGCATCTATCTCATTATCAATAGCTGTAATCTGTTCATCATCATCTACAACTGCTCTAGCAATTTGTTTATCTACTTCTTTAGTAAATGTTTCTGATTGCACTCCTGATGCTTTGGCTCTCTGTAAGAACTCTAAATCACTAGCAAAATCTCTTAGGTCAAATGACTCAGGGTAAACAATCTCACCATCAAAGACTTTATTCTGCCACTTAGCAAACAATCTCCATATTTGTTCTTCTGCATTTTCTAAGTAATCTGCTTTTTCACTAAGTCTTGCATTTAATAGTTGAAATTCTGTTTGTAAAGCTATGCCGCTTTGAACTCTATCTGTGCTTGATCTAACTGCACCCATGTGAGTAATTCTATTAATAGCTTCTACCTTCATGTTTATATTATTCATAATACTATCTAATGACTGTGAACTTGGTTGAATAATATAAGGTTTTAAAGCAGGGTCTAAATCTTCAGGCATTTCTATAATACTACCTGCTCCTGCACTAGCTTCTACATTAGGTGTTTTAACTAATGATGGGTGATTAGATAATCTAATTAGCTGTTCCATTTCAGAATAGTCGTTGTAGATAGACTGTTGCAATTCTGCAACATCATTGAGGTCAGATATACCTATGCCTCTTTTTTGTGATTTCTGATTGTATAAAACAACAGCAGGTATTTCACCTAAAGCATTAGGTACTTCATCTAATAAAATAGGTTTTGTTACTGCATATTCTTTTTTAAAGTCGTTTATTCTGTATGTAGTAATATCTTCTAATGACCAAACCTTAATAATTGCGTCATCATCTAATAAATCTTCTAATAATGTTAATGATGTAAGATAAAATCTACCATTAGCTAATCTTTCATACTTCCAATTTAATACATTCTCAGGAGTATAAATACTCATATATGGTCTAATATCTTGTTGTAGTTCTTCTGCTCTCGTGCCTGTTACTACATTAGGTTTATCAATGATACCCCAACAAGTACCATAGATACTTGCGTTGACTTGCATTTCTCTAATGATGTTATTGAAACTTCTACCATCTAAATCTGCATCATCTATAAATGATTGTAGTTCTACATCTCCATTCATAGAGCCATAATCTCTTGTAGGTGGAACTCTAAATAAGAATGATGAATAAATCTGAACTACATTCTTACAATGATTATCAATAGGTGTATTACTTGCTCTCTTGCTGTATTCTTCGTCTGACTCTAATGTATATCTATTTAATAGAAAACCATTTTGGTAATCCTGTCCACCAAGAAAAGAACGCAAATGAAAGTTCCAATCATGAAACTTTTCATCATAATTTATATGTCTATCAGTTAAAAAATCTCTTGTATAACTAGCCATTATGACCACCTCTCAGGTCTTGTTGGTGTAAAGTCTCTGCGTATTGGGTATAAATATTCTATCATGTAACCTAAGCTGTCATTAAAGTGGTCGTAACCACTATCCTTGTCAGGAATAACTGTACCTTCCTTATAAATTTGTCTTTCTAAACTTTTTATAACATTTTTACACTTGTTAGCAATAAATAAACTATATTTACCTTTTGCTGTTTTTAATTTTGCGTTCAAACTATTAATCCTGTCTCTCACAAGTGGGTGAGTATTCCTTACTCTAATATTAAATCCTGCGTTTTTCAATATAGCAATATCAGTTACACCACCTGCTGATGTCTTTCTTTGTTTAGCAGCAGGGTCAGGATATACAATAATATTATAACCATAGTATCTGTTCTTTAATTCCTGTGCCATTTCTTGTGTATTACTAGAATAGATTTGTATTTCATCATAAACATAAACATCATCATCTTTTATCTCAGCTATAACGCATGACATAGGATCAATGTTAAAATCCATACCTACATGGATTGTTTTGCTTTCAGGTTTGTATTCAGGAATAACATTGTCAGTTCTATCAAAGTTATAATAGATTTGCCCTGCATAATTAACAAATGATGCTTCGTATTCCTGTTGGAATGTTCTTTCATCTAAATCATTTCTTGCTTGTTCAATCTCGTTAGCAGGAACTTGACCACCTTCTAATGTAGTATATTTAAAACTTGCCCATTCAGGGTCACTATCAGCTTTGGTAAATAGATTATAACTCCAATTACCATAACCTCTTGGAGTACCACAGAATAATGCACTACCATTTTTGTCTGATAATGTAGGTCTTAGCACTTCAAACCATGCGTGTTCTTTAATATCTGCAAATTCATCTAGTATAAGGAAATCTAAACCGACACCTCTAAGTGAGTTCTCATTGTCTGCACCTCTTAGTGATATAATAGAGTTGTTCCTTAGTGTTACTGTAAGGTCAGAATTATTAACTGATTTGAGCCATTTATGTTTTCTAAGTTTATCTAGG
>Ga0070754_10003705_pt1 | contig 10722 bp, 8 predicted proteins | sample VirMetDEL_Sep_01_FD_75181 | JGI IMG/M metagenome (GOLD analysis project Ga0070754, IMG submission 75181) | Aqueous microbial communities from the Delaware River and Bay under freshwater to marine salinity gradient to study organic matter... | ecosystem: Environmental > Aquatic > Marine > Coastal... | reverse complement strand
CGTGGCACGTAGCGCTGACGATCTCCAGAAGCCCCTCACCCGCGCCGACATCTCCGACCGCCTCTTCGACAAACTCGCCCGCGACCCGGCCGGCGTGGACAGGCTGTACCAGCGGGGGGCCATCTCGCAGGAGCTGTACGAGGCCCTTCCCACCCTGGACAAGGGCGCGGCGTTCGACAGGGCGACCAAACCGCGTTAGGCGCGTCCCATGAAGTTCTTCGCTGACAAAACCTCCGCTCCCCCCGCCTCGGTCTCTCCTCCTACCGCAAAGGCGGCGGGGAGTTTGGCGTCTCCTCTTCCCGTCGAGGACGACGCTCCGAAGGTTCCGCAATATCGGGATGTGACAAAGCAAGTCCGCCGGGAGGCCAAGGGCAAGCTCCACGCCTGGACGACGGACCGCATCGCCAGAGGCGAAGAACCGACCGACGACGAGATTCGGACGGAGCGCAAGCGCATCTACGACGAGATCAACAGCCGCAACCAGGCGGAGTACGAGGCCACGGGCGTGGTCTTCGAGAACAAGGACCGGGTCGGTTCCGCAGCTGCCATCCTTGAGCAGGCCCCCGAGACCGGCACCTCGGGCAACGTCCTCCAGAACATCTTCACAGGTATGCCGTCCATGGGCCGGGCACTGTGGCACGGGCACCAGGGCGTCATCACCACTGACGAGGGGCTGGAAGAGTCCGGCGACGTGGGCATCCTGGGCAAGGTCGACTGGTTCGGCCGCATGCTCACCGGCATTGTGGGCGGTGCTCGTGTCCAGACCGGCATGGCTCTTGGTGAGGACGACCCGCTGTACGAGGCCCTGCGCAGCCCCGTTGTGTCCAACATCCGGGCCAGCCAGGCGTTCGGCCGGGAAGCGCACATCGACCAGCTCATGCAGGGCCGGGACGAGTTCGACGCTCTCATGGATGCGGATAGTACCGGATGGGTACGGGAAGTCCTGGGGGCACCGTTGCAGGGACCGGCAATGGTGCTGCGCGCAGGCAAGGCGATGTGGGCCGGCCCCGAGTGGGTGCCCGACCCCATCCGTAACGACGTGAACAAGCTCGTCACGGTCATTGGAATGTCCATGCTGGACCCGGACGTCTTCATGGTCGGCGGCCCCTTCCTCGGGGCGGTGCGGGGCATCCCACAGGTCGCCCGGGGCATCGACAAGGCCATGGCCGGTATCTCGACGTCGGCCGCTGGAAAGGCCGTAGCGAAGACCCTGAACATCCCCACGCTGGGACGGGTCATGGACAAGAAGCGCGACATGGACAAGAAGGTGGAGCAGGTCGGGCGCATGATGGACGAGGCGGTGGAGGCAGTGGAAGCAGCCGCTGACACGGAAAAGCCCCTCGACCTCACGGCCGAAATCCAGCGTCGTGCCCGCACCCTCTTCAAGGAGATGGGAGAGGCGGACCCAGCACTGCCCCACATCGTCAAGCTGGCGGTGGCCTCGCGCATGGCGAAGGGTAGCCTGACCGAGGGCGTCACCAGTCGCTTCGTCCGTGCCCGGACGGAGATGCTTAGCTCCCGGAAGGCAATTGAGGACAGCCTGACCAAGCTGGCGGAGAACTTGTCCACTAAGGGCCGGCGCAAGGCGGAGTGGTCCAAGCGGGCAATTACGTGGCTGGAGAAGTCCTTGGAGCTGTCCGAAGCCCAGACCGCCCTGCGGATGGTGCAGAAGGTTCCAAAGGCCCTGGGGCACCTCGGAGACCCGAAGGCGTTCGAAGAACATGTGGCCAGGTTCCGGGAGCTTAACGACAAAATCCACGAGGCTACGGGTGGCCTCGCTCGGCTGGGGGCAAACGAAGAACTCGCAAAGGCGTCCAGGGATCAGATTATCGAGTGGGCCAAAGAGCGTGCGGAACTTGTCCAACAAGTCCCCGACGTCCTTCTCTCCGCCGAGTTGGACACCCTCACGAAGCGGGTGGAGACCTTGCAAGCGGAAGTGGCAGCCGCCGAGAAGGCAATGCCAGACCGCATCCCGCACAAATCCTACAAGAAGTTCGAAAAGGACATGCGGACGTTCCAGCGGCGCATTCTGAACGGAAAGCTCCAGGACCAGTGGGCTGACGAGGAGTTCGCACAGGCGTTCAAGTACGGCGTGCAGGACGTTGCGGACAGCTACGACCAGCTGGTCAAGCACTACGGTAAGCTCGACCCGTCCATCAACGCCGAGTACGCTCTCCAGGCCGAGGCCATCTCCTGGGGCATGTACGAGCGTGGGTGGCGCGGACTCCTAGCCGAGCTGGGCTACATCAAGGACCCCATCCGCCAGCGCTGGATGGCCACGAGCGAGGAAGCCAAGGAGGCGTTTGTTGCGGCCCGCGCAACGGTGCGCGCCGGGCAGCACGACCTCGTCGGCCTACGCGAAGAGGCGATGGCGTTTGCCAAGGCGTCCGGCCGCCCAGCCAAGGAGCACGCGGACATCGCTGCGGACAAGTTCATCGAGCTGGTCAACGACTGGTCAACGAACCCGGAGAGCAAGTGGTACGTCCGGGGTGCGTTCGTGGACGGACAGAACCAGGCGATGCTTAGCAACTGGGACGCTGCCAAGCGCATCCTGCGGGCGTCCGTGGCACGCTACCGTAAGAACGGTCGGGAGGGCGGACAGCAGGGACAGGTGGACTTCAAGGCATTCGAGGCCCTCGCGCGTGCCTGGCTGCCGAAGGGCCTAGACCTCAAGAACAGCACAATCCCCCATCGCCTGGTGCAGGACCTCCGTAGCGCAATTGCGGACGGCATTGACCTTCCGGGCAGCCCCCGTCCGGCCAAGGGCAAGAAGAAAAAGAAGGACGTGTCGCCGGACGAGCTGACACTTGAGCAGCTCATGGACCACATGAAGCGCCGCACAGCGGCCTACCTTAGCCCGGACGCGGAGAAGGGCATCGCCCAGGGCACTCCCGCCCGTGGCGAGCTGCGGGCCGTAGAGCTGGAGCCCGAGCGCATGAAGGCGTGGACCATCGCCCAGCAGGCCGTCCTGGGGTCGATGACCGAGTACCGACTGTCCGCCGACATCCAGCGCAAGTTCTTCCAGGCGCAGAACCCGAAGGCCGTAGCGGCGGCCGAGGCCATCTGGGACGGGAACTTCATGGCGGCTGGGGGTAACGTCGGCGACGGCCTCCGTCTGCTGAACGCGCTGGGCGTCAACATGCTCCACCGTAAGCGGAAGGGCTTCTTCCAGCCGGAAATCGCGGCGGGGCTGGACGCGCTCAATGATCCAATTTCCGGAGAAAACTTCCTCCGCTACCGCCTGGTGGCCGAGGACCTGGAGAACGAGGTCGGGCGTATCGTCAAGGACCTGGACCCGTATACACCGAAGGCTGTCGACAGTACGGTCAAGTGGGCGGACAGCCTCCTCCGTACCGGCGCACGCCTCTACTCGGTGGCAGTGCTCACGGGTCTCATCCTCCCCCGGGCCAGCTACTTCATCACCAACTACTTCCAGGACATGTCCAACATCCTCACCCAGCAGGGCGGACGGTCCTCGTTCGGGGCGTTCCGGGAGATGGGCGGGCTCAAGGGCGGCATCCTCCACCCGTGGTTCGATCGCAACTTCGAAGGCAAGGCCGGACGGTTCTTCGCCAGCGTCCTCGACAGCGACGTCGCGAAGCTCCACGAGCCGACGAAGCACAAGGCCGGTGAGAAGTTTGCGGGTACCGAGTACACCTACGGAGACGTCCGGGAAGCCTGGGTCAGGGGTGGCGTCGTATCTGGCGCGGTCGGTGGCATGAACATGAAGTCGGCCATCCGTGCCCGGGGCGCGCACACCGCCCTGGAGCGTGTCCTCTCCAAGCTGGGCCAGCCGGCCGAGGCGTGGATGGACATCGCTGATGCTATGGATATGCGCCGTCGGACGGGGCTGTACGTCCACCTCATCAAGAACGAGGACTTCACGCCCGAAGCCGCCGCACGTCAGGTACGGGAGACCTTGTTCGACTGGAACGCTCCGGACAGTGCCATCGAGGAGATGCTGCTCAAGCGCTTCGTCCTGTTCTGGGGCTTCCAGCGCCGGGCCTTGGAGTTCGGATTCAAGACGATCGCGTCTGGCTTTACCGGCCGGCATGTCGGGGAGTCCATGAAGGACTACCTGTTCCGGGTGGCGGACACCCCAGCTGCCCGCACCTACGGTGTGATGAAGGCCCAGGACGCCGTTCGAGGCTACTACAACGCCCAGGCGGACGACGAAGAAGACGCCGTGTTCCGGAGCATGAACCCCCTGTGGGCACGGTGGAACGCCCGGAAGTTCTGGATCAACAACCTCCCGATGGACCCTGACCACATCGACCACGCCTGGGAGGAGAACGGACGCAAGGCCAGTTACGAGGCCCTGGGTATCCCGAACTTCACCGCCGTCGACTCCATCCAGACCTTGGGCCTCATCATCGGAGGCATGGTAGGCTTGGCTACCGAGGGCGACGGGCGTGACCTGTGGCCGGTGCTGGCAGACCTCCTGGGTCCTGCCCTCGGTGAGAAGGGCCTGGAGTTCTTCGACCTCTACGAGTCCCCGGACTTCAAGGATGCAAAGGGGCAGAAGCTCTATTCCCCCACGGACCGGAAGGTGGCCCAGGTGCTGGGCCTTTCCTACCGGCACGAGTCGGACGATAAGCCCATCTGGCGCATCCGCCCTGGCAAGGAGATGGAGTACCACCTGCTGGACCGTGTCATCCTGCACAACATGTCCCAGTACCTCGACCCCATCATCGACGCCAAGTCGGGCCGGTGGGAGGCCAACGAGTTCCACCGGGCACTGCTGGCGATTGCCGGTAAGTGGACGGGTCTCTGGCAGACGTACCAGCACCGCCCCGAGAAGACAGTCGAATATGCGGACCGGGATGCGGCTACGCGGGCCACTATCAGCGAGTCCATTCGGAAGATGAACGAAGACACTTGACGCACTATCCGGATTAGGTTAGTGCTACAGAAATTCAACCATCCCCACATGTCGTGGGCTAGGAGCAAAGTTGAACCGTAACGTAGTCCTCGCGGACAACAACAAGAACTACCTGGGCGCTCTCCGCGTCCGCAACGATACCGGGTCGGACATCGCGCAGGGCGCGGTGGTCAAGGTCTCTGGTGTGTCCGGCCTGATGAAGGTCGCGCCCGCCAGTGTCACGGCCAGTGACGAATTCCTCATGGTTGCCCCGAACAAGATTCTGGGCACCGGCAGCGTTCACCAGAACGTGGGCGTCGTTCATGGCTGGTACCTCCACACCATGGACACGTCGGCAGGCGCCATCGGTGACCCTGTCTACCTGGGCGCTTCGGGCGCACCTACCCTGGCTGTCACTGGCAAGCAGGTGGGTCGGGTCTTGAGTGTGGACTCGGCGGGCGAGGCCCTCATCTTCCCGCAGGCATTCTCGACACACTCGGTCGAGGCTACGGGTACCGTCACCAGCGCCGAGCTTCTTGATCTCCACAACACGGACGCAACTCTTCTGCCTGCCCCTGGCGCAGGGCTGATGTGGGTTGTTGACGAAGTCTTCGGCTTCCTCGACCACGGGGGCACCGACTACACGGTCGGGGCGGGGGATGACCTCCAGTTCCGATACACCAACGACTCTGGCGGCTTGGTCGTGGCCACCGTCGATGACGCCATCATTGGCAACTCCGGGGACATCTACTTCCGGCGCGTCGGTATTGATGTGGAGCCCGTGGCCAACGCAGCGGTCATCGCCACGAACATCGCGGCTGCGGGTGCCTGGACTCTGGGTGATGGCGACCTCAAGTGGCGCATCCGTGCCCGCCTTGTGGCTGCCGACCCGACTGCATAAGGAGGTAGCCCGTGGCTACTTGGACTTGGCGGTCAGACCTGAATAGTGTTGGTGATTGGCCCGGAAACTCGGGCTCTCCCACGTTCTCCTCCCTGGCTACGGCTGGGGAGTTGGACGCGGCAAGAGGGCTTCGGGTTTCCCAGGACGTCAACGCCGAAACTACCTTCGTGGCTCCGTCCATGTCGGGCGACCGCAAGATTTCAAAAATCGTGATCGAGGTACGTGGCACATCTGTGAACACTACCGACGAGATCATCATCAAGAACCTGCCCCCGCTCGTTACCCTTTTCGGCTTCCGCGCTGAATTGGTCTCGGGCACCGGCAGCACCATCGACCCCTTTCTCGGCCGGGTTGGTAGCTTCACGACCGCAGCCATCGACCAGTTCTTGGACAACGACACGCCAGCTGCCTGGCTGGAGAATTCTGCGTTATCGGATGAGCGCCGACTGTTCCTGCCTGACGGTAAGTTGGTGGTGCGGCCGTCCCCCGACAGCGGTGCGGACAACGAAGTGAAGCTAGAATTGCTTCTGGGATGTGGGTTCTAGCGTGCCTTGGGCGTCGGGCAAGTACCGGAACAACGGGTGGGCGGCGGGCAGTTGGTCCCCGCCCGCTACGCCGCCTACTCCCCCGCCCTCGAATGAAGATTCCGGCTGGGTAGAGATCACAGATGCTCACACCACGGGCTCGCTGACTGCCGGATCTGCCGGCTCACTGGGCCTCACCCTCGCTTACCAAGGAGCAGGGAACGGGTGGCAGGTGTCCGGTACGCCTGCTGCTGTGACAGCCAATGGACTGTTTGAGGGGTCCCACCTCTACTTGGACAACCTCGGCATTGAGATCCTCCCTGGCGACCACGTGTACGTGCGGTTTGAGGACATCTCCATCAGCGGGCTGAACGGACAGAACACCCTCGGGTTTTTCCTCAACGACGAGACCGACGCCTCCTCTGGTCGGACGTCGGGGGTATCGTTCGGTCCAAACACCGCCACCGATATCCGCGGTTACGCGCTGAACACATCTGCCACCGACCAGACCGGCGTGTTCGCCGCGGCAGACGTGACGCAGATCCGGGCCGGCATCCCCACAGGAACGAAGGCGGTCTTCGGCAGCTGGATAGACGTGCGCGGCGCGTCGGCCTCTCTCGGTGCCCAGCGGCTCGCTTCGTCGGGGCCGAACAACACCAACGCTACGATCTACCCCTTCCTTTTCGTAGGTACGCGGGCGAGCGGGGGAGTCGCGGACCCTGTCCAGGCGCGCATCTACGTCCGCCGCATCCGGCCGAAGTGGACCGACTTCACCGACGGCACATGGACCGAGGTGACGCCTACCATCGCGACGGGTTCCCTGCAGACCGGCTCCGCGGGAGCGCTTGGCGGCACCTTCCAGTACACCGGGGGCAAGTGGCAGGTCTCCGGGACACCGGCTTCCGTCATCGCAAACGGTGCCTCCGAGATGTCGTACCTCGACATCGACGGCTTCTCCGAAACGCTCGATGACGGCAGCGTCACTGTCTTTGCGTGGGACGATGCTGCGTCCACCAGCGGCTCTTGGCGGCTCGGCGCAGGTTGCCACGTGACCAGCTTAGGGGCTACCGAGGCTGGTGTTGCTGGCGGGTTCGGACACGGAGGCTCGTCCATTCGAGCGTGGGCGGCCAGCAATACTGGCGGGAACATCGGAGCGAACAACGCCGGAGCCGTCACCATGTGGCAGACGGAAATCTACACCTCGCGCAACCTCTTCTCATCTACCGTGGGCAGCGACACAGATGGCTCCGCTGCAGTCAACGACGGCAACACCTCCGGCTCTGACTACGCAGACACGGTCGAGCCTCGCATCTACGTGGGTACGGGCAACAACTCGGGTACCCCCTGCACCTTGTCCGGGAAGCTCTACATGCAGAAGCTCCTCGGCTCATCGGACTGGAGCTAGGCATGGACTTTTCGGTTGGACAAGCGGTCGTGTGCCGCACTTCGGACGGTCGATACTTCGACATGGTTGTCACTGCTGTGGGCGAGATGGTCGAGGCCGGGGGGAAGTGCTTCGACCTGGACGGCAGCGAGCACGGCAACGGCAAGACACAGCTCCTAGAGGCTACAGAAGCCAACACGGCCCTGGCGACCGTGTCCAGTGACGCGGACCTTGCCCGAGAACTCATCCAAGAAATCGCCCAGCTTGAGGGAACGGACGCCCAGTTCGCTACCATCACCCGACGCCTCCAGCTCGCCCTCGCGGCGTTTGAGGGGGCGTAATGCCCTGGGGTAGAGGCTCGGGGTACCGAGGGTTCCAAGACTTCAACGACACGTCCACCTCCGGGGGGGCTCGCCCTCACTGCAGACATCTGGACCAACGTGCCCAACGATGGTCTTGGTGCGTTCACCAACAAAGCCTACAGCTCCAGCGGGGACCTGATGAACAGCTCCGGTCAGCTGGACCTGTCCGGTCTGACGCTCGGCGATGTCGTCCTCCTCCGCAACGACATCCGAATCACCACCACGATCAACAACACGCACGCGAAGTTCCGGTACGAGCTGGGGGGCGGGGCGGGCATCTACTACTTGACCAAGGAATTCGGCGTGCTCGGAGACGGCGCACGGGAGTATTCCCACCAGTTTGAGCAGATCATCTACGTGGGCGATGTGAACACCCAGGCCAACCTAATCACTCCACAGGTCTGCACGTCCGAAGACTCGTCCCTCGTGAACCTCGGCACCTCCATCTACGTCTTCCGCCGATAGGAGCGCACCATGGCAATTCGAGTATACCGCAATGAGGCGGCAAACGCCGTCAACTTTGAGGGCGCGTCCGTCGAGGTCTTCTACAACGCCTGCTTGCGCGCGGAGGTCAACCCGGACGACAGCAACAAGATCGACATCATCAACGACTATCGTGGTGACCTGTCCGACCCCTTCTACGAGTTCCGTGGCGTCCCCTACACCGAATTCGTGGACGCTGATGGCAACCCGTTCGACACAGCCCAGGAAGCAATCGACTACATCCACGACGCTTGCAATGTCATCGGCGTCGGCTCTGTGGGCACCGACCTGAACGGCGAGGTGGTGAACTTCCGCCACGACCAGACGGGCACCAACCTGATGAACCAGCTGACAAGCGGCTGGGCCTCGATTGACGAGCCTCTCGGCGCGGGTGAGCGTCTGGTCATGGACGGCACGTTCCTCAATGACCTTGTGGACGCCATGCCCGTAGACAGCGAGCTACACATCGGTCTCAAGGACACCGGCTGGGCGAACACGCTGAGCAGCACTGGCTTTGAGGGTCCTGTCTCCATCTACATCAGAAAGGAAGGCGTCGGCACTAACGGCATCAAGATCAGGATTCTCTCCGCCAGCTCGACGTCCGAGATCATCACCAGTGTCGCTGACATGGTCAACTTCGGGGCGTTCATCGAACTGACCAGTAGTGGTAACAACATCCGCGCTGGCCTCACCTACTCTGGCGATGGTTCGTCGGATGACGAGGCGTCCACCGCTTACGCCGACTGGGGCTCTGCCCGCAAGTATCAGACGGGTGATCAGGGTTATGGTCTGACTAGCGTGGATGTGATGGTCTTTGGCATGGCCCAGATCTCCGGCAACCTTGCTGGGATGGACACTGCTGACGTGGACTGGACTGGCCTCTCCGAGGTCTCGGTGCCCACCCCAGCTCCGACGTTGGCGACGGACTGGACCAAGGCCCTGGACTTCTCCGGGGGCTCCGAGCGCACCCAGCAGGTCAACGGCAGCTACCTCTACACCCCACTCAAGATGGGCGGGGTGAACAACAACTGCGCGGCTCCGGCCACGGCAGGCGACACCTCGAATGACAGCAACGCCCGCCCGTGGGCCACGTCGATCGTGTTCAGCTCCGACAACAACGCCTCAAACCAGCACATCTGGAACCTGGGCGAGGGCGCTGGGAGCACGGACGACAACATCTACCTACGTGTCGATGCCAGTCGCAACCTCTACTTCGGCTGGGGACGAGACGGAGCCCTGAACGAGTGTCCGTTTGGAACTCTGTCATCTACTGCTGGCACTTGGTACGGTGTCTACATCGCCTCCAACGGCACACGCTTGGGTGATAGCCACAGCGCCTCCGACATCGCCGCCGCCTTCGACATCCGCATGGTCAACCTCCAGACGGGTGTGGCGGGTTCCAATCTCTCCACGTCCAGCAACTGGACTGCTGGTAGCTTTGGCGGTCGCATGAACCGCGAGTTCACTGGCGACATGACCATCGGCGGACGTGGTGCGAACCGCAACTTCCACGGCAAGGTCGCCGGGATGGTCATCACGACCCTGCGCCTGAATGTCGCGATGCCGACGGACGCGGAGATCAGCATGATGACTCGTGACCCGATTCAGTGGCTGACGGACTACAAGGTCGGCAACGACTTCCGCCGCCCGAGCGTGGCGACTGACGACACGAACTTCCAGTTGAACAACTTCGACGAGTCCTACGGCACGCAGGTCTGGCTCATGGGCGACGGCACGAATGACGCCTACGCGCAGATCCGCAACCAAGTCTACGCTGCCGAGCAGAACCGCACGCCGATGAACATGATCAGCATGGTGTCGTCCGACATCCAGAACGTCAGTATCAACGGATTGAGTTAACCCATGACCGACACAAACACCCTAGTCAAAGTGCTCGACGCCAGATTTGACGACTTCAAGCTCTACCTCAACGACCGCCTCGTGCGCCTGGAGAACGCCATAAATGAGCGCGCCCACAAGGACGACGTGGTCGAAGTCCGTGAAGAGATCGAGGAGGTGAAGGCAGAGCTAGACGAAGTCCGGAGCATGGCCAAGAAGTCCAACGGCATCGTCGACTTCGCCGAACGAGCGGGGGTAGTTGTCAAGTGGGTGGTTGGGCTGGGCACCGTCAGCGGGGGTAGCGTCGGGCTCAACGAACTGTTCCACGCCCTCACCCGTGGCGGGACGGAGCCGCCGCTACCCTAACT